>JACCDZ010839931.1_pt1 | contig 19420 bp, 18 predicted proteins | sample 7449551 | NCBI WGS metagenome assembly JACCDZ01 (sample SAMN15323452, study PRJNA562643) | freshwater metagenome | isolation source: river surface water | place: USA:Blue River Watershed | collected 2017-08-18
AGTCGGAGATCTCGCCGATGGATTTTGTGACGGGCGACGGTGCCCACAATGTCGGCGATAATCTCTCGACGCGCGTTGGGCGGTCGGTGTTCTGGGCGCTGAAGGAAGACGCCGCGCTGACGGAGTCGGGTATCTCGCCGATGGACATCGCCAAGGAAGTTGAAGTGCTCATCGCGCGCTTCCCGAACGCGGCGGTGAACGCCGATGAGCAACGCCGCCTCCGAGCCGGCCTCTACCGTCCCCTGTTGGTCCTCGCGAAGGACGAGCGCAAGCGCCTCGTCGACATAATAGCCACGCTACTTGCGGAGTAATCCCGGTCACTTATAGGTCCAACCAATAAACCGGTCAACGGGCTATAGCACAAGGGCCACGCTGGCCAGCGCGAAGGAGCTGCGCCTCGAACGACGGACGTTCCGCCGCAATGCAAGCCCGTCGATGGCGTCGCCATCCGATCTGATCGACGACCTTGATGCCATGCTTGACGCGCGTGCCAGCGGAATGCGAGCTGACGCTTTGCGCGCCAATGGCCTCGATGTGGCGACCGCCGTGCAAGTGCATCGCCTGGCGACGCGGCAAGCGTGCGTCCGGTGGTTGGCGAGCTGGCCCGTGCGCAAGGGGCGCGGTTAGCGGCGCGCATGATTTCATCGGCTAAAAGTTGGTTGTGTCACCCCGGCGTCGACCGGGCCGCGCCAATTTTGCCATGGGGCGAACGGAACGTAACCCATGGTTCCGTGTTGTGCAATCGTGTCGTTTTTTCACGCCGATTGCACACCACTGCAAGAGTCACGCCAGTCTCCAATCTCACAGATGTACTTGCCGCTATCGCTTCGGCTTATATCCAGGTCGACGGGCTATAGGTCCAACCAATAAACCACTGCAAGAATCATGCCAGTTTCCCCCGAGGGATTGGCGGGGGCAGGGGCTAACTATGTGAATTCATAGACCAATTTACACTTACCTACATGTAGGATACTATACCCCGGACAGGCTAAATCTTATACCCCACGAAACTACCCAGGAATTGACCATATCCTGGCCCTTTTCTTGCACCCCGAATCGCGGCCCCTAGATTCTTGCAATCATGGCGCCGGAGACCCCGGGGTATACTTTTTACCTAGCCCCTTTTTCTAGCGGCCTGGTTTTTTGATTTATGGATGCATACCGATGTACACTAGATACCAATAGAGGCACATATCCAACACTCCAAAGCCTCTGCGTGCTTCTAAACCTTTCGACCTGTGACCTTGTACGATTTATGCAAAAAGTACTTGACAGGTCGTTTCGAACTCTGTATAATGATATCATCTTCTGGTTTGGTAGGTTAAAAAGAGTACAAGGTGAGGTCTGAAGAATCTCCGACGGCAAGTGTCCTAGCCAGACCCTCACCGCAGTACGGCGGGGGTTTCGAAAGGGGGGCCGCCCTAGGCCCACCCTTCGCCAGCGGAGCTAAAACGAAGTTGTTATCTACCCACAACGTGAGAGGAGTTTTTGGTGAAACTTGTATTTGAAAGCACGGTACGTGTTCTGAGGGAAATAGCAAAGAACTACGCCGACGATGGGTATTCCGGCGAAGAGTTTTATATGAGAGCCTATCACCACCTTTTACAAAGTATCACGTCGTTAAAGTGGGCTATTTACGACGACGTTCTAAGCGCAGCGAATACCAAATACGAATCTATAAACTGGGAGCTTATAGCGTGGGCGTTAGAAGGTGCACCATCTTTGATGGACCTCGATGAGGTTGCGGCGTCGGCCACGAAAACGGCGGACCAGCTTGAGAAGATTACGCTTCCGTCAAAGAAAAAGAAGAAAAAGCGAAAATAGGTATTGACAAACACAGGGGTTTACATTAAACTCCTAAATATAGAAACAAGCACGCAGTCGCCCTTCCTGCTATCAGAACACCGGGTCTTTCGTTGTTGTCTACCGGTGGCTTGTTTCGAGGACCAGCCTGAGCCTTTAGTGGGTCATTCCCGCATCAGGTACCTTTATGAGCGCTATCGTCTAACGTGCAGAACGAGACCGTGTGTATAGAGCACACGGGAAGGATACCCCGCACTAACCGGGGAGATGCGGTGAGAGTCCGCGCGGCGCCTTGTTTCTGCGGGTGGTTATTCAAGAGGTCAAAGAACGCGGTCTGTAAAACCGTTGGGCTTTTGTGCCTTGCGTAGGTTCGAATCCTACATCACCCACTACGTATCGGTAAACCCGCCGGGCCTCTGCGAAAGCATGCTCCCTCGGTGGGTGATTTCGCGCTTGTAGCTTAACTAGAGCGTTCCCCCGTAAGGGAAAGGTGGCGGTTAGAGTCCGTCCTCGCGCACAGAGCACCTAACGCTGGCCGTAAAAGCGTGACAGCCCGGAGAGACGGGCCATTTTTGGAGACTTGGCGGAGTGGTTAAACGCACCTCGGTGCTAACGAGGAGGCCGCCAAAGGTATTAGCGGCCCGTGGGTTCGAATCCCTCAGTCTCCGCGAAACATCGCCAAACTAAATCAGGGTTGCCGGTCCCTCGTCACACACGATGTAACGAACACCAGGACGTTAAACCGGCCCTTTTCATATGCGTAAGCCTAAAATCGAAGCAATGGCCTCCAAGGTCGCCGACGAACTCCAAAAGTCGTTGAACCTTGTAACCAAATTCCGCGAACAGGTCGAGGCCTCGATTGAATCCGCTATCGAACGCGGTGAAGCTTCTACTATCAAGCCTAGCGTGCTTCAGACACTTATTTCCATGGTCGCCAACCTGACGAAGGTGAAAATGGACTTCGATGAGCACCAGTCTACGCTAGCCGAACAGCTCTCACAGGCCGAAGAGCACGATATTATCGTGAACTGGGTGGTGGAGTTGATGTCGAAGCAATCGCGCGCAGCGTTCCTCAAAAAACTAGACACCGCACTAACAGCAAAACATGGCCCTGACCGAAAAACCACTGACTGAATCCGAGCTACCGCTGGTCTATGACTCGTGGATTAAGAGCTACCGGAAGTCACCTTTCGCGGGGTGCCTGCCGAACCACGTAGCACACACTATCCTGCGGGCCAACATTGTTGACCTACTAAACGCGGGCGCCACGCTCCGCGGTGTCTTTGATGACGGACGCTGCGTTGCTTGGGTCTGCGAGGACCTAGTAGACGATACGCCTGTCGTACACTTTGCCTACATCAAAGCCAGTCACGACACCGACAAGTTCCGGCCAGCCTTGCGAGATATGCTAGCCCCTAAAGAAGGCATTTACACGTATCGCACACGCTGGCTGACTAATTTCCTGGGACCTAGCTTCCGTCACGAACCTGGCGTGGCGCGGTCCCGTTCACTGAAGTCGAAAGAGCAACCATGACCGAGTCAACGTTTTTCACCGTCGTGTTCCACAAGAAGAAAGTGGACGTTTTAGCCGTAATGGACACTGTCGTAGAGGCTTCCTTGTTTGTCATGGGCTACGTGTCCGGCGTCAACGCCGGCAAGAAGCCGAAGGCGGACGACAAGGGCGAGTCGCAATTCGGTATCGATGTTGACTGGATTGTGCTGGACAAAGCCCACAAAGTCATCGACTCTAACGCCATCAACATGGGCGTAGAGACAATGCGCACCAAAGCTGTCCTGGCCGTCAAGGAGTCCTACCTCCCCTCAAAAGAGGGCGAAGACGTGTGCAAGTGTGACGCACCTGAAACTTCAAACTTGAATTAGAGGAGTGACCGAGAAGAGCAGCCATGGAAAAGCCACTTGCGCGCAAGTTTAAAGCGTTCACACGAAACCAAGACTGGGAAGTGTTTTTCTCGCGACTAAAGCTTGCAGCAGTTATAGCGGTTGCAATGGAATAAGTTGGTTTTTGTTACCGATGTAAAGCTAAGCACAACACGAAAGAACCATGTCATACGGTGTAATGCGCGAACAAATCGACCCAGTCACGTTAGAGCCTTACAGCCGCGTGGTCTTGTGGTTTACGCTGGAATCCACGGCCTTGCAGGTAGCGGACATGCTAAATGCTAACCGCCCTGACCAGTCTACCCTAGACGTAGGCTCTCGTTATGTTTACCGCGTAGGGTTTTGGCCTGTGCGCGGTCTTGTTACAGAAGAAACGTCAAAAGACGTTGTCGCGATTGTGGAGCGCATCGAGTCGAGCGCAAGCACACCGCCATCCACAAATACGTAATCCGAAAAATAGCACGGCGCACAACCCGTGAAGCAGACCTAGCTGCGACCAGTGATGAGGTCGTGGCTCGCATGCGTGCTGCGCTAAATCCAAAGCAGCAAGAGTTCGAGGCCTCGAAATACCCGTACACCGCCGTACTCTGTCCACGGCGCGCAGGTAAGAGTTTCTCGCTAACCACCACAGCCTTAATACGGTGCGAAGAGGTGCCAGGCTCACGTATCCTGGTTATCTGCGCCCAAAAAACCTACGCCCGCCAGAACTACTGGGCGTCGAGTAAAGACGGCGGCGCGGCTCCTGGTGGTTTCGTCGACCAGATTACCCGCTACGGCATCGCGGCCACCAAAAACATGGCCAACATGACCTGGGTACACGCCAACGGCTCGACCGGTATCGTCACCGGTGTCGACAAGATTGACGATGTTGAGAAGCTGCGCGGCGCACCAGCCGAAGCCGACATCATCATCATCGACGAAGTGGGGTCTATCCCATTCGACGTTCTCAGCCAGCTCCTCACGGTAATCATGCCGGGGCTAATGTCACGCAAAGGACGCCTAATTCTTGCTGGCACGCCTGGCTACATCCCCGCCGGCACATGGTACGAGGCGACCTGCCTTTTGGCCACGAACTACGACGGCTCATACACCTGTCGTTTAGCCTCTGATACCTCCCCCGAGCGCGACCTCGCGGTATGGCGCTTATTTACGTGGACCATCCAAGACAACGTCGCGTTGCCTCATCAATGGCAAGTGGCGCTCGAAACCAAGCGTATTCACCGCTGGAGCGACGACAATCCGCGCTGGCGCCGCGAGTACTTGGGCGAGTGGGTCATTGACGCCAGTAACATGGTGTTCCACAGCTACGTCGACGGTCGCACGGTCAACAAACACGTGACATGGCTCGGCGGTACGCCTCCCGAAGAGGACGGACCTTACGCCTATGTCGGCGGTGTCGACTACGGCTTCGAAGACGATATGGCCATCACCGTGCTCGCCTACTCATTAACAAAAAACGTGGTCTACAATGTCTACAACTACAAGGCGCGCGGCCTAACGTTCGACGATATCCTAGCCTTAATCTCCAACGTTCACAAAGAGTACAAAGTGGACGTGTTTGTCTGCGACTCCAACCAGAAAAATATCACGGAATCGCTGCGTCAGCGCGGCTTGCCGATGGAAGTCGCCGATAAGACTGAGAAAAACACCTATATCACGCTGCTAAACTCAGACTTTCACGAGGGTCGGGTCAAAGTCATTCACAACTCGCCATTGGATATAGAGCTGTACTCTCTCCAGTGGGACTTGTCGAAAGGTCTTGGCGCCACCGACGCCGAGAAAAAGGGGTTTCTGGCCGGCAAAAACGCCCTCCACCCGATGGCCAACACCCCAGACCACCTTTGCGACGCCCTCCTGTACGCCTGGCGTCACTGCTACCACCACCTGGCAGTGCCCGCCGAAACCAAGCAAGTCAAGAAAAGGCCGCATGAGATCGAGGACTGGCGCGAAATTCTAGAACTTCGCGAGGCACAAGCCCGCGACGAATGGGACATTGAATATGAACGACGCAGCGAACTCTTTAAATACGTCTACGACGACAACTGAGACATTGACCGACGAACACGTACGCCTGTGGGGCGAGCTTCTTAGGCAACTACGGGCTGCCGACGTGAGCCAATTCCAGGGCTATGGCGTCAGTATTTCCTTCAAGGAACCGCCTGTTGACGGCGCAGCGGAGGCCCCTCTGACTTTCGGTGCGTTTAAGTCTAGTAGGTAACCCGTGAGCAAAAACACACACTTCCAACGTTTCTTAACCAGCCAACTCGCGCAGGACGGTACCGGCTTGCCCGAAGGCTCTGAGTATGATTGGTGGCTTGCGCCCAAAAAGAAGCTGACTGACGACGAACGCCTGGGAAAAGCCAACAACCTGGTGCGGTATGCGCAGGATTTGGAAGAGAGTCAGCGCGATGTCCACGAGATGATGCTCCAGTCAGGGCAACAGTACTCCAATCGCCAGGTTGCACTATTCGAATGGGGGACGGGTGACTTTATCCGTGCCTCACTGAAGCCCCTGTCGCGGGTCTACGAGAATCTCACCGCTGTTGTTATTGATATGCTGGTAGCTCAAATAGGCAAAAACCGCCCCAAGGCAACCCCCATCGCGCGAGGTGCTTCCTGGCGGGTCCGCACCAACGCAAAAAAGCTGGATAAATTTCTTTGGGGTGAGACCTGTCGCCAGAGTTTGTATAGTTTATTCAAATCCGCGTTCCGCACGGGCTGCATTTACCCGTTTGGCGTGATTCGTCACGACTGGGACGGTCAGCGCGTGAAGCTGTCAGAGTGTTTCCCCGACGATATCATTGTTGATGAGCGCGAAGTCGCTTCGAGCGGCGATTATTCTCACATTATCCATCGGCGGGTGCTGCCAATCGCCAAAATCGCGGAAATGTACGGTGTTTCCGAGGAAACCATCGCCGAACAAGAAGACGAGCGTTACGATGACGGGTTTTACCGCCGCATCGGCAAGGGCTACGCGCTACTCGTCGAAGTTTGGCTCAAAGCCCAAGGCGGACGCCCGGGTCGCTACGTCGCGGCGACGAAAAAACTGCTCTTAGAGGATAAAGCGTGGGAGCACGAGTGGGTACCGTTCGTGTTTTTCCGCTACAACGAACCCGTCGCGGGCCGTGGCTTCTACACCCCCTCGGTTGTTGAGGTCTGTTTGCCGTTCCAGGTACGACTTAACGAGATGGACGACGCCATTCGCGCCGACCTTCGCCAAGCAGGTTACTGGTGGGCTGTCGAGGAGAATTCGAAGGTCAATCCAAACGACCTCCTTAGCCGGAGCCACCGTGTTGTGCGCTACCGGACCACGCGGCCAGAACTCCAGCGTATCGAGGGTCCCATCGAGGCCTTGTACAACGAACGCGCCCGCATCGGCCCGGCCCTTTTCTCGCGTATTGGCCTCAACCAGATGTCAAACGCCACACTCCCAGCCGGGGTGCGCTACGATTCTAGCCCTGCGCTACAGGAGGCCAACGCCATCCAAGATGACCGCCTCGCCGACCCGGCCCAGCGCTATGAGGAGTTCATTTTAAACAACTTTAAGCTCCTCACGAAGATGAGCGCGCTCTACGCCACGGACGACACCACGACGGTGTACGAGGTGGGTGGCCGCGCGGCCTACACTGAAGAGATTCGCTGGAGCGCCATCGACCTGGACGACAATTCCTACGTTCTCCAGCTCGAAGTGTCGTCGGCTCACTCGATGACCCCCGCGGCTGCACGCCAACGCCTAGAGGAGTTGCTTGGTCAAGGTATCATCAGTCCAGAGGCTTACGCCCAGGCTGTTGCCCACCCAGACTCGGAAGCGGCCCAATCACTCCTCACTGCCGCCGCTGACCGCGCCAAGTGGGTTGTTTCGCAGCTCGAAGAGGGTGTCCACGTGATGCCAATCCCAGAAGAGGACCTCGTCAAGACCAAAACCTTGGTCATGCTGTCGTTGCTGTCGCTAGACAAGTACACCGACGTGCCCGATGAAGTCTACCAGGCTCATCGCGACTGGCTCGAAGCTGCCACGGAGCTTCTGACTCGCGCCACCGAAGCCGACGCCCAGGGCGCTCCGCCAATCGGCGATATGGGTCCAGGTATGCCACAAATTCCAGGGGTACAACCTCCTGGTCAGGGCGCCATGACGCCCCTCCCCTCGCCTGCAATGGGGCAACCTATGATGCCAGTACTCGGATAGTCTTACCTACACATGAGCGATACGAAACTTTCAGCTACCTACGAAAAACTCCCAGAAGCACCTTCCTCGGCCACGACCACGTTACCGTGGTTGACGCCCACGCCTCGCCTTCCTGAGGCCACGAGCGCCGCACTCACCAAACTCGCCGAAATGGACAACGCCAGCGAGGACGACGTGCACGAGGAGATGCAGTACGCCCAACAAGGCATTCCAAACTACATTATCGAGTCGATGCTGGAAAAACCGGCGGCGCCTGCGGAGTCAACGCCAGCTCCAACCACGGCACCGGCAGCCGTAGCCACCCCTCCCGTTGTCCCCGCACCAGAGGCCCCAAAAACAAGCAGCGTTAGCCCCGAAGTCGAGGCGATGATGCGAACCATGGCCGAACAGTCCAAGGTCATGACGGAGCTTCTGGCGACGCTCAAGCCACAGCCGCCAGCACCACCAGCGCCGGCCCCCACCGTGCCGCAGGTAATTTCGCGCGAGGAGCTCATCAAGAACCCCTACCGCGCCCTCGTAGCCGCTGGGATTGACCCCAAGAGCTTTGAGTCCACGGTCAAACTGGCAGCCGAGGATGCGCCGCAAGACCTGCGCTACGACCAACGCTTCCGTGATATCGAGCAACGGTTTAGCGAAGTAGAACAACAAGCCGCTTCGCGCGTTAAAGAACTTGAGTACCAACTTGCCTTGGAGCGCGCCAGAGTCGATGTCGAGGCTCGCGCCAAAGCGATTCCCGAAAACTACCAGACCTTGCGCCTAGCGGCTGAGAACGCGCCCGACGACGTGCAAGGTGTACTACTGTACAAAGTGGTCCAGGAGGGCAAAACTCCTGAGCAGGCCATGCAAGAATTAGACGCCGAGTGGAGCAAATTTAGCAAGATGTTCCAGCCTCGCCCGGCACTGGCTCCCGCAGCCACCCCAGCCCCGACGCCTACGCCCTCGAATGCGGCACCTCCAGCCCCAGTTGTCCCAGCGGTCCCGAAAGCTACCGACGCCCCCGTAAAACCTTGGTTGCAGCGCTCTATTGAGGAAGAGATGAGTCGCAAGGCTCTTGTTCACCTCAATCAGGTACTGCGACGCTAAAAAGTGAACTGTTATGTCGTTTAGTTTTTCCAATGCCGATATTCTGAAAATTTTCAAGGACGTGTACCATCAAGGTCACGACCGCATCCTGAGCGAGGTGCATGACGGCCTCGTTGACTCCATCAAAGTCGAGCGCATCGTCGGTGCTAACCAACACGTGCCTATCGACCTCTCGATGCCCACCGGTATCGCTGATACCATCTCGAATGCGCGCTTGAACGAGTCGCAAGGTACCTATGACCGCTGGGAGATTCGGAACCTTGCTCAAAAGTTCCGGGTTTTCACCGCTGAGTACGAAGGTACGATGCGTTCGAAAGAGCAAATCGGCGCCTACGTCGACGGTAAACTCCGTGCGCAGCGCGCAGGCTTGCGCCAGTTCAAGACGGCCTTGAGCCACGCGATTTGGCGCGGTAAGTCGGGCTGCCTCGGTCAGCTCAAAGCCAACGCAGCTCCATGGACTGGTGTTACCGACGAAACCTTCACCCTGGTCGACGCTGAGGACGCCCGCAACTTCCACATTGGGCAAATTCTCGAAGCCCACACCGTAAAGTCTGGTGCTGGTGGTGCTTTCCGCGGTAACCACTCCAGCGGTGACAAGTTCAAAGTTAAAGCTGTTGACGTGCGCAACGGCTACGTCACCCTCGGTATCCACACCGGCGGTGGTTGGACCACGACCCAGCGCGTGAATGACGGTATTGCGCTCGGCGCAGCCGGTGACTTCTTGTACCAGCGCAACACCCGTGACACGTTCGCCAACGGCTTGCCTGAGCTGTTGCCGATGTCCAGCGCGAACCCCGCACTGTCGGACGCGACCGTTGCAACCACGTTGTACGGTGTTGACCGTTGGAAAGACCCGCAGCGTTTGGCAGGTTTCCGTGTGCCCTTCCAGAGCTCGTTCTATGAGACCATCACGGAAACCTTGCGCACCATCGACGTTAACAGCGACGATGACCCGCGTATGGTGTACTGGATGAACACCAAGGCGTTTGCTGCGCTCATCGCTGAGGCGGAACACCTCTCGATGTCGGTCGCCAAGGATAGCGACTACAGCCGCATGCTCGGGACCCGGGCCGTGCAGTTGGTGACCCCGCAAGGTATGGTTCGCGTGGCTACGTCGCGCAACGCACCTAGCGACCGGATGTATCTCTTGGATATGTCCGCGCTCAAGATTTTGGCCCTCGACGGCAAAATCATCGACCTCATCGACGAAGATGGGAACACCTCGGTGCGTAACCCGAACCAAGACTCGTTCGAGATGGTATATCGGTCGTACATGCAGAATGTCATCACGGAGCCTCAGCGCTGCGCGGTGAACAACCTGCCAGCGTACACCTAATCTAATTGAGGGGTGAGTCTGGTCTACGTTCCGTGGACGAGGCTCCCCCTCTTTTTTCTCGCACCCCTCTTTTCAAGGAAAGAATATGAAGAACACCAAAGCTTCCGTCTCGAATCGCGGCGCGATTATCGAGCACATCATGCGCATTACCTCCGTCACCGGCGTGTCTGGTACGGCACAAACCGTCGACAACCTCGGCGGCATCGACTGGACCTGCCGCTCCCTCGGCTCCGGCGTTTACGCCCTCAAGGCGCCCATTAAGCACGAGCACCGTCCGCCCCGCCTGTTGGAAATCTCATTCGGTGCTGTAACCGATGGCACGGCGGCCTCACAGACACCGTACCGCATCTGCCCTGTCAAGGTCAACGGTCAGTATTGGGACCGTGAAACCGGTGAGATTCGGTTCAAGGTGCTTGACGCCGCAGGCGCGCCTGCTTCGTTGAGCAGCGGGTGGGACTACAGCGTCCGAATCACGTTCGCAATGTTGAAAACCTACGTCTCTAACTAAACCATGCCCACCATCACCGTAGCTGAAATAATCGAACGTGCCCGCGAACTCGCCGACCAAACGGACGAACAATTCGTGACGCCGGCTACGGCGTTGCGGTGGCTCAACCAGGCGCGCTACAAGTTGGCGCTGCTGGCGGCACGTTCGTCTTACGTTTTAGAGCAAACCCGCACGGAACTGACCTTAGACGGTAGCAACAGCTACACGTTGCCGCGGCCCATCGCGCTGGTCAGCGTCCACCTGTTGACCGAGAGTAACACCCTCAAACGCCTCCGTCCTGTTCACTTAGGTCAGGTTTACGCTGTCAACGCCAGTCGCGAGCAGTCGTCGACGGTGCCGTGCGAGTACTATGTGGAAGTCTCGGGCAGCAACATGTTGCTTTACCCGAACCCACGCAGCACCAGCGGTAAGCTCGTCATCACCACAATTCCTGAGCCTGCACAGGTCACACTGGCCGACTCAGTGACCTACGCTAACGGCGTCGAAGACTGGATTGTGCTTGATATCGCCATCCGCATGGCGCTCAAAGAGGAAGGCGAGACACGTGACCTGATGCGCCAACGCAAAGAGGTCGAGGAGTTCGTCGAAAGCCTCGGCTGGAGCGCACACTTCATGGACCCTCCCGCTTGGCGGTCGCAAGAGGCCGAGGACCTCGAAGAGGACCCGCGCCAGTATCCTTGGCGGGTGTTCTAGTGCTCACCCAACGTCTCTTTGAGGCGATGGTGCTGCGCGAGCGCAAACTCGCCGACGCACCGACACACGCGGTAGCTGAAGAGCTACAACGGGTTGTGCGCATGGTCGTGGCCGTGTTACGCGACCTCGTGCGGACTCCCGCCAACGGCAAAATCATGACGGTTGATGTAGGGCTTACCCCAAAAACAATCGACCCCAAGCTCGACCGGAAAATCACAGGCTACATCGTGGTCGGTAAAACCGCAGCCGTTGACGTTTACCACACCTCGATGGACAAAACCCTTACCTTGACTGGTACCGCTTCGGCTACCGTCACCCTCTTGGTATTCTAATGGCGAAAATTGGCGACCCTACTACAACTCCACTGCCGACTATTGGTGAGGCAGGGCCAGGCTATGCAACGAAAATTAACGCACGCCTAGAGGACCTGGCAGACCGTCTCGACGACCAAATCACGAGCGACGAGATTGCGGCCAACGCGGTTGCGCTCAGCAATATGGCTGTCCTGCCCGCAAACACCGTTATCGGTAGCATCGCAGGTGGCACCCCTGCCGCCATCTCAGTAACAGCCGCCGGGTGGGCGCTTCTAGACGACGCTACGGCTGCCGACCAACGCAACACGCTAGGGCTTGGCACGGCTGCCACGCAAGATATCACCGCCATCGAAGCTTTGGTTGACGCACATGCCGCCGAGACCGCCGGTGCCCACGGCATGACGATGTTCGGCGCGTCCTTGGTTGACGATTTCGACGCCGCAGCCGGTCGAGCCACCCTAGGCCTTGGCTCAGCCGCTACGAGTTCGGCCTCCGCATTTGAGTCCTCTGGGGCCGTCGCTACGCACGCGGCTTTGACCACTACGCACGGTATTTCGACCTTCGGCGCCTCTCTCGTAGACGACACCAACGCTGCCACAGCTCGGGCCACCTTAGGCCTCGCAACGGTTGCAGCCAGTGGGAGTGCGTCTGATTTGACAGGCACACTACCTGTAGCGCAATTACCCCAGTTTACGGGTGGTGACGTGACCACGGCTGCCGCTGGGAGTACAAACCTACAGTTGGCCGCTAACGCTGTATCGAACGCCGACTTGCGCGACAGTGCAGGTCTCTCGGTCATTGGCCGCAGCACAAACACCACAGGCGACCCCGCCGACATCACGGCTGGCGCGGACGGTGACGTTCTTCGACGCAGCGGCACCGCGCTCGGCTTCGGCGCAATCCCGCAAAGCAGCGTGACGAACCTAACGACCGACCTGGCGGCCAAGACGCCTACCACCCGCAGCATAAGCGTTACGGCCCCAATTACAGGCGGCGGTAACCTGTCGGCAGACCGCACTATTGGGTGGAACTCCGCCACGGCACTCGACAACAGTGCGCGCGTTAGCGTCAAGAAAAACGGCACTCTAGCGGGTACTCGAAGGGCAATAAACCTCATCGAAGGCACCAATGTCACACTCACCGTAACTGACGACGCCGGTGGTGAAGAAGTAGACGTTACAATTGCCGCTTCTGGTGGTGGCGGTGGCGTGTCTGATGGCGATAAAGGCGACATCACTGTATCGAGTGGTGGGACCGTCTGGTCCGTCGACTCGGGCGCAATCACCTACGCCAAGTTACAAAACGTTACGACCACTGACCGCTTACTTGGCCGTGCTACCGCAGGCGCTGGTGTTGTTGAAGAGATTGCATGTACAGCCGCAGGTCGCGCGCTACTTGACGACGCTGACGCTACGGCACAACGTTCAACGCTCGGCCTGGCTACCGTCGCTAGCTCCGCCAGTGCGTCAGATTTGACGACAGGCACATTACCAGTCGCACGTCTGCCCTCCTTTACGGGTGACGTAACGTCTAGCGCCGGGTCTAATGACCTACAATTAGGAACAGAGGTCGTCGCTAACAGCAACATGCAAAACATGGCGACCATGACCATCAAGGGCAACAACACCGTTGGCGCCAATGTCCCGTTTGACCTTACAGCAACACAGGTGACTGCGATGCTTAACGTGGTCACGTCTAGCGTCAAAGGCTTAGCCCCGGCGTCTGGCGGCGGTACGTCCAACTTCCTGCGCGCGGACGGCACGTGGGCCGCCCCATCCGGAGGTACTTACCCTTGGACTTACGTCAAGCTAGCCAGCGACTTTTCGACCTCAAACACTACTAACGACGTTGTAACGGGGTTTAGCTTTACGCCAGCAGCCAGCCAAACTTACATCGTTCAAGGTAACTTCCTGCTGCAATCTTCTGTGACGACTACAGGCTTTCGTCCGGGTAACTCATGGCCAACAGGTACAACCGACGGTGCGACCTGGATTACTTCGCCAACGTCAGCCTCGGCGTTTGTCTCTGGTTTTGGTGTCGACGGTACTACCTCTAACGCAGCAGGCACCGCCGCAGCCGTCGTCAACCAAAGCTACCTAGGCACCATTCAAGCTACTTTCGTTACTGGTGCCTCACCAAGCGGTAACTTTCAAATTACGCTGGCGTCAGAAATTGCAGCTACCTCAGTGACTATGAAGGCCGGTAGCTGGATTCGCTATAGGACTATCTAATGGCATTCAATAAACCATACCAACTCCAATGGGAGTCGCTAGGCATCCCGCTAGTCAAAGGCCTTCAAACGCGGACGCGTGCCCGGCTGGTCGAGGCCCAGGGTTTTGCCGTCGCTGAAAACGTCGAGTATCCCGTTACAGGCGGCGCGCAGAAACGTCGTGGCCACACCGCAACGCGCATCACGGTCAACCCCGGTGGTGCTAGCAGTACACTTTCGGCTGTAACACCGTCCATCAAGGCCTTCGACGCCAAAACCGTCGACTCTGCTTGGCTACCAGGCTTTGGTCCTCGTCGTATCGCCGGCGCTAAACCAGCCGAGGCCGTGCATGTACTTGGCGCGGTAACGACGGCCCGAGGCGCGTTCGCGTGGACCGGTGACCAATTTGTCGGTGGGAAGCATGTAACAACTCCAAAGCTGCTGCCTACCTGCCGCGAGAATGGCGTGAGTTACGTTAGCGAACAAAGCCAGGTTAGCTTGGCTCGCTACAGCGAAGAAGCCTGGGCGGAAACAATCGATACCACCGTGTCAGTGTACCGTGAAAAAGCGCTAGCGTCGCGTGTGTCACTGGACCTTCAGCGGGTAATCGTTGCGCAGTGCGACGGCGCCTACGTCGTCGTCGGTGTCGACGGTTTGACACTAGTGTGCCACAAACTCACGTTTGGTGGTGTGCTTGGGCCTGCTGTGACACTGGCCACAGGACTTACCTCAATCAACGATGTTGCTGTAAAGGTAGTCGGCTCTACGGTCTATATCGTTGTTGGTGGTGGCTTCCACACCGGCGGTGCGGCCAACACGTACACCTTCAATTACACGTCAAGCGGTCTGACCTACCACACTTCAATCCTCCTAGAGGTCCCTATCCGCTCGGTGGCTGTCGACGTGCTCAACGGCAGTGTCCTCGTGGGCCTGACGACGGCTAGCGGCTTCAACACCGCTTTGTTCTCACTTTGGTACGCCGCAACGGTTGCGACTGTACCGTCCGTCGTCGGTACGACTCACGCACTAACACCAGGTGGTGACTGGACGACGCTCGACACCTATCACAAATGCGCTGCTGCTTTTCGGCGTGAGTTGAACGCGGACGGCAGCACCCAAATCGACGGCTGGGCCTCGTGTGCCGCGGATGTCCTAGAGCCCATCGGCGTCAATCACTGGGAGTTTCAGCGCACTCTACCCACTATGCTCTACATGTCAGCTACAATCGGCGGCGCTGCCACCGTCCGACGCACACCCGGCCTCGAAGTGGTCAGCAACGCTTCCACGCCTGGCTACGGCGGGTGTGTCTTAACGCTCTGGCATGGCGTTGCCGGTGCTCGTCTGGGTGATAACGCTAGCGCCACGTTTGTCGAAGCCTATCCGTCGACGCAACCGACGTTCCTCTTCGTTGACTGGAACAACGAGGCCATTGGAGTGTTTAACGCACTTTACGCCGCTTCCGGTAAGTACCGCTTCGACGACGCAGGCCTGCTGACGGACATCATGTTTGTTGGTGTGAAAAACCCGCACACACCTTTCCAGGACGGCACCCTTAAGTACACAACGTACACCGTCCCAAACACCGCGCTAATGGACGAGTTTGTTTTGAACCGTCTGACGATTGACTACGTCCCACCGCTCTCGTGGGTTGAGCACGAGGGTGTGGCTTACATCGCCGGCTGCCTGTTGTGGGCTTTCGACGGTGAGAAGCTAATATCTGCGACACCGTTAGTAGCACCGGAGACGGAGGTAGCTTTGGTCCTGTCACCAGGCACCGACGTGCGCGGCTTCCGCGTGGAGCTGGGCTACGAGTACGCTTTCGGTAAGCAAGCCCGCAGTTTCACTGTACCGTACAACACCTTCGATGCGCCTGCCGGTGGTATCGATTTACGCATCTACTACCCGTTCGACTTGTTTGGTGGAGTTTCGACGTCAACCGCATACACCGTCCGCATCTATGCCACCGAGCCTAACGGCGCGAACTACCACTACACGCAGGTGACCGCCGAGGCCGCCGACTTCGATGTCACGGTGGAAGGTTCTTTGCTCAAGACGGTCGTCGCGATTAACGCTGCGGATTTCTTGTCGCTTCAGCGTATCACACCCAGTGGCAACACCGACTACCTACAGCCATACCCTGCGCCTGCCTCGTCGTACGTTGCGGTGGCAAAAGGCCGTGTGTGGGTCGCAGGGGGCCAACTCCCGACCGGCATGCAAGCCTCGCGCCTCACAGTAACGGGCGAAGCTTTGAGTTTCAACGCGCTTAACACCGTCGAACTTAACGAGCGTCCGCTGGCAATCACACAGGTAGGCGATACACTTTATGCCCTCTCGGCTACGACGACGTACGGTATCCCGGGCGACGGGCCTGACAACGTTGGTCAGGGTGGCGAGTGGGGTTTGCCTCGTGTTGTGGCCCACGTTGGTGCGTCGCAGGTGCAGCGTCCGGTAGTCACACCCCGCGCGGCCTTCTTTCTTGGCACTGGCGGTATATACGCCGTCAGCGGTGGCTCTGTGCAACCAGTGCCCGACGCCGATGTATTCATCTACGAAGGCTCGGTACAACGCACACTGGCCGACACGCTTAGCGTTCGAGACCAGGACCAGGCGCGGTGGTACTTTGTCGACGGCACTGTCTTGGTGCTTGATGTGCGCGAAATGCGATTCTCGACCTGGACTGGGTTAAAGGCCTACGGTGTGTGCTACACTGACCGGGCTATCCTGGCCAATGGTGCCAAGCTGTACCGTCAGGCCACTGGCGCCGAAGTCGTGTGGCGTGATGATGGGGTCCCCATCGTGATGCGGCTGGTGACAGCAAATCTCACGCCGGCTGGTCTCGCCGACTTTCACCGTGTGCGCCGTGTGGCGTGGTTGGGGGAGTTTCGTGGACCTCACACCGTACGGTTGCGGGTGTTCCAAAACGAAAAAGCCACACACTCACAAGAAGCCTTGCTAGATTGGTCTGTCCAGCCAGGCGTTGTCGCCAGCGCTTGGGGTGGAGGCTGGTGGGGTTTCGGTGCCTGGGGTGGTGCAACCGCTGGAGATGTCTGGCGTTGGTCTGTCGGGCTTGCAACTCAGAAGTGCAGTGTGGTAAAATTTGAGTTGTCAGACCTTGGTGCCGACTCTGCGTCGTTTGCGCCGGTTTGTCTCGGTTTAGAGGTCGGTCGCCGCGGCGGTATCGACCGTGTTCGTAACAACTTTTAAGGATATACAACTATGTCTACAGGTGGAGCAATCAAAGGCGCCCTTGGCGGTGCTGGTACTGGCGCCAGTATGGGTTCTGTACTCGGTCCGTGGGGTGCCGTCGGCGGTGGTTTAATTGGTGGTGTACTCGGCGCCCTCTCAGGCGGCCTCGATGATAGCGAAGAGCGACGAAAAAAGCTCATCGAAGCATATCGCAACGGCGGTGGGTCGTCGTTTCGCGAAAACCAAGCGCAACTTATCTCAAATTTGGAGCAATCGGCTGCGGGTCGTGGACCTTCGGCGGTCGACGCACAACTCAAAGCCGCGCAAGGTCGTGTCGGTACGCAGATGGCCTCGGCAGCCGCCGGTGGTCGCGGGGCGGGTGGCGTGAACATGCAAGCCGCGATGAACGGCGCCGCACAGGCTAACGCTCAGATGGGCTCTGCCGCCGTCGGTCAACGCATCGACGAACAGCAACGCGCACGTGAGTTGTTGGGTCTCAATATCACACAAGCTCGCCAGATGGACGAAGCTCGCCAAGCCGCAGCATTTCAGGCCGAGATAGGGGCTGTTGGTGCCCCTACCCAAGGCGACCAGCTCCTCTCGGCAGGTATGGCCGCGGGGAATCAAGCCCTTTCACTGTACGCGCAAGACAAAGCTCGTCGTGAGTGGTTGGCCCGGGCAGGCAAGCCGTCGCCTCGTCAAGCTGCCGCTGCCGACCAGGCCGCTCAGGGCGTCGCCTCCATTGGTAACTGGACTGGGGGTATGTTTTAATCATGAGTCTCGTCGATTACCTGAACGCAACACCTACCCTACCCGAGGCTGCGGTAAAGCCCTCCCCTGTCACGGATGCGCTCGCTGCCCAAACGCCGCAGGTTGCGCCCGTCGACGTGCCACAACCGGTAACCGACGAAACGCCAGCCGTGCAAGCCTCGGAGTCTTCTGCACCACCTACTCCAGACCCCGCCGCGCAACAAGCCGGTGCTACCTTCGCGAATGCGCTTACCGGTGAGCCCGAGCCCGCTCAGCCTGCGAAAAGTGTGGATGCCAGCACCCAGACTGCGACGGCAACGAGCCCCGACGGTGCCCTTATATCGCGCATGCGCGGGGAAGCCTTCGCTGACCTCACCGAAGCTACCCAGCACACTGACGAGGCGAACAAACTACGAATCCGACAAAGCGACCTCGACAACAACAGCGAAATCGACGACGGGGTGTATGACCTCGACGGCGACGGTGCAGTCGACCCGCCTGATAATATCCCCGACGAAGCCCAGATGTACGGCGCCATTTCGCAAATCGAAAGCGAATACGCCGAGGAAGTTACGCAAGCCGAGGCACGGGCACAAGCCGAAGCGTCGCGTATTACTGAAGCCTTTAACGCCAAGCAACAGGAGTACGCTATCGAGCTAGAGGGTCTCATGGACACCTACAGCCAGATGAGCGTTGACCCTACGCAACTTTGGACACAAGGTGGCGCAGGTGGTATTGCGGCCAAACTCGGGATGATGGGCTCCGCGTTTCTCGACACCTACCACGCCATGAAGGGCTGGAAAGCCCCCAACATGAGTCGCATGTGGGAGACGGCCATTGAACAAAACATCGAGATGCAACGCAATCTCATGACCCAGCAGCAACACAAAATCGGCGCATTCCGCGAAATGTGGAACAAGGCGCGCGCGTTGGCTGACGACGACATTGAGGCCACCAAAATCGTTAAAAAGCTGATGATTGACCAGGCCATGGCGTCGCAGATTCGCGCGTTGTCGGGCTTTAAGAGCATCAAAGCCCAGCAAGAAGCTTTTGAGTTAATGGCTAAGCGTCAGGAGAAGCTGGCCGAGAGCAAGCGCGAACTCGCCGCCGAAAAATGGAAATATCACCAGTTCTTAGAGAGCAACGAAAACGCACGCCTTAAGCTGGAACTTGCTGCGGCCAAGGCCGAGGCAGGCAATCGAGCCACAGGTAAAGCCGGTGCCGCGGGCGCCGCTCACGCCAAGGCCGCAGGCACACCGACCACCGCTGAGGGCGCCGTGCGCGCTGTCATTGACCGTTACCCCGAGTTGAAGGGCAAGTCCGTGGTACCAGCCTACAAAGCCACGCCTGATGGGAAAATGACGCCATTTGGTATTATTGTTAACGAAAACGACAACCGTGACGAGGCCAAGCGGGCACAGCAAACCTTGCGTGCGTACAACGAAATTCAGCA
>JACCDZ010969858.1_pt1 | contig 19416 bp, 7 predicted proteins | sample 7449551 | NCBI WGS metagenome assembly JACCDZ01 (sample SAMN15323452, study PRJNA562643) | freshwater metagenome | isolation source: river surface water | place: USA:Blue River Watershed | collected 2017-08-18
AACGGGGCACGGCCAGTGTGCCCGGGCGCGAAGCCGAGTTTCGCACCGGCTTTGCGCAAGCCCTGGTGTATGCCGAGGCCTTGAACTGCCCACGCATCCACGCCATGGTGGGCCTGCGGGCCGAGGGGGCCAGCCCTGAAGCGGCTGACGCCACACTCATCGGCAATCTGCAATGGGCCGCCGTCGAAGCCGCCAAGGCCGGGCGCGATGTGTTGGTCGAGCCGATCAACACGCGCAGCGTGCCGGGCTTTCACCTCAACCGCCAGGACCACGCGCACCGCATCGTGCAGGCCGTGGGTGCGGCCAATGTGAAAGTGCAGATGGACCTGTTCCACTGCCAGATCGTCGAGGGCGATTTGAGCGCCAAGATCGCCCAGTACCTGCCCACGGGCCGGGTGGGGCATTTTCAGATCGCCGAGGTGCCGCACCGCCACGAGCCGGGCACGGGCGAGGTGAACTGGACACACATCTTCCAGACCATCGACAAGGTGTCGGCCGAATGCGGCTGGGACGGCTGGGACGGCTGGATTGGTTGTGAGTACAACCCGGCCGACACCACCACAGGCGGCACTTCACGCGGCCTGGGCTGGGCGCAGCCTTACCTGTCGCGCTGACCCGGCCAAAGCGGCGCCCCGGTCCGGGGGCGCCGCAGACGGTGCTTCACACCAGGGGCAACGGCAAGGCGCGCAAGCGCTTGCCGTTGAGCGAGGCGATCGCGTTGGCGATGGCCGGGGCCACCGGCGGCAGACCCACCTCACCAATGCCGCCAGGGTGGTTGTCCGTGGGCATGACTTTCACAAACACTTCGGGCGCTTCCTTGGCCCGCAGCACCTGGTAGGTGTTCAGGTTGGTTTGCTGGGGCTCCCCGGCCTTGAAGTCCATGTGTTCGTGCAGAGCAGCGGACAGGCCAAAGATCACCGAGCCCTCGATCTGGGCCTGGATGTTCTGCGGTTGCAGGGCGTGGCCGCAATCCACTGCGGCCCAGACCTTGTGCACCTTGGGGCGACCCTGGACGATCGATACCTGCACCACCATGCCGCAGTAGGTGTTCCAGGCGTCCGAGAAGGCCAAGCCCAAGGCATGTCCTTTAGGCAGCTTGGCCTTGCCCCATGAGGACATCTCGGCCACGGCTTTCAGCGCGGCCTGGCCACGCGGGTTTTTGTTCAGCAAATCGATGCGGTAGGCCAATGGATCGGCCCCCACGCCACGGGCCACTTCGTCGATCAGGGTTTCGATGGCGAACTTGGTGTAGCCCGGCCCCACCGCACGCCAGAAGCCGGCCTGAATGCCACGGTCTTCGATCATGAACTGCACGTTGTGGTCGGCGATGTCGTAAGTGATTTCTGTGCCCTCCATCACAGGCGCGTCCTTGCCGCCTGCGGCCTTGAAGGCCGGTGGGGCCACGCGGGCATAAACACCTTCAGACACCACGCGGTGCAGCAAGCCCACCAGCTTGCCTTGCGCATCGACCCCGGCGATCAGGTGCTGGCCGGTCATGGGGCGGTATTTGTCGTGCGTCATGTCGTCTTCGCGGGTCCAGATCACCTGGATGGGCGTGCCCGGCATGGCCTTGGCCACCAAAGCGGCATCGGCTGCGTAGTCGGCCTCCACACGGCGCCCGAACCCCCCGCCCAGCAAGGTGATGTTGACCTTGATGTTTTCTGGCTTGTAGCCAGCTGCGCCGGCCACGGTGCCGATCACGAAGGAAGCCGACTGGGCAGGTGCCCAAACCTCGATCTGATCGCCCTCGGCGCGTGCGGTGCAGTTCATCGGCTCCAGGCAAATATGGCTGACCATCTCGGTGGTGTAGGTGGCCGAGAAGGTTTTGGCCGCGCCCGCAATGCGCTTGCCGGCATCGCCGTGCGCGATGAAGTCCACGCCCTTGTCGTTCAGGTCTTGCGCACGTTTGGTGTATTCCACGCGCATCTGGTCGGTGTATTGCACCCGCGCTTTGGCTTTGTGGCTCCACACCACCTTGAGCTTGTCGCGGGCCATTTTGGCGGTGTAAAACGAATCGGCCACCACCGCCACGCCGTAAGGCAAACGCACCACGTTCTTCACGCCGGGCACCGCACGCGCCGCGGTGTCGTCCACGCTCTCGGGCGTTTCGCCCTGCACTGGCGCACGCAGCACCGACGCCCACAGCATGCCGGGCAAACGCTGGTCAATGCCGTACATGGCCTGGCCGCTGGACTTGGCGGGCACGTCCACGCGGGCCAGGTCCTTGCCGATGAGGCGGAACTGCGCCATCGGCTTGAGCATGCTTTTGTCGACCTTGGGCAACTCGGCGGGGGCTTGGGCCACCCGCGCCACTTCGGCATAGCTCATGGCGCGGCCACTGCTGTGGATCACACGGCTGGCCTCGGTGCGCAACTCGGACGCGGGCACGCCCATGGCCTGCGCGGCGGCTTGCACCACCACCAGACGCGCTTGCGCGCCGGCCAGGCGCAGCGGCTCGTAATAGCCTTGCACCGTGCGCGAGGCACCGGTGGTCATGCCGCCACCAAAGCGGGGGTTGCCAAATCGCTTGGGGTCGCTCGGGGCCTGCACCACACGCACTTGGCGCCAGTCCAGGTCCATCTCTTCGGCCAGCAACATGGGCATGGCGGTCATGGTGCCCTGGCCCATTTCGGACGCGGGCGACATCAGGGTGACCACGCCATCCAGGCCGATGTTGATCCAGCTGTTGGGCGCAAACCCCGTCGCACCGGGGGTCTGGGCCAAGGCCAGCTCGCTTTGTGTCAGGCCAAACGACAGGCCCAGGGCCAGGCCGCCCGAGCCCAAAATGAAAGCACGGCGCGACACGGCGGTCGGCAGGGCATTGGCTGTTGCATTCATCGGGGTCATGCCTTGCCTCCTTTCAGGGTTTTCTGGGCGTGCGATACCGCCGCAGCGATCTGGTTGTAAGTGCCGCAACGGCAGATGTTGCCGCTCATGGCTTCCAGGATTTCGGTGCGGCTGAGGTCTTTTTTGACCACGCTGATCACTTTGGCCGCGGTCATGAGTTGACCCGACTGGCAGTAGCCGCATTGCGGCGCTTGCGCCTTGACCCAGCCGGCCTGCAAGGCCTGGCCGGTGCGGGTCTTCATCAAACCTTCGACAGTGGTGATGTTTTTGCCTTCCACCACCGACAAGGGCAGCGAGCACGAGCGCACAGGTTCGCCATTGAGGTGCACGGTGCAGGCGCCGCACTGGGCAATGCCGCAACCGAACTTGGTGCCGGTGAGGTTGAGCTTTTCCCGAATCGCCCACAACAGCGGCATTTCCGGGCTGGCATCGACCGTGACGGCCTCGCCATTGACTTTGAATCGAACCATGTTGTCTCCTCTTGTTGGGTGAAACCGGCGTGCACCGGCACGCCTTGGTTGTGCAGCGCACGCCACCGTGGGTCTGCGGGTCCGCCTGAACTTAAAGTGGCCAGCCAGGCTTGCCTGTCGCGTACGGCTCAAATGCGGACAAACCCTGAGCTGCCCACAGCCCCAAGTCCACACTCGGCGCCAGTGCCGCAGGGCTGCCCGGCATTCGGTGGGTGCACGTCACCCCCTAAAAACGTCTCAAATGATTAATTGTCAACTTTGAATAAAACGATATGCTTCATGTTTTTCGGTCTTCTTTGGGGACCGAATTGCCAATTGACTGTTTTTACAAAGTGGCGTTTATGGATACCTTGAACCAATGGCCCGCCCGATGGCGCCTGCACGCTTGGACCGCATGGCTGGTGGGCGTGATGCCCGTGCTGGGACAAGCCCAGGCCGATCCGGCCGCGGCCCAAAGAAACACCGAACAACTGGGCCAGCAGTTGCGCGAGCGGGCGCAGCCCAAACCCCTGGTGCATGTGGACACGCTGGGGCTGGAAGCCAACACCGCCATCACGCGGCTGGCATCGGTCCAGGTGAGCAGCCACCTGCTGTCTGACGCCATCGAGCGCTACTGGCGGTCGCGCATCGGCCAGGCGGTGTCGATCGAGCAGATCCAGGCTTTTCACGCCTGGTTTTACGACAAAGCTGGCCAGGAAGGCTTCATGGCCTATGCCAAAACCGAGGTGGTCCCGGTCGCGGGGGGGGAGCAGTTACAAATCCAGGTGATGCAGCCCCGCATCAATGTGGTGCGTGTCTTGTCGCTGGGCGGCCCACTGGAAGCCGCCCACTTGCAGCGCGTGCAATCGCGCTTTGCCGACAAGTTCCAACCAGGCATGCCCTTGGACACCCTGGCCCTGGACCAGGAACTGGACTCGGCCAGTTTCGACCTGCCGGTTGAGCTGGAGGCCACCTTGCGGGCGGTCGGCCCGCAATTGCTGGACCTGGTGATCACGGTCGCGCCCGCGCAAGCTGCGCCCGGACAGCTGTCATCGGGTGTGGTGCAAGTCAACAACCATGGCCTGCGGCAATACGGTCGCTCCCAAGCGATGGGCGCCGTGACCATCGGCATGCCCGGTGAGAAGACGCAGCTGTCCTTGCTGGGCCAGGCTTCTGAGGGCACGGCTTACCTGCGTGCCGACTACGAGTCCTTGCTGCCCTTGGCCGGGGCACGCTGGCAGTGGTTCGGCACCCACTCACGCAGCCGCTCGGTACTGGGCGGCACAGCCAGCACCGAGGGCCACGCCAGCGAGCTGGGTGTGGGCCTGACACGGATTCTGGCGGGACACCGCGACCTGGTCTTCAAAGGCCGCCTGGATCTGTCGGTGCGTGACAGCCAAAGCCATTTGCAAGCCACGGGTGCCCCCATTTCCAGCGCCAGGGACCACCAGCTGCGCTGGCGCCTGACGGCCGACAACGAGCGCTTGTCGAACCATCCCGTGCGGGCCGAACTGGGCCTGACCCTGGGTCAATACCCGAATGCGGTCAGTGCGGCCGTGCCTGCGGGCGCCTACACCAAGCTGGATGTGGCCCTGAAAAGTCAGGCCCCGCTCAATGCCGATGGCGCGTGGCGCCTGAGTGGCCGTTTGCGCGGCCAATGGGCCAACCGCAATCTGGACGGCTACAACCAGATCACCCTGGGCGGGGTCAACGGCGTGCGCGCTTACACCAGCGCCGACGGCACGGGTGACCACGGGGTGCTGGGCAGCGTGGAATTGACGAGGACCTTGCCCCGGAATGCATCGGTTTCGCTGTTTTATGACATCGGCCAGGTCACACCCCAGGCCAACCCGTCTGCCGCCGCCAGCCTCCCGCGTTATGCCTTGCAGGGGACAGGACTGCAATGGCAAGGCCGTTACCACCAGCTGCACTACGCCCTGACCTGGGCCAAAGGCCGCCAAGGCTACAAGGGCTGGCTGCCCAGCAACATCGAATCCCAACCCAACAACCAGCGCGTCAACGCGAGCTTGAGCTTCCTTTTTTGAACAAACATTCTGATTTTTTGTGAATTTAAGTACAAATCAGGACATTTGGGAATTTCATCATTAAAGGCAAAAAAGTTTCATTAAAAGTGACAGAGTACCCCAATTGGATAATGATAAAACCATCATGGAAACGGAAAATTGACAAATAAGCACTCATAATTGACAGGCAAGCATTTTTGGCTTTCCGCGTGTGGGTGCGTCATTTGACGATGTCCTGCCGTGAACCATCTTTGCTACAAAACCATCTTCTCCAAACGCCTGGGCACCTTGGTGGCCGTCGGTGAACACGCCAGCAGCCAAACCAAGGGACCAGGCGCCCGCCCGGTCGCCGCTTCAAGCGCGGGATGTCTGGATGCACGCTTTGTCGGCGTGCTGGCTTTGGGGTTCGCATCGGTCAGTTTGAGCTGGAGCCAAACCCTGCCCCAAGGCGCTCAGGTGGCGCAAGGCGTGGTCAGCGTCAGCCAGTCGGGCAGCCAGATGGCCATCACGCAAAACAGCCCCAAAGCGGTGGTGAATTGGCAAAGTTTTGACATTGGCCAGAACGCCCAAGTCCATGTGCTGCAGCCCAGCAGCCAGTCGGTGCTGCTCAACCGCGTGCTGTCAGACAACCCCACCCAAATTTTGGGGCAACTGCAAGCCAATGGCCAGGTGGTGCTGGTCAACCCCAAGGGCATCGTGGTGGGCAGCGATGGCAGCGTGAGTGCCAGCGCCTTCACGGCCTCCACCCTCCAAATCACCGACGCCGACTTCATGGCGGGCAACGCGCGCTACACCCGCAACGGCAGCACAGGCCAGGTGGTCAACCAAGGCCGCATCAGTGTGGCCCCCGGTGGCTATGTGGCCTTGCTGGGCACACATGTGAGCAACGAAGGTCAGATCATCGCACCCCAGGGCGGCGTGGCTTTGGGTGCTGCCGAAACAGTGACCGCGCCGGTGGGGCGCACCGGAAAAATCAAACTGGAGCTGACCCCCGCGAGCATCAACGCTGTCGTGGCCAACCACAAAAACGGCGTGATCGTGGCCGAAGGCGGTCAGGTGTACCTGCAGGCCGCCGCACTGGGCCAGGCCGTGGCCAGTGTGCTGCATTCAGGCCACATCGACACCAGCGGCATGCAAGGCGGCGCCGTGCATGTGCTGGCCGATGGCGGGCAAATCAAGGTGGACGGCCGGATCACCGCCAACAGCAGCCACCCCGCCAACAAGGGCGGCGACATCGTCATCGGGCGCGACCTGCAGACGGGTGCACTGGCCGGTCATACGGACGTCAGCGGCGCGCAGCTGGAGAGTCAAGGTGGGTTTGTGGAGACCTCGGGGCATCGGATGCAACTGGATGCCGCACAGGTGAAAGCCGCTCAGTGGCTGATCGACCCCTATGACATCGACATCACCGATGGGGCATTGACCACCGGTTACACCAGCAAGGTCTCGGCCACCACACTCGGGGCCGCCCTGACGGGCGGCACCACCGTCACCATCACCACCGATGCCAACAGCGGCCCGGCCAGCAACGTGGCGGTGAACACCTTAGGGGCCAGTACGGGCACCGGCAACATCCGTGTGAGCAACGCCATCAATGCCGCAGGCGCAGGCACGCTCGAGCTCTTGGCCGACAACCGGATCGATGTGGCGGCAGCCATCAGCGGCACCAATTTGAACGTCAAGCTGGCGGCTGGCCGGACCACCGCCAGCGGGGGCATTTCCCTGTCAGGGACCATCAACACCCGAGGCGGCTCCCTGGTGGTGAACACCAACAAGGGCGGCATTGAGCAACTGGCCAGCATCAACCCCGCCAATGCGACGGGCAACGTGACTTACCAAACGCAAGGGGGTCGCATCATGATGCGTTTTGGAACCGTGCTGAATGGCAACCATGTTCTGCTGGACAACACCGGCAGCACGGACGGTGTGACGCCCGGCAACCAGTTCAATGCCGCCAACGAACCCGGGATTTATATTTTCAACGCCAGCGTCAATGCGGGTGGCCAAGTGACCATGCTGGGCAAATCAGAATCGAGCCATGGCGTACAAATCCAGAACTCTTTCCTGACCGGCACGATCACCAAAATACAGGGCAAAGCCATCCGCATCGACGGACAGGGTGCTATGAACGGCGTGTTGCTGTTCATGAACGTGCCGGTGACCGCCACCCAAGGCGACATCCACATCAAGGGACAGGGGGGAAGCGGGGTTCAGGACATCTCCATTCAGGACACCTCCAAACTCGTGGCCAGCAACGGCAACATCCGACTGGAAGTTCCCAAAAACATGCAGCTCGGCAGCGCCAGCTTGAGCGGTACCGGCATCCATGTGGGCAACCTCAATGGTTTTTCATCCCAGTCTCTGACGCTGGCTTCCACGGCAGGCCAGATCAGCATCACAGGCCCTGTGGACTATTCGGCCACCGGCACCGGCGCCTACAAGCCCGCGCTGTTGACCTTGCAGACCTCAGCGGACAAAAGCATCGGTCAATCGGCCACAGGGAGCCTCAAGCTCACCGCGCTTGAATTGCTGGGCGGTGCTGCAGACCTGAGCACCGCCGCCAACCAGGTCGGCACCGTTGCCGCCGATTTGTCGAGCCTGAACCTGAAAAATGAACTAGCGCTGGAGATCGGCCTGGCCGGTGCGAGTGCGGGCATCACCGCCACCGGCCCCGTGGCCGTGACCACCCAAAGCGGCCACCTGAGCGTGACCCAGGCGGTCCACACCACAGACGCGACCCATGCAGCGATTGTGCTCAATGCAGGCGCCTCCAGCGCGGCGGGAACCGCCAGCGGCGGCGACATCCAGCTCAGTGGCGCTTACGGTTTTTCCACCGGTGAAGGAGGCCGCACCAGCTTGTTCACGGGCAACACGGGCCATGCGAACCTGACAAGCCTGGTCGGCTCGGGCAGCGGTCGTTTCCGCTACAACAGCGATGAAAGCGCCGCCAACTACAGCACAGCACTGGGCTCGGGCCTCTACGCGATCTACCGTGAACAACCGCAACTGACCGTGCAGGTCAACGATGCCAGCAAAACCTACGACGGCCTGGCTTTCAGCGGCGGCGCACTCAACACCACGCTGGCATCAGGCAGCTTGCTCAACGGGGACACCTTCCATGGGGCGACCGCCAATGCGGTGTACGGCGGCTCTGCGCAGGGTGCCAAAAACGCCTCGGCCAGCGCTTACGACATCACGGCCAGCGACAACGGCGGCAAAAGCGCACTGGGCTATGGCGTGACTTACACCCCCGGCAAGCTGACCGTGAACAAAGCCGACCTGACGGTCACGGCCATCGACGATGCCCGCTTTGTCGGTCGCACCGATGCCGCCAACTATGCGGGCGTGCATTACACCGGCTTGGTCAATGGCGAAACCAGCAGTGTGCTGGGCGGCACCCTGACCATCACACGCAGCAATCCATCGGCGCTGGATGCCGGTGTTTATCCGGGCGTTCTGATGCCATCGGGCCTGCGCTCAGACAACTACAACATCCGCTATGCGCCCGGCACTTACACCATCGTGCCGGCCAACCAATTGCTGATTCGCAACGCCAACGTCGGGGCCACCTACGGCAGTGGCTGGACTTATGACCCCACGGCGCAGTACCTGGACGACAACGACGACACCATCATCACGCTCAGCCGCACGGGCTCGGGCCACCAATTCACTTTCAGCGATGGGCTGAGCACCTCGGTCAGCACCACACTCAAGCCTTACCTGGGCACCCAGCCTGCGGCGTTGAGCAGTTCCGGCCACACCGTGGTCGGCAACTACAGCATCAAGGACCTCAACCCCACCGTGGTGGGCAGCAACTTTGTCGGTGCGCCTGTTTTTGTGGGGGGCCTGAGTGTGAACACCAAAGCCATCACCCCCAACGCCTCGGGCGTGAGCAAGGTCTACGACGGCACCACCGCCATGACGAATGTGGTGCTGGGCATGAGCGGTCAAATCGCGAACGATGTCTTGAGCATCAGCGGCACCGGTGCATTCAACAGCAAGAACGTGGGTGAGAATTTGGGCTACACCATCGGCAACATGGCCTTGAGTGGCGCCGATGCCCGCAACTACCACCTGGCGGGTGACACCACCAGCTTCTCGGGCACCAACGGCGTGATCACCCCGGCCCCCTTGAAGCTGACCACCGCCGACGTGAGCAAAACCTACGATGGCACCACCAGTGCCTTGGGCACAGCAGTGGCCACGCAAGGCACGCAGCTGTTCGGCACAGACACGGTCAGTGGCGGCAGCTTTGCCTTCACCGACAAAAACGCCGGCATCGGCAACAAGGTGGTGCAAGTGTCTGGCGTGACCCTCAACGATGGCAACAACGGCAACAACTACACGGTCGAATACGTCCACAACACCAGCAGCACCATCCACAAGGCCGACTTGACACTGAAAGCCGTCACCGACACCAAAACCTATGACGGCACGACCCTGTCTGGCCAAGCCATCGACGTGATCAACGCCAGCGGCAGCACCGACGTGGTGACGGCATCGCAGGTCTTTGTCAGCAAAAATGTCCTGGGTGCCAACGGCAGCACCTTGCAGGTGCAGTCGGGCTACACCGTCAAAGACACGGCAGGTGCCGACATGAGCGGCAACTACAACATCAGCACCACCACGGCCACCGGCACGATCCATCCCAAAGACGTGACGCTTTCGAGCATCGCCGCTTCACACAAAACGTATGACGGCACCAACGCCGCCAGCATCACCTCGGGCACCCTCCAGGGCACCGTGAACTCCGAAACCTTGGGGCTCAGCGGCGCGGCAAGCTTTGCCGACAAGCACGCTGCCAACGGCAAGACAGTGACTGTGGCCGATGTCACGACATTGACCCCAACCGATGGCACAGGCAGCTGGGCCAATTACAAGCTGACCACCACAGGCCCACTCACCACCACCGCCAACATCCTGCCCAGGGCGTTGACTCTGGCCGCCGCAGCCGACACCAAAACCTACGACGGCACCACCCGATCATCAGCGGCCGTGCTGATCACGGGCGCACAAACAGGCGACACCATCTCCGCCAGTCAAGTGTTTGCCAGCAAGCATGCGCTGGGCACCGGCAACTCTGTCTTGAAAGTGGACAGTTTCACCATTCAGGATGGCAACAACGGCAACAACTACACCGTCGCCTCCACCGATGCGGCCGGCACCATCCACAAAGCCAGCCTGACCGTCACCGCCTCCCAGGTCGAAAAGACCTACGACGGCACCACCGCAGCTTCTGGCACCGGCACTGTGAGCGCCCTGGCAGGACAAGCGGCCGGTGAAAGTGTCAAGTCGATGGGCTCACAAGCCTTCCTCAGCAAGAACGCGGGCACGAACAACAAATACGTGCGGGCGTCGGGCGTGACCCTCCAGGACAGCGCCAGCGCCGATGTCACCGGCAACTACGACATCACCTACATCGACAACACCACCAGCACCATCCACAAAGCCAATCTGCTGGTGAGCCTGGCCGATCAGACCAAGGTGTACGACGGCACCCCCCATGCCAGCCTGGCGGCCGGTGCCATCACCGCCACGGGTGTGACGGTGGGCGGCATCACGGAAACCGCCACCGTCACCCAGACGGCAGGCACTTACAACAGCAAAAATGTCGCATCGGCCCATACCGTCACGGCCACATTGGGCGGCGGTGATTTCACACCCGGCACGGCCGACTTGAACAACTACAACCTGCCCACTTCGGTCAGCAACACCCGCAGCGCCATCACCCAGGCCAACCTGAATGTGAGCCTGTCCCGCCAGACCAAGGTGTACGACGGCACCACCCATGCCAGCCTGGCGGCCGGTGCCATCACCGCCACGGGTGTGACGGTGGGCGGCGTCACGGAAACAGCCACCGTCACCCAGACGGCAGGCACTTACAACAGCAAAAACGTGGCATCGGCCCATACCGTCACGGCCACACTGACCCCCGGTGATTTCACGCCAGGCACGGCCGATCTGGCCAACTACAAACTGCCCACTTCGGTCAGCAACACCGCCAGCACCATCACGCCTGCCGCGCTGACCCTGACCGCCAACAGCGACACCCGCAAGGTGTACAACGGCGCCGAGCAATCCGTGAGTGGGTTCACCATCACCAGCGGCAGCCTGCAAGGCACGGACAGCCAGGCCGTGGATCTGGCCGGCATCACGGCAGGCGCCAAAGCCACCCACGCGGGCACTTACACCAGCACCGTGGACGATGCGGCCTACATCAATGGCAACTACGCGATCACCAAAGTCAACGGCACCCTGTTCATTGACCCAAAAGAAGTCAGCCTCTCTGCCGCCAAAACCTACGACGGCCACACCACACTCACGGGCTCGCAGCTGAGCATCGCCACGGGCGTGGGATCGGAAACCCTGGGCTACAGTTTCGCCACGATCCACAGCCAGAACGTGGCGGACAACAGCACCAACTTTGTGAATGCTGTGCGCTTGACCGATGGCACGCACGGCGGCCTGGCCAGCAACTACAAATTGCCCGACTTGACGGTGGCTGCCAGCGGCGTCAACACCGTGGCCCTGAGCCCCAAAGTGTTGACCGGTCAGATTGCGGACGTCACCACCACCTATGGCACAGGCGCCGCCACGGGCACTGTCAGCCTGAGTGGAAAAATAGGCAGCGATGATGTGGCGGCAGCCAGCGCAGCCAGCCTCGTGGCCGCCGCCACCAGCACCAGCGGCCACCTCAAAGCCGGCCGCTACGCCCAGACCGTGGGAACGGCCCTGAGCGGCGCGCACGCGGGCAACTACAGCTTTGCAGGTTTCACCACCGCCACCGCCAACTACACCGTCAACCCACTGGCCTTGACCGGTGCCATTGCGCAGGGTTTGGGCACTTACGGCGACACCCTGGTGCCAGGCGCTGTCAACCTGACCAACAAGGTGGGCAACGACGTGGTGAGCGCCAGCGGTGTGAACATCGACACCACAGGCCGCACCAGCACCAGCGGCCATCTCAAAGCAGGCATGCACACGGGCATTCAGACCCTCGCGGGCCTGACGGGTGCCGACATGGACAACTACAGCTTTGCCAACATCCAGGGCGACTACAAAGTCACACCACTGGCCTTGACCGGCACCATCGCCCAGGGTGAAACCATCTACGGCTCTGCCTTGCAGGCCGGCGCGGTGAATTTGACGAACAAGCAAGGCAGTGACCTGGTGCAAGCCAGTGGTGTGCGCATCGACACCACCGGTCGCACCAGCACCAGCGGCCATCTCCGGGCAGGTGACCACACAGGCATCCAGTCCCTCAGTGGCTTGACCGGTGTTGACAAGGACAACTACAGCTTTGCCGACATCCGGGGCGACTACAAAGTCAACAAGCTGGCTTTGACCGGCGTGGCGATTGCCGGTGTGAACACCACTTATGGCACAGCCGCCGATGCGGGCGCTGTGAGCTTTGGCAACGTGCAAGGGGCCGACCAAGTCACCGCCTCCGCCTCTGTCGTGGATGCTGCCACCAGCACCAGCGGTCACCTCAAAGCAGGCAGCTACAAACAGACCACCACCACCCTCAACGGTGAGGATGCGGCCAACTACAGCTTTGCGGGTTTCACGACCGCTGACAACAACCATGTGGTCAACAAGCTGGCCTTGACGGGCGCGGCCATTGCCGACGTGAACACCACCTACGGCACAGCTGCCGATGCGGGCGCCGTGAGCTTTGGCAACGTGCAAGGGGCCGACCAAGTCACCGCCTCCGCCTCTGTCGTGGATGCCGCCACCAGCACCAGCGGCCAGCTCAAAGCAGGCAGCTACAAACAGACCGCCACCACCCTCAGCGGTGAGGATGCGGCCAACTACAGCTTTGCAGGTTTCACGACCGCTGGCAACAACTATGTGGTGGACAGGAAGAACCTGACCATCAGCGCCAGCGCAGCCGACAAGGTCTACGACACCACCACGAACGCCAGCGTCACATTGAGCAGCGACAGGCTCGCAGGAGACCGCCTGAGCTTGTCCCAAAGCAGCGCCCACTTTGACAACAAAAATGCGGGCACAAGCAAGACGGTCACCGTCAACGGTTTGGCCATTTCTGGCACCGATGCTGACAACTACAAGCTGACCCACACCACGACCACCACCACAGCGACCATCTCCAAAGCCGATCTCACATTGAAGGCGGTCGAAGATGAAAAAATTTACGATGGTCATGTGTCGTCCAGCAAAGCGGTGCTGGTGGTCAACAACAGTGGAGGCCACGACACCGTTGTCGCCAAACAGGAATTCACGAGCAAGAACGTTCTGGGTGCCCATGGCAGCAGACTGCAACTCACCTCGGATCTGACGATCCAGGACGCTGACGGCGTCGACATGCGCAGCAACTACAACATCAAAACCGAAACGGCCCAAGGAACGATCATCCCCAAAGCCATCACGCTCAGTGGCATCACCGCCGCCAACAAAACCTACGACGGCAACACCAACGCCGCCGTGTCTGTGACCAACGCCGTCTTCAATGGCATGGTGGCCGATGATCAACTCACAGTGGCCTCCACCGGCGTCTTCAGCGACAAGAACGCCGCCATCGGCAAAACCGTCACGCTCACCAACACTCTGGGTGGTGCAGATCTGGGCAACTACACCGTTGCCGACCAGTCCACCACCACCGCCGACATCAGCAAGAAAGCCATCACGCTCACCGGCATCACCGCCGCCAACAAAATCTACGACGGGAACACCAACGCCGCCGTGTCTGTGACCGGCGCCGTCTTCAACGGCATGGTGGCTGATGACCAACTCACAGTGGCCTCCACCGGCGTCTTCAGCGACAAGAACGCCGCCATCGGCAAAACCGTTGCATTGAAGAACACCCTCGGTGGTGCGGATCTGGGCAACTACACCATCACCGACCAAGCCAGCACGCGGGCTGACATCGCCAGGCTGAACCTGCATGTCAGCGGCATGACGGCTGACAGCAAGGTCTATGACGGCAACACCCAAGCCAAGGTGCGCATTGACTCTGCGAACTTTGAAGGTTTGATTCAAGGTGACGTGGTGAAAATTTCGGCCACGGGCAACTTTGACACCCGCCATGTGGGTCAGGACAAACAGGTCAAGATCAGCAGCGTCTTTGAAGGCCTGGATGTGGACAACTACAACATCTTTTCTCAAAGCCTGGCGACGGCCCACATCACCCCTGCACCTTTGCAAGTGAAGGCACAAGCCGTGCGCAAAACCTATGACGGCACCACCACAGCCCAGAGCGCAGGCGTGGTGGTGGGCACGCTGGCAGGCGCTGCAGCCGGCGATCGGGTGGCCAGCAGCGGCAGCTTGAGCTTCACGGACAAAAATGCGGGGGCAGGCAAAACCGTCACGGTCAAGGGCGTGCGCCTGATCGACGGCGACAACACCGATGTCACCAGCAACTACAGCATCACGTACATCGACAGTGTGGACGGTGTCATTGACCGTGCCAATGCCAGCATCAGCGCTGCGGCCACATCCCTCATCTACAACGGTCAGACCCAATCACAAACGCAGGCTGTGTACAGCGGCATCCTGCCTGGAGACGATGTGCAGGCCAGCGGACTGGCCAACGGACGGAATGCGGGCAGCTACCTGTCTGCCTTGAGCGCATTTGGCACCGACGTGGGCAACTACAACATCACGTTCAACAACGCTGCGCTGAACATCGGTAAAAAACCCGCCAGCTTGTCCGCCCTGGACCAAAGCGTGGTCTACAACGGCCTGACACAAAGCCTGGTGGCAACGCAAAATTCGGGTTTTATAGCGGGTGACGCCTTGACCTTTGGTGGCCTGCCCAGCGGACGCGATGTCGGCCGGTACAGCTCGGCCCTGACAGTGTCTGGCGCCGATGCCGCCAATTACGAGATCACCGTTGGCAATGGCACGCTGACCATCACGCCCAAAGAGGCTCGCGTCTGGGCCTTGGATCAAAGCGTGACGTACAACGGCCAAACACAGGTTCAGAGCGCAGCAGCGCAACAGGGATTCATCGCTGGCGACGACATCGTGATTTCCGGTCTGGCCCGTGGGCGCAACGCTGGCACCTATTCGTCCAATTTGTCTGTCGGTGGCGCAGATGCCGCCAACTACACCATCCGTTACCAACAAGGTGCCTTGACGATTCAAAAGGCTCGCCTGGGTTTTGTCGGTACCACCGCTTTGGACAAGCTGGCGGATGGCAGCACTTTGGCTCAGGTCAATGCGGGCACGATCACCGGCCTGGTGGGCAACGAATCACTGGACATCACCTCCGTCACCGGACAATTCGAAGACCCTTTCGTCGGCACAGACAAACCGGTGCAGGTGGTTTATGGCTTGAGCAACGGTCGCAATGGTGGCCTGATCTCGAATTACGAATGGTCGCCCACCGTGGTCAAAGCCAGCATCACCGCGAGGAGCAGTTCAAATATAGACTTGACCGAAGGTGGTGGACTCAGTGCAGCACTGCGTGGCACCGCGCCGAGCAGTTCAAATACGGGCTTGACCGAAGTGGTGACCCCCAAGAGCCCTTACAGCCGACTCTACTTCCAGGGTTTTGGCGGCTTGGGCGGTGTCGGCGCCGCCACAGGCCAAGCCAGCTACACCGCACGTCAGAACAGTTCGCAGGCCTGCACACCCAAAAATCTGGAAGACTGTCTTTGCGAGCGCCCCGACAAATCGGCGATGGAAATTTGCTATCCGGCAGAACCCCGCCAGCAGGCCCGGCGCTGAGCACGTCCAGCGGTTCGCCTGGTCTGTCTGGCCGGGCGACGCATGGACCTCTCGTTCCTGCAGAGGTCATTGCAACTCAACACAAGCTTGTCCCAACCCTGGACAAGACCGTCTTGGCGCCTCCATCGCGTGACGCGACAAACCTCTGGACACTTGCGTCCAAAGCGCCAGAAAGACAGATGACGGCCCCCGGGGCCTTTTGAATCAAGACTTGGCGCTGTCGGCCACAAAACTGCCCGATTTGCCGCCGTGCTTTTCCAGCAGTTTGACGCCGTTGATGCTCATGCCCCGGTCAACGGCTTTGCACATGTCGTAAATGGTCAGCAAGGCCACCTGAACCGCGGTCAAGGCCTCCATTTCAACGCCAGTCTGACCGGTGACCTCGGCGGTGGCTGTGCACACCACGCAGGAAGCGTCGGTTTGAATTTCAAAGTCAACGGCCACCCGGGTCAATCCGATGGGATGGCACAAGGGAATCAGATCGCTGGTTTTTTTGGCCCCCTGAATGCCGGCAATCCGGGCAATGCCCAGCACATCGCCTTTTTTGGCGGTGCCCGAAGCGATCAAGGCCAAGGTGCCTGGCAGCATGTCAATGCGACCACTGGCCACAGCCACGCGCCGGGTCAAGGCTTTGCTGCCCACATCCACCATGTGGGCCTGCCCTTGGGCATCAAAATGGGTCAGGACACTGGAAGTCTCGCTCATGGCCATAGGGGTCACACCCGTTTACATCTGGTTCACAACAATGGCGCATCATACGGGGATTGAACTGGACGCCAACGACCTTGAAAAACAAATTGCTTCAACCCCTGTCCGTGGCCAGCTTGCTGCTGGCCTTGGCCATGCCGACGGCGTGGGCGCAATCGGCAGGCTTGCCCGCCCTGGGTGACGGCGAAAGCCTGTCACTGAGCGACGAACGCCAGTTGGGTGACCGCATTGCACGCGAACTGTATCGGGACCCTGATTTTCTGGAAGACCCGGTGCTGGACGAATACATCCAGCAATTGTGGGCGCCCCTGGTCAAGGCGGCAGCGGCGCGTGGCGAGCTTTCAGCTGAGTTGCAAGAGCGTTTTGCCTGGCGCATCTTGCTGGGCCGTGACCGCAGCGTGAACGCCTTCGCCCTGCCCGGTGGCTACCTGGGCGTTCATCTGGGCCTGATTGCGGTGGTGAGCTCAAACGACGAGCTGGCCTCGGTGCTGGCCCATGAATTGAGCCATGTCACGCAACGCCACATTGCCCGCAACATGAACGACCAGGCCAAAATGACGCCCTGGGTCATCGGCTCGATGATTCTGGGGGCCTTGGCTGCCAGCAAAAGTGCACAAGGCGCACAGGCCTTGATCGTGGGCGGGCAAGCAGCCGCTGTTCAGTCCCAATTGAGCTATTCACGCGACATGGAACGCGAAGCCGACCGTGTGGGCTACGGCATTTTGGTCGACGCAGGTTACGACCCCCAAGGTTTTGTGGGCATGTTTGCCAAGCTGCAGCAAGCTGCCGGCCTGAACGACAGTGGTGCGTTTCCCTATTTGCGCAGCCATCCCTTGACCACCGAGCGCCTGGCCGACATGCAGGCCAGGCAGCAACTCAGCAACACCTCCCCCAAAGCCCCCACCGACATGGCACAGGCCATGCTGGCGGCCAGAGCGCGGGTCTTGTCACAAAACAGCCCGGATGCCCTGAAAGCCTGGACGCAGGATGCAGAAAGTGCGATCGGCACGTCACCCGCGCAAAAAGCCGGCGCGCTGTACGCCGCCACCTTGGCGCACTTGCAGATGCGCCATATGGCCGCGGCAGACCGCACGCTCAAAGCCTTGGGTCAATGGGTGGCGTCATCTCACACCGAATCCCCCACCTCGTTGGCTGCGCAGCGCTGGCTGCGCTTGCTCAGTGCCGAAGTCGCCTTCAAACAAGACCGCTTTGAGGCCGTGCTGACCACCCTGATGCCCAACGCAGGCCCTGTTGCATTGCAACGCCCTGAACTGCTGGCCGTTGCACAGGCTTTGCTGCGTTTGCCGAGGCACCCTTTGCAAGCAGACATCACACGCCAGTTGCGCAGCCTGGTGCAGCAAGCCCCCAACGATGCGCAGGCCTGGCAAAGCCTGGCCGGCTTGCTGTCCTTGCAAGGGCAGGCACTGGCTTCACTGCGGGCCGAGGGCGAAGCCCAAATCGCCCGGCTCGACTGGAGCGGTGCCATAGACCGCTTGCGGGCGGCGCAAGACCTGGCCCGCCAAGGCCGCCTGCAGGCGGGTGACCACATCGAGGCATCGATTGTCGACACCCGTTTGCGCCAGGCTCAGGACCGTCTGCGGGCCTTGCAGACGCCACGCTGATAAACACCATCCCGATGCCATGTCGGGCGCTGTTTCTCCGGCAATATGCGACGCCATCGAAGCGTCTGCCTGCACACACCCAGCGGTGCCCAAGGTCATGTGAACCGAAGGGCAGGCCCCGCGTACCGCTTGGGGCTATGATCGCCGTCCTTGCACACCTACACCATGGCCGGAATCCACATCACCGACATCGAAGCCGCCATCAACCATTGGCGGGCCAAGAACCCCTCACCAGACGGGGTTGCGCTGCCGCCTGAATTGCGCGCATTGGCGGAGGTTTATGGCCTCATGGTCTACTTCAAACAGGATCTGGCGGACGAATTCAGCCTGCCGCAAGCGGCCGCTGAAGCCTGGCAAGACTGGTACGCCACAACCCCTGACACACCGTGCATTGCCATTTGTTCGACCAGCCAGGGCGACGAAACCTGCAAGGGGTGTGGCCGCAGTTTCGAAGAAGTCCAGTTGTGGACCGAAATGAGTCCAGGCGAAAAACGCGGTGTCTGGCAGCGCATCACCGCAGACGGCTCTTCATGGCGCTTCAACCGCTATGCTGAACGTGCCGCCGAAGAACGCCATTGGGCCAAGGCGGCGGCCGAGGCGCAGGTGCCGCTGGATCTGAAGCCCTGAACTGGATTTGACCCCGCCACACGGGCTGCGCTCAGTCCTCTTCTGATCCGCCGCCCTGCACGATGCGGCGAACCACCTCGGCAGAAAATCCCCGTGTGATCAAAAAACGCATTTGTCTGGCACGTTCCTGAGGGTCCTGGGGCGCCTGGCCAAATTTTTTGCGCCAGACCTCCTGAGCCCGGCTGGACTCGGTCTCGCGCAGATCTGCCAAGGCCTGGGCCACGGCCTCACCCGACAAACCTTTGGCTGCCAGCTCTTGCTTGACCCGTGCCGAACCCAGTTTGCCCGAGCGGCGGTGGACGATGGAATCCACGGCACGGCCATCGTTGATGAAATCGCGCGCTTGCAGCTCGTCCAGGGCTTTGGCCAGCTCGCCGGGCACTTCTTCGTGTGGCGCCAGCTTGCGCTCCAGCTCAGCGCGCGAGTGTTCCCGCTGGCTCAAAAGCC
>JACCDZ010740323.1_pt1 | contig 19412 bp, 27 predicted proteins | sample 7449551 | NCBI WGS metagenome assembly JACCDZ01 (sample SAMN15323452, study PRJNA562643) | freshwater metagenome | isolation source: river surface water | place: USA:Blue River Watershed | collected 2017-08-18
ACTATAAGCAGATTAGTCTATCCAAATTAACTAAAGTATGTTATAATAATAATTGGATAGTTTACAATTTATAATTGGCATTCATCCCCACCGCAGAGCAGAGGGGAATTTTGCCAAGAACATTAAAAACAATAATATTGTTGTACATTGCTCTGCTGGAGTTTCGAGAAGTGGAGCAGTGACTGAAGTTGGATTATTTTTAGGTTATGAATTATATAACTTTTCTAATTTAAGGACAATTAATAAAACAGTATGTATGAAAATCAAAAAATATATTCCGATATATAAAATAATTCCAGCAACAATTAAAGTATGGATAGCAAAAATCTTTAACAAGCAATAAAAAAAAGCCCACTTAGGGCTTTAATTATTTTGTCTTATTGAATTCCTTAAATTTAGTTGGTTCAACCCAATTGGTAACAAAACCATTATCAATATCTAAAACAACCACATCACCATAATCATTCGGAACACAATCAGGAACATAATTTTCTACAATTTTTCCAACAGGATTTCTATTTTCATCTAATAAAATATAATCCCCACTATCACAAACTTTTAGTTCTAATTTAAATTGAAAATTTTCTGGGAAAGCATCATGCAATATTTTACCAGTTTTTAAATCAATTTCTAAGACAAATAAATCAAGACCGTTTATTTCTAAAGAAACTTTTTTACCTGGAAAGTCATAAGGAAGATCATATTTATGCCAAATAGGCAATTTTAATACAATTGTTTTTGCAACGTTTTTTAAATTCATGACATTACCTTTTAAAATTATTAATTATATTAGATAATATATCACAAAAAACATTAAACTTCAATAGTTTTCTTGTAATTATAGAGAGTAATATATTCTTTTGAAACTTTATCAAACTCAATTTCTAATCCATTTTCTAATGAAACGTGAGGATACGTACACCAACATAAATGATTTATTGTAGTGTATTTATAGTCATGTTTTTTACAAGTTCTCAACACAAAATCTATTACTTTTTCTAAATTTGAATTAATTTCTAAATACTCATGGATATTATCAAAATTTTTAAGTTTATCTAAATCATCATGATAATTTTCATAATACATATTCTTTGAAATCCATTTTATATTAGAAATTCTTGCGCCAAATTCTAATTGATATTTCCATTCTGAAATATACATCAATAAATTCAAATGTTTGATAAAAAACATTGCTTTTACAGAATTCTGAGCTATTAATTTTTGATAAATTATCAATAATAGCTCAAAAGAATTATATTTTTGTGTCTTAATAATTAATCCTTAAAATGATTCTTAATTTTCAATTGTGAGTTTTTAATTTTTAACAATTTTAATAATGTAGGTTTAATATCAATTCCTCTATACGATAACGCATTGATATTAAATCTCATAATCTCTCTACTTTTATCATGACCATATATTGAATCTACAATTGAGTATTCATCATCAACTTTTTCGTCTTTTATGATTTTACCATCTAATAGTTCTTTATTATCTTCAAAAAATTCATTAAATGTTTTTAGACTTGTACTAATAGGAATTTCACCTGTTTTTAAGAAGCTTATAATTAAATCATGATCAGATTTATTTAGTGGATGATGTCTTGTTTTTTCATCCGAATTAATATAATTTACATATATTCTACAACCAATATTATATAAAGAAATTTTTAAGTCATTTAAGATAAATTCATAAAAAAATGTGTTTTCAAAATCAGCAAAAGAAAACCCATAATATAATTTAAAACCTCTTTTTTCACATAATTTAAAAACTTTTTTTTGAGACTTATCAAACGTGAATCTTTTAAACATATGAAGTTTTTCTTGGAAATCATTAAAACATTTTTCAGTGACTTCTAATTTATAGTCCTCTCCAAGAAATTTGTCCATTAACAAAGTTGTTTTCATATAATTTAGTAGTTGCTCTTCTGTTCCAGAATAATTAAATCTTCCTGAAGTTCCAGCATAATTAAATCTTTCTTTTATTTTAATATTTTCATCTTTTTTTACAATAATATTTAAGCTATATTGCAAAACTCCAAAAGATGTATATTGATCAAGAATTATTTTATCAATAATAAATGATATAGAATTATAATTATTTATTTCTATTAACATGTTTTCAACTCCTTTTACATTAATTTCCACGTAGCCATCGAATATATTTTTCTGGATCATCAATATCACTCCAACCAGATTCTTTGTTTAACAAATTTTCAAGATCTTTCTTACTTATATTTGTTGAATATCGATAAGTATCAATTAATTCTGAATTAAGAAAATTAAAACTAAAATCAACTAAATTTTGTTCAACATTAATGTTTATTCCAAGAGTCTTTCCATTATTGACATATGGCATTATTTTAATAATATTTTTGTTAGGAATATATACTGTAATAATTTCATGATCATAATCTTTCTTGAATCTAATAGTATTATTTTCTGTATTAAAAGATATAATTATCCCATAAAAAAGGTGTTGAACTTTTAACCACATAATATTTTTTTTAGTCCTTTATTAAATTTTAGAAAAGTCTTTTCTATTTAGGTTCATTTTAATATCTCGTTCTTTTTCAGATTGTCGCTTATCATAATTCTTCTTACCTTTACAGACACAAATTTTAGCCTTTAATTTACCGCCTTTTTTATAAATTTCACTACACATTAAAGTATTTCCTTTAATTGCAACTTTGCCAATTAAATTATTAATTTCTTTTTTATTAAGTAATAATTTTTTAAATCTACTATTATCAATAACTTTGTGAGAATTAGCTGTAATTAATCCTTGAACAGTGCATCCTACCAAGAATAATTCGCCATTTATATTCTTAACAAAAGAATCTACAAGTTGCGCTTTCCCTGCTAATATAGATTTGACTTCCCATCCCTCAAGTGATAGACCAGCTTCATAAGTATCTTCGATAAAATAATCGAATTTTACTTTTTTATTTTTTAATAACGAATCCATTATATTTCCTTTTTTGCTTTTGAAATGAAATCAAACATTTCAAATATTAGTAAACCCATGATAATACTATTTGCTAACCAATTATTATACTCTAAAAAGTAAGCGACAGTAACAACATTAATATAAAAACCAAGTTGCATTACAAATGCAACAAAAAAATGTCCAAAATTATAATTAAAATGAAATTTTTTACGTCCAAAGTTATCCATGAATTGATTATTATAATCAATTATAATAACAAAAATTGGCGATAAAATAAACATAAGCAAAAAAGGTATTTTAGATACACATTTATTTGCTACAAAGCTAAAAAATTCAGAAAAGTAATTAAAAAAAGAATTACTAGATGATAAATCAGTCCGTGTAAAAATGCTAATAGCATACCATAATATAAAAATCCAAAACACATTCCCCATAGACACTCTAAAAGCATTAAAATAATGCTTAAAATTTGATATTAATAACTGAATATATAATTGTATTGTCATTTTAGCCCTTTCATTGTTCTACCATTTAGGTTGCAAAATAATATTTCTTCTTAAGATTAATTCTTTTTCAAATAAAATTTCCTCACGAGATCTATTTTTTAAATTAATGTGTTTAATTTCTCTATTAATAATATCCATTAATCCAACTAAATTAGTTAATTTCTTATAAAACTTACTATTTTTAAAGCTAATAAGTTTGTGTAATTGCACTAAATAAGTATTTCCATGATATAAGGCAATATTTTTAAAACTATATGCGTTAACATCATCAAAATCACTCTTTAATTTAATAATTAAATTTTGGTATGCAAATAATTTTTGACCAATTATTTTATTATCTACAAAAATATTTTTTGACTTTTTGCTAAGTTTTAATTCTTTCAGAACGATCTTTAAAATTCTATTTTCATAATCCAGATGTTTAAAATTGTAATTATTAAAACTAATATTAAATATTTTCTTTAATCTTTTCAATAAACCAATTTTTCTTAACACATTCGTAAAATTATTAAAGTTTTTTGACATAATTGCTTTATCAAATTCAGCTTTAATTCTTTCAACTGGAATAAAATCCGCTAATCCTTCTTCAACCATAGATTTCATTAATTTAATAGTTTCATCCGCTACATGAAAATTTAGCTGAGATGATAATCTCGCTACTCTAAAAATTCTTAGAGGATCTTCTTTAAAAGCAATCGATACATACCTTAAGGTTTTTGTTTTTATATCTGCTCTTCCGTTATAAGGGTCAATAATTGTTCCATTGTCATCTTGCGCTATAGCATTTATTGTTAAATCTCTTCTTAATAAATCTTCTTCGAGTGTCACGTTTTCTATTTCAAACTTAAAATCACCAGTTTTACTTCCTGTACTAATTTCTCGACGAGCTAAAGCATATTCTTCACGAGTAGTTGGATGTAAAAACACTGGAAAATGTTGCCCAACCGATACAAATCCTGCTTCCAATAATTCTTGTGGAGTAGAATTTAAAACGACGTAATCACGATCATTAATTTCTCTATTTAAAATTAAATCTCTGACAGCTCCGCCGACTAAATATTTCTTCATTATATAATTCTTTCTTGCTAAACTTATATTTATAACAATATTATACCATATAAACCTTATTATTGTTGTACTATTTCGATAATATTGATAAAAATAATTAAAATAAAAATAGTTCTTCTAATATATTTTGTGTTATAATAATGTAATATAAATCAACAACTCAAAGGATTATCTTTATGAAAAAAACTGTTATTATTTTAAATGGACCTGCTGGATCTGGAAAAGATGCAATTGGAGAAGCTTTACACAATGAATTAACCCAGCAAAATATTCCAACAAAAAAGGTATCATTTAAAGATACTTTATTTGATGTAACAGCAAAAGCATTTAACATTAATGTAAATGATTTTCATACAGATGAATTTTATGGGCGACTTGCAAAAGAACAACCTAAATCTAATTTAAAAGTAAATGCTCAAATGTTCGATAATATTGATAAAATTTATAACGAGTTAAACCCTATTTTTAACAAAAAAGAAACGGAAACACAATTAGCTCATCTAAATAATACAAAAAATTTAAGTAGTGAATCATTAAATAAATATTTTGAAACATGTTCAATTAATAAAAATGATTTTCTTGAATCTGAATTATCTCCAAGACAAGCATTAATCTTATTATCAGAAGTATTTATTAAACCAATTTATGGTGATGATTTTTTTGGAGTATATACTGCTGCAAAACTTGAAAAAGGTGTAAATATTATTACTGATGGTGGTTTTATGGAAGAAATTATTCCGATGCTAAAAGATAAAGACGTTGAAGTTAAACTAACTACAATTATGTCTCATGGATTTGGAAAAGAAAAAACCGAAGAGTTTAAAAATTTTAATGGTGATAGTAGAAATTATTTTAAATTATTTCTTATTGCATATTTATCTCAATCAAATACTCCAAATGACATAAAAAAAGTTAAATATTTAAAAGATTCTGTTAAAGATATTATTAAACAATCAGATATTGATAAAATTATCATCGAAAATAAACAATATATTAAATCCCCAGACTTTTCAGATAAATTAAATTTATTTAAAAAAATTAAAACCACTCAAATTCTAAATGATGAAGGGCAATTAAGCCTAAAAGAAACATCTAAGTTATTAGTATCAACATTTAAATTAGACCAAATTATGAATACCCCACAAAATATAAAAGAAAAGCAAAATTATTTAGAGATTTGATAAAAAATTAAAAACTCATGCGACTAAAAATAATATTTAGTCGTTTTTTTTATTTCAAATAGACAACAAAAAACCACCAAATTATCGAGGTGGTTTTGTAATTAAAAGAAACATATAATTTTATGCCGCAAGAGCCGTTTTACTCATTGCCAAGCTATGTTTTTTAAGGTTTTTATTAACTTGTTTTGTGGTTAGGTGTGAAAGACTAAATAATATATAAGACACTGTTTTTATTACTAACATATAAAACATCCCTTTAAAGTTTATTAATTTCTAATACCGTTATTATAACTTATTGAAATCAAAAAATCAAGAAAATAACTCAAAATAATTACATTTAAATTTGTTTACTTTTATATACAATATGTGCTACAAAATAGAATATTAAGTAAACCCTTTATTTCATTGAATCCTACTCACCCCAAATCAAAATAATCTCATTTTTTTCACAATTGAAAAAACTTCTCAATTGAGTGTTAAAGAAAAATCCTGTTAAATGGAATAAATATAAACTCTTTAATATAATTTGAATAATCGAAATTATTGACCCCTTGTTATAACTATATATCAATACAAAAAATATGTAAAATATCACTTGATATTTATTCATATATGTGTTATAATAATATATTAATTAAATTATAACAGGAGAGTGTTATGCAAGAGAAAGAGTTTATTGTTCAATTCACATGTGATTATTTTATATTTCCCAAAAAGAATCATCAGAAATATTTAAATATTATGGCTGGAGAGCTTGTGGTTGACCCAATTACAGGGCAATTAACAAAAATAAATGTTCCATTAGAATGTTTGGAAATTTTCCATAAAAACAAAGATTTTTTAGCTGTAAAAGATCATAATGAATGGATTGTTTATCATTATAACGACCCTCTATTATCCGTTAGATTGCCAATCAATTCGCAATATTTAAAATCAGTTACTGAAAAACAAACTATTCCTGAAAAATTTAAAGATTTTTCTGAAAATTGTTGGGCGGTATGCACTGATGATACTCCAACATCAGGCAAAGATGAACAATTAGTAAGAAACAAATTATATCAACTGAATAGTATCAGAGTTAATAATCGTACATGTAAAACAACTGCACAAGTAGTTGGTTCAAAATATAGATGGAGTTTAGATAGATTTACTCCTGTTAATGATTTGGAAAACTTAGCATCAAAAACATTTATTAGAATTATTACGGAAAATTACAATCAAAAAATGAAAGACCTTGTAAATTCTTTGGAAAACAAAATATCAAAAACTTCTAATAATGCAACAAAAAGGATTCTTCAACACGAAATCTATACAATTTTCCATAATATTTTAAAAAAATAAATATGGAGACGGCAAAAAGGTTGAGTAAATCTGAAATATTAGAATATTTAATATTTCAGATGACTTATTTAATAAATTAGTAGAATATGATAAAAACTTGTTAATCATATTAAATGATATGGTAGAAAAAGTTAATTCTTTTTTCATTCAACAATACAATGAAAAACAGACAAAAGAAAAAACGAAGTTGTGGTTCAATGCTGAAAATCAACAATTAGCTAATTTGAGACCAAAACAAATGATTCTATTGGGAAAACACAATAGAGTGATGCAATTTATTAATTATGCTCTGGAGCAAAATATTCGTCAGTAAGAAATTATCATACATTAAATATTCAAATGTGTAATTTAAGCAATTGTTTTAAATTGTGTTTTTGAAGAAATGTAATAAATTTACAAAGTATTAAATTAATATAACATATTGTTATATATTTATATATTCTCAAATTGCAGTAATTTAAAGGAAAACATCATTAAAGACGAAATAAAAAATTTAATTATTGAATTAGATGAAGCATCTAATTTTTTAATTGAGCAAACACAAGAAACAGGTATTAGTTTTAGGGTTTTTGTTAATAATCAAAAACTTGCATTTAATAAACTAATTAGTTTAGCTGAAAATGCTCGCTTAATTAATAATAAATGCGTTCTAACTCCTGAATTCATGAAAGAATTGGTATCATTTCATGAGGTGTCGCACAAAACTATCAATACTCTTTATAATTGCAATATTGATATAATTAACATGGATCAATTTAGTTTAATTTTCACTAAATTATTAAAGTTATTATTTAGCGATATTGATGACGACTATATTAGTGTATATTTATATGAATGGGATTGTTGCTCCAACAAGGAACAAGAAATTACTTGGATGGAAAATAATCAAGAACATAAATTTTTAATAAGTAAAGATGTTAATACTTTATGTGAATTTTTATGCCCAAATAAAAATTATTATCATTAAAATTAAATAAATAAAAAATCTTGGCTATTTTAGATGTTTTGTGTTATAATAATATATTATAAACTTAGAAAGGGATTGTAAAAGTGGAAAAAAAATATAAAGTTGTTTTAAATCGAGATTATTATATGATCCCAGAAAATGTAAAATCTTCTTTTGAAAATAAACTATCTAAGGAAATGGTTTTATGTAATAAAACAGGAAACATTCTTTTTAAGAATGATCAAAAGATTAATGGTATTTTGGCTGAACATCAAGAGGTTTTTAAGTGTGGGAAAGAATATGATGCAATTAAATTAAATGATGTTTACTATATATTCAAAGAAGAAACATGTGATCTTGATAACTATTGTGCTGGTGGTTATTTTTTTAATAAAGTAGTATTAAAATTACCTGAAGGTTCATTTTTAATTAATCAAGTAAAAGAAGTTCATTATATTCCTGAAAAATATAAGTTGTTTGAGGATGGTTGCTTAGTTGTTTGTGTTGATGACAGTAGTACAAAGGGTAAAGATGAGTCACTGAATAAAAATAAACTATATCAATTAACTGATATTAAATTTAATACAAAAACAGGAAAAACTACAGCACAAGTTGTTGGTTCAAAATATAGATGGAGTATTGATAGATTTGTATTAATTAATAATTTTGAAAATTTAACAATGAAACCAATTATGGAAAAATTGACAAAAAAATATAATAAAGGAATTAAAAAAATTTCTGAAATAGATGATATTATTAATATTAAATCTGCAACATCATCAGGAACTCACCTACATGAACTTTATAACCTTTTAAATTCTATCATGAAAAATTAAAAGAGTTATTCAATTTATTGATTATGCTTTAGAAAAAAATATTATAGATTAATGCTATTAAAATTAATACCAAAATAAATTTTTAAAAAAGGTAAATATATGTTAAATATCACAGAGCAACAGTTTTCAGAAGATTATAAAGAATATATCAATATGGCAAGTAATCAGCCAATTAAAGTTATTTATGAAAAATGCAATGTTGTTATTATTAGTGAAGAAACATATAAATTCTATAAAGATTTTGTGGCAAAATGTCCAAAAAAACGACGGAGCATTTAATATTTTACTAAATAAAAGCCTAAAATTAGGCTTTTATTTTTATTATTTTGAGATAATAACATTATAATAATCAGACTCTCCAGTATATAATCGTAAATTAATCTTCTTATAAAATGACAGACAAGCAATTATATACGGTGAGTTATGTTTCTCAATTAATACTTGTAGTATTTACGGATACTTTATTGTCTTTAATTTCTGCAATAGTATCTATATTATTTTCTAATTTTTTTAATTACTTCCGAAATGCAAAAAGAATTTATCCAATATTTTTTTAAGTTTTTTGAGCGAATTGTTTGAATTTGATAGTAATGATCATTTAAAGTGTTTTTAAAATCAATAACAATCCATTTCTGTAATTTATTTTTTATTGGCACATTCCAAGCAAATTTATTAAGTGTAATTACACTACCAGACATTAATTCCTCGTCTTTATTTACATAGGCTAAAATTAAATCACTAACTTCGGATAAATTGTTTAATGACAAATTACCGATTGCTTCGGATGAATATTTAACATAAATGGTAAATGAATCTGGGTTATCTGATTTATCCCAATTATCATTTGCTTCTAAATTATTACAATAATTAATTTCAAAAATATCACCTGTTGGAATTAATTTAATATCGCCAATAACATCCTCAGATTTCCAAGGCTTATTTTGTAAATTAATTAATAAATCTGATTTTAAATACATATTAAATCTCTAAAATATTACTATCTGTTTTTTGTGGATAATTATCACGAATATTCATTAGTCTTGAGCAAAATTCATCTTCAGTTAAACAAGTTAAATTAATTTGAGACTTGCCAATACTATGTATTAATTTTTTATCACTTGTTTTTTTTAATGCTTCAAAAAAATCTAAATTTGAACTCAAAGCATCAAATGCTCTATCCAACAATTCTTGATATTCTTTTGAATCTCTAGCATATTCTTTTCCCAGCCAATATAATTTTTGATGTTGAAACCATTTTGATTTTTTACCTTTAAATTTAGCTTTAACTAACTGACATATTTTTATTTGCAATTCAGGATCTTGAAATTTAAAAGATTGAAGTAGTCCTTCCATTGAACTACACTCAATCCCATCAAATACAAAAGAATACGGATTAAAATTAGATAACTTCGAACCTAATTCTTCACCCTCTGAACCAATATCGATAGTCATTATTCAGATTTTGCAGTAAATTTATTTAATCGTTTTTGAAATTCATCATCAATATCAACACTAACTTGTTGTTTTTCATGACTTGCAATAATTAAATCATCATCCGTTTTACCTAAATTATCATAAGCAGCACTTGCAAGTGTTTCCTCTCGTACTGACTCACTTAGGGCTTTAATCTTTTGTGAGTTGCTGGTAAATCCAGATGAACTCGCAACAGTACCTTTTACTTTATTAATAGTATCATTTACTTCAATTGATGAAACAGAAAACTTAGCATCATCAAGTTGTTTTTGCAGTTCGTTAATTTCATTCTTCATCTTGTCTAATTCATTTTTTTGAGACACATAAAGAGTATTTGCTTGTTGATATTGATCATCCAAGTTTTTATGTTTACCTAAATAGGCATTAATAACTTTCTTCTGTTCATCTTTTTGTTCACCATCTGGCATAGAAACATATTTTTGAGTCTCACTATCAATTTGCTTATCCATTTTATCCAATGTTGATTTTAATTTATTAGCAGAATCACCTTGAACAATAACTTTTGCTTCTAATGTAGCAACAGCAATTTTCATTTTTTCAAAGTTTTCTTGCATTTTTGCATAAGATTGTTTAGCAACAACACTTTTTTCTTCCAAACTATCTACAACTGAATCTGCTTTACCAGAAAGAACATTAAAAAGTCGTTTAATTAAGCTCATAAGGTTATCCTTTTAAAATTATAATTAATAATATTATAACATATAATTACCTATGTTGTCAATCTAAATAATAAAAGAATATTATATTTAATATAGAAAAACCCCAGACATTATCTGGGGTTTTATTTAACTACTACTTGGTTATTTTGATAATTCTTTAAATTCACGAAGTATTTTAATATATTCGACGGTATTTTTATCAATTTTAATATAACGAAGACTTATTACATTAAAAGGTAATTCATCATTTTCTAGTGGCTCGGCATTCTGAATAAAGTTCATTTCACAAAAAGCTCCCTTTTTATCATGAGGAATAACATATAATTTAAATGGATTATCTTTCGATAAAAACAAAAAGAATTCTTTCTCATTATCACTATATACCTTTTTTTGATTATTTTCTAAATTATTTAACCAAGGAATAAAGACTTCACTAATATAGTTATCAATTCTATATTCATTAACATATGCAAAGCTATTAGATTCTAAAGTTGTAGATATTTCCCCAACTAAAAGAATCATTGCAGGAGCAAAAGCAACTAAAAACAATACAAAATCCTGATCATGATAATTTAGATTCATTTTATAAAAAATATAGCTTACCAAAGGGCATAAAATCAATAATGAAACTTGAATACCTATTGTTTTGCATAATCCATGATAAACAATCATTCTTTTAAAAAATAGAGGTGAAAAATTAACAACCATTTTACCGATTGAATAAAACAAACCAAATTTTAAAAATATCACTGCAAAAAAGAACAGGATTTCTGAAAAAGAATATGGTTTAAAATTACCCATTGCTGGGATACCTTTCCAGACAAACAAAAATGCTAAACAAATCAAAGCGAAACCACAAATTCCTATTAAAATTAATTTTAAAATAGCGTACGTTTTATCAATTATTGAAATTGATTTTATTGAAGTCTCATAACTGTTACAGGTTTCAAACATGACTTACTCCATTTTCAATTGATTTAATTTATCCATAACTTTCATAAATTCTTTCTCATGAAGCCAATTAAAATTAATGTGTTGATAGCTGGTCCACTCAGGAAGCAACTCTCCATCTCTTTCGAAAGACACTTTAATTAACCAAAATTCCATTTTTTGAGGAATAATATACACAACATGATCATCTTTATCATCAATAAAACAATCAAAATTATTTTCGCCAACTGTTAATTTTGTTATACCATCCTTATTTAAGTCACTATACTTGGGAAAAGAATCTTCTGGAAAAATTTCATGATTATACTCATCCAAAGATTCAAGAGTTCCGCCTACAAAACAAACCGCTAAGAATCCTGATAAAACAAATGTACAAAATTTAACCTCAGGATTAGTTTGATTATACATAAAATCAATATTTATACTGGAAATAAAATAACCAGCAACTCCAAGACAAATAGCACATAAAACTAATTTTAATAGTGCAAAACACAATCCATTCTTTAAAACAATTCGTTTAAAAATAACAGGAAAAAACGAGCTAAAACAATATGCAATAACAAAACCTAATAATATTTTTAAGAATAATAATCCAAACAAACTAAAAACATCAAACAATTTTAGTGTTAATAAATAACTCCCAATACCCCATAATAAGAATCCAACTCCACCAACTAAAATAACAGATAAAAGACATTTCAATCCAATCACTAAATAATCTTCGAGCTTATCCAGTTGTTTAACGGATTTACTTTTTATATCAAAACTATTACATTTTTCAAACATTTTTTTTCCTTTTTAAATTATAGAACCAATAAACATACAAATAGACCGACAATAATAAATACTCCAGCTACCATTACAAATCCAAACCATTCAGAATGCTGTTCCTTAATTGGTTTTGTGGGTTGTACTGGCACAGGTTGTTTTACTTGTGCGACATTATTAGATTCAACTTGATATTGTTGAGGTTGTTGATAGTTATTAACAACAGTAGTTGGTTTATCATGATGCATAATACTTGAAATTAATGCGTAATTCATCAGCGTATTAGTTAATCCTCTACCACTATTATCAACAGAATTATTATAATTATTTACAACATATGGTATAGGTTGAGGATTATTTCTAACATATGTATTATTATAACTGCTTGAAGTAGTCGTTGAGTTTGGATTTACGGCAAGAGGAACAAGAGTTGCTTTTGGAATAGGTGTATTATTACTTAAACTTGCATAAGTTTTATTGACACTTAAACTATTTACAGGCGGACTATTAACCGATGGTTTAACAACTGCACTATTATCATTATTAACATTTTGTTTAGATGTAGAAGCAAAAGTATTTTTAGAGTCTGATGCTAATGATCCAGCTACTACACCAGCAGCAACACCAGATGTTAAGTATGCTTTATTTTTCGATAAACTCTTATTCTGAGCTGAATTTGAAACAGGTGCAGTGGATACTTTATTTACAGGAGCAGTTAATTTTGTTGTAGCCGAATAAGTACTTCCTCGATCTTCAAAATTATCAATTCGTTGTTCAATTCTACCAATAAAGGTACTTGTATCAGGCTTACTACTTGTTGTACTTGGTGCAGTATTTGATACAACCTTTGTAGTTTGAGTTGGATAACTATTATAACTAGACGTTTTAGTAGTTGAAGGCTTATAAGTATAAGAGCTTTTTCCACTATTGCTTGATGTTTTACTTGGGGAAGAAAACGTTGAGCTACGATAGCTTGAATAAGTAGAACTTCGTCCACCGCCTCCACCACCAAAACTCGAATGTCCACTTGAATGCCCACCACCCGAAGACCCTTTTGCATCTGCTCCAAATGATAAAATCATTAGAGATACAAATATTACATTCAAAAATTTTTTCATAAATACTCCCTATAAATTATAATAATTTTCCGTGAAAATGCGTAAATCAATAACCATTTGAACATCATTATCATTAATGAATTGATTATCTAAAATAACCAGTGCTTTAATTAGGTTAGAATGATTAATCTCATCATCATTATCTTTTTCAATAATTCCATCCACATATTTAGATAATTCAACAATGTCATAACGAAGTCGAGAAATAAATTCTTCTTTCTCAATGATTTCATTACCACTAATATCAAATTTGGGCTTTTCTAACTCCTCGGCAGCTAATTTTTCTTCTTCTTTTTTATGATTAATTTTTTGATAAATTAAAAAACATAAAAAGGCAATCAAACCTAATAAACACAATAATAAAATTAATTTCATAAGTTTCCATTCAAAACAAATATGGTTAGATATAATTAAATACTATGCTAAAACTTCTTTCATAGTACTCTATTTAAAAACGTTTGGCAAATATGATTTTATCATACTTGACTCTTGATAGTCAATCGAAATAATAAATTATTTTTAAAATAATTATACATTTATTTATTGATATTATATAAATAATATGATATAATTATGTATTAATAAAAAGAAAGATTTATGATGGCAATTAAAGAAATTATCTTGTGTACAAACAATGGAAATAAAATTAAAGAATTTAGTAACGTATTATCAAATTATAATATAAAATTAAGTCAATCAAAAAGCAATTTTAAAGATATTTCTCCTAAAACAATGGAAACAATCATTATGAGTGAAGAAACAACTCTAACATTAAAAAGTAATTCAAACATAAGTATTTCATTAAATAATATACATGATTTTAATGGTTCGATTGTTAAAGCAAAAAGTGTATTAAATTTTAGTAAATTAAATAGCAATGGACAAATTGAGTTTCATGTTATAGAAAGTGAAACATGTGGATTATTGGATACAACCAAAAAATATGAATTAGACTCATTTGGTTGGGATAATTATTTTATTAATATTGAAACTGGATTGTCATTATATGAATTAAACAAAAAAGAACTAAAAGTATTTTGTCGTCAAGAAAATTTAGCAAACTTTATTGTAAATAATATTTATTACAAAACCAGAAATGATTTAAATTTTAATCCACAAAATCAAATGAATACGATAGAATATAACAAAAATGTATTAAATTTTATCGAAAATAATAAATACATTAATAATGTTTATTCAAAAGAATTAGGTTTAATAAATTTATTCAAAAAAGCAATCCATCATGGAGGATTTTTTAAGTCTCCTAAAAATAGAAGAGAAAAAAATTATTGGCTTCCCGGATTAAATGCTGGAATTCCATTGGTAAAGAAAAAAGATGAAATTCATGAAATTACTTTTATGGTTCATGATCTTTGTCATTTTATTTTTCCAGATATTTTTATTTCAACAAATAATAAAAATATGGAATTTAAAAAATATGTTAATTTTAGACTTGCTTCAGAAGCTTTTACTATGGTTTTAGCTGATATGGTATTTATTGACCACCTAGTTAAAAGTGGTTATGAATATGATTTTTCTAAAAGAAAAATTTATCCACTATTTAAAACATTGAATATTGATAGTTCTAAAATAAATGATATTAAAAAATTGTTGCTGGCTAATTGGGAATATTGTAGCACAGGTAAAATTACAAAATATTTAAAATTAGCAAAATGTCCAAAAGAATTTATGAAAGCTTTTGAACCTTTCCATTTAAAATATAGAACATTTTTTGATGAAGATTATAATTGGACAGAAGCAAACTTTGAAAATATGTATAATGAAAGACAAAACATCTTTAATTTTTTAGAGAATAAACCAAAATCAATTGAAATAAATTTAACTTCTGATTTTGACATGAAAAAAATGTTGAATAAATTTATTGATGGTCTAAAATATTCTGGAAACACTGAAAATTATTTAAATGAGTCATTTGCTCGGTACTTTTGGGGACAAAGCTATATTTTTGAAAAATTTAATTTTATTAGTGAAACAAAAATTGTCAAACAAAAATTTTACAAACTATTAAATGAGAACAATATTAATAAAAACTTTGATAAACTACAACATTTATACACTGAATATTTGAATATTTTACTAGAAAAGAAATTAATAAATCAAGATGATTTTTTGACATATCAAGAAATATATCCTATGTTTAAACCTGTTTATGTATTTTATGATAAAAAATAAGGAAATAATTATGTATAATCAAATTTTTAGTAAGCTTTTGCAACATTCTGGAGCTGATTTTAAAGAAAAATATGTTAATAAAATTGGGGCAATTGTTTTAAGCACTCATGAAGGATTAACAGAAGAGGCAAAAAAATTATTTTTTGATCTTAATATTGATATTTCACAAGGAACTTTTTTAGCTATATCGGAGTTTAATGCAAAACTAACTTATTTGGCATTTAACTCTAAAACAAATAATTATCATGACTTAATGATTAATAAACTTCAACATCTTTCACCATATTCATTAAACACACCAAGTGTTTTGATTGTTGGTTGTAGTATCGAAGGATCTCTTGAAATTATAGCTCATAATGAAGCTAAAATTGCAAGACTAACCTCATCAAAAACTAAGGCAATGTCAGAACCTTATTTTTATATTCCAGAATATAATTCTAAGATTATTCAATACATTGAAAAAACAAAAGAAGAGCTTAAAAAGTTAAACATTAATGATCTGGAGTTAAGAAATAAATTGTTTTCTGCTAATAAAGCCACTGCACTATCAGTAGGTATGAGTATTAAAGATTGGCATAAAACTATTATTGGTAGGTTTAGTCCAGTAGGTGTTGAACAAGAGGTTTTTGAAATTATTAATTTAATTAGAAATAAATTACAGAAATATTACCCTCTTATAATTAAAGATGAAAAATATTATAATGATAAATATAAATAAGGAAATTTTATGCATATTAAAGAAATAGCTAAATACTTAGATCAAGTATACACTAAAAAAGATGTTGCTGAGTTTTTATTTTTGCAAACAAAAAAAGTAATTATTAATTTTAGTGAATATATTTTGATTGATCCTAGTGCTGGTAGTGGAGCATTTAGTGACTTATTTTGTCAAGAATTTATAGCAATAGACATTGACCCCAAAAAAGATTATATTTCAAAAGATAATTTTGTTTCTACAAAATTTAAAGATAAATATTTAAAGAGTAATAATAAATATATAACAATTGGAAGCCCACCATTTGGAAAAAAAGGTGCATTAGCAATAGAGTTTTTTAATCAAGCAGCAAATTTTTCAGAATACATCTGTTTTATATTGCCTAAATCCTTTAATGATAAAATTATAACTGAAAAATTTAATAAAATTTACGAAGTTGAATTGAATCCAGAATCTTTTATTTTTTTGGAAGAGTCATTTTCAGTAGATTGTATTTTTCAGGTTTGGAAAAAAGTGTAGAAAAATATTTTATTCAAAATCAAAAACTTGTTTTACATTTTCTTTGTTAATTTTTATTAATTGTATTAGTGGAAGTGTCTTTTTATTAAATATATTAAGTCTTTTTAAAAACATTTCCTTCTGATCTTCATTTCTTTGAATTAATGGCTCTCCAGTAATATCATCAAAATACAATCTTTTAGGTGGATTGGTAATTTTATTATATGTTCTACCAGATTTTTCATGAATTAATCTTGAATCTGCTCTCTTCATTAAAACAGAATTTGGAACATTCAAAATAATGTATTTTGTAACAACTATATTATTTTTTCTTAAAAATTCATAATCATTAATTGTTCTAGGAAAACCATCGAGAATAATATTTTCATTATTATTCTTTAAAAAATCTAAAACAATTTTGAACCCAAGTTCATCAGGACATAATAGTCCATTTTCAACATAATATTTTGCTTCTTTACCTACCTCAGTATTCTCTAAAATATTCTTTCTAAAAATATCTCCCGTACTAATATGCAAAAAACCTAAATCATTTGATAATTTTGTTGCAAGAGTTCCTTTACCAGAACAAGGTGCACCAATTAAAGATATAATCTTAAAGTGATTATTCAATTAATTTCTCCTAAAATTAAGTTATCAAGCTATATTTTAACACAAAAACAAAATATAATCAATCACATTTAAAATATCTAATGTTTTTTTAAAAGTTTTTTTGACAATTAAAAATATATATGTTAATATCATCTTATCGGTGACGGTGGGAACTGAAATCCGAAAGCGTTATACAGATAAATAAAAATAATTTATTCTCGATTTTTTAATCGATCATAGTTCTATTACTACTTTTAATATGAAATGTTAATTTTTTTACTGAGCGAATAACTTTATGTTCTTCCAGTTCAACAACTATATCAGTATATTCATTGATGTGTTTAATTGCCATCAATATAGTATATTTTTTTAAATCACTATATTGCTTATACTTATTAGTTTCAATATTAAAATGTTTTCTTAATTCTTCAACACTAAACTCACGTTTACCAATAATTTGGTACTGTTTTAATAATTTATATAGCCTAATTCCGTATGTAGAATTCATTGCGGTTAGATACTTCAATTGAAATTCAGTAAATTTAGCCTTAACCTCAATAAAATATGGAAGTATTACAGGATTAATACTAATTTTAATCATGTTGTTTTCATATAACATATCAGTTAAAAAATTCCCCACCCTAAAAGCTTTTTTCCCCTTAGAGTCGGTATATTGAAAATTATATTGCCTCTTGGTCATGTTAATTGCTATATTTCTAGCATTTCTATATATTTCGTCTCGAGGTGTATTTAATACTTTTGCAAATTCACTAGGACTTATTTCTATAACTTTTATCGTGTTAGTCTTAGCTAATTCAGAATCGCTGTTTTTAATCTGACTAATAATAAATTCAACAACTTTATGTTCAGTTAAATTGTCAGTCGTAACACATATACTCTCAATAAAATCATTTGATTGTCTTGATGTTAAATCTACTATTTTAAATGGAATAATTCCCGATTCTTCTTTATTTTCCTTTATTTTTTTCATTCAGTTTTCTCTCTAAAAAATATAACTAATATTACTATATATCAGTAGTTTTTGTCAAGTTTTTAAATAAAACTGTGGATTTATCTTTTTGAACTGTGGAAACCTCGTTTTAGTCTGTGGATTTATCTTTTTAGTCTGTGGAAATATCGTTTTTAGAGCAAAAAACAGTAAAAAACGGCTAAAAAATGACACTTTTATCTGTGGATTTATCTTTTTAGTCTGTGAATTTCTCTTTTTGACCAACTTTTTGTTATTGACTATCAATGCGTTTTTGGGTCTCTAAAATATTTAAAGATTTTAAATAGTTTAATTTTGGTTAACTATTTTTAAAAATGAGCGTGGAGCGAAGTTTTAAACTGCGGAGCGAATGAACGAAGTGAAATAGCGACCTTGATTATTATGGAAAAATATTATTAGGACAGCAAATTTGGTTTAATCCAATGTTAATTTTAATTTGCGATATTCAAGTCTCCGACTTGCTAGATATTCCCCCCAACCCCCCGAGGGGAGTGGATTGTTTTGGCGAAACCAGATGTATCCTGACAGGGGTCTTTCGACTAAATAATCTACTTTTATGAAGCACAGCGGA
>JACCDZ011870894.1_pt1 | contig 19410 bp, 19 predicted proteins | sample 7449551 | NCBI WGS metagenome assembly JACCDZ01 (sample SAMN15323452, study PRJNA562643) | freshwater metagenome | isolation source: river surface water | place: USA:Blue River Watershed | collected 2017-08-18
ATATTTGTGCTAATCCACCAGATATTAAAGCACATTGATAGAATGTTATAGGCCCACTTGAAGCAAATGATTTAAGGTCACCAGTATCACAATCAACCCATTCAATAGAACCTCCAGTAGTTAATGTTACCAAGTATTTTCCACAAGTAGTAGGGTCAGTAAATCTAAAAGGCCCTGCTCCAGTAACTGTAACAGAGTAAGTAGCTACGCCTTCTACTGGCCCATTTAATGTTATATCTGTAATATAGGCTCTACCAAAAAACATATTAGTTTTTAATCCTATAGCAGAAAACCTTACAACTATTCTTGTTCTGTTTAGTTGAAAGTCTAATAAGTCTTTATAATCAACAGCATCTATCGTAATTAAACCATCCGAAGTAACACTCCAATCTAACATATCCATCTTATAATCCCTAAACCAATCTGTATTATAATTAGTTACTTCAATTTGAGCAGTATTAGAAGTCATATTGCAGCTTGTAGAAGCAGCAAAAGGAACATAGTTATTTGAACCTGCTCTGTAGTATAATGCTAAATTGCTTCCTAAAATTGCCATATTATAATTTTTATGCTATTGTATATCTTTTACATCCTTGAAAAGATACTGAATAAGTAGCTACTCCATTAACATCGCCACTATATGAAACAGATTGTATGTTAGCTAAGCCAGTTATGGTATATGCAGGAGAAGTATTAACAGTAAATTTTATTGTTATTTGTGTTCTATTGTATTGCAGATTAAGGAAATCCTCGAAATCAAATCCATCAAAAGCCAATAATCCATCGCAATCTACTGTCCAAGAAGTTAAATCTGGTTTATACTCAGCAGCCCAAGCAGAAGATGTAGATGATACTGGCATCAATTCCATGCTTGTTTGTAATGAGCAATTAGTAGCAGAAGAAAAAGCCACATTTGATGAACCATTGTAGTAATATAAGATAACATCTGTTCCTAAGATTGCCATAATTTTAATTTTATCCGTTTAATTCCCATGTGATAGATTCAGTAGACGTATTATCAACATCTGTAATTTCTAATAATTGTAAACTGTTCTCTTGATTAATATATAAATTTATATCAGTTCTATTAGCTATAAACTTTTTGCCATTATAAGATAGTGCATTAGTTGCAGAGTCTGTTATGGTATATGTATTATTTAAATAAATAGTATTATTTGATGTAATAGTTTCTCCTAACTCAGCTTCTAAAGTAGCATAGTTTCTATTAAATAGATTAGATAGTTCTCTTGCTATTAATATTGGCAATGAAGAATATGTTGTTCCTATATGTGAAAATCTATACCATGATGTAATAGGGTTTCCATTTGAATAAAATAAAGCACCATAACAGTTTTGTATATCAGACCTATAAATACCTAAAGAAGATTCAAAATCTTTAGTTAATGAATTTGTTGTAGTTATAAATCTTGTTGCTATTAAAGAACTTGGTAATGCAGTTGAAGTTTGAGTTGCATTGACATTTCTTAATTTCATATTTGCTGTAACGCCTCCTGGGCCAGTCCATGTAAATTGTAGTCTAAGAAATCCTTCAACATTGTAATTTGTACCACCAATATTAAAAGCACCTAATTGAAGATTAGATGTAATAGTTTCATATACATTAACAGCAGTATTCAAGGTTATAACATACGTTCTAACAACTCCAGGAGCACCCCAAACACCATTTGCATCAGCATAGAATCTTTGTCCACTTGAATTTTCTACAGAAACTTCTATTATAAAACCAGAAACAACACTTACCGCAGCATCAAAACTAAAGCTAAATCCTGGAGCATAAAAATATGGCAATGTTCCAGCAGTAACATAGGAAAAAGTTGAACCTCCACCAAAGTTGGTTACAGCTAATTGTACTACGTCATAAGGTTCAGATGAATTAGGTATTACTGTAATTGTTCCAGTACCAGATGTTGCTTGAGTCCAAGCACTAACGACTCCACCACTATTTACCTTAAATGTACCATTTGCTATATAATCGCTTGTAAACTTAACTGGAGCATTAACTTTTATAATAGGATAACCCTTTCTGGTTATTTTATTTTGCGAATTATTAATAAAGTGAATATTAGAACCATTATATGGAGATATTGTTACACCATTACTTAGTGTACCTCCAGTAGATGTATTAGTAGTTAAATTATACTTTGCATAATAAATAGTAGATGCTGCCATTTCATTAGCTGACATAATCCACCAATCTCCATTTTGCTGAAATAATCTACAACCAAAAGATTTAACTATTTGCTCTATTAAATCATAATAATTTTGCCTTTGTAAATCCCTTTTATAAATATAAGTTTGGTCAAATGGTTCATTAGATGCAGCAATACTTCTATTAAACATAGCTGAACCAAAATAAGAACAGCATTGATATAAAAATGTTGTATTAGGAAATCCTATTGAATTTAATCCCTGAGATATAACTGTATATAACTTTTCTAATTGATTTGATGTAGCCGTATAAGGATAAATGCTATTTTTCATAAATGATAAAGCATCTATACAAGTAATGTTAACTTCTAAATTACCAGTAGTAAATGGAATATTTACATAGTCATTAAACATAAATCCTCTCCATACAACAGATTGTGAACCATTTAATGGAGTTCTGGTTAATTCAACATAGTATTGCCTATCTTCATAAGTAAGCAAAGTTGGAAAATTATTATAATCATCTTGTGATGACAATAAAAAAGATACATTTAACTGTGAAGATATTATGCCTGGTTCTGGCTCATCACTAATAGTATTAGGTGAAATGGTTATAGCAGTAGGAGTATAACTATAAACTGAACCAGTATAACCATCTTCGTAAATATTTACAAATAATGTACTTGAATCTCTTAACGCTTGTTGTAAGTTATATCTTAATCCGTATGCCATTATGCTAAACTAATTGTTTGTCCTTTGATATTTGATGCCTTTTGTGCTCTATTTACTGACAAAAGTAAGTCTTGTCCTCTTAACACAAATGTACCACCTCCTCCACCACCAATCATGTCTTTTAATTTATCTAAAGGTGCTACAACTTCTGGATTAGATTTAGCTCCTGGATATTCACCCATTAAACCCATTGTAGGGCCAGATATAATGCCACCATTTGCAAATGCAGGAATATTAGTAGCAGGTGCACTGCTTGCACCGCCACTTGTTTGATTTATCTTAGATTTCAATAATGCTCCAGCAGCAACCAATGCTATACCAGCAGCAATAGCAGCATAAGGATTACTAAATGCCTTTTTAAAAGCATCCATAGCTATACCATAAGCAATTAAAGCCTGTCCTACTTGTTGCAAACCACCAGCCAATAATTCTAAAAAACCTCCAAAAATGTCAACTTTTTCACCAGCAAGTGCTTTCCCAATATTTTCAGCAAATTTCGAAATAGAATCTCTTACTAAAGTTGTTAAAATTCCATTAATAGAATTAGCTGTTTCTTGCCAAGTAACAGAATAGTTTTTTACCCTTTCCTTTGAACCTTCAATAGCACCATCAACTCTTTTTAAGGCATCATCTATTTTATCAAATTGTTCTGCAGTATATCCACCAATAGAAGCTAAATCATATAAACTATTTTTATATTCTTCTAATATCTTTATTCTATCAGTTGCATTAGCATTACCAGATGCATTTGCAATTTTCATTGCAACATCAGATTGTATTTTTAACGCATCTAATGAATTTTGTAATTGTCTATTATCAATAATCTCTGCATCTTTAGCTATTTTTTCAGAAGTCTTTTTCGCTTCTTGAATCTCTTTGTTATTATAATAAGCATCAATTTTATCTATTTCTGCCCTATAAGCTGCATAGTAAGTTGTAGCATCTGTATAACCAGCATTCCTCATTGTTTGCAAGTTCTCCGCTAATCTTAAACCAGCCTCATATTCTTTTTTACCTCTTTCATCTAAAGTACTTAAAAATGCCTTTACCTCTGCATTATTTGCATTTTCAACAGCCTTTAATCTGTCTTGATTACCTTTTAATTGAGATTTTAATAATTTTTGATTTAACTTATCAATAATACTTTGAATATCTGCATCAGTTAAACCAGAATCTTTTAATGCCTTAAAATAAGCACTCATTGATTTTTTACCTTCTTCGGTAAGAACATCAGCTATTGCACCAGCAGTCTTTGTTACTTTAGCAACACCTTCTGTTTGAGCTTGTCCGACTCCTTCTACAAGTGTTTTAATGATACCTTTTACACCGCTAACATCAGCAAACTTAGCAACAGTATTCGCTGTAATTAATAACTTATCTAAAGCACTTGTTTGGTCTTCTAAACCAGCTATGTCTTTCTTTACTGCATATTCAGAAGCCTTTGCAAAGTAAAATTCAGCCTTAGCCTTTAACATTAATGCCTCTATATACTTAGGAGCTTTATCAACTAGTGCTTGTTCAGCTTCACCCAAAGTACTTACCTTACCAAAAGAATCTCCAAGTTTTTCATTATAATATTGAAGTGCAGCAGTCTTATCTACAAATCCATTTTTAGCTGCTTCAACAACAGAACTTACTTTTAATATTTCTGTTCTTGCTGTTTCAGTAGATTTAGCTGCTTCTATGGTAGACTTACCTAACTCTCTTTGTGCTTTCTCAAAATTTGTAGTTTTAAGTATAGCGTCATTTATTTGGTCACCAAAAGCAGTATATAATGCCACAAGTGCTGAAAATGCTAAATAAGCTGCACCACCAACTCCTGCAATACTTCCTAATAAAGCTGGTAAGTTGTTTTGAATACCCCTAAAACCATAAGGTAAATCTTGAATAACTAACGCAAGGTTAGTAAATTGCATATTAGTTTTCTTAACCGCACCTTCTCCACTATTTAACGATTGGCTAAGTCTATCATAATCAGCTTTTAGTTTTACCATTGCTGCATCTGTAGGTTCAATTCCTTGAACCCTCATTGTTACCATTAATTTTGTAACTGCAGCTAATTCTTTTTCTGTATTTTTAAGACTTTTCCCAAATAACTCATTAGAAGCCGTAATGTTATTTATTGTCTTAGTATATTGGTCTTGGGCCTTAATTATAATATCAACACCTTCTTGATTCGCCATTATTATACTGGTTTAATATTTTCGTATTTTTTTAAAACTGCCTCTAACTCTTCGTTAGTCATTATTCTTACTTTCTTCTTAATATTCCTCTTATCGCAATCTAACTCTAAAAGTTCAGTCGCCTTAACTTTTTTGCCTTTAGGTAGCTGCATATTGACAAGTATCGTAGTTTGCCATCTTGACCTCACCCATTCTTGTTCCTCTTTGTGCCTATAACCATACCAAACAAAGTCTAATTCAGCCATGGTCATCTCCCAAAACAAATGGGGAAGTATTTGACACTCCCCCATTGTATATCTTTCTATGTCAATCCATTCTAATTTTTTTTTTCTTCCCCAGCCTCTGTTGACGTAGAACTTGGTTGCTCTATACCGCTATTCATGCTTTCTGATAATGCAGCCATGATTTCTTGGAACTGAGTTCCAGCGATACCACCCATGTCATCTATCCAATCGCATACATCAATCTCCTTAAAATCTGGCGTTCTTCCTTCCTTGTAGAAAGGGTATTCAGCAGCAGACCTTACTAAATTAACGATAGCATCTAAAGCAGATTCACCGCTTAAAGCTGTTCCTATCTCTGTTGGGCCTATACCTTGTAACTGACAGAATCTCTTTAGAGACCATGTGCAGAAACGTAACGGTATTACCTTACCATCAGAAAGTGATAGGTTAAATTGTCCTCTCATATATTTGGTTTTTAGTTTATGCGTTGGTAGTCATCACTAATGCTCCAGTTCCAGTGAATGATGCAGAGAAAGTAGCTGGAGATTCCATGTCACCAGTAAAGTCTAAAGACTCAACCGCTGCAGTTCCAGTCCAAATCTTGTCACCACTTACGAAAGTAGAGAAAGTCAAAGTTACATCAGTTCTTGAACTTACAGAAGAAAATAAATCTTCTACGTTTACACCAGCTGCAGCAGATTCGATTACCGCTAAGCCATCTGTAGTTACTGACCAAGAACGAAGTCCTTGAATTTGAGCCGCCCATCCGCCACTATCTTTTGTAGTAGAATCTGGTAAGTCTGTTGATACTGATAAAGAACAAGATGTAGAGTGAGCTACAGCTACTCCACCGATTTTAACGACTAATAAAGTCCCGTTGAATACCCCAGTTGTGGCCATAATATTAATTTTTAATGTTTATTTAATTGATTCTCAATTACTTTTATTGATTTATTTTTAATCCTACTTTTTAATGCTCCATAACTTATGCCGATATAATCAGCAGCAAGTCTTTTGCTTTTAAATTCTCCGACAAAGTTACCATTCTTATCCCAAACCTTACAAGCCTTCATAAGATGGCTATTCTCTACACCTTGCTTTGCCAAAGACATTTTATCCTTAGATTCTTGACTTACTATTTTACCTTTTGTTACACTTGCCCAAGTATTACCTTTGCTTCTTTGTCTCAAAAGATTTATTTCATTTTCTGTCTTTATTCTACCTATACCAGCCAATCCTATCTTTCTTTTAGTTTCTTCTGATAATCTACTATTAGCACCACCTGGTCTAATGTTATATCCGAAGTTCCTATCTGTTGCTCTTAAAATCTTAATGAACTGCTCTTCGTAAAGATTAAGGCTTTCTAAGTCATCAGTTTTTAAGATGGTATAGAACATAAATGAATCTATGCCATGTTTATTAAAAGAACGCTGAAGGTACTCGTTGTCGTGAGTACCTTTCTTTAGCCTTTGAGTATGGTAACCAAACCTTACCTCTGGCTTATTTATTGTTTGTCCGATATAAGCCTTCCCAGTATTCTTGTTCAGTATCTTATATAAGTACATATTATAATATTTGAGTTACAAAGTGGTCTACCACTATAACTCTTCTAAAAATATAAGTTTCTTCTACATAGTCAAAAGTAGCCTGGTTTGATACCATATTCCTTGTAACTATGTTGAAATCTGGAGAAGCATTTGGATAATCTGCAGGAGCTACTCCTATGATTTCCAATAAGCCATTAGCCCATTCATCTACTGACTTTTGACCTACCTCTCCAGACTTAAATGTCCTATATACAATGTCAAACTGTATGCTTACATCAAAGTTATAGCTTGTTTTGTCGCTATTCTCTACTGATGTCTGAGAGCTTATCAACAAGAATGGAGGCTCGGCACCATCTGGAGCTATGGTATCATATACCGATAACTCGTAGGAATTAGCATTTATCTTGTCGAAATAAGCCTTTCGTATAGCATATCCGCAGTCTTTCATTATCCTTCTACCTCTACTTCTTTAGAATCCGTTTGTTGGCCATTTTGAGCCTCATTTAGCTCACCAAAGAACTTAATAAGGGGTAAGCCATACTTTGTCGGTAACTCTTGAAAAAAGCCATCTAATTGCTTAATTTGCTCTGCGTTTAATGTTATTGTCATATTTGGTTATTTTTTACAAATTTAGGTAAAATTATTTAGCTGCAATCAATGCTTTTAATTCTTCTATTTGAGCTTGTTGCTCTTGGATAGCCTTTACAAGCATTGGAATAAACACAGAGTATTTAACTGATTTTGTGCTTGTGCCTAAAGATTGTCTTTCTTTAGTAATATTTCCTTCTTCATCAGTTACTTCTACTTCTTCAAAATCTTCACTTTCATCAATCATTGATGGGAATACCTCCTCTAATTCTTGAGCTACTACACCAATTTGCTTCTTCTCATCACCTATCAAATTATAATTTCTAATTTTTACCTTAAGTAAATCATTTAATTTAGGAGTAGCATCTTCAATATTCTCTTTTAATTTAGAATCAGAAATAGCACCATAAGAGTTGTTTCTATTTACTACATTTCCGTTTGAATAAACAATAAATCTAGAATTGCTAGAATCAGATGCAAAGATAAAAAAGTTAGTTGTATTATTTGGAGCAGCCCCATTAAAAATAATTTGCTGACCATAAGGAGAACCAGAAGAATTAACAACTCCAAGAGTATGAGCATCAGAAGTGCTTGATTGAAATTCATGACTTGAATTGACTAAATAAGCATACGAACCAGTATTACTTGCTTTAAAATAGCCAGTAGATGTAAATCTTGCTCTTTCGGTACCATTAGTGTCTGTAGAAGGAGTTGCGAATAATAAATCAGCTCCACTATTACTATTAGGCCCATTAACAATAGCTTTAATCCAGCATATTGTTCCTGCATTTTGCATATTAATAAGAGTGTGGCCACCATTATTACCAAAATCATTTAATAATTGTATGTTACCACCTAATCCACCTATATTTGATATAAAACTTCTTATGTTACCATTGACTCCTAATTTATAACCACTATCTGTAATAGTTCCAATTAATACATTACCAGTTGTAGTTGCATTTAATACATACGAGCTTGTTGAGCCTACCATGAATAATCTAAATTGACCTGCTACATTATCTATTTGCCAACTTCTTGTTCCACTTAATGCACTTCTTAATGGAGTGTAATCTGATGTATGATTAACGGAAAAAGATGAATTATCAACATTAACACCTGTTGCAAAATATCCACTTCCAGCCGTTAAACTACTTGAAAAAGTTTTAGCACCAGTAATTGTTTCAGTTCCAGCTAAATGAACTACAGTGTTATCTGCAGCCTTAGTATTAATTTGTGCTTGTATTGCACTTGTAACACCCTTAACATAACTTAATTCAGTTAATGAAGGATAAGTAGCAGTTGATAATGAGCTGATTACTCCAGTTGTAGAGAAGAAAGCAATCTCATTCGCAGTACCAGAACCACCAATGTAAGTAGGTATGTTAAATACACCACCACTATATGTTGCAGCACCGCTTGTACCACTTGTTGTTAAGCTGATAGCACTTTGTGCTCTACCAGTTGTAAAGTATTGGTTTGTACCTTCAGCGACATTTGAAGTTGTTAAAACAACAGTTCCAGAAGCACCGTTTACAGTTGTAACTGGGAAGGCAATGTTTGTATTTGAAGCACTTGTGATTCTACCTTTGCTATCTACAGCTATTGTAGGAACCGCAGTTGTTGTACCATAAGTTGTTGCAGTAACACCAGTGTTAGCCAATGTTAAAGCAGCAGTAGCGTTTGCACTACCATCGAAGCTAACTGACCATGCAGCGTCTCCAGTTGCAGAGATTGTTCTTGCAGTTGAAAGTACGTTTGCAGCGTTTGCTGTACCAGCTAAGTTACCTTCTACGTTAGCAACCAATGTGCCAACGGTATATCCAGTACCAGTAGTGTCTACTACGTTTGTAGGTTCATCTACTAAACCAGTAAAGAACTTAAACTTACCAGCATCAGAAGCGTCTCTAAATAATCCAGTAAACTCAACACGAGTTTGAGCTGAATCAAAGTATCTACCATAATATCCGATGTCTACAGCATCTGTAGTATTGTTATCGTTAGCTACCTCAAACAATGGGTCTTTAGAAGATATTGATTGAGTGTTTACATAAGTAGCTGTACCATTGATAGTTAAGTTACCGCTTACAACTACGTTGTTAGGGAAAGTAACATCATTTGTGAATCCAACAGTAGTAGTGTTACCTATAGTGTTAGCTGCAATTTGATTTGCAGTTCCGTTGATTGTTGTTATACCTTGGTCAGTCCAAGTAGCTGTAATTGTACTTGCGTCTTGTTCTGTTAATGTTAAAGTCTTAGTAGATGTGCCAGTTACTGCAGCAGATACGATAGAACGATTGTAAGCTATATCGTACTCTCCTAATTTAACTGTTGTAGGAATAGCGTAACCAGAAGTTAAGCTAAGTACACCACTCCCAGAAGAATAATCTAAACCAACAGCGTTTTCGCTGAAGGCTGCTCTTGAACGAGCATCAGTGTAATATAAGTTAGTGCCTTCATCTAAGTCTGTAGTAGTCTTAGCATCAAAAGCAGTATTGAATCTTGCTTGAGTATAGTAAAGGTTTGTACCCTCTGCTAAATCAGTAGTAGTCTTTGTACCGAATCTTGAGTCGAATCTTGCGTTTGTCCAGTAAAGGTTGGTACCTTCAGCTATGTTAGTAGTTGTAAGGCTTATTGACGCTCCTAATGCCAAAGAAAGGCCATTGATAGTAACTGAGCTATTTGTCAAACTTGCGTTAGGAATAGAGCCTAAATTAAAGTTTCCAGTTGTGCTATTGTAAGCAATACCAGTACCAGCAGTTACACTTAACGCATTTCTTGTTCTTGCATTAGTGTAGTAAAGGTTAGTAGAACCTTCTGGTAAGTCATCAGTATCTTTAGTTGCAAAGTTAGTTGCAAAGTTTGCATCACCTCTTGCAGTTGTAAAATAAAGATTCGTTCCTTCTGCCAAGTTCGTTGTGCTCTTAGCAGCGAAAGCTGAATCAAATCTAACTTGAGTATAGTATAAGTTAGTTCCTTCAGCGATGTTAGTTGTGGTACCAGCTACATTCTCCCATACAGCTAAAGAAGAGTTATATTGTAAAATGTTGTCATTTGCAACATTCGTAATTCTTACGTTATGAAGTTCATCGATTTCGTAGCCATTGTCAACCTTAACATATATTTTACCTTGTGTCTTGTGAGCATAAACTACAAAACCTACAATGATTGTATGTTGAGGAGCTACTGGCTTTACCTTAGTGATAGCACCTGGCGTAGTTGGAGAAAGGTATAAAATATCTCCATCGTTCCAATCTTGTAATTGTAAATCTCCAGTTGTGTCTACGTCAGTTATTAAACCACTTGTAGTAATAAAACCATCTTGGTTGTTAGCTATGTTTTCAGCTACTAAACCTAAAGTGTCAGTTGAATTAGCGTCATTGTTAGCTTGTGCTAATGATACAGCTAATCTTTGTCCTTGAGCATTAGCAATTTTAACTACTTGATAAGCAGACTTATTTAAAATGCTACCAGAGTTATTAAGCACTCTTGCAACTTGCTTTTGACCTATAGGTAACACCACATTTCCGCCAACTAAACCTAAGTCAACAGTGCCATCAGTAGTATTCCAATACATCTTAGCTACAGCATTAGCTTCACCAGCACCAGTATTGAATTGTAAGAAATCTCCTTGAACACCACCATCTGCAGTTGCAATAGTGATAGTCGGAGTTAAAGTTCTTAAAGTATCGTTATAAACCCAAGTAATACCAGTACCATTCTTAATTAAACTTGCTACAGTATCATCAATCAAATCTTGTATCTGAATACCACCTCCAGTAATAATTAAATCACCAGTGATAGTTAAATCACCAGTAATAGTAGCTGCAGTAGTTGATAGAGAAAGAGCAGTATTGATACCGCCACCATCTTGTACTGGTTGTAAAGTACCACTTACTCCAACATTATTAGCACCAATCTGTAGTACTTGTCTATATGTATTTTTTACCGCTTTACCTTGAAGAGTAGCCATTATATTTTAATTTTTTTAATTTGATTAACCATTTTATATAGTTCTTCTGAAGCCGACAAGAATAAGAATGGTCTATGGGGCAAATTTACTACATTTCCGTTATTTCGTTTAAACGTCTGTGCGTACCCCTCAAGTTTATTCATATTTAAGTTTCTATAATATGGTATTTGAAAAGATGGCCCAGTACCAAACTCGACAAATGGAGAGTAATATGCAGTTGACCCAACCTTTGCTCCTGCGTTCATATTGTAAGGAGTGCTATAAATAGAACCCTTTAATTTGTAAGTTTCACCGTATGGAGCACGAGCCCTTGCGTTATTTTCTATATTAATCACACTTTGATTAATAATAGCTTGAACCTTTTGAGTAATAACATTAGGTGCCTCTTTTAACCTTTTTGATAGGTTAGTTATGCTGCTGGTTTTATCTATTGAAAATGACATTAAGTAGTTTCCCAGGTTGTACTGATATTCTCCCAGAAAGCAGTAATACTATCCCAAGTACCAACTCTCTTTAAGGTAGAACAAGTAATTCTTAAATAGTTATGAACATCAAATTCATCTATAACGCTGCTAATCAAGTAGATATTGCTATCATACAAAATAGTAAGGTCGTTAGAAATAGAGATACTATTGGCATCTCTTATCCTAAAAACAATGTTATCTGATATAGAATCCTTACCAGCAATGTTTGTCTTGTTTTGATTCTCCCTAAATATCTCAGCCCAACAAGTATAATAGTCAACATCAGTTAAGACTTGACCACCAGCACCGTCAGATTCTGAAACCTTAGATTGGAAAGTAATCCTATTTTTAAGTCTACTTATCATTATAATATTATGCTTACTCGTTTATAAGGCTTCATTAGTTCGTATGCAGATGCTATGTTAGCATTTGGTTTGCTATCCTCTACAGAAGATTCTCTGTAATCGTATAAGTCAGCAAGTATCTTATACAAGGCTGTTTTCATTATTGCAGGAGTAGTTGCATAACCACAAGTATAAGTAAATCTAAACTCCATGTGAGTAAAGGAGTTCATGTATAGCTTCTTGTAAGTAGTGCCTAATATATTGTACTGAGGGATTGTCATTTCTGTCCAATCGTTATTATCCCAATATTCAACCTTAGTGATATTGTTAAGTGGTGCGTATGGGAGTTCAATAAACTCATCTACATAGGCTACAACTTGTAAAGTACGAGCTGTCATAGCCACACCAGCATATTTTTCTAATCTAACCCTGGCAGCCACTATTAAAGAGCTAATTAAGTCGTTATCATCATCAAAGTCAACCTTTAGATAGTTCTTAGCTTCAGCCAATGTTATTGGTTCAGAAACTGGCTCTATTGTGGTTGTGACATCTCTTATAATCTGCATATACCGATATTTTTACAAAAATAACTAAAATATAGTAGACGTAAAAAAGGGGCAGCTTTTGGCCACCCCTTTATATTTGAGTTAATCTAAGATTAAGCTACGTTACCGAAATCACCATATACAAACGCACCAGCGTAGTAGATAGGGAATGCGATTCTTGCCTCAACACGAACTGTAATCATGTTCTCGATAGCGTTGTTACCATCTTGGTCAAAGAATTGAACAGAGATACCGTTACGTTGCATGATTTGAGCACCCATTGACCAGTCTCCTACTAAGAACTTATCAGCAGTCATTGCTGTAGACTTGAAGATAGGAATACCAGCGATAGATAATTGACCATCAGTTGTAACCACTGTAGAACCTGGTAAAGAGTACGCAGAGTTAGTGTTCTTAGTGTTTACGATGTTAGCCCAATCTGTAGGGTTAATCAAGATACCAGTTGCAGAATAGTTACTTGCTTCTACTTGTGCAATAGCTTGTACTAATTGCTCAACATCTACAGTTGCAGCACCAGTTGGAGCAGCAGCGTTGATAGTCAAACCAGTCAAGTTAACACCAGAACCAGAACCAAATAATAACTGAGCATCTTCAGCTACTAAGTATTTCTCTAACAAACGAGATTGTAAGAAAGAAGTCATAGCAGGAACGTCATCTAACATTTGGCGAGAGATTTTAACGTAACCAGCGATAACTTGTGCAGGAGCATTAACCATGCTGATATCGAAATCAACTTGAGCTTTTGCACTACCTTGAGTTTGGTTAGCAGGAGCACCTTCACCACCAGTTTCTTGAGGGAAAGTAAATAATCCTTGAGAGATTGTACCTACTGGTAACAAACTTCTAACGTGGATTTTACGAGAAGGTAAACCATAAACTTGGTTAGCATACTGACGAGGAATATCTCCAGTCAAGTTAACTGCTTCTGTCATGTTACCTACTGCTTTAGTGTCCATAATGAAAGAAGTGTTCTTCATTTCACCACGACCTAATTTTGCGATGTTGTCCGCATTCTTTTCAATTTGCTCACCTAAAGTGGCATTGAAACCTTTAAATTGATTTTCGTTCATTGTTTTACGATTGCTTTTTGCCTCTAATTTGTCTGCAGCATCTTTAACTACAGAGATTTGAGATTTTAATTCTTCTAATTCAGTTTTTAAGCCTTCTACTGCTACTGCACTTTCAGCTTTTGCATTTTCGATTGCTCCAGATACTTCTGTTTTGATGCCTTCGAATGCACTTTTAATTTCTTCTACCATTAGTTGAAAATTTTAAATGATTGTAAATATTTGTTTACCTCTAATTCAATGGAAACCATCGGGTCATCTTCATCTTCCAATGCCTCATCTTCTGATTCACCTACTGGTTGCAAGTCAGTTGGAGCATCTACTGGCGGTTGTTCTACTGAAGCGACTGATTCATCTTCTTCCATCTCAGCGAGATATTGCTGTAATTGCTTAAGTTTTAATTCTAACAAACCAAAAGTTTCATCAGTATAGAAACCATTTCTCAATGACTTGATAGTTTTAGCTATCTCATCAATTAGAGTTGACTTGATTTCAGACTTAACCATAACGGTTGGCGTATTAGAATTGGCACCCCATAAAACTGAGGAACCTTCAAACAATTTAATTTCTTGAATCTCGTTATATCCAGATTTAGCTTGAGACTTTACAGTCTGGAATCCAATGCTATGCTCTGTGATATGACCGTCTTTATATAACTCATAAGTATCTCTACCTAAAGTTGTATTAGGCATCTTAACGATTGCCTTTAAACCAAAAGCATCTTCCACCAATTCCTTTGGCTTAGCTACTGGTTTGTCTGTAGAATGGTTAAACAAGTGCCAGATTCTATTCTTTGCTTGTGGGCCATTCTCTTTAATAGACTTTGTAAATGAGCCTGGCATAATTATATCGCCATCGCTATCTACATTACCAAACGCAGAATAGTAAACCTCAATGGTTCTTGTGTCATCAGACATATCGACTGGTGCACCACTAACTGCTTTCTTGTTATAAAAATTACTCATATATATTTGTTTAAGCAATAAACACCGTACAACATCTACAGTTACAATTATTCATTGCACCTCCGTTTGCATCATGTGCGTATTGCATCTCAATTACTCCTCTTTCTGGCGTATTCACAAGGAACGGCTGATTAATCGGTATTCTTACTCCTCCTGCATCTGGATTGGTTTGTCTATCCAATGTTCGATGCCAACTTCTGTACCTATTATTCTTAGCAGGATAATCTGCTGCCACCCATTGCTTCAGCAAAGGTATGTTAACAAATTTAACTGCACCCATCATACCAGCACTTAATGCTTGATGTGATTCCGTTCTTGCAATCAGCAGACTCCTTGCGTTGTTAATTTTCCCTTCTTGTAGGTTTTTAATCGCAAGTGAATTAACCTCGTTAAGACTCAAGTTATTTTCTTGTCCGTATCTAATAGAGCCGTTCAATATCCTTGTAATCTCATTCTTGGTAGTATTTTCAATTCCGTACATCTTAGTTCCGCTATAGGTTGTCCAATAAGACAACATAAAAGCCAACCATTCATCCATGATGTTCAGAGGGTCTAAATCTACTGATTCTGCTTTTTTAAACTTGTCAAATATCTTTTCATACGTCATGGCAGTATATCCGCCAGTCGTCTCGTACAAAGTTCGTAAAATATTATTAATCTCTTTGCCGTCAAACAACGCATTCTGATTATTGATAGTTTGCTGAACTCCGTAGTCCTTAACCAACTGAGCAGCCTTGTCAAAGTCAGATTGTAAAGCAGCCAATATTTTAGGCTGATACTCTCTTACTGACTTCCTTGCAATCTTTTGCTGCAAAGCGAACTGCTGAGAAGGAGTAACTATCTTAGCCATTATTCTTTTCCGTCTATAGCTTCAATCATTTTTCCTGCTGCTGCAAACACACCTTTTAGTCCGTTTTGTGCCGACCTTTGTCTGATTGCTCGTAATCCTTCCCTATCAACTGTTTTAAAATCAGAAGTATATATGTAGCCATAGTGTCCTTTAGTTTCTTTGTCCATAGCGGTATCAACACCTAAGAACCATTTAGAGAACTCATCCCATCCATTCTCCTCGATGTAAGCATTCTCCATTTCTACAGATGGTCTTTCCCAAGATGATGGCTTAGTAACGTCACCACTTGAAATTAAGCTGTTTGCATGACTGATACCTTTTGGGTTAGTCTTGTTTACTCGCTTCTCTGATAAATTATCTTCTACAACCTTAAAGGCTTCATCAAATGATTTAAGTTCCATAGTTATTATTTTGAAGGGTCGTAAGCCCAGTTCTTTAATGATATATCTCTTTTAGAAGGGCATCCTTCTGATGCTGGTTCTCCTTGTTCTGCTCCTTTCATTCTGCTTACAAAGCTGATTGTTCTGTTTGCATTTTTAGCATCATCTGCATCCCAATCTTCTTTGTTTTTAGAAAGCAATGCAAGGTTTCTTTCTATTGGGCTTCTATCTAATGAAGCCTTCTTAGAACATTCTGTCTTAGACCATGCTTCTAATTCTGCATAGCTCATGTTGGTAACAGACTTATACTTTGAATAAACCTCATCAATCTTTTCGTTCTTGCTCAAAAAAAAACCTTCGTTCTTCACTGGCGGTACATTGTAATCTCCTTGTTGTTGAGCATCTCTTGGGTCTTGTAGCATAGTAAGCTCATCGATAGGTAAGTAACCTGCTGGGATAAATATTTCATCCATAGCTGGGTCTTCAGAAGTATCGTAACGCATAGCTGCTCTTTTCTCGTTAGGGGTAATCCACCAAGACTGAGATAAGATACCAGAAAGTTCCTTCATGTCCTCTTGTAACTCTGGGAACACAGTAATATCAAAATCGATATAGTAGCCATTTCCAATTTCTGCTGCAAAGAATCTATTGAAAGCATCACGAAGTGCCACTAATTCTGGAAGTACTACTTGCGTAAGCATTTCCTTCTTAGCTTCTTTCATGTTGTTATAAGTCTTGTTATCTGGGTCGTTAAATAGTGCAGAGTTTACACCGTACACATTACAAAGTTCTCTAAGAGTAACTTTTTCAGATTCTAAAAGCTGAAGGTCGATAGGAGATAATCCCATGTTAACCCAACCTAATTTAGCACCAGCAATCAAAATCTTACCAGCGTTCTGAACGATTTGTCCTTGGCTCTTAGTTCCGTACTGATTGTAGAAATCTTCTTTTAACTTACCAGCTTCTTCTTGTCCAAAGTTATTAGACTCATCAGCATACAAGATACCTTTAGGGCCTTGATTCTGTAACATACCAACAGATGTATCTTTCGCATCGTTGCTACGTTGTACTGTTCTATATGCAGCTTGAAGAGGACTCAGCCCATAGAGCTGTGAACCATTGGTGTCGAAATAAGGGTTGAAGTATTTTAGATGGATTACGTCTTTCGCATCTAAGAAATCCCATCCAACAAGTGTAAAAGAATAACCTTCAACCCCATTGATAGTACCATCAGAAATTATGGCCATGTATTGCGGAGGGAGCACGACTAATTCTTGAACCTTACCGCTTTCTAAACGGTTAGCCCATACAAAAGAATTGCCGCAAATAAGTTTATAACCAATAACACTTTCAATAAACTCAGAAAGAGATTGATAAGGGTTTGGTTTTTCTAATAAGTTATTTAATGGAGAGTCTGCAATCTCACTCACTGCTTTAACTCTAATTAACTCGGCCTTAGCCAAGTCTTGAGTAGTAGTTGAGTTTTTAGTCATTGACTCATATCGAGTAAGGGATTTTTTATCCTTTACTTTGTAAACGTAAAATGGAACAGTAGATACAGTTTTAGATATACGCTTAATGATGGCGTACACCTCACTATTGTTTTCGTAGTCAAGTACAAATTTTCTTTGGTTAAGTTCTGGATATAAAGTTCTTCCAGCAAGTAATCCTCCAAAATCGGCAAATGGACTGGTAACTTGTATCATTCCATTAGGAGCTGTTGCCTTTTGGTTAAAAGGGTTAATGGCTCCGAATATGTCAGTTAATTTCACGCTATATGATATTTTTACAAAAGTAACAAATTTTTAGCCTATACTACCCAACCTCTTTTCGGTTTGGCAAATTTTGAGTATATGGCATACCTCATGGCATCCATCAAGTGGTCTCTAAACTTAACTGGTTCATCCAACGTATTGCCATCGTTATCGGTTTTCCATTTATAGTTTTTAAACTCATCCAACAAATCTAACGAATCGCTTTTAACTATCAGTGGAAATGACTTTACCTTGTTGATACCAGCAAAAACGTCTTTAACGGCACTTTTAAGGCTAAATCCAGCCTTATTAATCTCAGCTATGGTCTTTGGTTCAGCAGCATCAGCGAATATCTCTGTACGCTTGTCAAAGCCAAAAGACTTTAGCCTATCGATGAGTAGTGAGGTAGACATTTTAGTTTCGTAGATGAGTTGCTCCACAAACATCTCGTTATCGAAGTGTTTGATTCGCACCAGTGCGGTTTGATTGTTGTAGCCAAAATCCAGTCCATAAAATATTTCCCCTCCTTCTGGGAAGTTTCTTCTGCGTTTCCAATGGGTATAAATAGTTGCCTCTGATATTGCTCTTTCACCTAAACCATAAACTCTCCAATATTCATGGTCGGCATCCTTTAGTCTCTCAATCTCCTCCACCAAAGATTTCTCAAGGAATGGGTTGTCTTTGTAGGTAGTGATGGTAAAATCAGTATCTTCTCTGGTAATTACCTTATCGTATATCCAAGAGTAGTAATCTGAAGGGTTATAGTCAATTACAATCTTTTCTGTGGTTCTTAGTGCTAACTGCATCCAAGATTCGTAGTTCACCTCGTTAGCCTCGTTAATAAACAGATAGTTTCTTTTACGACCTCTTATTTTTTGCGGCTGGTCTGTAGAGACAAACTCTACGGTATTGCCTCCTAAGAAGTAAAGATTTTCTGACTTGTTGTGCTTTTCTTCTGAGTATAGGCCATATTTCGACAGAATTTCTATAAAGTCTCTCATTACTGAGCCTTTTATGGATGGCAACGATGAACGGCAGATAGTTAGTGTCTTCCCTTTTTCTTGTAGCAATTTTACGATAAACCAGGTCAATACATTGTAGGTTTTGCCAGACCTTGTTCCGCCTTGCATAACAGATATTTTTTTTTGGCTGTTTTGCAGTATCTCGAAAACGATGTTTGTGGTTACGTTCATAGGGCATTAGGAAAAAATTAAAAAATTGGCTTTGGTAAAGCGAAACTAATACTTTTTGGTTTTATAGAGGGTAGGCCCCTAACATAAGTCAGAAATGGCGTTTTTTGACACATATTCTAATTTTGGTAGTATTACTACTTATTTAGATACAAAGTTTACCAATAGAAAACTTTATCAATCAATAAACCTTGATTTATCAATCAAACTATTCTTCAAACTCATCTTGGTCGTTCATATCTAACAACTCACCTTTATCATGGTCATATAATGGAATTTCTGGTATCTCGGAAGCCAATGTGGCTGGAACAGTAAAGCTGTTATCTTTCTGAGTATCGAAGTTTATTATATTCTCATCTCCATCGAGCTGCTTCTGCAAGTTAGGTAATTCCGATGGCTTCACTACGTTAACCG
>JACCDZ011039617.1_pt1 | contig 19405 bp, 19 predicted proteins | sample 7449551 | NCBI WGS metagenome assembly JACCDZ01 (sample SAMN15323452, study PRJNA562643) | freshwater metagenome | isolation source: river surface water | place: USA:Blue River Watershed | collected 2017-08-18
ATTCGTCAATGCGAATAATATCTATGATATTATTTGGAAATTTAACGAGAATAGGTGTATCTCCAGTGACACTATCACCATAAACTAATTTCGCGTTATAATTTTTCTGAATATATTCTGCTGCTTTAATAATATTCTGTCTTCCAAGAGCTGTTGTACATTGTGCACCTGCTAAAAATGGTAAATACCCTTTTCGTGTACCATATGCACCATAAACACTATTGGCTGATACTTTATAAGCTAATTGACGTTTTTCCAATACCTGATATTCAAATTCTAATTGAGATTTTTCTTCAGGTGTAATACTACTCGACATTAGTTTCTTAATTTCTTTTTGTTTTTTACGAGTTTGTGACCGAGCTTCAAGTAAATCTTCCAACAAAATTGGCACCAAACCTTTTGGTTCTTTCAAAAATCTATAACGATGTTCTTGGCACACAATTTTATCAGATTTTAATTTTGTATTAGATTCATCATGTTCACACCCTTTGTGTTCAGCATATTCAATTACATGACATTTATCATCACTGATATCATCAGTATCTTTGACCAATGTTGAAAAACATAAATTGTATGCAATAATAGTTGTTGGATACAGTGATGTGAAATCGAAAGGTGTAATTTTATCATATACTCCTGGTATAGGTTCCAATACGATTGCCCCAGTTAATTTATCATTTTCATCTGCTACATACCCATCCTTTTCAACGACATAACCTTTTTGTAAGCATACTTTGTATATTTGAGAAAATACTTTGATTTGTTGACCTTGAGTATACAAAACAAAAATTGGCACATTACATGTAGTTGCCATTTCAACTAGACCAAACCATGTTTGTAAATTATTAAACAATTTGTATACCAATACACTATCTTGAACACAATATTTTCCAACGATACTGATTGCATTTTTAGCATTGTCGCTATTTACATTTGTAGTACCCACTCTATAACATTTAAAAATATCTTTTGCAGTTAACGGGTCTTTTGTTTCTCCAACAAACATATCTGCTACAGTTTTCAGTTTATAGTTATTCAATTTATAATCACGTTGAATAATTGGTAACATGTCAACATATAACCTACCATGAGTATCAAGATATTTGAAACATTGATTCTTATAAGCTGTACTTGACCAACGAATTTCCTTTTCTTGTGATATAGAATCGTCATACCCTTGAATAGTGAAATCATAATAAACATTTGTTTGTCTAGAACGTTCAATCATGTATGGAATATCAAAATTAAAAATATTGTAACCAATCAAAAGCTGTGGATTATATTTTTGAATTAATTTAGTATAGGATAATAATATATCACCTTCATTTTCACATTCAATTACCTTTATAGATTCGTCAAGAAGTTGTGGATTTGTTTTACCAAGTGTGATAAGATATTTATGGTCTGGTTCAATAGAATTTGTTTTTCCAATAACACAAGAAATTTGAAAAATCTTATCAGCCGCTATCGTAGCATTAGGCATTCTTTCAGGATTACTAGAATTTGCTTCCAAATCAAATGACATTACAGTTGCACTTGGTACAAAAGTTTGATTGTGGATTGCTATTATATTTTTGTAATTGCAACTATATTCATAATCACATTTGTTTTCACTTTCAGTCAATTTACCTTTTATTCTAATCCAATTAGCGGTAGGTAAATTTTGATTGCAAATATATTGTAAAACTGGCGATGCATTATTTTCATGTACTTTAAATTTAGTTTGGCGATTTAAACTTTTAATAGTATAGGAATTTTTCAAATATTTTTCAAAATTATAAATTGCAATTTTTTTAGTAAAATTAATTAAAAGATATGGATAATTTTTATCTTTCCACTCGCCATCTTCTTGATATTTATGATTGTAAAATAGTTTTTTCCGTTTTACATATTTGATACTACAAATATCTCGGCATCGATTTTTAAAATCTCGTGTAACTTCACTTAATAAACCATTTGTCCATGGTATACTTGTATCAAGTTCCACATATATGTAGGGTGTAAAACCGTGAATTTTCACATGTACACTTTTACTTTCCTTTGTCAGACCGTAACAAGAAATTGTTAAATCTGTTTCATTATCCTGATGTCCCCACCAGTATGTAAATATATCAACAGTTTCCATTGAATTTAATTAATGTTATTTTTCTATTAAATGTGTGATTTCATTTTTTAATTTAAATGTATAATACAAGATATAAAATGACTGATTATTCAAAATTACAACCATATGATGTTTATTCTCATTTATCTGAAATTTCAAAATTTAAAAAAACTGATGATTTATCGGAAGAAGAAAATGAAAAATTATCTAAAATTTGTATATGTATTATTAATGTGGAAAAATCAGTTGAACGTAAAGAAAAAATTATTCCCTGGATAAGTGAACTTAATTTAAATGCATACATTTTTAATGCAGTAGATGGTACTAAAATGAATATTCACGATACATTTCATCCCGAGATTAAAATAATTGAATACAATAAACATTATTTTATGTTGGATTATACTAGAAAATTCGATCACGAATTAAGAGGCCCATTAGGTACAGGTATGATTGGGGATGCATTATCCCATCAATTTTTATACAACATGATTCAATTTCAAACTGGATATGATTGTGTTTTAATTATGGAAGATGATGCAAGTTTAATTAAAGAAACGAATGTTGTTAGAAAATATTTAGCTAATTTACCAACAACTTTTGATTTAGCATTTTTAAATTCTGAATCAAAATGGTATCCTATTGCTTTAACAACACCTGTAAATGAATATTATTCAAATATAGAACGACAATATTTTAATGCTCCAGTATCTTATGTTGTCAGTAAAGCAGGTGCAGCAAAATTACTTGCATACACGCGAAATGATGTTACACGACCTCCTGACGATTTAGTATCTAACCCACATGTATTAGGATATTATACAGTTATTGCAAGTAATGAATTTTTATTTGGTTGCGATTATTCATTTGAATCCGATACAGCTAGATTTTCAACCAATCTATAATTTAAAGAATTAATTGAAATATTCAAAATAATGGGGGGTTCTTTACTATATGATGAAATTTTGGAAGTATATTCAAAATATCCAGAATATGCAAATATAAATACATTTATTGAAACTGGGACATATAAAGGTGATACAATCAGAAGTATGTCTAAATATTTTGATAAATTATATACATTTGAAATACATCCAGGTCTTTACATTGAATCAAAACAAAAAACTATTGACAACGGTATTACTAATATAAATCATCTTTTAGGTGATAGTGTTGAATTATTATTATACACAAACAATACATATAATTTGAAAAATACAAAATGTTTCTTTTTCTTGGATGCTCATATATCTGGAGCAGATTCTGCATATTGTACTAAATATATGGTTCCACTTATTGAAGAATTAAAAGTTATTGCACAAGAATATCACGCTCCAAGTATTATATGTGTTGATGATGCTAGATTTTTCACGAATGGGCAAGCAAATCCATCTGATTGGAGTCATATTTCTATAGAAAAAATTAAAAACATTTTTTCATCTCGATTAGTCGATTCATATTTATGGAATGATAGATTCTGGGTTTTTATTGAATGACGTCATCGACTATTGTATTTTTGATTGGTTGTTGATGACGTCATCGACTATTGTATTTTTGATTGGTTGTCGATGACGTCATCGACTATTGTAAAAATTATAAAAATGAAAAATATATTTTGTCTGAAAAAAAATTTTAATTATTCACAATGGGCGAATGCAATATATGCATAGAGCAGTGCAATATTTTGTTGCATTGCTCTTTTTGTGATTTTGGTGCGTGTAAAAAATGTTTATCTAGATTTCTTTTAGAATCAATCAACGAAGCAAGTTGTATGAATTGTAAAAAAAATTATGACAGAGAATATTTAATTAAAGTATTTGGTTTATATTGGTTTGATAATAAATATAAACCAAGTAGAAAACAAATTTTATTTGATAGGCAAAAAGCTTTATTTACCGAAACTGTTCAATATGTAGAAATTGCCAAAGAAATGGATAATATTTCAAAACAAATTGTAAAGTTAAATGAATCGGTTAAAACAGTTTTTAATAATTTTCGGAAAAATCATTGCTCCATGTTGGATTATTTAGATACGGTTCAAAGTAAAGATCCAAAAATCGTAAAAAATTTTAAAAAACAAGAAAAAGAATATAAAAAAGAACTTAAAACATTGCATTCACAAATTTTCACGTGTAGAAAGCTTAAAAAACAATATGAAAATCAATACAATACAGGAATTATTGAGGAAATTGTTCAAAACAATAACAACGTAAAACCAAAAAACAAAAAAGCTACATTTTATGGAAAATGTTTTGATGAAAAATGTCCTGGATTGATGAACGAAACTGGTATTTGTATTACATGTGAAAAAAAATCTTGTACCAAATGTTTTGAAAAATTGACAGACAATCACGAATGTAATCCAGACACTTTGGAGACTATTAAAATGCTCAAGGAAGATACAAAACCGTGTCCCAAATGTTTTGTACCTATTCATAGGTTGGCAGGGTGCTATCAGATGTGGTGTACGAATTGTCACACAACTTTCCACTACAATACGGGTGAAATTTTGAATGAAAAGATTCACAATCCACATTATGTTGAATGGATGCAAAAACAGAATATTAATACCGATGGTGGAAATTGCAATTTGGATAACCGTGTGTATAGTTTCCAACATAAATCGAAAAAACATTCTAAATCCGCATCGAATATTTTACGAGCAATTTATCACATTGAACTAACAATCATTAGATACCATGTTGACCGAAAAATTCAAAAATATTCCAACACCCAAAATTCTGATAGGATATTGAGATGTCAATATTTAACTGGAAAAACAACAGAAAACCGATTTAAACAACAATTGTTCATGAATCACAAACAAGCAATGCGGTGGAATGATGTTAAAAATTTATTTCAATTTTTGGCAGATGCTATGAAATCTATTTTAGAGGAATATCTTGTCAAATCAAGTCTTACTCGAGTTAGAACACAAATAGAAAATCTATTTTCATATTTTACCACAGAACGTATTCGTCTTCACAATATTTATCAAAATGATATCCCTCCAGTTTATATGAATGTAGATACACTTGGAGTTGTTTATATTACTTTTTACTAAAATGCATCTTTTGTAAAGATGTATAATAAAACAATAAAACAAAATTTTACTCTAAAATTATTCGACCGTTTGACATTTTAATTTTAATACAAAATGTATTAAAATTATTTAATAACACATTATATTTTTATAAACTGTTTCAGTTGTACTTTTGATTGGATTTGGATATGAACGATATTGTCCTAGTTTTAAATATACCCAATTTGTGTTACCACTACCTATATTTTTAATACAATTAAGTTGCCCAGATTGTCCATTCAAGTTATAATTTAGTTTTATATTATTACTGTTAATGATAACATCAGCACTAATATGTAACCATTTTGACCAATAATTATTAACATTACCAATAATAATTGCATTATAACCATCACAACGATATAAAACTAATTTTCCATATTTAATCCCAACAGTTAAAAGTGGTCTATTACGACCCCATTTTTTAATTTGAAAAATATGATACCAAGCACTATTTATAACATCCCAATTTATATTATCTATCATCTTAATATCCGCTCTATATTTTATTGTTTCACCTCGTTTTGCTACACAATTCCTAACATTGACAGAGATTTCATTACGTTGTCTACCTTCATCACTTCGCGAATTACCTGATAAACCATCTCCATCTGTTGGTTTCATATATACGTGTAATTCTGAATTTACAATACTTAGACGTTCTGGTTCAAAACTTTGAACAACAGCTTGTTGTTTTAATCGATTTATATTGGATAAATCTAATTGATATGCGAATACGCTATATCCGAAAAACAATGTTGATAAAAATTTCATTAAACCCATTTTATTTTAACTTTAATAATAAATGATTACAACATTTTTACTTGTTATAATGTCTACAATGACTTTTGGTAAAAGTGTATGTTTACCAAACGTGGTAAATTGGCAATCTGAAAACTTTAAAAATACATCTATGATAAATTATGTACCAGCTATCTTAGACCAAACTACGCAAGAATGTCATTGTCCAGAACCAGTGTCAATGTGGTACACAAATGGTACAATAGATAAAAATTGTAATATTATTTGTGACGTATGTTTAATTTATGCAAACAAGTCACACAAACACCATAACAAACACCATAACAAACATCATAACAAACATCATAACAAACACCACAAACATAAACATCATAACAAACATCACAACAAACATCAATCTACTTTACCATTAAATCCTCCGTCAATCTACTTACCACCACCAGCTATCTTAACCACAACTGATACCAGTGTATTAGAACCCACAACTGATACCAGTGTATTAGAACCCACAACTGATGCCAGTGTATTAGAACCCACGATTGATACCAGTGTATTAGAACCCACAACTGATGCCAGTGTATTAGAACCCACGACTGATACCAGTGTATTAGAACCCACACCAATTGATGGAGATGGAGATGGTGATGATGGGGGTGTTGATGGTTTTTAATTATTCAAAATCACGTATTTCGATACCAACAGGAAATCTTGGTAATTCATCTTTTTGTTGATCTTCCGTTTTAATTGCCGGTTGATAACGAACAGTTAAATTTTTTCCTATAAAATCATTTCCACGATTAAATTTTTCAATTCTATCATCTATACTTCCACGTGGTCGAACATCAAATATCGTCCCATTTTTATTTTCACATATGTATATAATAGCACCTTTTTCAGTTCCTTGCCCAGATTTAAATCCAACAATTTTAAATTCAGAATCTTCAAAATTTTTATATTTTTGCAAATCATTTGTTCGAAATTTAAATTTATACATACCATCTAAATTTCGTATAATTAGTCCTTCATATCCTTCAGCTACATATTTATCATGATAGTTTTGAATTAACGAAAAATCATTAATTTCTTCATAAAATTCAAAATTAATACATCTACTACTAATAGTATATCTATTTTCATACCACATCTTGATTTCTTTTAATTTGTCAATTCGATTTTTGTAAGATAATGTTTCATCTGCAATATCAAAAATCCAATACTCTAATATATCATCATGTATACTTGGATTGTTGACACTGCGAACAGCTCCACATAAAATACTAAAAGGAAGTGTATGAGAATAAATTTCACCGTCCAATACCATATTTCCAAATTTATAAAATATTTGTTTCAAGTGAGAACGAATTTGATTCATCCATAAAAATTCTTTAAATGTTCTAGAAGTTAATTCAACAGTTTCACCATGAAGTGTTGACATCATACGTATACCATCTAATTTTCTTGATACAGCACAAGGCAATTTAATATATTTTTTCCGTTCGATGAATTTTTGAGCCAACATTGGTAATAATTGTTTTTTACTTTCTTGAGTATCGATATTCGTTTCATCAAAAATTTTATATCCCTTTTTAAACTGAGCATTCCATTTACTTTGACATTCAGATAATACTTGTTCCTCTATTGTTGTTTCATTCGATTTATTTTTATTTTTAATTTCACATTCGATTCGAGGAAATTGACGAACTTTTCCGTTTTCATACCACGATTCTCTGTAAATCAAATTATCGCGAATAAAAATTTTCCAAAATTGAGTTTTTCCATTTTGATTGGTATTATACAATACCGGAAATTCTTTTGAATTTGACATTTTTTAACTATTTAATAATCATTAAATGTGAAATTCATTTTTATACATTGTTGAATAAATTGTGATAATAATCATTATAATCACCCATTTGAAAAAGTTGTTGTTGTACATCGGCATCATATTGAGGTCCAAAATATTCATACAGAGGTGCTCCATATAAACCGTTATACAATTCACCTGGGGTGTATATAGCTTTCATAGCCATTAAATAATTATAGCGACGGTTATTATTATCATTGAAAATTCCCGCTGAATAATCTTCAAATCCTTCAATAACCAAAGCATCATCTTGATTGTATTCTGAAAAACACTGTGAACAACTTGACATTATTTATTTGTAAAAATGAAAATAAAATTATCATTCTTTAACATTTATTAAAATATGAATTCAACGTATTATTTAAATGGCGTCTTTATGAATGCTTCAGAATCAGATGGAAAAATCCATTTTGAAAATTGGAATAATTACACTCTTATTGAAGAATTTGGTGTACAAAATTCTGATTATTTTAAATATTTATCATTTGATTTTGATATTTTAACATCGGAACAGATGAAATATGTTTTACAAGGTTATCTTGACAGTGTACACATTAACAATTTTGATACTTTAATCATTTCTAAAAAATTTCACAAATTTTTCCAAGATTTTGTAGAAATTCCTTTCGAGATGCAAGATGATATTATTCTTAAAGATTGTAATGTATATGACTTTTTGAATATTGTATATGAAAACCCATTAAATCCATTTTATACTTTTCAACAATTTTCAAATATTGTTAATAAAGTAAACTGTAAAATCCGATTGGTAGATAAAAATGCAGTTGTACCAAGTAATGTAAGATTATCTGATGTTGGTTATGATTTGACTGTTATTAAAAAATATAAACAATTGAATAATTCAACTGCTTTATATGATACGGGTATTCAAATTCAGGTTCCATTTGGATATTATATTGAAATTGTACCGCGAAGTTCGTTGAGTAAAAGTGGTTACATCTTAGCAAATAGTATGGGTATTATTGACAATAGTTATAGAGGGAATTTATATGTTGCACTAGCTAAAATTTCAAGTGATGCACCTGATATTACTTTTCCTTTTAAATGTTGTCAACTTATTCTAAGACGTCAACATTTTATGAATATTGTAGTTCAAACAGATGAATTATCAGAAACTCATCGAAGTGATGGTGGATTTGGAAGCACAGGTAAATAAAAAATGTGTGTATAATTTTATAATATCAAAATTAATATTATAAAAATAAATGATAATTATTTTTATAATAATATTGGTACTTGTATTTGCGTTTTGGAAAATAAGTCAAAGCGAATATGCGTTTTATTATCAACCTTTGGTAAAACCAGTACCTAAATGTAATAAAAAAGCATGTCTACCAGGTGCAATAGTATATGATACGAATGGATACGAATATAAAAGTTTATGCGATTTTCATGGTGCACAATGTAGGAACCCCAAATTAAAATTAGCCAACAGTGCGCCTGAAAAATGTGAAGATAGAAAATGTACATCATATCGAGGATATGTATATGATACTACCGGCAAACGATATGAAAATGATTGTTTATTTAGAATCGCAAAATGTAAAAATCCAAAATTAGAATTGCGTCTAAATAATGCACCAGGTAAAACCACACCAGGTAAAACCACTCAAGCTGCACCAAATTGTCCAGAATGTCTACCCGTGGCGCAAGTAGAAAAACCCACATACGATACTGATGGCAATTATTATTTTAACGATTATTGTGGTTTCAACAAAGCTAAATGTCTTAATCCTAAACTAGAACAATATGATTGCGCAAAACACAATTGTTCAAATAAAACTATTCCGGTGTGTGATGACAAAGGTAAAAAATATTCAAACGTTTGTGAATTTTTAAAAGAAACCTGTAAAGGAAAAATTATTTTATCTCCTTGCCCAGATTAACTATACCGAGTCACTTAGCGTCTTCTCCCATCCAAAAAATTTAATAATGAAGTTGAGTGAAATGATATATTCCACTTTTACATTCGTAAAAGAAAATTATTATAAAATAAATGATAATAATTTTTATAACAGTACTTGTACTTGTATTTGTATTTTGGAAAATAAATCAAAATGAATACCTGTTTTATTATGCTCCATCGGTAAAACCAGCACCTAAAAAATGTAGTAAATCATGTCCTAAAAATTTTAAACCTGTATATGACACTGCTGGTAAACAATATGCAAATAGTTGTCAATTTGAGATTGCGAAATGCAAAAATCCTAAATTACAATTAGGCAGCGTGCCAAATAATGCACCTGGAAAAACTACACCAGGTAAAACCACACCTCGTAAACCTGCCACACCTCGTAAACCTACCACACCAGGAAAAACTACACTTAAAAAGAATATGGCACCATCAGAAGAATGTAAGAAAAATTGTAAGCCAAGTGCTCAACCCCAATATGATACTGATGGCAATTTTTATATTAATGATTGTTTCTTCGCGTATGCTAAATGTAAAAACCCGGGAAAGGTATTTGAAATATATGATTGTGGAAAAAATAATTGTTCAAATAAATCTACTCCCGTATGTGATAATAAAGGTAAAAAATATCCAAATGTATGTGAATTTTTAAAAGAAAGCTGTAAAAATAGGGGGAATATATTTTTAGCTCCTTGTCCAGATGCACCAATGTGTGAAGACGTAAATCCACAAGATTCAACATGTAAACCACTTTCAGAATGTACTCCATCTGATATGGATAAATTATTACCGGAATATTGTGAAAAAAATTCAGATAATAACCAAACATGTGTATATGTAAATAATGGAAAAGCATGTCGCACAGTTATTTCACCACCTAAATTCAATAATGAAGAAACGAAAATGAAGGTGAGTGAAATTATAAAAAATGCTCAACCTCCTGAATTGGATATACAAATTTATCCTTTCACAAACACATAATTGTTATTATAAAATAAATGGTGATAATTTTTATAATAACCTTGATACTTGTTATTTTATTTTGGAAAATAAACCAAAACGAATATGCGTTTTATTATGCTCCACCTAAAAAATGTGATAAATTGTGTCCTAAAAATTTAGATCCAGTATACGATACTAATGGTAATAGATATCCAAACACGTGTAGTTTTGAGTATGCAAAATGTAAAAATCCTAAATTACAGTTGTCAAAAGCTGACAGTGCTATAGAAAAATGTAATGAAAGAAAATGTCCACAAGAAATAAAACCAGTATATGATAATATAGGTTCTCGGTACAACAACCAATGTTATTTTGAAATTGCAAAATGCAAAAATCCTAAATTACAATTACGTGCTAGTGCACCACAAAAGTGCAATCGAAATTGTCCACAAAATTATAAACCTGTGTATGATACTGATGGTAAACAATATTCCAACATGTGTATTTTTGAAATCGCTAAATGTGAAAATCCAAAATTACAATTAAGTAAAAGTGCTAGTGCACCACAAAAATGTGATAAATTGTGTCATGAACATTTCAAACCCGTATATGACACTACTGGTAAACAATATTCCAACATGTGTAATTTTGAAATTGAAAAATGTAAAAATTCTAAATTACAATTGGCACGACAAATTTAAATTTCCAAAAGAAATTTGAGAATATCATTTTGTTTTTTCTCCAAAGCAAAACGAATATATGGAACAATATTTGTATTTTTATGAATCAATAATTCAACTATATCCAAATTACCACATTCAATTGCTGCATATATAAATAATACATCATTATTATTATATTTATACAAATATTTGAATAGATCAACATGTCCCAATTGTATTGCTTTAACAACAAATTCATCCAACATGAGAGAAGAATATCTTACAAATAATTTAAATAATTCCAAATTATTTACGACAATAGAATTTAAAATTACTTGTTTTGTAATGTGAGCACCATGTTTTAACAATAAACGAACAATAACAAAATTATTGTTTAATGTAGCAATTTCTAACGCTTGATTTTTAAAATCTAGTGAAACATCAGTATTTTCAAGTATGTATTTTACAATTTTTTCACAATTGTATTTAGTAGCTTTAACAATCCCATCACAATTAACATTTGTTTTATATTCTATAGCTAATTTAACAATATTAAAATAATTTTTACAACATCCTATTTTAAATACATAACTATCTTTGGCATTTATATTTGCACCATGTTCTAACAAATATCTGGCAATATTTTCATGATTTTTATATGCACTACATAAAAGTGGATAATCGTTTAGAATATGTATATCAGAATCCAAATTAATTAAATATTTTACCAATTCAAAATATCCTTCATTACAAGCAGTTCGTAACATGTAATAATTATCAGCTTCAATATTTGCACCACATCCTAAAAAATATTTTATCACATCAATTTGATTATTATCTGCTGCTATACACATTGCAGTATAATCATTATACGATATATCAACATGTTTTTTCTCAATTAAATATTTTACTAATTTTAAATTTCCTTGAAATGATGCTATACATAATAATTCATTGTAATCATAATCATCACTTATTTCTAACAAATAATATATAATATTATCATGATGACCATTTATTGCCATCGATACAACTTGAGTTGTTGGTTTACCACCACACTTGACCAAATATTTAAGAGTGGACAAATGTCCATTGTATGAAGAACGTGCTAATGATAATTCTGTAATAGGAGAACCATTTTGATATAAATATTCAACCAAGTGAACATGTCCGTTATTAGCAGCAAAATTGATAGCAATATCAGTTATTTTAACTTTACAATTTTCAATCAAGTATTTAACAATATGTAAAAATCCATTATCACACGCCGAATGAAGTGCATAATTATTATCGACGGTACAATCAATATTTCTTGTCATTAATAATTGAATAACATTAAGGTGACCACCATCAACTGCCACACAAAAAGCTCGATCTTCATTATTATGTATATTTAAATTGGATTCACAATTTAATAAAAATTCGACGATATCTAATTGCCCTTTTTGACACATGATTGAAAATAAATTATCAATATAATTACATTCTATGACTCGAGGTTTTAAAATGTTGCAAATTAAATTCGTATCAAAATTCAGATTTTCGCCCAATTTCAACGTATCAATTTGTTTTAAATGACATGTTAAATGTGCTAGATTTTTTGGTATTGTTTTATCGTAAAAAATGTATTGTACATTTTGTAAAAATTCTTGTACCACTGGTTCACCAACACCCAAATATTTAATACAGTTTAATACATGTATTATAGAATATTCTTCCATTTTAATTTCATTTCCATAACAATTGAAATGAAATGATTCATTTTTATACTTTTTGAATTTTTATTCCGACACATTTTCCATTCATTATTTTTTCAGTATGCTTTTCTAATGCCTCTACCCGGCATTGTTGGATATTTTCACATAAATGTTGTTCAACTATTCTATGCATATTGCAAAAATTTCCGCGACAATATTTACAATTTCCAATCAATACACTAGATTTTTTACACGTTTTAAAATTACACTTTGCCATTTTATTTGTATTTTAATTTTTTCTTTAACATTTCATTTTTTCTAAATGATATTTATGAACCAGAAAATGATAATAAATGGAATATATAAACTTTGATTGCCTTATAAAGATTTTTAATTTTTTATCATTACGTGACAAAATCTCATGTATGTCAGTATGTAAAAAATGGTACACATGTGGAAAATATATTTTCATCGGTACCAAATTAACAGTTAAATCTAATCAATATACATCAACTATAGATAAATGGATAAATTATCACAAACCAAATATAACATTGTTATACGATGGGAATCAAAATAGTGAAATTAATCCAAAATATATCAACGAAATTTATATAACTTTTAATTTATTTACATTACCTACAAATTTATTTGCATTTTTAAATAATTTTCAAAAATTACATACACTTAATTTATCTGGTAATTATATTTTGGAAATTCATGACAATTTAAATCAATTATCTCATATTACTAATTTGATGTTAAATATCAATCGACTTTTTGAATTGCCATCTAATATACACGTGTTGAAGAAACTTGAAATTTTAAATTTATCTGAAAATGTATTGATAAGTTTACCAGATGAAATTGGAGATTTAAATAATTTAAAAATATTAAATTTAACTCTGAATAATTTAACTCATTTACCATCATCTATTAAAAATTTAACAAATTTGGAGAAATTAATTATAACTAGTAATTTTCTCACCGAATTACCTTCTACATTTAATTCAAAATTAAAAGAATTATATTTAAACGGAAATCATTTGGTAGAAATTCCAGATGAATTTTGTAATTTAACGCAATTAAGTACATTACATTTAAATGGTAATTGTTTAACTAGTCTTCCAAATAATTTTTCAAAATTGGAAAAATTAAAAATATTAAATCTTAGTGTAAATATGTTGACAGAATTACCCGCAAATTTTGGAAATTTAACAAATTTAATATTTTTGGATGTCAGTTTAAACAGAATAACAAAGTTTCCCAAAAATTTTGGGAATTTAATAAATTTACAATATTTACTGTCAAATGATAATCGTATTAAACAACTACCTTATAATATTGGAAATTTGAAAAAATTGAAAAGATGTGTTTTGACTGGAAATTTTTTAAATAAAATTCCGGTAAATTTTTGCAACATGATTGAATTACAAGATTTATATCTAGCGCGGAATCGTATACATGTTTTACCAGAAAATATTGGTAAATTAAAAAATTTAATTGTATTGAATCTAAATTCTAATTCTATAAGTTCTTTGCCATATAGTATTTCTCAATTGACAAATCTTGAAATATTATCACTGAACAGTAATAAACTTACAGATTTCCCAAATAATTTTACCTTATCAAATCTAAAAACATTATACTTGAGTGGAAATTTATTTCAACAATTTCCAACTTGTATTTGCAATTTTATTAAATTACGCAAATTGTATATGGGTTCAAATAAACTTTTATATATTCCAGATACTATTGATAAATTAAAAAATTTAACTACATTATATTTTGGTGGTAATAATTTAACATGTATCCCAGATAGTATTGGAAATTTAACCAATTTAAATACATTATATTTAAATTTTAATGAACTAACAACATTACCCGAGTCTATTGGAAATTTAACAAATTTACGTTTTCTTTACATCAACTCGAATAATATGATACTATTACCAAACTCGTTCACAAAATTACAATTACATGTTTGCACTTGAACAATAACAAATTACCATATATGGTAATATCAACAATAACAAATTACCATATATGGTAATATCATGTTCGATTAAATAGCCATAGTCATTTTAACAGCCGGATGTGGAAAATAGCCAATTACATCAAAATCAGCAATAGTAATTTCCTCCAACTTTTTATTTTTAATTTCGTCATTTAATATTAAATATGGTTCAGGTCTACTTACTCTTTTCAATTGGTCATATAATCTTTTGATATGATTTTTATAAATATGAACATCACCACCAGTATATACTAATTTTCCAGGTGTTAATCCACATTTCATCGCTATAATATAAGTAAATACCGCATAACTTGCTATATTAAACGGTAAACCTAACCCACAATCAGTTGAACGCATTGTAAAATGACAATCCAACTCTTTATTATTATGGACATAAAATTGACAAGAATAGTGGCACGGAGGTAATGCAGTTTTGTCTAAATCACATGGATTCCAATAAGACATGAGTATTCTTCGACTCGAAGGATTATTTTTAATTTCATCAATTACATATTGTAATTGGTCAAAACCGCCAACAGATTTCCTATCAATCATAGAAGTATTTGCAAATAATTGATGATATTTTGCACCAAAAAATCTCCATTGCCATCCATATCCTTTTCCCAATATACCTTGGTCATATGAATATAATCCACGCGAATCTAAAAATTCCCGAGTTGTATTTCCATCCCAGATCTTGACACCTTTATTACTTAAAAGTTTTGTATCAGTATCACCTCGCATAAACCATAATAATTCTTCAATTACGTGTCGCCATGGTACAAACTTGGTTGTTAATAATGGTATCGATTTTGATATATCAAAATGAATTTGTTGACCAAATGTACTTATAGTCCCAGTTCCAGTTCTATCTATACGATTTTCACCATTTTCCAGTACATTTTTACACAATTGAATATACTTTTCATCATTTTGTTGACTACCATTCGTATCTTTACTATAAACTAAATGACGATAAGCGACAACATCAAAATATTTTTTCTCGGAAATAGATATCAATTTATAACTTTTATCAAATGCATCTACAAAAATATTTGCATCTAACACAAATTGTTTGTCAATAAAAATTTCGGTCAAATAAATTTTATCAGGTTTCATATCGGATAAAAATTTATTGTAAATCATACCTCCACCAATTACAAATACATTTGCATTTGTTTTTTTATAAAATTTTACAAATTGTTCAAATGTTAAATAATATACTTCTTTGGTATATTTACCATTTTTCGGCAATGGTGATAAACTGTGTAACTTTTTATTATTCGTCAATACCAAATTGATTCGATTTTTCAGTGGCTGAGATTTTTTTGGTAATGACAACCATGTTTTACTTCCCATTAATACTACATTAGTTTCAAGTGTTGATTCGGCATTCGATGATTGTGTTGTTATTCGTTGAAAATATTTTAAATCATCAGGAATCTCGACAAGCAATTTATTGTTTTTGCCAATTGCAAATTTGTTTTTAAAAAAAATACCAGATAAAATTAAATTGAGCATTTTTCAATTTAATTTTGAATTTTTACTTTTTAAATTATTCATTTTTGCAATACCATATTTTTTGTAGTTATCACATCAACCATACCTTTACGAGAATGAGTTGCACAATATATTCCCCCTACTTCACCTACGAAATTGTAATACGGAGTTTTATCACATTCATTTATTTTGCATTTTTTATTATTCGTATTTACCATACCCCCTTCTGCACATTCTATACAATATCGAGCTGGGAATCCATGTAAATTAAAACTAGGTCTTTTACCACATTTACAACGAATACCGTTTACATTTATCATCCCTGTGTAATTTTTACTACATTTGTAACAATAAGCTGCTTTTTGTTCCGGGTAATTAAAATTAGGTCTTGTTATTTTACAATCTACACATTTTTTCTCTGATACATTAATCATGCCAGTAAAAGCGTGTTTTTTACAATATAAAGATTTTTTCTCATTTGAATAATTAAATGATGCTTTAATTGGTTTGAATATCTGCTGTTCTGTACATGTTTTGCACCAAGTCATTTATTATATATATTTGTATTTTTTCGTCATGTTATTTTAATGCTGTTTTTGATATCAATCATATTTTGTCGCGCATGTTTACTACAATATAACCCAATCTTTTCACCTGGGTTATTAAAAACTGCTATTATATCACAATTTCCTATAATACATTTCATATGTTTAATATCAATCATGTTTTGTCGTGCATGTTTACTACAATATAAAAAAATTTTTTCACCTGGATAATTAAATGATGGTGCAATATCACAGTCATCTTGTACACATTTAATATGTATCACATCTTCCATTCCTTTTTTTGCATGTTGTGAACAATATAGTCCACCTTTTACACCTGGAAAATTAAAATTGGGTGCACGTGTACACCTATTTTGTGCACATTTTTTATTATTTGTATTTACCATACCATCTTTGGCACAACTTTTACAATATTTAGATGCTTCCCCGGGAAAATTAAAACTCGGTTTTTTATTGCAATTTTCTGTCTCACATTTTACACCTTTTACATTTACCATACCATCTTTACTACATCCTTGGCAATAAAGTGGTTTTTCACCTGGATAATTGAAATATGGTCGAACTAAATCACACGTGATGCAATTTTTTTCAGATACGTTTATCATGTTTTCTTGAGCGTGTTTTTTACAATATTTAGGTTTTTCACCTTTTATATTAAAAGATGCTTTCGTCGGTTTTTCAACTTTTTCATTAGTACATGTTACACAATATTTAGTCATTTTTATAATATTAAACATGATAATTAAATTTATATTCATTTTTACATAATAATTAATAAGCTATGCAAACTGCAGATGATGGTCCAGCACCGCACGCCAATTTACTTGCACCTCTTATAATTGACGCATGAGGAGGAGAATTAAGCCACATACGTGCTGCTGCTGTGGGATCGGGTGAACCTGACCATACCGCTCCTCGTCCACCGTTACATCTGTCTCCGGTTTTCCAAACAGTATGTGCCTGGGCTAATGTTGGTTCCGAACGAGCATGTCTTGCAGCACAACTATCTTCAGAGGATTGAGAACCCAATCTTAAAGAAAATGTAGAATTGATGGCATTTACAAATGCATTACTTCCAGTAACCCCTGGTGTTTCTTTCGGCGTTATTCTTGGTGTTATTCTTGGTGTTATTCTTGGTGTTTCTTTGGGTGTTATTCTTGGTGTTATTCTTGGTGTTTCTTTGGGTGTTTCTTTGGGTGTTTCTTTGGGTGTTTCTCTTGGTGTTATTCTTGGTGTTTCTTTGGGTGTTATTCTTGGTGTTTCTTTGGGTGTTATTCTTGGTGTTTCTTTGGGTGTTATTCTTGGTGTTTCTCTTGGTGTTTCATCTGGTAAAACAGATGTAATATTTGGAGTAGGGGGTAAACTTAGATATATTAATATGGTAAATATTACAAAAATAGATATAATGATAATGATAACAAAGTCTTTCATTTATTTCAAAAATATTTAGATATAATTGGTTCACATTTAAAATTTATTAATTTTGATTGATAATTTTCAAATTCCTCTATAAATATCTGTTCTGTATAATATCCATCTGGTCTTCTTATTTGACATTTGCGTTTTAGAATATCTTTATTAAATGGACTAAAACCGTACCATAATATAATAGCCTCGTCAAACTCAATTTCGATAAAAGGATATACATGAGGTTGATGACGTCCAACATCATCATTTTCGTTATAATTTCCATCTCTAGAACAATGTATAGTTCGTGTTTTTCTCCAACCATCTATTACTCCAAATGTTCTCTGATGCAATAAAGATTTATTAAAGGTTATCGGCAAGTGTTGTTCAAATTCTTTGGATTCTATCATGGACACGCATTTAATCGAAAGGGCGTTAAATTTGTCTTTGTATTTATCGATAAGTAAATGCAAATTATGACAACATATAAATTCAGTTACGTTAATAGCAATTTTCCAACCTGGTAATCGTTTTTCTATATTCATAACTTCTACATCGCACAATCCCGAATCAAAATCTGGATTACCTGATTTAATAATTGTCCAATTAGGTACAATTTGTTTTATAATATCTACAGATTTATCAGTCGAATTATAATCAATTAAAACACCGTAATCAAATATAGTTTTATGATGATTTAACCAAAAAGGTAATAAATATTCTTCATTATAAAAATGCATAATCACGCTAACTTTTGGATTGTGAAACATTACAAAATATAAAATACTTTATAATGTTTTCTACCATCGCACCTGTTAGCCGGTCAGTGTTCTTATCATGATATTACGAGCTCCATTTATATCTCGATC
>JACCDZ010044284.1_pt1 | contig 19404 bp, 14 predicted proteins | sample 7449551 | NCBI WGS metagenome assembly JACCDZ01 (sample SAMN15323452, study PRJNA562643) | freshwater metagenome | isolation source: river surface water | place: USA:Blue River Watershed | collected 2017-08-18
GGTACGCGAACAAAAGCGCGGAGATGTGGGCGCGGGCTAAAGAGTGGCTTAAGTCCGGGAGCTTGTCAAAGAGCGAAACGCTGGCTACAGACTTGACGAATCGTGAATATCAGTACAAAGACGGCGGGCAGCTACAGCTCGAGAAGAAGGAGGACATGAAACGCAGAGGGCTAGCAAGCCCGGACGAGGGTGATGCTTTCGCGTTGACCTTCGCCCACCCAGTCGCCGATCACGTGAGGGGGCAGGAATACTCCCACACACAACCGAAGCGCAAAGAGCACGACCCTTACGCTTAGGGTGCGCTTGACAGGCGCGGAGCCCTCAAAAATACAAACACATACAACGAAGGGTTTTTATGTGTAGTGTTGAACTAGCGGGGCTCGCGTTGACGGCTGTCTTGGGGGCGGGTTCTGCATCCGAGCAGCAAAAGGCCGGATACGGACAGCGCGTAGGGAGGGATCAGTCGCTTGCGAGTGCTAAAAAGGCCGCTGATCAAGCCGATCAACAAAACAACAAAATAAACGCGCGTCAGGCTGATTTTTCTCAAAGCGATGCCGAGATGGGCGCACTCGCAAAAGGTGGTGTTGCAGGGACGATGCTCACCGGCCCTAGCGGGATTGACCAAAGCACGTTGACCCTTGGGCGCAAAACCTTGCTGGGCGGCTAACCTGTGGGCTCTCTTGACATTTCAGCTGTTAGGTCTCGGTGGGGTGCGCTTAAAAGCGAGCGGGCTTCTTGGGATGAGCAGTGGCGTGACATCAGCGAGGTGCTGCTCCCCCGCGCTAGCCGGTTCTTGTCGTCTGACCGAAACAAGGGCGACAGAAAGCACCGGCGTATATTGGACAACACGGCCACGCGAGCGCTGCGTGTCGGCGCTGCAGGAATGATGTCCGGGCTGACAAGCCCTGCTAGGCCTTGGATGCGGTTGTCAACCCACGACGAGGATTTAAGCAAATACCCGGCGGTTGAGCTGTGGCTGTCCCAAACCACGCGCCGAATGCTCGATGTGTTCGCGCGGTCAAACACCTACCGGGCGTTGCACACGGGGTATGAAGAGCTGCAAGCGTTCGGCACGATGTCGAACATCGTACTTTCTGACGACAGAAGCACCATACACAACTACCCGCTGACGGTGGGGGAATATTGCCTAGCTACGAATTGGCGGGGTGAGGTCGTCACGTTGTACCGCGAATTCGAAAAAACCGTCGGCGAGATAGTGGCCGAATTTGGCCGCGAGAATTGCAGCCCGTCCGTGCAAAACGCGTGGGATCGGGGCAATCTGCATGTGTGGATAGGTTTGGTGCACGCTATCGAGCCGCGTACAGACAGGGACTCGAACATGCGGGATCAAAAAAACATGGCATGGAAGTCCGTTTATTTCGAAGCTGGCGGCGCTAAGGACAAGGTGCTTCGGGAGGGAGGGTTTAGAAATTTCCCGGCGCTTGCGGCTCGCTGGTCTACCAGCGGTGGCGACGTGTATGGCAGCGGGCCTGGCATGGACTGCCTTGGCGACATCCGGCAGTTGCAGCACCAGCAATTGCGCAAAGCGCAGTCAATTGATTACATGAACAACCCCCCGTTGCAGGTCCCTAGCTCTGCAAAAGGGCGCGAGATCGACACGTTGCCCGGGGGTGTTACTTTCGTCGATCAGGTGGCTGCGGGCGGCGGGATCAAAACGTTGTTTGACACGCGCATCGATCTCAGCCATCTACTGGCTGACATGCAGGATGTCCGAATGCGCATTAATCAAACCTTCAACACTGACCTGTTTTTGATGATGGCGAACAGCACTAACACCAACATGACGGCGACCGAAGTCGCGGAACGCCATGAAGAAAAAATGCTGATGCTAGGCCCGGTGGTTGAGCGTTTGCACTCTGAGATGCTTGACCCGCTAATTGACGTGACTTTTGAAAACATGCTTACAACGGGGCAGATACCGAAACCTCCGCCTGAATTGCAGGGTGTTGATCTGAACGTCAACTACGTTTCTGTTCTGGCGCAAGCGCAGCGCGCGGTGGCTACAAACGGGGTAGATCGGTTCGTTGGAAACCTGGGCCGGATAGCCCAGCTCAAGCCGGATTTGCTAGACAAATTCGACAGCGACACGTGGGCAGACCGGTACAGCGACATGCTGGGCGTAGACCCGGAGCTCATCGTCCCATCCGGCAAGGTCGCTTTGATACGCGATCAAAGGGCGAAAGCCCAAGCGCAGGCTCAGCAGGCCGCGCAAATGGAACAGCTGGCAAGTACTGCGCAAAAAATGGGGACTGTGCAGACCGACACCGGCAACGCAGGGGCTGACGTGCTTCGCGCTTTCCAAGGATACACCTAGGGTGCGCTTGATGCGAAAACGCGGACGTAATCTCGGCGCATGAGCGAATTCGACCCGCTAGACGATAAGCCGAGGATTGAAAAATCCAAGGATAAAGCCGACGTAATAAGAAGGTCAGAGCAAAAAGATTCTGAAGATATTAAGTGGCTCATGTCCAGCCGTAGGGGCAGGCGGCTTGTGTGGCGGCAATTGTGCAGGGCGGGAGTGTTTAGATCGTCTTTCAACACCAACAGCATGGCGATGGCTTTTGCTGAGGGCATGAAGAACGAAGGTTTGTATCTGCTCGCCGCGATACACAAGGACGCAGGCGACTTGTACGAAACGATGGTTAAGGAAGCACAGAATGACAATTGAACAAACACAAGGACAACCAGCATCCGCACCGGCGGCTGTTGTCGCGTCCTTATCGGCCTCGAGCGCACAAACCACGCAAGCTCTGGCCGCTCAGGGGTCAGCTAACGCGGGTAATTCCGAATCAACTGACCAAAGAAAGCCAGCTACAGACAACTCTGAGGTAAAAAACCCGGACGGTTCTGACGGAACAGCAACTGCCGATAAGGTGGTGTCAGAGAATTATGACTTCAAAGCTCCCGAAGGAGTTACGTTTGATGCGGATGTTCTCGGCGAGTTTTCTGGTGTAGCCAAAGAACTCAAACTGTCCCAAGCTGACGCGCAGCGCGTTGTTGATGTTGGTGCGAAGTTGTCACAAAAATGGCAAGCGCAACAAACATCGGCCATCGAAAAAGTAACTGCAGAGTGGGTGAGCGCCGCGACTGCGGACAAGGAGTACGGCGGCGACAAGCTGGCTGAATCCTTAAGCGTTGCAAAGAAAGCCGTGCAGGCTTTTGGCACACCCGAGTTAAGCAAGCTGCTGGAAGAATCGCGCCTAGGCAATCACCCGGAAGTCATCAGATTCATGGTGCGAGCTGGTAAGGCAATAAGCAACGACAGTATCGTCGTTGGTGGCTCTGGCGTAAGTGCCAAGAGTAAATCGACGGCGGAAGTTTTGTACAGTTAATTTAAGGACATAAAGAAATGCCAACGTTACCTCTGAAACAATCGCCCACCCTAGTGGATTGGGCCGTTACGCTTGACCCTTCCGGCAAGACGGCGAAAGTCGCCGAATTGCTTAATCAAAGTAACGAGATTTTGCAGTACATCGTGTTCAAGGAGGGCAATTTGCCCACCGGGCATAAATCTACGGTGCGAACCTCGCTACCAACAATTGCCCTACGCAGCTTCTATAAAGGCGTGAAGGTTGGTAAATCTGGCCGCGCTACGGTAGAGGATGTTTGTGCCATGGCTGAAGGCCGCAACGAGGTGGATAAAGACCTAGCCGAACTTAATGGCAACGTCAATGATTTCCGCCTGTCTGAAGGTGCGGCTTTTATCGAAGCGATGAATCAAACCTTTGCGCAGCAATTAATCTACGGTGACCCTAGCGTAGACCCCGAAGGCATTTTGGGTCTGGCTCCGCGCTACAACACAGTTTCTGGCACCACGGGGCAGCAAGTCATAGACGCGGGCGGTACGGGCGTCGATAACACGTCGGTGTACCTTGTCGTTTTCGGCGAAAACACCGTTAGCGGTATTTTCCCAAAGGGTAGCATGGCGGGCCTAGTGCACGAGAACTTGGGCGTTATTGACGCAGTTGACGAAAACAACGACCGGTTCCGCGCATACGCCGACTTGTGGAAATGGAAGTTTGGCCTGACGGTAGCCGACTACCGTTATGTAGTTCGCATCGCGAACATAGACATGTCCGACTTGGCTACGCTGACCGGCACGCAAGCCAACACAGCAGCCACCAGTCTGACCAAGCTGATGGTCAAGGCGATGGCGCGGATTCCTTCCATGAATGCGGGGCGTGCTGTGTTCCTCGCGAATCGCACCGTGAAGGAAATGTTGTCTGTGGCGGCGCTTGACCGCAGCCAGAACGCGCTCGGCATAGTTCCGGCGATCAACCAGTTCGGAAACGTAGCCCCGGGCTCTGTTGCGGGTCAAGGGACTGCGATTTCAGGAGGTACGGTGGGTTTGCTTGGCGTACCTATCTTGACCGTTGATCGAATTTTGGGCACTGAAGCCCGCGTTGTTTAAGGAGACTAGAAATGGGCATGATTGATAGAAACGTACGCTACTCGGCTGCGCAAGCAGTAACGGCGTTGGGCGATACGGTCAGTACACACGCGTATGATCGCGGCGATGCTATCGGAGGCGACGTCAACATCACCGAAGAGCTGACGCTTAACAGCGTAGTGCAAACACCCTGTGTGGGGGCTGGCGCGAGTGTACAGTTTGTTTTGCAAGATTCTGCAGATAACGTGACGTTCGCCGATGTATTGCTAGGGCCTGTCCGGGCAGTCGCGGCGTTGACTCAAGGCGCGGGGTTGTACGTAGGATCGTATCCTTTAAACATGCGTCGATACACCCGTGTTGTCTACCGGGTGACCGGCGCAGTTTTGACCGCGGGTAAGTTCGATTCGTATGCGTCTAACACCAAGGTGTCGAGTCAAGCGCGTACGTCTGGCTTTACGGTAATGTAACGCCATGAAAGTAATCGCAACACAAGATGGTTTTTATGGGTCGTACCGCAAACAGGGCGATGTTTTCGAAGTGCCGGAAGGTACAGAAGGCTCTTGGATTGAGCCGGTGAACGAGAAAAGCGACATCGATCCCGGTACGGAAAACCCTAAAAAATTAGGGAAGACACAAAAGCCAAGTTTGGTTTAGTTGAGTAGCCACGGCGCAAGCCATGCTTAAATTCAAAAGGATTTGAAAACATGGTTTGCGCTGTGGATATTTGCAACCTCGCACTGAGCCACATAGGTGATTCAGCAACAGTAGAAAGCATAGACCCCCCGGAGGAATCCGCACAAGCTGAGCATTGTGCGCGGTTCTACCCTATTGCCGTTTCCACGCTAATTGGAATGCATCATTGGGCCTTTGCCATGCGCAGAGAGTCTTTGGTAGCTCTGGATATGCCCTCCGGGGCATGGCGGTACGCCTATGCAGTGCCCGCACAAATGATCAGCATCATCTCGGTGGGTTTTCCTGATCACGGCGACAACGCGGACGCCAACGGCTACAGTTTAGAAACGCTCGGTGACGGAACTAGCGTGCTGTTAACTAACGTACCAGACGCAGTATTACATTACACCCGACACGTGACCGACAGTGAAATGTTTCCACCCCTATTCGTCACTGCGCTTTCGTGGTATCTCGCTTCTTTGCTGGCTGGGCCTATGTTGCAAGGGGACTCCGGTGTTAGGGCCGCTCAGTTGTGCACGAAAACCTTCTCCACTTGGTTTTCTCAGGCTATCAAAAACGACGTTGGGAAAAGGCGTGTCAGGCCCGAACACAGAGTTTCGTGGATTGACGCACGATGAAAAAGACAAGTTACAGCTTCGTAGGCGGCGAAGTTTCACCCGAGTTTTGGGGAAATGTCGGGGACTCGAAGTACCAAAGCGGTCTTGCAGTCTGCGAGAACATGGTCGTAAAACCACACGGCCCTGTGGAAAACCGGGCCGGAACTAAATTTGTGGGTATCTGCCAAACACCGAGCACCAAAAACAGGCTAATCCCTTTCGTGTTCAATCAAAACCAAGCTTATGTTTTGGAGTTTGGCAATCAGACCTTGAGATTCATTGTTAAAGGTGCTTTGGTGCAATCCGGCGGGGCCGTGCTTGTAAAAGAGACTCCCTACTTGGCGCAAGATGTGTTTGGCATCAAATACGTGCAATCGTATGATGTCATGACGCTAGTTCATCCGAGCTACCCGCCCTATGAACTGCGTCGAGTCAGCGCCGGCGCTGCGAACGATGCGCTCATCTCAGCCCAAGCAAACGCAGCCGTGGCATCCAACGCGTTAGCTGCGGCACGCGCCACAGCGCAAGCAGAGTCTGTAAACAACCCGCCCAATGCGGCGGTGTTGGCCGCGCAAGCGGCATACGATTCTGCCGTTCAGGAGACGACGCTAGCCATCGCTCTGTTCGACGCGGCTTTAGCGTTGTACAACGCTAACCCAAACCCGGCAACAGCCAACAACCTAGCCTCTAAGCAGTTTTTGCAAGACACCGCTATCTCGAACGAAAGGGCTGCGAACTTGGCTCTTATTGCAGCGCGAGAACAAAATGTTTCCCCTGCTACGCTTGCAGCTTTGCTGGCTGCACAAACGGCCTCCGACAACGCAAATGCAGCGGTGGTAGCTGCGCAGAATGCTGTTGCTGCGGCCAACGGGGCCACAGGCGGGTTTGTACTATCCCCTATCGTGTTCACCCCAAGCGTGGGGCCGCCTACCGCCGGTGCAGCACCCGTTGCGCAGGTTACCGAGGCCCCACCTGAAACGGTTGTCCCACCGACGTATCCAAACAATAATCCAACCCCACCGGACACCTACAACGACAGCAACGATAACATCGGCGCAAACGATACAAGCGATCAGTCGGAGTCTGGTATTGGAAGTGGTGGCGCGGGGTATTCGCCGTGACAAAAATCATCTGGTCGCCAGTCCAACCAGGAAGCCCGCCAACGGTAACACCAACCGGTGCGGGAACCAACGTTTACCAGTACGTCGTGACAACAAAAGATCCCGGGGGTGCGGAATCAGGCCCGAGCCTTCCGGGTAAAGGGGTGGGTAACGTGCTGGTCACAGGTCAATACATGACAATAAGTTGGGCGCCTGTCACGTTTGCAGGGCCCGGTACGCTGACCTACCGCGTGTATAAAGCCAGCAACGGCATATATGGCTACATCGGCACGACGCCGAACAGCCAGTTTGTTGACGACAACATCGCGCCTGATCTGTCCCGCACACCCCCTATACACAAAAACCCTTTTAGCGCAGCTGGAAACTACCCGGCTGCGGTTGCCTACTTTGAGCAACGCCGATGCTTCGCAGGCTTGCATAACGCACCCAACACGGTGCACATGACACGATCTGGGACGGAATCTGATACGTCATACTCACTGCCATCGAGGCCAGAAGATGCGATCGAGGTCACCGTCGCGGCAAGACAGGCCAATGCCATACGTCATTTGCTGCCTGTTGGTGGTGGTTTGCTTTTGCTAACCTCGTCTACTGAGTGGGTGTTGACAAGCACAACCAACGATGCAGTTACGCCGGGCAATATCAACGTTCGACCGCAAAGCAGCATCGGGTGCAACAACACAACCCCCCTTGTTATAAACAACACGGTGGTTTTTGTGACCGCCAGCGGGGGGCATTTACAAGACCTGAATTACAGCAGACAAGCGGGCGGCTATGTGTCCGGTGATTTAAGTCTCAGGGCAAACCATCTGTTCGATGGGTACAGTATTGTTGACTTGGCACACGCGAAGACGCCACACCCTACGATATGGGCGGTTTCCTCGTCGGGATTGCTGCTCTCGGTAACCTATTTACCTGATCAAAATGTCAACGCAGTAAGCAGACACGTGACAGAAGGGGTTTTTGAATCTTGCTGTGTCGTCCCGGAGGATGGTTTTGATGTGCTGTATGTTGTTGTTCGGAGAACTCTGCAAGGCGTAGAGAAAAGATTGGTTGAGCGTCTTGAGCCACGCGTGCACGGGTCGCTTGCGGATGCGTACTTTGTTGACTGCGGGGCTAGCTACCGGGGTGTGCCGGTGCGGGTTGTTTCGGGTTTGGATTGGCTTGAGGGTGAAACCGTAAACATCCTCGCTGATGGAGCCGTGGTGTTGCCCCAAACCGTCGTGTCAGGGCAGATTACACTCGATGAAGAGGCAAGCGTGGTGCACGTTGGAAAACCGCTCTCGTCCAGAATGCGGACTTTGCCATTTAGCGCACAGGTCGACGGCGCTTTCGGCGGTGCGAGACCTAAGAACGTCAGCAAGGTATGGATTAGAGTTTTCAAGTCGTCAGGCTATCGCGTAGGGGCGGGGTTGGGTGACCAAGTAGAGCCAAAACAACGAACCTACGAGCCCATCGGCACAGCTCCCAACCTTGTGAGTGATGAGATCGGGATCGTTGTTCGCCCGCAATGGACAAACGGCGGGCAGATTTATGTAGAACAAACCCAACCCCTGCCCTTGACGGTTATTTGCATGACAGTTGACGAAACGTTGGCGGGCTGATGAGTGGTCTGTTGCTTGTTCCTGCAAAAACAGAATGGGTACTTCAGGTTGCGGACAACTTGCGAATCGATGATTTGCGCGAGCTGGAGGCAGTTCACGGCGCGGGCGTAGACCCTAGGGCTATCTTGACAAGATTGTTCGAGGCTAGCGCCCCGGAATGCATGATTGCATTAACTATGGATGGCGACCCAGTAGCGGCGTTTGGGGCAGTCCCTTTGTCCCTTGCTCAGAGCAAAGCTGCCCCGTGGATGCTGGGGACAGACGGGCTTCGTGGGTACAACAAAGACATCGTCTCCGCGGGTCGCGCGACAGTGCTCGGTTGGGGGTGCCTGTATGAAGACCTTGAGAACTTTGTGGACGCCAGAAGCCTTAGGTCTGTAGCGTGGCTCAAACGGATAGGGTTCACCCTACACGAACCGAAGCCGTTCGGGGCTATGCAACTTCCTTTTCATAGGTTCTCAAGGTGCGCTTGATAGGCTGAGGGTGCTGCACATTCAGTACATTCAAAAATTGGGCGTAAAGGATGTGCACTGTTGAATCCGTTGATAAAGCGGCTCCGCTGGCTACGCAAGGTCTTGGCGCTACGGCATCGGCCTTTGGCTCCTATTACGCGTCCAAAGCCCAGAAGCTAGCGTTAGCCGTTAGTGCCGACGTTTCGGACATCAATGCCCGCATGGCTGAAACGGCAGCGCAACAGGCGTTGTTATCAGGCCAGCGCGAGGAACAGCGGGTGCGACTCAACACAGCCAACGTGAAAAGCGCCCAGCGGGTGAATCTTGCCGCGAGTGGGGTAGACATCAGTTCCGGCAGCGCAGCCAACGTTTTGAAATCAACTGACGTGATGGGGGAAATTGATGCGTTGACAGTCAAAGACAACGCGATGCGTCAAGCGTTTGGGTACCGCGCTAGGGGCATTGACAGCACGAATCAGGCTTTAATGTCGCGGGCGCAAGCATCGGCGATAAGCCCAGAAACCGCTTTTGCAACATCCGGGTTAAACAGCTATTCGCGCATGGCCCCAGCGATTGATAAATACTTCAAAGAGGTAGACGCGAACAAAAACGAAGACCCGATATTCGCCTACGGAAAAAACAAAAACTGGTGGGCTAAATAAATGCCAAGAGTGCCGACGTACGACAACCTTCAAACCAACGTGTCCGGCGGGTTTGACGCCCAGTTCCGAGCACCATCCGGTACTTCGCCGGGGGAAATTTCAGCCAACCAAATGCAAGGGCTTGGTGTCGCGATAACGAACGTTGGCATGGCACGCGAGAAGATTGCCCTAGAAGAAAAAAGCCTAGCCGATCAGGTACGGCTGAATGACGCGTCAAACCAACTAAGCATCGCCACGCAGAATCTGACCTTCGATGTAGGTAGCGGTTTTCTGTCGCGCAAAGGGGCGAACGCTTTCCTCGACAAAGAAGGTAAACCTTTAGCGGCTCCGTTAGACCAAGAGTATGGTGAAAAATTAAAAAATAGGGTTGATGAGATACGCGCCTCTTTAGGCAACGATCAGCAGCGTTTGGCTTTTGATGCGCACGCGGGCAAGGTGGCCGCCCAGTTCCACGGCAGCGTCAGCGCCCACATGGGGCAACAGTTTGGGCACTACCAAGACGCGGTTGATGATTCGAAGGTGAAGCTGGCCGCGCAAAGCGCAGAACTGAATTGGAACAACCCAAACGTGGTGGGTGAGCATGTCAAAGAGGCGGAGGCGGCTATCAGACGCAAAGCGGAAAGGCTCGGGCTAGTAGGTGCACCGTATGAAGAAGCGGTACTAGCAGGAAAAAGTGCAATCCACGAAAACGTTCTGTTGTCCGCGTTGCAGGCGGGAAACAACAAGTACGCAGCGGACTATCTGGCTGCAAATAAAAACAGCATGACGGCAAAAGACATACTCCGCGTCAACGGGCATATCACGGAGGCACAGGCGGTTGGGCAGGCGCAAGCGGCTGTACGCGAGCAATCGGTGGCCGCACAACAAACCATTGCGCCGACGCACCTGGACGTGCTGCATAACGTCAATCGACTGCTTGAATCAAACAACCAGCACACGTACGCGGACGGGACCACAAAAATCGGCTGGATAACCAAGACAGACCCGGTGACGGGTGCCGTAGTTAAAAAAGAAGGCGGTATTGGCGTTCGGCAGGTCACGGCAAAAACGGGGCCAGAGGCTGCAAAAATGGCAGGGTTGCCGTGGGATGAGTCAAAGCTGAGAAACGACCAGGACTATAACGAAGCCCTTGGGCGCGCGTATTTGGATTCCATGGTGCGTGAGTTCAATGGCGACCCTCTGAAGGCTCTGGCGGCCTATAACGCAGGCCCCGGTGGGGTGCGGCGGGCTATGGCGGCCGCCGAGAAAGACGCTCAGAACTACCAAGGCTCAATGCAAGGCGCATTGCCGGAGAATGCGTGGCGCAAAAAACTCCCGCAGGAAACACAAGATTACTTGTTGAAAGCCGAGGCTTTGTTCGCAAAAGGGGGGCAGAATTTGCGCCCAGCAAAACCAACAGAGCAAGATTTCATTCAAGGGGCGCTAGCCCGGGTCGGACAAAACGCGAGCTCACTGGTTATAAAACACACGACTGACCTAGCAAAACAACAGTTTTCGAGTATGGAACGTTCGTTCAAAGACGCGGGCGATAACGCTTTGGCAGATGCGCAGCGCTGGGCTATAGAGACTGGCGCAACAAGCTTGAACGGCCTTCCAACCCGCACAAAAGATGCGCTGATGCAGTACGCACCTGGGCGCTTGGATGATCTTGACCGGTTCGTTAAAGAGCGCGGGAAGGTGGAAACCAACACCTCGCTATACCTGACATTCGTTACACATCCCGAGGTGATGGCAAAGATGTCTGATGCGGAGTTTGCATCCCAACGCCTAAATTTAGAGAAGAGTGATTTTGACAAATTGGCCGCGCAAAGAGCGACTTTGCTTAAAGGTGGCAGCGCTAATGGTGTTGGCGACCTCAATCACACAGCGATAAACCAAACGCTGTCCGATCGGTTACGGTCTTTGAGGCTTGACCCCTCCCCAAAAGATGGTTCAGTGGAGTCCGCGCAAATTGGAGCTGTTCACAAGTTCGTTCGTGATTCCGTTGCGCAAGCCCAGCTTCAAGCCGGTAAAAAGTTCAGCGACGCGGAGACAGCGCAACACATAGATGGCCTTTTTGCAAAAAACGTTCAATTTAAGGGGCTATTTGGGTTTGGTTCAGAGAAAAGCCGCGCACTGCTATCGACCAAAGCATCAGACATACCCTCGGACGTTGCGAATGACTTGCGGAAAAACTTCGCGAAAGTCGGCAACCTGAATCCCTCGGATGGCGATCTTCTGGGGGCTTACTTTAGATACCAATCAAGCCTTGGAAAAACAAAAAACCACGGCGCTACAGGGCAATTCCGATGAGCGAAACGGTAGACACCTCCGCAGCAGTGATGGAGTATCTGGGGGCGGGTGAAGCGGCACCTGTCAAAACGGCAGCGAGCCAAGCACGGTTCAACCTGCTTAGCTCGGTGGATGTTGATTCAAAGTTTGAGGCAGGGTTGCGAGAGGCTGCGCAAAAGGCGGGCGTACCGGTGGACACCGTAAGGGCGTTTCCCCAAGAAATTAAAAAACAAAACACACTCGGGGCGTACGATTTCGAGAAGATGGCGGATGAGTTTCCGAACACCACCAAGTTTTACACCAACAAAGAAAATGCGGACATCGGGCACGCGGATGTTGGGGTGCTTAAAGAGGCCGAACGGGTCTTCGGTGGGGCTTTGAAATGGGTGATGGGCGCGGGCGGGTCTGGGGGGTCTACCGTGTTCGGCGATGCCAAGGCCGCCTACCATGCAGCGCAAAGCGGCGCTGCAGGTGGTTTTTCAATGGTGGCTAGAACGGCGGCAGCGCCTTTCAACTTCTTGGAAAACTTCCCGTCAGTTGGCGGGAACCCGCTGGCTAGGTTGGCTGAAGGTTTCGACATTCAGGCCAATTATCACGACCAAAAGAGCAAAGAAGCCTTAGGAAAATCTGAAACGTGGTTCGGTGGGGCGGCGTCCCAAGGAGTAGTGTCTCTTGTTCAAAACGCGCCGAATATGGGTCTTGCACTGTTGCCGGGTGGTCAGTCTGCAGCGCTGTCTGGTATGGGCTTTGTGTCGGCGGGCAACACTTACCAAAAGGACGTAGTGCAGGGTCGAGACCATGTTACCGCGCTGATTCACTCTTTGAGTGACGGCACTTTGGAGGTAGCAACGGAAATGGGGCCGATGCGCGGCCTTATTGACAACATCAAAGCTGGAACGCCGTTGCTCAGCACGATGCTAAAGAATTTCTGGCAAGAAAACAAAGGGGAACAGGTAAACACCGCGCTGCAAGATTTGAATGATTGGGCGGTGAACGGCTCCCGCAAGGGTGAAAGTTTGGTGGATTACCTCAAAGCGAGGCCAGGGGCCGCTGCGCAAACGGCGATTGCTACGTTGATCGGTACGGGCGGAAACGTGGCTTTGCTCCACGGTGTGCAAACCGCTGCTGATCGAGTGGCTGGGAAAAACAGACAGTCGGAGTACCAAGCCAGAGCCGTCGAACAACAGGCCCAAGCCTTTGAGGCGCTGCAAAAAACACTTCAAGCCAGTGATATGCTGACACATAGTCCGGCGACCCTGAGCACTTATATGCAGGAATTGGCTGATCAGGGTATACCCGCAGTGTACGTTGACAGTGCAAGGCTTGTTGAGGCGGGTATTGATATGCCCGCACTAGCAAAAGTGGTGCCGAGCATCGCTGATCAACTAGATCAGATTCGAATTGGTGGAGATTTTGTAATACCGACAGGTGAGCTGCTGGTCGGCCCGGTGGGAACCGAGTATGCGCAAGCGCTAATCGACCACGCCAGGCCAGACGTTAACGGTATGAGCAGGGTGGCGGCTAAAGAGTACATGGAAAACCACGGCGATGCCGTCATGGCCGACATCGAAAAAGTGATGCAAGCGCAAGACGCGGACGCCGAATTCAAAGCAGGCCGCGACGCACTTAAAGACCAAATACTGAACGAGCTCAACGCCCTACGCCGGTTCACCCCGGCTGTGAATGCCCAAAACGCTTTAATGCTATCGAGCTACTACGCGGTACACGCAGCCCGGGCGGGCATGACCGTGCCGCAGTTTGCACAGCGGTACGGTCTTGGGTTCGCCAGATCAGCGCAAAAGGGCGGTGGGTCTTATGATCAAGCCAAAGCGCAAGGGTATGAAGGCAGCGACATTGGCGAAGCCGCGCAATGGCTTGCGGCGAAAGCCAAAGGCTTAGATATGTCAGTCGCTGCTCGGCATCGGCGTGCGGTTGATGCGGGCTTTTTGACAACCGATAAATGGCAAGAGGTACAAAATGGAGTTCAACATAGCGGATTGGAGAGCGAGACTCAAGCAAGCCAAGTCGGGGGAGGAGATTCGCGCCTTGGTGCTGGAGGTACCGGAGGGCTACGTGCACCCGGACAGCTTGCTCGCTTCTACCACGGAACAAAAGACGACATCAACGGATTCGACCTCAACCACCCCAACCGAAAAGACACCGGGTGGCTTGGGCGCGGAGTCTACGTAACCAGCAATCCGGATCACGCGGACATTTACGCGCTGCAAAAGCGGGGGGCAGGCTCGCCACAGGTGATGCCGCTGGCTGTTCGGCTGGTTAACCCGTTCTTTGCAGAGGAGCCGTTCAAACGCGCGATGTCTCGGTTGTCACCCCACGATGTCGATTTGGTTTCCGATATGTTGAAGGTGGCAGGGTACGACGGCGTTTTGTTGCAAATTGACAGCGAGACTACCGAGGTCGCGGTGTTCGACCCTGCTGCCGTGCGATCTGAAAATGCAGCCTTCGACCCGTCGCAAAGTGAGAGCGCGAATCTGCTTCATCAAGATGCGTCTGGGGTGTTCGATCAGGCGCAGGACGATGCAGACCGCACTGCCAAGATTGGAGAATTTGGGCATCTGTTTTTTCAGAAAGCCAGAGGAAGCATTGCTTTTGGTGACGACATCACCCAGCAAAAAACCATCATCAGCTTGTTTGATAACGCTGATCTATCAACATTCATTCACGAGTCTGGGCATTTCTTTCTGGAGGTGCAGGCCGATTTGTCCCGGCGCATACAGACGGGTATTGCTGCGGGGGAAACTCTTAGCGAGGGTGAGCGCGGCATCGTTGATGATTTCAACAAAACACTGAATTGGATGGGCGTTAAAGGGACGCCCGAGTTAAGCCCTATCGAACAATGGGTTTTGATGCCGGTCGATGAAAAAAGGCCGTACCACGAAATGTTTGCCAGAGGGTTCGAGTCTTACGCTTTTGAAGGAAAAGCCCCGAGCATCGAGTTGACAAGCATGTTCAACACCTTTCGCGCCTGGTTGATTAGCGTGTACCGGCAGGCGCTGGCTGCTGTCAGCACCAAAAAGTACAACATCGAAGGGGTTCTCAACGTCAAGCTTTCAGATGAGGTTCGCGGTGTCATGGACAGGATGCTGGCGACAAACGACCAGATTGAGGCGGCTGAAGCGGCGCGCAACATGGGGGCTTTGTTCCAGACCGCCGGAGAAGGCGGCATGGATTTAGAGGCCTACAAGATGTACCACGACATGGGTGTTCAGGCTTCTGCTGCGGCTCAATCGGAATTGCAAAGCCGAGGACTAGGGGATATGCAGTGGCTTGGAAACGCACGTAGTCGTAAGCTCAAAGAGCTACAGAAAAAACACGACGCACTTAGGGCTGTTATTGCAAGGGATGTTCGTGCGCAAGTGATGAGCCAACCGGTTTACCGTGCCTGGGCGTTTTTGACAGCGAGGGGTGGCGATGCCGTCATCGGCGAAAAGCCAGCGGGCAAGTCAACCACCATAAACCCAGAAGTTGACAATTTGTTTGAGGCCATCGCCAAATTGGGTGGGCTGGATGCGGGGCAGGCTAAATCGCAATGGGGTTATGAGTCCAAGAACGGTACAGCGGAGTCCGGTGTGTTTGGGGTTCCTGTGGTGCGAAAAACAGGCGGGTACGGCATTGACGCTATGGCAGAGCGACTGCTGGAGTATGGGTACTTATTGCCGGATGAGCACGGAAAAGCCGACCTAGACAAGTTTGAAGAGCTTTGGGACGACCAGCTTCGGGGCGTTGACAGGTACAGCATTAGTCGGGATATGGCACGCGCCTACGGGGACGCCCCTGCAGAAATACCCGCGATGCCGGATGTTGGCAAGGGAAAGCTTCGTACTGAGGATCTGCGCTACCGGTACGGAACAAAAGATGACGCGATTTGGCGCGTGCTGTCTGAACGAAAAATGACCAGCGACACAACAGGGTTGTCCCCCGATATCGTGGCTGAAATGGTTGGCGGGTTCGATTCCGGCGATGCGATGGTCAGAGCGCTGGCGGCCGCTGAACCGCCAAAAACAGTTATCGAAGGTATGGTCGATCAACGCATGCTGGAAGAGCATGGTGATCTAGCTACGCCCGAGGGGCTTGAGCGGGCGACGGATAGGGCGCTGCACAACGAGGCTAGGATTCGTTTTGTAGCAACGGAACTTCGAGCGCTACAACATGCCATGGCCGTTCGGGAAAAGGTTCCGGGCAGGAAAGGTACAGTCGATGTGTTGGTGCAGGCTGCCAAAGAATACGCAAATACCGCCATTGCGCAGCTGAAGGTGCGGGATGTAAAGCCTGCTAAATACGCGGCGGCGGCGGCACGGTCTGCGAAGCTGGCAGTAAAAGCGACGGGTGACTTAGCTAAACAGGCTGAACACAAGCGGAACCAGTTGGTGAACCAGTACGCTGCTAAAGCGGCCTACGACGCACAAGACGAAACTGAAAAGGCGGTCGCGTATCTCGGGAAGTTCGAAAACCCGAGTCGAAAAATCGACCCTGCATATGCCGAAAAAATTGTAGATATGCTGGCGCGGTTTGACCTGCACAAAGGCCGTACGTTAAAGTCAATTGACAAGCAAAAAAGCCTGTTGTCGTGGGTCGCAGAGTTGGAGGAAGAAGGTCTTGTACCTGACATCCCGGATCACCTGCTAAACGAAGCCAATAAAAAAAGCTACAAGGAAATGACCGTTGAAGAGATTCGAGGGTTGAGGGACACGGTTAAGCAGATCGAACATTTGGGCAGACTGAAAAACCGGATGTTGACATCCAAGTCAACGCGGGATTTCCACATCGTTGTCGGTGAGATGGTGGCGGGTATCGACAAACACTCGAAAGGTAGAAAAGCCAACCCCAGAACGCCAAATACGGTGCTCGGGTCTACGTTGTTGGCGATAAAAGACTTCGGGGCGATGCACATAAAGGCCGCGACGTGGGCGCGGATTATGGACGGCGGCAAGGATGGCGGTGCTGTTTGGGAGTATTTGATTCGAACGGCAAACGTAGCAGGTGACCAAGAGGTATCAATGCGCGAGACAGCGACGAAGGAGTTATCTGCGTTGCTTGCACCGGTGCTAGCTGAGGGCAAAGCAGGGGGCAAAGGTGAATATTTTGAGTCGGTTGGTAGAAGTTTGAACAAAGAAGCCCGTTTGGCAATCGCGCTGAATATGGGGAACGAAAGCAACGCACAAAGGCTGCTTGGCGGCGAGGGGTGGACACGCGCTCAAGTGCAGCCCGTACTTGATTCGTTGAGTGCAGCCGACGTTAAATTTGTACAGGATGTGTGGGACTACTTTGAGAAATACCGACCCTTGATTGCCGAAAAAGAGAAGCGTGTTTTAGGCAAAGAACCCGAGTGGCTGCAAGCCGTGCCCCTAACGACAAAAGCCGGAGTCTTACGCGGCGGGTACTTCCCCGTCAAGTACGACCCCCGCGCGAGTGAGCGGGCAGAAGCCCACGCGCAAGCGGAAGTTCAAAAACAAGCGATGAAGGGTGCTTACACATCAGCGACTACGCGTCGTTCGTTCACCAAAAGTCGGGTTGATGAGGTGCATGGCAGGCCCTTGATGCTGAGTTTGGACGGCCTGTACAGCGGGGTGCAGGAAGTCATACACGACCTTTCGTGGCACGAGTTTTTGATCGACGCCAATCGTCTGGTCAAGAACAAGAAAATAGCAGAAAGCATTCGGTCTACCTACGGGCCAGAAGTGCATCAGCAATTTAAAAAATGGCTTGAGGATGTGGCGTTAGGGGATAGAGCCTCCCTTGCTGCGGGGGAGAAAGCTCTTGCCTACGTTAGACAAGGCGTTTCGGTTTCGGGTCTTGGGTGGAACGTGATGAGCGCACTCGTGCAGCCGTTGGGGCTAACTCAGTCTATCACCCGCGTTGGTGCCAAATGGGTTGGTAAAGGGGTTGTGCGCTACGTTGGGTCTCCTTTTGAGACTGTAGATGAGGTGCATGAAAAATCCGAGTTCATGCGTACACGCGGGCTAACTAGGCTGCGAGAGATTGCTGAGGTGAAAAGCCAAGTAAAAGGACAGACGAAAGTTCGACGCGCTATTGATTCATCGGCCTATTTCTTGATGCTTAGAGCGCAGCAAGTTGCGGATATTCCGACCTGGTGGGGTGCGTACGAGAAGGCTTTGTCCGAGGGTATTGGAGAAGATCGTGCAATTGCTTTGGCGGATCAAGCGGTTATTGATTCACAAGGAGGCGGGTCTTTAAAAGACCAAAGTGCTATCGAGCGTGGCGGGCCTGCTTTGAAGTTGTTTACCACCTTTTATTCTTTTTTCAACGTATCCCTGAATCTTGGGGCTGGCGCGGCTATGACGGCTGACAGTAAGGCCAAGCTGGCCGCGGATTACTTACTTCTGTATTCTGTGCCAGTAGTGCTGGCCGCAGCCTTAAAAGACGCGCTCACGCCCGGCGATTCAGGGGACTGGGAAGACCCCGAGAAGATTTGGAAAAAACTCGCAGGAGAACACCTTGGATTTTTGTTTAACCTGATGTTCGGGGTGCGGGAGCTGAGCGGCGCGGCTTTAGCGTTAACAGGCACAAATCAATACCCTACAGATTACCACGGGCCGGTCGGGTTGCGTTTGTACTCTGACGTGGAAAAACTCACAAAACAGATCAACCAAGGGGAGCTTGACAGCGGTTTGCGCAAGGCCATCATCAATGTCACAGGTGAACTCGCCAGACTGCCTGCCGCGCAAGTTAACCGCACCCTAACCGGAATCGAAGCGCTGAACAACGGGGACACAAAAAACCCATTAGCCTTGATAGGTGGATACCAAAAACCGCATTGAGGTGCGCTTGATGTGGGGCAACCAAAGCACACTCCGTTTAACTAAGGGGTATTGCTTTGACCATCAGCAGCCAAATTCGCGAGGCGGGTCCGTTTACCGGGAGCGGAAATCCCGGGCAGGTGCTACCATTCAACTTTAAGGTCCTCAAAACGGACGACATCGCTGTATTCCTGAAAACGGCGGACGGTGTTGCTTCAGAAATACCCAAGGGGTCTGGGTTTTCTGTTTCCCTGAACACCAATCAAGATGCTTTTCCGGGCGGCCATGTTACGCTGTCCGGGATAGTCCCAAGCACCAGCACAGTGGAAGTTATCAGTGACGCGCCGTATTTGCAGCCTGTCAAGTTAACGAACTTGGGAACCTATCTGAAGACCCTCAATGTTTCGCTAGATCGCTTTGAAATCCAAATTCAGCAGCTGCATCGCCGTATAGCTATATTGGAGCAAGCGGGCGTAATTGCCCAGACCCCCGTAAAAACCCCTCAAACCATCGCATGGACAGACACGCCAGCCGTAGCAGTAGGTGGCGCACAGTCGCTAACAGCCACGTCCAGCAGCGGCCTGCCCGTCACCTACACGTCATCGGATGTTACAAAAGCAACGGTGGTTAACGGTGTGCTGACGGGTGTAGCCCAAGGTTCAGTGACGATCACAGCTAGTCAAGGAGGTGACGGTACGTATGCGCCAGCTACGCAAGTTAGTAAGACGTTCACAGTATCGGCTGCTACTGGAGCACTCACCCAAATTATTACGTGGGGGCAGGTCTTGTCTCTACAGGTGGGACAGTCTGTAGCA
>JACCDZ010824718.1_pt1 | contig 19391 bp, 18 predicted proteins | sample 7449551 | NCBI WGS metagenome assembly JACCDZ01 (sample SAMN15323452, study PRJNA562643) | freshwater metagenome | isolation source: river surface water | place: USA:Blue River Watershed | collected 2017-08-18
GGCGGATGTTACAGCAGACGATAATTATGCTATTGGATTTGCATCAGATTACGGTCATTTAGAAGTAGTAAAACTGCTAATAAAAAATGGAGCTGATGTTACAGCGAGTAATAACTATGCTATTAGATATGCATCGAAAAATGGTCATTTAGAAATAGTAAAACTACTGATAGAAAATGGGGCGGATGTTACAGCAGACGATAATTATGCTATTGGATTTGCATCAGATTACGGTCATTTAGATGTTGTAGAATTACTAATAGAAAATGGTGCTGATGTTACAGCAGATGATAATTATGCTATTAGATACGCATCACAAAATGGTCATTTAGATGTTGTAGAATTACTAATAGATAATGGTGCGGATGTTACAGCAGACGATAATTATGCTATTGGAGTAGCATCGAAAAATGGTTATTTAGAAATAGTAAAACTACTAAAGAAACATGGAGCAGTCTTAGAATCTTTTAAAATTAAAAATTGGAAACAATTTAATTCTTAATAAAAACTCCAAACAAAAAACATTTTTTAAATATATAGTTCATGGACTTGAAAGAATTAGAATATAAAAAAGTTTTAAAAGATGTTAAATATTGGAAAGAAGAATATGAATTAAAAAAAAGTATTTTCGAATCTATAGAAAATCTTTTCAATAAAGAAGTATCATCATTTTTAGAAAAAAATCCTTCTTTGAAGGAGAAGTGGAATTATTATATGGATAAAAAAATCCAAGAAATAGAAAATATTGTTAAAAAAAATATCCAAGATGATATTAAAAAACTAAGTGAGTTAGAGTTGGATTCAGACATAAACTCTGATTCCGAAAGTGATGATATCAAAGTCGAAAAAAATAAAGACCTTAAAAAAATTTATAGAGAAATTGCCAAATTATCACATCCCGACAAAATATCAGAAGATGATTTAGAAAAAAATAGAAAAATAGAAATTTATAAAAAAGCAACAGAGTATTATGATTCCGATAACATTTCAGAATTAATTTATTTAGCAAATGAACTGAATATTAAATACGATTATACAAATATAGAAATTGATATATTTAAAAAAGACATTGAAAGTTTTAAACAACAATCAATGTCTTTTGAAAACACTCTATATTGGAAATGGTATTATGATAATAAAAATGAATCATTGATATCACAATATTTATCCCAATTTGGAATATAAAATAAAAATTACTTTATATCATCCAATACCGAATGCAAAGTTTTACACTTTCTTTTAACATAATTAACAGTTTTCCTACTACTGAATTCAAATTCAATAACTCTTTTGTTTTTAGACGCACTAATATAAGCATCTCTTAAAGAGATATTATAGTGAGAACTACCATTAAATTTAAACAAATCCATCATAGAATTTCTAAATCTATCCGAATCTTCAACAGCATCATATTTATACTTATCTTTAGTCATTTCTGATAAAGAAGTTAAAAATAATACACCTCTATTCAATTCGATATCATATGTATAACTTAAAATAGGAATCTCCCACCCCGTTCTGTTCAATAAATATTCCAATGTTTTTTTCCAATCATTAGAATTAGGTCTTCTCGAAGTATCAAAAATTTTACAAAAATTTTGCGAATACACACCACCTTTACTCCACATACCATCCTTTTTAATAGATGATTTTAAACTAATTGGTAAAGAATGTAAATAAAAATCACAATTACCATAATATGTGAATGTTTCTTTTTCATCATTATCAAGAACTTTACCTTCAAGCAAATCAATAAAACACTCCTCTACATGTTTACCTTGATGCATAGATTTATATCCCTTAATAGTGTAGGAATATAATGCGATTTTACATAATAACGCTTCCCAATTTTTACGTGATTCGATTTTTTTCTTAATGTGTTTAAATTCACGGTTTAACGTTCTTTTTGGTATCATATATTTATTTTTAAAAGTTACGAATTTAAATCACGCTGATTATCCCTTTCTATAGCACGAGTTTTCAACGTGTTTCTTTTGTCATAAAGTTTTTTACCACGACATAAAGCAATCTCTAATTTAAAACGATTTCTCGTATCAAAAAAAGCTCTTATCGGTACGATAGTAACTCCTTGTGTAGCTACTTCTTTAGACCATTTTTTTATTTGTTTCTTAGTCATTAATAACTTTCTCTCCCTAAATTCTTCATGTGTATATGCAGAATTAAGTTCATTCTTAATATACATATTTTTAATATAGACCGAATTATTATCCCCATCTATCCACACAAAAGACTCTGTAATACTCGCTTTACTTTCTTTTAAAGGTCTCACCTCAGAACCTATTAAAACAATACCAACTACTTCGCTTTCTAAAATATGATATTCGAATTTTGCTTTATTATTAGTTAATGACATGTTTATTTATATTTACGACAAATATAGTAAAAAAACAATTATAAACAAAAAAAGTGAGATTATTTCTCACCTTTTTTCTTTTCTTTAGATTTCTCTTTTTCTTTAGCTTTTTCTTCTCTTTCTTCTTTTGCTTTAATAACAGAGAATTTAACACCCAACCAATCTTCGGGTAATTTAGAATGAATCGATATACCCTTTTCAGTTTTTAATTCACCTTCTTTAAGTTTTTTCTTGAAACTATACTCTAAAGAATTTAGAATTTTAATAAACTCGTCTTCTGTAAAAGAAGTTTTACCCGAATTTAACAACTCATATAAATCGTTTTTAGAATCAGTTGCTTTTTTCTTTTTAAGAAACTCTATCTTACTCCATAAATAAGAAACTTCATCTTCACTCAACTTATATGAAGAACTTTTAGATTCATTGAATTTTTGAAAATTTTTAATGTTAGCCATAATTTTTACTTTTTTATGTATATATAAATTTAACAACACAAATATAAGAAATTTTATTTTAATTTCCAAATATTTTCACCACTATCGTATAATTTGTAATAATTATCTTTTTTCTTTTTTAATCTTTCCAATTTTTTACACCAATAATTTTTAGGTTTAGAAAGTTTTTGTTTAACAAATCCCAAATTTCCATATATTTTACCGTTAAATAATCTAAAATCTGTGGAAGTGGTTATATTATCGAATTTGTAGTTCTTTTTAAAATGATTGAAAAGTTTAGATACACCACCGATAACGGTATAATTTAATTTAGTACAAGTTCTAATAATTTCAAAATCATTTTTTTTCTTTTTTAAACACATTAAACAAACCAATTCATCATTATAATGTAAACCTATATTAACATCACTTTTAGCATATCCATCTATATGATTTGATTCTAAGAAATTCTTTACTACCAATATATCCACTGATTTAACCACACACTTTCTTGCATATATTTTATTATTTTTGTTTAAACGATTAGATATAATTGATTTTACAATATCTTGTTTAAATATCCACTCATCTTCCCATATATGAAGTAAATCTATCCCTTTTTCTAAACATCTTAAAGATTTATCTAAATGGTAATTCTTATCTTTGTATTTTTCACTATGCCAATATAATCCATTAAATTCTATAGCTAAATTGTATTCTGGTATATAAATATCCAATTCTTTACCTTCTAAAATCTTTCTGTCATTTTCTACTATAGAAATATTCAAAGATTTTAAAAATTTCACTAAAAATTCTTGTTTTTGAGAAAAACTTCTATTTTCTATTTTTGGTTGACATTTAGTACATATAACATTTTTATATAATATCCTATCATATAACATATTTTTTTCAATATTAAAAAATTCAGAACATATATGATGCTTTATCACAAAAAAATCATCACTATACGACTCTATTATATACATTTCTTTATCAATTTTTTCACTATACCTTTCAAGTGTTTTGCGAAATTTGGATTTTCTAACTTTTTCTTTAACTATATCGGTTTGAGAAGAATGTTTATTTCCATACTTTTCTAAATATGTTTCTTCTGATTTATTTCTTATTGTTTCTGATTGAATCGAATATTCTACACCATATTTTTCCAAATTCGTTTTTTTAATTTTATCTTTTACACCATCGTTTTGAAACGGATTATCAACACCAAATTTTTTATAAACAGTTTCACGTTTTTTCAATTTCACATATTCCGATTTAGAAGGATTATCAACACCATATTTATTAATATTCGTTTTTATCGATTTAATATGCTTACATTTTGTACAAAAATATTTATCCACTAAACCGTTAGTCGATTTATAATAATCTTTATACGATATACTTTTATCTAAAAAACAATTATCACACGAAACTTCAACTAAGCCATTATATCCGTATGAAACATCTTTTATGTCAACTTCTATAACATCTCCAATAAAAAAAACATAACCTATATTTCTATAATAAGTTATGTTTTTTGTACTACCTTTTATTTTTAAAAATTTATTTTTTATCACGAATACATCTCATCCAATTTTTTAAACTTAGGTTCTAAGTTTTTTACCAATAACGCCCTACCTTGTCTAATTTGAGATTTTACCGTGTTTAAATTCAACTCTAAATATTCCGATATCTCATCGTAAGATAATCCATCCATCTCCCTCATAAACAAAACACTTGAATATTTTTCGGGCAAATTAGCAATTTCATTTTTAATCATTTTTATTTTTTCACTAAAAACACTTTCTTTCTCATTTACAAACGGGTCATCTTCAGCATATAAAAAATCAGCAATTGTAGACCCCTCATATTCTTCATCCAAAGACTTAAATCTTGCTTTGGCTTTTATTTTATGAATCATAATATTTCTTGCAATAGTAAATAACCACGTAGAAAATTGTGATTTATCATTATCATATTTATCAATCTCGTAGAAAGCTTTAACAAAAGACTCATCGGCAATTTCCTCTGCTTCAACACTATCATTAGATATCTTCATTAAATACCATATCAGTTTATCTCGATATTTAGTGAAATGATAACTAAATTTTTTACCAGTCTTCTCTTGAAAAAGAATTTCCAATTCTTCTCCTCTTTTTAATTCGTTCTTATCCATTTAATTCCCTTAATTTATTTTTATTTTTCGTTTGAATACTTTAATTGTTTAATTATACAACTTTTTTTAAAAAAGTTTTATTTTTATTTAAATTTATTTTAAGAAAGTTCTAATTCAAAACTTTCATCAATAATTTGAATTATTAAATCCCCCATCACATTTTCCATATCACCACTATAAATAGTCGTTTTCAAATACTCAATTACTTCATTATATGATGGTAAATCATAATATTTTGAATTTTCTTTTAACATTCTTTTTAAATATGAATCATCCGCATTAGTCCAAAAATCAATTAAATTTTTAACACCGCTTTCTATATAATTTTGTAATTCTTCTGAATATTCACTATTATCCGATAAATACTCTTTTGCATAATCACATTTTTCATCATATGTAGTAAAGTATATATCTTTTTTATACCACTCCTTATTATCAGAAATACCATGAATTATCATTTTATTATTCACTAAAATAGTGTTATATTCATTCCAATAATCTTTAGGAACAATAGCAAATAAACTCTTATTTTCAACTTCTATTTCAGCATATATACAATCCGATATATCTACTGTATAATCAGATGCATAAAAATCTATTTCAACCATTTCATCATCACCACCATTTAAATTAGTCGGTGTTGGTAAATTATTAAAAGAAAAATTATTAATAACGGGTTGGTTTAAATTATCTTTTCTTTCATTGAACATCCCCCATTCACCACCATCTTTTTTCATCGTATCATTTTTTATGACATATTTTTCATACACACCTTCTACATAATCTTTAGAGTTATTCAAATCGGTAGCATGTTCCATATTTAAAAAGTAAACTCGTACTTCATTTGCGGATTTCAAAAATGATGGAAGCTTATAAGATATATCTTCTATTGTTACACGTTTGATATTTTTAACGGGTTCTGCGGGACATGATTTTAACTCTTGTATGAATACTTCTATTTCATCTATATCGGTATTTAAAAATTTGAAATATATATATGGCAAATCAGTAATATCCAAATTTTCATCACCATACATATCAAGTATAATATTAGTATCTAACCATTCTAAAACATTTTTATATTTAGAATTGTATTCGCTAATAATTTTGCATTCATCTTTCCAAGTTTTAACTTTTTTATTAAACTCTTCTATACTTTTTTTATCAGCTATTTCAGGAGCAATCGGTGCAACGGGATATTCTTTTAAAGAATAGTTATTTTTTATATGTTGTCTGTAATTATCTAAATACTCTTGATTTAAATAATTTAAAATTGTACCTAATCTACCTACTTGGGGAACACTTATCGAATTTAAATCCAATAAATTTAACTCTTTTAATATGAATTTGTGTTCATTCTCATATAATTTTTTGATATTAGCATCCAATTCATAAATTTCAGAATTAAAACATCTTTTAAAATCTTCTTTTGTTTTTTTAATTTTTTTAGAATTTTCCAAAAATTTACTCAAATCTAATTTAGTTCCATTCATATATTTTATTTTTTACAAAATTAGTAATTTATTACATTAATACAAATTTATTATAAACAATTTTAATATTATTTTTCGTATATAAAATTAAAAATTTTCAACTGCTTAGTTTACAATGTTTTTAATTTTATTTTTTCTTATTTCTTTTATAAAAACTTTTTTTAACAAATCCATTATTTTCTTTTCATAATCAAAACTATCCATATTATCTCCACGTTCTTCCTCAAAATATGAAATTTCGAAATGTTCTTCACCACCTATACTTGTTAAAGCTAATAGCTTTACCCATCTATACATTTCCCTATTATCTTGGTAATCTTTTGAATTAACAAATTTACTCAAACAACATACATCCAACGATTCATCATCACCATATTCCTCAATATATGCTGAAAAAACATATCCGTTATAATTAAAAAAACAATTATACGAATTCTCACATATCTCAAATCCGATAAAAATCAACAAATTATACAAATTTCTAAATTTATACTTAAAATAATACATATAGTTATATATATATCATAATCTTGTATGTTTTTAAACTTTTATTATTTTTTTAACTATAATAATAAAAATAGAAATATTATGAAAGATAGTAAGTCAGAAGTTTTAAAAAATATCTTAGATAAATATAAATATCTTGTTAAAGATGTTGATATAAATACAATCAACACAATTACAGAAATAGCTAAAGGTTTAGAATTCGTAGAAGTTTTAAAATCTAAAGCCAAAGATGTCCAAGTCAAATTTGAGAAAGAAGATAACGTAGATATAGAAAAAAATTCTTTAACAGATTTATTAGAAGTTTTTGATGATAAATTAGTTATAAACGTTGTATTAAGCGGACTTCATAAAAATAGTATTTTCATTGAATTAGAAAACGAAAAACTTACTATAAAATTAGATACAAATTTTATAAATAAAAAATTCATAAAATATTGGTCAAACCCAAGCGATAACATCGTTTTTGACCTATCTTCATATAAAGATAGAATTGTGGAAGATAATGTATCATCAACTTATGAAAATGGTATTTTAAATATTAGCATACCTCTTACTAAAATCCAAAATACTAAAAAGAAAATTGAGATTTCATAAAAGAAAAGGGAGTTACTCCCCTTTTCTTTTTTTACCATTTCTTTTCTCAAACTCTAAAATATCTTTTAAAGAGTTTTTTACACTCAAATGTGTAAGCGTGATTGTAGTTTTTTTAGGAACTCTGTTCGATTCTATAAGATTCAAACCTAAAATTTCAGGATTGTTTTTCAACTCATTATCATTGAGTTTTTCACCTAAAAAACCGATTAATTTTTTTCTACTTGACATAAAATTTAACGTTTAGTGATTACAAAAATAACTATTTTAAATTTAATCTCCAAATAAATACCAAAGATTATTTTTATATACGATAAAACTTCAATAAAAGATACATTTTTTAATATATAAGTAAGAAAAAGTTAAAAATATTGATGGAAGTTCAAAAATATCTCGAAAACCTACTTAAAGCGAATAGCGGTGTTTATATATCCGAAAAAGACTACTCATTGTACAATATTACACAATTTTACAATAGAATATCTTTGGTGGTGGGTTGTTCAAGAGTGGGTGTTCCCAATTTACCCGTTTTATGCATATCGCCCGAAAACTTTGAAGATGTTTTTGGAAAACATGATTACCATTTAGAAAGAAGAAACTCATATTTCCATAGAACGGTGAAAGATATGTTGGGGGAAGGACCTGTCATTGCACTTAATCTAATGTTACACGACAACGATTTAGATAAATACAATTGGGTAAATATATCAACATCTTCAGATAAATGGAATTCTAAAACAAGAAGTAATTCTATACAAGATTTTTATAACACCGCTACAGGTTTTTGGCAAAGAAGTACTGATAACTTTATCGATATTGTTAAAGAAAATACAAGCGAGTGGAAAAACAATCCATTAAATTTTGTTAATCAAAAAGATAAACCCGTATCTATTTTAATATTCAAATCTGAAATAGGAGGATTTGATATACCCGTAGAAGATTGGTATAATGGTAAATATCCCGAATATCTACATCCCAAAGATTATATATCGGATTACATGGTTCAAGTAATAGCTGTAGAAGGAAAATGGGATAATTATAAAGAATTAGCAAACTCTACCTTGTGGAATAAATACTTCGATTTAACAGGGATTAAAAAAGATAAAGTAGACGAGTTTCTTAATAACCCATCAGTAAACCTTTTACATAGATGGAACTGCTCTTTAATACCATATTTTAGAGATAAACAAGGAAACGATATGTGGATACAAAGTGTCATTAATAGAGAAATTAATGAAACAGGTATAATGTGTGCTGTAGATAATGATATAATAGAAAGCGAAAGTAGAAATGGTATAATTGACGTGTTAGGGGATAATTTAACAAAAAATAAAAATCCTCAAATCGACTTCTTATCATATAAAAGATATATGACTGATTTTTATATCTTAGAAGAAACACTTTTAGATTCTCCTAAAAATGCTTTTGGTAATCACCTGTTTAATTTTAAAGGTAGAACTCAAATATATTCCGAAGGATATGTGGATGGAGTATCTTTAAAACCTATCATCGTATCAACAACTACATCAATCGAAGTAAAACCATTTGACGCTCAAGAAGGAGCATATGGAGTAATAAACGGAAAAGTTATAGATATAAACTCGAATATCAGTGATATATTAGCACTACATAATATTTTAGTACCTAACGCACATCGTGCATATTTAATACTTTTAACGGATACGGGTATCAAATTTAAATTAGGAGACATAACACCGTTAGAACAAAATTTATTCTTACCACAAATCGATTACAAAAAAGAAATAGTATTGGGTTATTACGAATTAATCCAAGACGATAATATGAATTATATTACAAACTTCTTTCCCGTAACATTGGATGATTCGGGATATATAAACCCTTTTAGACAAGGCAATGAAAATATATCAAAAATCAAATTCAACCCAACACAATATAATTGGTTACAAGAAATCTACTTCGAAGATATTTATAACCCAAAACCACAAGACTATAATCAAATGAGATTATACCATCTATGGCATTGGTTATCACAAAATTTACAACAAGATAAATCACTAATAATTGACAATAACGGAAATAAACAACCCGTTAATTGGATTGAGCAAGGAAATGATAAATCGGGTAGATATATTAAAATTGCAATAAAAGATAAAAATTCAAATATCGATGCAGGAACACAAGGTATGATTAGTTATTATATGCAAGATATAGAATTTTTATCCAAGAATGAAAAATGGGATTATAATAAACCCCCGTTATATTTCGGAACAAAAGGTATAATAGGTTATGAATCATTCATCAAAGATTCATATTTAAAAGGATTTATAAATTCGGGAGACCCGTTCTTTTGGGCTTTTGCAGAAGAAAATAATGTCAGTTTTTTATATGATGCTGATATTAACCAAAATATTATTCTAATCCCCGATGGATTTTCTTCTAACAATTATAATAATAAAAAAGTTGTCGTAGAAGGTACAAAATATAACGACGGCATTTTTAATTTATTAGCAACAACCACTTATAGAAATATACCCGCAATAATCGTACAAGAAGAAGTCGCATTCGAAGAAAACGTCGAATATGTTTCATTTTATGATGCAGATTTTCCATATATCATAAACCTTTACGATAAATCGGGTTACACTACCGCATTGGTTGAAGTTTGGGACGGAAATCCCGAAGAACTATATAAAAGATTAAAAAAGGATAAAGACCCTAATTCTGTTTGGGCTAAAACACTTGAAATAATAAAAGTACAAAAAGATAATGAAATAATAGTAGATTGGAATAGATACGCTAAATCTTTAGAAAAAGGATACTTCTTATTATCAAACAGAGTCGCTGTTACAGATGATAAAAACGAAGTTATTAGAAATTGGACAAGAATAGTCGATTTACAACGAATAAGCGATACACAATTATTAGTAACAACAGACTCACCTATTCGTTGGAGAATGGTAGACGACGTTTTAGAAACCGATATTCTAAGACCTATTTGGGAATGGGTAAATACTTTAGATTTTAAAGTTTTAGATGGATTTAAACCACGTGAAGAAGTATTTCCCGATGGAACAGATGAAAAAATGAATCAAATATTAAACTTGATAGCAGAAGGCACTAAGATGCAATCATCTTTAACAACAGAAAGGTTCGAATGGAGATATCTAATAGATTCTTTCGGTGGCGGGTTACACGAAAACTCTAAAACCCAATTAACCCAACTATGTGCTAAAAAACAATTCGCTTTAGGTTTTATAAACGTACCATCTATAAAACAAATGAAAAAAGACGGTACTAAATTTACGACCGATAATAAATTTGACACTAAAAAATTTATAAGCGGTGGAGATAAAAAAAATAATCAAGGTAGCGGTTACTCTTTAGCATCTTTAGGCTCAACTCACGCAGTTTATTTAGCACCTTGGGTATCAGTTTTTGAAAATGGTAGATTCCAAATAGTACCTCCCGCATCACACGTAGGTCAACTATTTATGAAAAAACATAACGATAATAAATTAAAAATATGGGATGCCTTAGCGGGAATAGATAGAAGTAAAATTTATACAATAAATGGATTGGAAGAAAGAATGAGCGAATCAGAACTAAACGATTTACACAACTTCGGCATCACAACACTAACAAATTATAACACCGTTTTTAACGATGCTATATTTTATATCTTTAATGAGAAAACAGCAGTAAGCGAGAACTCAGTTTTACGATTCACACACAACAGAGAAGCTTTAATAGAGCTCGAACTTTCTATGCACAAAGCCCTGAGAAACCTTCAATGGAACTTTATTATAAAAGAAAATAATAAAACAAAATTAGAAGTTGAGAAATTAGCAAATAGTATATGCGAATATTATAGATTAAATAACGCTATACAATCTTATACAAACGAGTTTATAATAGATAATGAACTAATAGATGCTCAAATAGGATTACTCAACACCCAAGTAGAATTGAGCGGGGTTATGCAAACCATACTTTTAAGAATGTCAATACTTAAAACAGGTCAAATTTCAATAACTTTCGGATAGTAAAAATTTAAAATTGTGAGATGATACTATCTGAAATTGTCAAAATAATTGGAAATGGTCGTAATATATCACATTTTAGAAAATTAGGATATGATTTGGAAATTAAACAAGAAATAGATGTTAAAGTAGAACATTTAAAAAGTGGCTCAGATATCAAAATACTTGTTTCATGTGATATATGTGATAGTGTTAAAACAGTAACATTTAATATGTATTACAAAATTACAAATGAGTTACAATCTAAATATCATTGCTCAAATCCTGAATGCACTAAAATTAAAATAAAAGAATCCAATGAAAAAATATACGGTTGCCATCCATCAAAATTACAAACAACCAAAGAAAAAGTTATAAATACAAATAAAAGTAAATTTGGAACAGAATACTATTCACAATTAGAATCTACTAAAAATTCAAAAAAGAAAAAATTTTTAGATAAATATGGAGTTGATAATCCTTCTAAATTGGATTTTATTAAAAGTAAAAAAATTGAAACATCAATTAAAAATTGGAATAGTGAACATCCAATGAAAAATGAATATGTAAAGAAAAAGTGCTTCGACTCACAGGAAATAAACAAACATCCATTTACAAATAAATCATTTCTAAAAGATGTTATCGATACGAAACAAAAAAATATTTTATATAAATATAAAAAAATAGTTGAAAATGATGAATATGAAATAATCGATAATACTAAAAATGAAATGAAAATTTTACATAAAAAATGTGACCAAATTTTTTATACTAATTATTCTACATTGAGAAATCGTTTAAATTATAACATAACTTTATGTACTAACTGTTTTCCTATATCGGAAAGTAAATCGGTAAAAGAGAAAGATTTTGTAAGTTGGCTACGAAGTTTGAATTTAAATATAAAAGAAAACGACAGAAATATTTTAAATGGAAAAGAATTAGATATTTATATACCCGAATATAATTTAGCTATTGAGTTTAATGGTTTGTATTGGCATTCCGAAAAGTTTAAAGATAAGAACTACCATTTAGATAAATCATTAAAATGTTCAGAACAAGGAATACGACTTTTACATGTTTGGGAAGATGAATGGATATTCAAACAAGATGTTGTAAAATCTACAATTTTAGATATTTTAAATATGAAGAAAAATTTTAAATACAAAGATTTACTTACAGTGAAAGTATTAAATGATAAGAACAACATAGAAAAGTTTGTATCAAAAAATAGTCTAAATTTTTTTGAAAAAACTAATTTAAATATTTCAGTTTTTCATAATCAAGAAATTATTGCTATACTTTGTTTAAAAAGAAATGGTAAAAACTATACAATTATAAACCATGTAGAAAAAATTTCCAATGATATAAAATATAATACATTCGAAATTCTTTTCAATTATTTACTGAATAATTATTATTACGAAAATATATATTTGATGAACGATTTTAGATTTGGAAATATAGTATCAGAAGATATTTTCGAAAAAATAAATTTCTCAAAACCATCATTCTACCTATGTAAAGGTAATCAACGATTTTCTAAAAAAGAAATAAAAAATAATAAAGGTTATTTCAAACTATATAACTGCGGTATAAATAAATTCAAATATAAATATTAAACTTTTTCTTAAACTAAGGTTTTTATTAAAATAATCAACCAAGTAACTTTTTATTTAAAATTTGTTCTATGTTTTTATATTCATAATAAGGAATTCTTAATAATTCTTTTTTATTCTCTACACACCAATCATTTTTAATCTTATCCTTTAACTGCATATTTTTAAGCCCATTTTCTCCTCCAAAATTTTTTTGTGCTATAAAATGTTGAATACCATCAAACTCTATCAAAATATTTAAATCAGGTAAATAAAAATCAAATCTTAAATTTGAAAGATGTTTACAATCATCAAAAACTTTCTCTCTTAAATATTTAATATTATTCTTCTCTAAAAATTTTTTAATTTTCAACTCCCCCTTAGATTCTTTTTTATCATATCCTAAAAAATCATGAAATCCCTTCCATCCTTTATTTTTATAAAAATCGTATGGATTTGATGGTATATTATAAGGTTTATTTCCCGATATTCTATATTCTCTCCAATCTGATTCCGAATTTAAACTTAATTCGCATACAAATTTTTTCGCCTCATTATAAGATAGATAATTATTATCTAAGAATGTTTTCCAATCAATCCACGCATTCTTATAAATAACATTCGGTTTATATGGATATTCACAAGAATTTTTTTTTTCTTTTTTCAATCTATACCACTCCATAGATGTATTAATATTAAGATTTTTAGCTAATTTTCTACATTCATCATATGATACAAATACTTTAGATTTATTTTCAACATTAGTTGTACCTAACCAATCGCTCCAACTAATCCAACCACTATTTTTATATATTTTGTTTGGATTTGTTGGTATATTCACATTTCTTTCATCGGATACTATATATTTTTTCCACTCATTAAATGTTTTTAAGTTCAAGCTCCTGATAATATTTCTACCTTCTTCAAATGTCATGAATATTATATCCTTTTTAGAAATATTACCGTTACTCAAATAATCCCCCCAACTAATCCACGAATCATTCAAATAAGTATTTCTCGCATTGTGCGGTAAAAAATATAAATTATTTTCTTTTCTATATTTTTGATATTCATTTCTCGATTTAAATGAATACTCCTTTAAAAAATCTTTAGCCTCTTTAAATGTTAGATAATCATATTTCTTTTTCATTTTATATATTAAACTTTTTCTTAAACTTATATATAACCTTTGAATTTCTATTCAACTATTAAATGATGAAAAATAATTTTTTAAATTAATTAAACTTTTTTTCATTATCATATATAATACTTGAATTTAAAATTCAAAGGTTAAAAAGGCTTACCGATAGTAAAAGGCTTTAAAGAAAAATAAAAAAAAAACAATTTAAGGAAATGAACGATTTATTTAGCATGGATTTAGACTCTGGGATGGGGTTTTTAGACAAAAAAGACAGTAAAACAAATGACGGTATCTTGAGACTTGACCCCAAGAAAGCCAAGGATAGTAAGAAGGGTCTGCGTGTGGTTTTAAGATTTTTACCAAACTTTACAAGAGAAGGCAAATTAGGACAAGCAGCAATTGAGAAATTTGTACACTATGTAAAGTTACAAAATCACCCTGAGCTTAATGGTTACTATGACTCGATGAAGAACTTTAACGAGAAGTGTGAGTTGACGAATACCTTTTGGGAATTGAAAAACAGTAAATCTGTTATCGACCAAGAAAAATCAGAATTAATTTCAAGAACTACCAAATATTATTCATATGTTCAAATCATCGAACATGAATCTGAACCTGAATTAGTAGGTAAAATTATGATTTTCCCATTCGGTATTAAAATCAAAAATAAAATTAATGAAGAAAGAACAGGCGAAATCACAGGAACTCCTAATAACGTATACGACTTAGTTAACGGAAAAGATTTCGTATGTATCGTAAAAGAAATTGGTGGATTCCCTAATTATGATGCTTCACAATTCAAACCAACACCATCACCTATTCAAATTCCATCTAAAGATGGTTCTTTGAAAGAAGTTCCAACTGCGGATTTAGATGGTAGAAAAGTTGTTGACCCTAAAGTTCAAGAACGTGTACGTGAATACTTATTAGGCAGAGAAGTTAACTTAGAAGATTATTCTGCTGTAAGATGGGATGAAGAAACACATAGTAAAGTTTTAAAAATTGTATCTATCTTAAAAGATAATCCAATTGTTAGCGCAAATTCAACTATTGCTTCAGCTTCTAAGAAAAGCGATGCAACATTTTTTGAAGATGACGATTTAACAGAAACCGCATCTACGGGAAGTGCTAAAAAAGAAGAAGACGATTTCTTTGATTTTTAATAGATGAAAAAATATAAAAATAACTTCCTTTTTTGAAGGGAAGTTATTTTTTTTTATAGATAAAAAAAAATATAGGATTTATGGAAAACAATATGAAAGGAAAAACCTTTAAATATAAAGGTAGTAACGATATTAAAGTTATCAAAGAGGTTAAAAATAATAGAGTTTATTTCACAGATAACGGTAGTGTTGAAGAAAGTAAATTATATGAGAATTTTGAAGAGTTACCTAATCAAAAATCGAGTGTGAATGCTGAAACTTTTTTCGAACCTGAAGTGAATCTAACATCAAATTTTGGAGGTTTATTAAATCAGATAGAACAATTTAAAAATGACCCATCCGCATTTATGAGAAATTCTGAAAATCGTAATGATAGTATTGGACAAGAACCAACTATTATAAATGGTCAAGATGTGAGTGGTTTGAGTCCTGAGACAATTAGATGGATGAAAGAAGAAGAAGAAAGACAGAAAAGATTGATAGAAAGTAAGAAAAGTTCAATTGTTAATGACCCTTGGATGAAACAATTCGGAGATGCTGCGGGTGAAGTTAAGAGAGTTGATGTAAATAGTATACAAGAAGAGTTAGAAATCGCAAATAAAGTTAACAGAGGTGAAATATCACCAAATGATATTAAAACTTTTAATAACAGCGTCCCTACAAATAATCAAAACGGATTGTCTTTACCTAAGATGAAAAAAACGTTAAAGGTTAAATTGAATTTAGAAATAAACGAAATGATTCCAAAAGTAGATGATATTAGAGCAGTTGAGAATTTATTCGAAGTATCTTTAATTGAGGGTATTGCTAAAGAAATTTGCGACAAATATATCAACGATAGAGAATTATTAGAAAATATGATTTTATCTGAATTGGAGAAAATTGTTAATAAGAAAAAAGTTAAAAAAAATGTAGTTAAAAAACCTATTGTTAAAAAAACTACAACTAAAAAAACTCCTATTAAAAAATAATTATGTTTGTAAAATTAAAACCTCTGTATTATGATAGAATAAAAACACTTAAAAGTGAGATATCTAATATAGAAGAATATTCTATCAAAAGGAAGAAAATAATAGATGATTATATCAAGGTAATCGATGAGACTTTAGAAGAAATTAAAAAAATTAGCAATGATGATAAAATCGATAATAATATTAAATATATTAAATTGAACGAAAAATCATCAGATATTGAAAAAATCACATCTAAAATAGATGTGTTATATAATGAAATAGTAGAGAAAACAAACTATATCGTTAGAGAAAAAGAGATTTTATTACAGAACTGTATAAAAGACCATGCTAATTTTACTGAGTTTGAAATAATAAATGCTATAAATTCTTCTCTAAATACTTAAAACATAGAGTACTTTTTAAAATATATACTACAATTAAAAAATAATATATTATATGAGAGTTTCGAAATTTTTAAAAGTAGATAGTGATGTTTTATTAGAGTGGATTTATGATGACGATAACTTCTTAATAGAAGATTATAGAATGATATTAGATACATTATCTAATACGAGGTCTTTTTCTAATAACGAAGAAACCAACTCTCAATCAACACAAACAAAAAATACTTCTAAAAATCAATTATTTCTTTTAGATAAAAAAACAAGAAAATGGGGTATTGTAGACCCTAACACCGAAACTAATAAATATTTATTCTTACAATATAAAAATTATTCGGGTAATATTCCGTTTAGATACGATATTATCCGATTACACTTTCCCGTTAATTATACATTCAAAGATAAGATGGGGTTCTTACTTAATGTTAAATTATTAAATAACGACCAAACAATTAACTTCCCTATATCAAATTATTTCTATGATAAAACAGACCCTAATAGATTGGATATGGATTTATCATCTCCACCGTTTGTTTTCAACGAAAAATTGTGGGGTAAATATATCGAATTACAAGTACCCTCACCATTCGCTATTATTAATGATGTAACAATTATACAAGGTGTTAGGATTCCGAGAACGGGTACTATTCATAAAAACTTAGTAGATGAAGATTTCAATTTATTATCAAATGAAACACCAATATTCATAGATTTTCAATTCTTAACTAAGAAAAATAATATATTAAATCAAATCTCTTATTATACCACTGAGCCATTTTCTACTACAATTCCCGTAGTACCCGAATTTGAAAACTTAGGTGTTAGTGTAAAAAAATCTGAACAAGGTGATTATTTCGAAATATATGGAACATTCAATAATACTATATCAGATTTTAATAAATTTATAGAAAATGGTATTTTACAAGGTAAAAGATACTATGTTATTTACGAAATAAACACTTATGAAAAAAACATAAAAACAAATACTATCACATTATCACAATTCGAAAATTTCGATATACCTGTAGATTTTAGACCAATCGTAAAATACTCTACTACAACCGCTATAATAGATGTAACGATGAAAGTTATTAATGCTGTAGACGATTCTACAATCACAAGATTAGCAACTTACTCTATGCTACAAGAAGAAGTGGCTAAATATTCAAGATTCTTAACTAAAATCAATATTAAAGATACATTTAAACCTAAAGTTTATAACGCTAAACCCGACCAATTAAATATATCACAGAATAATAATTTAGGGAAACCTCAAATAATAAAAACTCCTTATGCGGTAATGTATGAAAGAGTTAACGTTTCGGTTAAAAATATATCAGAACAAATAAATGATACTGTTTATTATGGTCAAGGACAACAACAAATATTAATATACCCATCTAATAACATATTCAAATTTGCAATCATTAGTAGTGTAGATAAAAATGGAACTAATCCTTTCTCACTACCTACAGAATCGCAAATCTTTATGAGATTTAAATCACCAAACACTTTAGTAGAAACCCCATTATATTATGAATCGAATGAAGTGAATTTATCATCGGGTATAGCAGTGTTTAATATATTAGAAACACATTATGATACTTTGAGCAAAATGTATAAAGATGGTTTTGACCAATTTTATATTATTTTGAAATCGGATGTCGGTGTAGTAACAACTATATATAGTGGTAGATTCCTACCATATAGTAGTTTCTAAATAAAAAGAAATAAGCAATTATGAATCCTAATAGTCAAAAAGACCTCTTTATATTCAACTTCCCTACATCTTTTGTACCGAAAGATTTAGAAGATAAGTGGAAGATACATTTGAAGAATTTTAGAAAACCATATACAAGTGTGTTAGATTATGTTAACAGTAATATTAAGGATTGTACTTTGCCTGGGATTACGATACCAACCGTCTCACAAAAAAAGTTTTATGGGAAAGATAGAAACTTTAGAGGTAGTAAATCCCCTTACGATATTTCTTCAAGGGAATTTAACGTTGTTATGAGAAATACAGACTTTAACATTTTCTACTTTTTAATAGAGGATATTATAACTTATCATTATACTATAAACGCAAAACCCTTTATAGACGATTTTAAAATAATTGTTTTAGATAACCAAAGAAGAGAAACTTTAAGAGTAGAGTTAAAAGAAATTCTTTTTACGGGCATGTCTGATATAAAATTCTCACATAATGAAAAAGATGTTAATGAACAAACAATAACATTATCATTTATGTATAACTTTAAAGATATAGAATATATACCTAAATGGTCTAATGGTAGTGTTTCGGGTGATATATATGACGAGTATTCCAACGTTATATTAAGAAATGATGATAGTGTTTCAAAAACCCCACCAAATCCGACAATGGATAGTGATGATGATTTTATCATCGGTCAATAATAAAAACATTAATTAAACTTAATATATAGTTAATGAAACACATTAAATTATTTGAGAATAGAGATTTGAATAGGTTAGAATTTACTCGAAACATAGAAGATGTTTTTAAAGGATTTTCTAATGAGAGAGTTGTAAGTAAAA
>JACCDZ010263951.1_pt1 | contig 19390 bp, 15 predicted proteins | sample 7449551 | NCBI WGS metagenome assembly JACCDZ01 (sample SAMN15323452, study PRJNA562643) | freshwater metagenome | isolation source: river surface water | place: USA:Blue River Watershed | collected 2017-08-18
AACGGGGCTTGCTTTGTACCTCACGGACTTTGTGCCGGAGCGTACATGCGGCCCGTCTGCATTTTTTCCGCGCATTCCGCCGGAAGTGCCATCGGGCCGAAAGCAAAACCCCAGCTGTCCTTGTGGATGTCACGAGCAGCCAGGTGCAATCGGAGGTTGGTATGAGCGCAACAGGTAAAAAGTCCCGCATCGTCGTTATTGGTAACGGCATGGTCGGCCACAAATTTCTTGAGGCCATGGCCGATCGCGGGGGCCATGAGCTCTTCGAGATCGTGGTGCTCTGCGAAGAGCCACGCGCTGCCTACGATCGCGTTTATCTCTCTGCCTATTTCTCCGGCAAGACTGCCGAAGACCTGTCTCTCGTGCAGGGTGATTTCTTCAACGAGAAGAACATCGCCATCAAGCTCAATACCAAAGCCGAGTCCATCGACAAGGTTGCCAAGACGGTGACGACGGCGGCTGGCGAAACGATTGCCTATGACAAGCTGGTGCTGGCCACCGGTTCTTTCCCCTTCGTGCCGCCGGTGCCCGGCCATGATCGCGAAGAATGCCTCGTTTACCGCACGATTGAAGACCTCGAAGCCATCAAGGCTGGTGCTGCCAAATCGAAGGTCGGTGTCGTCGTCGGTGGCGGCCTGCTCGGTCTGGAAGCCGCCAAGGCCCTGCGTGATCTCGGCCTCGAAACTCATGTGGTGGAATTCGCCCCGCGTCTGATGGCGGTGCAACTCGACGACGGTGGCGCGAAAGTGCTGCGTCGCAAGATTGAATCGCTGGGCGTGAAGGTCCACACCGAAAAGAACACCAAGGAAATCGTGGATGGCGAAACGCATCGCCATGTCATGAATTTTGCCTGCGGCAACAAGCTTGAAACCGACCTCATTCTTTTCTCCGCCGGTATCCGTCCGCGTGACGAACTGGGCCGCAGCACCGGTCTGGAAATGGGCGCGCGTGGAGGCATCGTGGTGAATGACAAGTGCCAGACTTCCGATGCGGATATTTACGCCATCGGTGAAGTGGCGCTGTGGAGTGGCCGTATTTATGGCCTCGTGGCTCCCGGTTACGACATGGCGCGTGTGGTGGCTGACCACATCACCGCCAGCGGTGCGGCTGAATTCAAAGGCGCCGATATGTCCACAAAATTGAAATTGATGGGCGTGGATGTGGGCTCCATCGGCGATGCCATGGGCGCAACGCCGGGTGCGCAGAGCTATTTCTATATTGATGAAAAAAACGAGATCTACAAAAAGATTGTGGTCTCGGCAGATGGCAAGCATCTCTTGGGCGCCGTCATGGTGGGCGATGTCGATGCTTACGGCACGCTCTTGCAATTCATGCTCAACAAAATGGATTTGCCGGAACATCCCGATGCGCTGATTCTGCCGTCGCGTGATGGCTCTGCGGCTGTCGGCATAGGCGCCGATGCGCTGCCTATGACGGCGCAAATTTGTTCCTGCAATAACGTCAGCAAAGCCGATATCTGTGCCGCTATCGACAGCGGCATCACCGAGCTTGGCGAAATAAAGTCCTGCACCAAAGCAGCCACAAGCTGCGGCGGTTGCTCAGCGCTGGTGGGTCAGGTGCTGAATGCCGAGCTGAAAAAGCGCGGCGTGGAAGTGAAAAAGGATCTTTGCGAACACTTCCCCTACTCGCGTCAGGAACTGTTCCACCTCATCAAGGTGGGCAATATCCGTTCCTTCGACGACATGATTGCCAAACACGGCAAGGGCGATGGTTGCGATATCTGCAAGCCCACCGTTGGCTCCATCCTGGCCTCCACCTGGAATGACTACATTCTCAAGAACGAGCATGCCGGTCTGCAGGACACCAATGACTATTTCATGGGCAATATGCAGAAGGACGGTACTTATTCCGTTGTTCCGCGTATGGCCGGTGGTGAAGTGACGCCCGAAGGCTTGATCGCTGTCGGCACCGTGGCCAAGAAATATGGCCTCTACACCAAGATCACCGGTGGCCAGCGTGTTGATCTCTTCGGCGCACAGTTGCATCAGCTGCCGGACATCTGGCGCGAGCTGATCGACGCCGGCTTTGAAACCGGTCATGCCTACGGCAAATCCCTGCGTACCGTGAAATCCTGCGTAGGTTCCACCTGGTGCCGTTATGGCGTGCAGGACTCCGTGGGCTTCGCGATTCATCTGGAGAACCGCTACAAGGGGCTGCGTTCACCGCACAAGATCAAGTTCGCGTTCTCCGGCTGCACGCGTGAATGCGCGGAAGCCCAGGGCAAGGATGTGGGCATCATCGCCACGGAAAAAGGCTGGAATCTTTATGTCTGCGGCAATGGCGGCATGAAGCCGCGTCATGCCGAACTGCTGGCTGGCGATATCGATAGCGACACACTCATCAAATATGTGGACCGCTTCCTCATGTTCTATGTGCGCACGGCGGACCGCCTGCAGCGCACCAGCGTCTGGCGCGACAATATGGAAGGTGGCCTGGATTATCTGAAGGACGTGATCATCAACGACTCGCTGGGTATTGCGGCTGAACTGGAAGCCGATATGGCCCATGTCGTCAGCACCTACCAGTGTGAGTGGAAAACCACCGTGAATGATCCGGAAAAGCTGAAGCGCTTCCGTCATTTCGTGAACAGCGATGCCACCGACAACAACGTGGTCTTCGTACAGGAGCGTGGCCAGATCCGTCCGGCCACTGCTGCGGAAAAGCAGGGTCGTATCGAACTGCTTGCCGTCTGAACATCGCCAAGGAGAAAAAGACATGAATGCCAATAGCAATCTCGCCAGCAGCCTTGCCGCTGTTCCCGTCTGCAAGCTTTCCGATCTGCTGCCCGGTATCGGTGTGGCAGCGCTGGTCAAGGGTCAGCAAGTGGCGTTGTTCCGTCTGCGTAATGACGATATTTATGCCATCAGTAATTACGATCCCTTTTCCGAAGCCAATGTGATTGCACGCGGACTTACTGGTGATCTCAAGGGCTTCAAGGTCGTGGCCTCGCCCATCTACAAGCAGCATTTTGATCTGGCCACTGGCCGGTGTCTGGAGGATGCCTCTGTCCAGTTGCCGGTATATGCCGTTCAGATCAGTGGTGATGAGGTCAGTGTGCTGGCCTGATGGGGTGATTTTTGCTGCCTGTTGCGAGCAGGAAATAAAGTGTGTCTTCACGTTTTGGCCGCGCTTGCGCGGCCTTTTTTTGAAGGGAAATTCTGGTGTCTGTACAAGGCGTCATGGTGCTGCTGTGTGCGTGGTGACCATTACGCATCGGTAGCCGGCATCATTTTTTAAAATCTGCAGCAAGATGCCGGACATGGTGCCATATATTGCACGTCTTCGTGTTGGTGCATCTCGCACCCGCATGCCTGCGCTGGAGGAAGCTCAGCGTTTGATGACAATCGCCTTGCCCAGATCGCGCTCGCTCAGGATGTCAGCCACTTTTTCCGCATCTTCGCGCGTGAAAAAAGGGCCGACCTGTACGCGATGCACGCCGTCGCCCTGGGCAATCTGTACTGGCGCATAGACCAGATCGAGAATGCGGGCCTGCAGGGCGGTGGCATTACCGATCACGCCAAAGGCGCCGATCTGTACATAAAAGCGTGGTTCCTCACTGGCCATGTCTGCTTTGGCGGCTTTTGCGGGTTTGCCGGTCTTGCCCAGCTTGCCCTGGAATTCGGCGGGATCAATCGCTTCTATGCGCACGGTGGCGGTACCGGCCTTGAGATAGTCGAGACGTGCGGCGGCTGCGTAAGACAAATCCATGATGCGGTCAGAATGAAAAGGTCCGCGATCATTCACTTTCACGATCACGCTTTTTCCATTGCTGACATTGGTGACACGTACATAGCTGGGCAGCGGCAGATTGCGATGCGCCGCCGTCATTTTGTACATATCGTACTTTTCGCCACTGGAGGTGCGCAGGCCGTGGAATTTGGTGCCGTACCAGGAGGCTTTGCCGGTCTGCGTGAAGCCTTTGGCGGTGGGCATGATCTTGTAGGTTTCCCCGAGTACGGTGTACGGACTTTTATTGCCGTATTTCGACAAGGGCTCTTCCACCGGCTCGGCATCGGGCACGTCGGCCACATCGGGCGGGGCATCCGGATACTCATCTTTGATGCGGTTGAATTCATCACTGCCGAAGACCGGCATGTCGGCCGGATTTTTCGGCACCGGCTTGGTTTGCGGTGGCAGGCGAGTGATGGGATTCACTTTTTTGGGCGGTGTGGAGCTGCAGGCGCTGATGAAAAGCAGGGCGCAGATGCATGAACAGGACAGGAGTTTCTTTTGTGTGGAGAGGCTATTCATCCTGCGCTTCCTGATTTTTTTCTGTGTTGTAGTGGCAGCAGCTTTAGCCGCAATATTCTGGAGCAGAAAAAGTGAAGAGGTGAGAAAGCAAGAACGATACGTATGGTCTCGCTAATCCTTCCCCGCCAACTCACCAACTCACATTCTCAATCACAAAAAAAATCGCGGCTGAAGCCGCTCCCACATGGGCCTTTTAAGGCCTGCATTTATTGCAGGGGAACGTCACCCGATTGCAGTTGAGCAATGCGTGCCGCTTTCAGCTCCTGGCTGAGCTGGAAAGCGGCCATGGCGTAAAGAATGCTGCGATTGTATTTGGTGATGACATAGAAGTTGTTGAAGGCCAGCCAGAACTCGCCGCCGTTTTCGCCCTGCAGGCGTATGGCGGTGGCGGGCATGGCAGCGAGATAGCTGCCGCTCTCGCGCGGGATCAGGCCCTTCTTGGCGATTTCGCCCAAAGTACTGTCGGTTTTCAGGTCCTTGGTATTGATGATGCCGTCATAGTCCTGACTGATGATGCGCGCTCGCGTCACCACGGCATCGCCGCTCTTCCAGCCATTGGCTTTGAAGTAATTGCCCACCGAGCCTATGGCATCCACCGGGTTGTTGATGAGGTCGCGTTTGCCGTCGCCATCAAAATCCACGGCCAGATTGCGCCAGCTCGATGGCATGAATTGCGGGAAGCCCATGGCGCCGGCATAGGAACCGTATGTATTGAGCGGGTCCAGCCCGTTTTCTTTGGACAAAATCAGGAATTCACGCAGTTCCTTGCGGAAGAAAGGCGCGCGTGGTGGGTAGTCCAGACCCAGCGTGGCCAGTGCATCAATGACACGGCTGCGGCCCTTGTTGCCGCCGTATTTGGTTTCCACGCCGATGATGGCCACGATCATTTCTGGTGCTACGCCATAGGTCTTCTCGGCGAGCGCCAGGGTGTCGGCATATTGCTGCCAGAAATCCAGGCCTTTCTGTACACGCTCCGGATTGACGAAATTCGGACGGTATTCGCGCCACTCCTTGGTGGCTTCTGCGGGCCGTGCGATGGCTTTGAGGGTGCTTTCATCACGTGAGACATCGGCAAAAAGGGCCTGCAATTCACCCGGCGCATAAACCTGATCTTTTTCCAGCTGCGCCACAATGGCTTCCAGTTCTTCGTATTGCAGGAAATCACCGGCCGCATGCGCTGGTGTGGTGTTCATGCAGCTGATGCCGAACAGGAGGCAGATCAGGGATTTCAGCATGAGGATTCCTTTCATATCAGTAAGCCAGCGATGGCAACGCAGCCAGTTTTCAGCCGATGAGTTTCTTGTGGGTCTGTATGGACATCAGTACACCGAAACCCGACATGAGCGTGATGATGGCGGTGCCGCCATAGCTGATGAAGGGCAGGGGTACGCCGACGACAGGCAGCATGCCGCTCACCATGCCGGCATTCACGGTGACGTAAACAAAAAACGACAGGGTGATGGCGCCGGCCAGCAGACGCGAATAACTGTCCTGGGCGGTGGAGGCGATATAAAGCCCGCGTCCTATGATCACGAGATAAAGGCACAGCAGAATGAATACGCCGAGCAGGCCGAACTCTTCCGAATAGGCGGCGATGATGAAATCGGTATGGCCTTCGGGCAGGAATTCCAGATGGGATTGCGAGCCGTGCAACCAGCCCTTGCCTGTCCAGCCGCCGGAGCCTATGGCGGTTTTGGACTGGATGATGTTCCAGCCATTACCAAGAGGATCGGATTCCGGATCGATGAGCGTGAGTACGCGCTGGCGCTGGTAATCGTGCAGGAAGCCCCAGGCCACGGGAATCAGGGCGCCGACCAGGGCGGCGAAGCTGCCTATCATCCACCACGGCAAGCCGGAGAGGAAAAGTACGAAAAGGCCGCTGGCGGCGACCAGGATAGAGGTGCCTAGATCGGGCTGTTCCGCGACCAGTGCGGCCGGCAGACCGATCAAGGCCAGTGACACCAGTACCACCACGAAAGACGGCGGGAGCACGCGGCCAGCCAAGAACCAGGCCAGCATCATGGGCATGGCCAGTTTCATGAACTCCGAAGGCTGCACGCTGCCGAAGCCGGGAATGGACAGCCAGCGCTGTGCCCCCATGCGCACATCGCCAAAGATCATCACGGCGACCAGCAGCATCACGCCGAAGCCGTAGAACCAGGGCGAGACCGATTGGTAGGTGCGTGGCGGGATCTGTGCCAGCACGAACATGGTGGTCAGGCCTATGCCGAAACTCATCATCTGTTTCAGCGTCATGTCCAGATGGCGGCCGGAAGCGGAATACAGTTCGAAGAGACCGAGCGCGCAGGTAAGCAGCAGGGCCACCAGCAGGATGGGGTCCAGATGCAGAAGTCGCCAGGGATCGAATTTGCGTTTGAACTGGGTGCCGTCACGCGGACTGTGGCGGAGGAAACGGTCTTGCGTGCTCATCACTCATCACTCGCAGCGTGTACGTCCACCTTGGGTGGCGGCGGCATTTCGCCCTTGATTTCATAATCGAACAGGGCGCGCGCAATCGGTGCCACCGAAGAGCCATGCCGGCCGTTTTCCACCAGCACGGCCACGGCAATTTTCGGATTTTCCACGGGCGCAAAGCCGATGAACCAGCCATGGTCCCAGTGCCGCTGGTCGATCGCGGCCTCGTTGTATTTTTCGCCCTGCTTGATGCCTTTCACCTGTGCGGTGCCGGTTTTTCCCGCCATTTCATAACCCTTGATGGCATAGCCGGTGGCGCGTGCGGTACCGCCGTCACCATGCGCCACATCGCGCATGGCTTGCCGCATCAGGCCCCAGTCTTCGGGTTTGCCGTTATAGGGGATGGCGTAATCCGGCTTGTTGCCAGCGTCGTATTTTTTGGGGCCGGTGGTGGACATAAGCAGATGCGGCCGCACATGGTTGCCGCCGTTGGCAACGATGGCGGTGGCCATGGCCAGTTGCAGTGGGGTGGCGGTGAAGTAGCCCTGACCAATACCCACGGACATCATTTCGCCGCGATACCAAGGCGCTTTCAGCTTTTCCCGCTTCCATTGTGTAGAGGGCAGGGTGCCTCGGCTTTCGTTCACGAGATCAATGCCGGTTTTTTCACCGAAACCGAACTCTTTCATCCAGGCGTGAAACCGATCCACGCCCATGCGATCGGAGAGCTGATAGAAATAGGTGTCACAGGACTGCACAACGGCCTTGTGCATGTCGACGATGCCATGGCCGCCTTTTTTCCAGTCACGGAACTGATGTGAGTCGCCGGGCAAATGGAAATAACCCGGATCGGCAATCCGGTAGCTCCAGTCGACCAGGCCATAGTGCAGGCCGCCCAGTGCTTCAAAGGGCTTGATGGTGGAGCCGGGCGGATAAATACCTTGCAGGGCGCGGTTATAAAGTGGCTTGTCGATGTGATCGCGGTATTCCGAATACAGCTTGTAGGGAATGCCGCCGACAAAAGGATTGGGATCAAAGCTGGGGTTGCTGACAAAAGCCAGCACGCCGCCGGTGCTCGGATCGATCGCCACAATCGCGCCGCGACGGCCAGCAAGCTGGTCATGCGCAATTTTCTGCAGCTGGTAATCCAGATGCAGCCGCAGATCGTTGCCGCGCACGGGCGGTGTACGTTTCAGCACACGTATGAGACGACCATGGGCATTGGTTTCCACATGTTGGTAGCCGACTTTACCGTGCAGCAAGTCTTCGTAATATTTCTCTATGCCGATCTTGCCGATGAGATTGGTGCCGGCATATTCCACCGGGTCCAGTGTCTTTTCTTCTTTTTCGGAAATGCGCGAGACATAACCGATGGCGTGGGCAAAGAGATCACCGTAGGGGTAATGGCGGGAAAGTTCGACATTCACATTGACGCCACTGAGTTCGTACTTTGCTTCCGAGAAACGGGCGATGTCCTCTTCACTCAGGCGCAGCTTGACCGGCACTTCTTCAAACTTGCGCGCCACGCGCAGACGAGAGCGGAAGCGTTTCACATCATCTGGTGTCAGTTCGAGGATGGGCGTGAGGCGCAGGATCAGCTCGTCCACATCACCGGCTTGCTGGCGGTTGATGGTCAGCGCGAAGGTGGGTTGGTTGTCGGCCAGCAGCAGGCCCTTGCGGTCGTAGATGAAGCCGCGCGGCGGTGAAATGGCCTCCAGATGCACGCGGTTGTTTTCCGACAGCGTGGAATAGGTTTCGTACTGGATGACCTGCAGGTAGTAATAGCGCGCCAGCAGGATCAGGAAAAAGACGAGGACGACCCCGGCAGCAACGACAGCACGGCGCCGGAACAAGGCGGCTTCCTGCTGGTTGTCCTTGAGGGTGAAGGGGCTGTTGTTTCGGCGCATGGGCTTTCAATCAATTGAAGCCCGGGATTTTCCCCGAGCCTCGCGCCCAAAGCTAGGCGCTCGTGTGCAATTTGTGTGGCGGTGCTTTGAGCAACGGGAACAGTGTTAAGGAGGGCGCCTGCGGCGGAGCTACGCCCGAGTCGCGTCTCGGGCGTAGCGTGTTTCCGGTGCGAGCAGCGCCGGAAACGTCATTAACGGTGATACGGATGCCCTTTCAGCAGGCTCCAGGAGCGATACAGCTGTTCGGCGATGACCACCCGCACCAAGGGATGCGGCAGGGTAAGGCGTGACAGTGACCATTTCTCGTCGGCCCGGTCCAGGACCGCGCGGGACAGACCTTCAGGGCCGCCCACCAGCAAGGCGGCCGGCCGGCCATCCACCTGCCAGTCTTTGAGACGGGCCGCCATGTCTTCGGTAGCAAGGGTTTTGCCCAGGACATCCAGTACGATCACGCGCTCTTGCGGGCGCAGGGCGGCCAGCAGGGCCTCGCCTTCCTCTTCTTTGACGCGGGCCAGATCGGTGGACTTGAGGCGTTTGCCGGCGGTGATTTCCACCAGCTCAAGGGAGATGTCGCCGGAAAGGCGTTTGGCATAGTCGCTGAAACCCGCTTCCACCCAGCCGGGCATGCGGGTGCCGACGGCCAGCAGGCGAAGTTTCACGCGACGGGGGCCGGATCAGGAGCGGGCAGTGATGTGGCTGCTGGCGCCCGGTGTCCACAGGCGCTCGAGATCATAGAAGGCACGGGTGGCGGGCAGCATGACGTGCACGATGACGCCGGCCAGATCAATGAGTATCCACTCGCCGTCCTTCTCGCCTTCTTGGCCCAGCGGTTTGAAGCCGGCTTCCTTGGACTTGACCACGACATTGTCGGCCAGCGACTTCACATGCCGGCTGGAGGTGCCGGAGGCAATGACCATGACATCGGCGAGGCTGGTCAGCGGTCGCACATCGATGCTGACAACATCTTTGGCTTTGAGGTCGCCGAGGGCGGCGAGGGCGGTATCAACGAGGGCCTGAGTCTCGGGTGAGTGGCTATCAGGGGCGTGGCTTTCAGCTTTCATTGGGGGTCTGCATCTCCGGCGTAAAGGTGGTGGCGATCAATATAGTCCCGCACCGCCGGGTTGAGCCAGCAGCTTGTATCGCGGTGGTCATGAATGGCGGCGCGTATTTCGCGGCTGGCAATGGCATGAGGCCGGGTCTCCATCATCAGGACCATGCCGCGGGGGCGCGATTCTAGCGACTCGCCCGGCGCAATTCGATGTTTTTCCCACCAGTTTGCCAAGTCCGGGGAATGTGTAGCCGCACTGCCAGGGCGGCTGACCACCAGCAGATGCGCGTAGTTGGTCAGGCTCTGCCAGTCTTTCCAGCGCGGCAGTCCGGCAAAACTGTCCGCCCCCATGATGAAAACCAGTGCTTGCTCCGGGCCCAGTTCGTCGCGCAGCTCCCGCAAGGTGTCCACGGTATAGGAGGGGGGCGGGCGCCTCAGTTCCCTGTCATCAATAGTAAGTCTTTGCTTACCTTCAATAGCTAGCTTCAGCATGGCCAGACGATGTTGGTTGGCGCTGACATGGTGCTTGAGCGGGGAGCGTGCGGCTGGCAGCAGGCGGATTTCGGCAAAAGGCAGTCGCTGTACCAGCTCTTCGGCCGTCGCGATATGTCCCCTGTGCACGGGATCAAAAGAGCCGCCGTAAAGGCCTATCAGTGAAGCAGCAGAGGGCATGGTTGGTCACGAGCTTGGGGGTTGCCATCATTTGCCGCGGCCGGTTTTCTGCGCCGGGCTTTTCAGGAGTCAAAAAAGGCGGCCTGTGGCCGCCTTTTTGTATGCAGATTTACTGGCGGATATGTCCGTCACCGAGCACTACCCACTTCTGTGAAGTGAGGCCTTCCAGGCCAACCGGACCCCGCGCGTGGATCTTGTTGGTGGAGATGCCCACTTCCGCGCCGAGGCCGTATTCGAAGCCGTCGGCGAAACGCGTGGAGGCGTTCACCATCACCGAGCTGGAGTCCACTTCATTGAGGAAGCGGCGCGAGCGTGTGACATTTTCGGTGATGATGGCATCGGTGTGGTGCGAGCCGTATTTATTGATGTGCGTGATGGCTGCATCGAGGCCGTCCACCACCTTGATGGCCAGCACGGGCGCGAGATATTCCTCGTACCAGTCCTGTTCCGTTGCCGGTGCAGCTTCGATGATGGCGCGTGTACGTTCACAGCCACGCAATTCCACACCTTTTTCGCGATAGAGCGGAGCCAGTGTTTTCAGTGCGGTTTCGGCAATCGGCGCATCCACAAGCAGGGTTTCCATGGTGTTGCAGGTGCCGTAGCGGTGCGTCTTGGCATTGATGGCGACCGGCACGGCCTTGGCCAGATCGGCATCGCGATCAATGAAGACATGGCAGTTGCCGTCGAGGTGATAAATCACCGGCACCCGGGCTTCGGTGCTGATGCGTTCGATGAGCCCTTTGCCGCCGCGTGGCACGATCACGTCCACAAATTCCGGCATGGTAATGAGCGCAGAAACGGCAGCGCGATCTGTGGTTTCCACGACCTGTACGGCTTCGCGCGGCAGGCCGGCTTTTTCCAGGCCCTGCTGCACACAGACGGCAATGGCCTTGTTGGAATGAATGGCTTCAGAGCCGCCCCGCAAAATGGTGGCATTGCCGGACTTCAGGCAGAGCGAAGCGGCTTCCAGCGTCACGTTCGGGCGTGATTCATAAATGATGCCGATCACGCCGAGAGGCACGCGCATCTTGCCCACCTGTATGCCGGTGGGGCGGTAAACCAGATCGGTAATGGCGCCGACCGGATCAGCCAGATCAATTACCTGACGCAGACCTTCCAGCATGCCGGCAAAGGTTTTTTCGCCGATGGTGAGGCGGTCCAACATGGCGGCATCGAGGCCGTTGGCACGGCCGGCTTCCACATCCCTGGCATTGGCGGCGAGGATGTCAGCCTTGGCCGCAAGCAGTGCATCATGAATGGCGATGAGCGCCGCATTCTTTTCCCGCGTGCTGGCACGTGCCGTGGCGCGTGAGGCGGCGCGTGCGGCACGGCCCAGCGTCTGCATATAGGCGGAAACATCAATGGGGCTGTTCACGGCGATATTCCTGTTCAAAGAAGGGCGCCAGTATACCTGCGCAGGCCTCTGCCGCCCATGATTTGACTGTTTGGTCGCGAGCTGCTGGCCCGGGCGAGTCATTCGGGCAGCACATTTGCCGATTATCGCCAAAGCCGTCCATTGGTAGGGGCTAGAGATGCTTTTGCCGTGGGCAGCTTCCCGAACGGGTGGTAGCATCGGTTCCCCATAAAAAGAACAAGGCCCGGTTCGAAGCCGGCCAAACAGGCCCGATGTCCGCAGGGACAAAAGCTTGCAAGACCAACAACAAGTGGCCCAAGCCACGCATGCCGGGGGCATCATGACCATATTCTATGAGGTCTATAACCGCTCTTCGCTCAAGCAGGATCCCAAGCAGGTGTTCATTGGCAAATGGCGTGTGGAGTTCCTCGCCTTCAGCCAGCCTGAGAATGCCCACAAGCCGCCCTTGATCGTGCTGGGGGGGGCTTTCCAGAATTTCAACTCCTACAAATACTGCGTGGAGCAGGTGCTGAACGAAGTGCCCGTCATCCTCGTCGACCTGCCCTCGCTGGGCAATAACGACCAACTGGCGCCTGAGCTCGGCATGGAAGACTTGGCCGATCTGCTCTTTCAGTGGACGCAGCGCATGGAGCTGCCCAAGGTCTCGCTCATGGGCCTGTCGCTGGGTTCGGTGGTGGCGTCCACCTATGCCTACAAACGTCCCCATCACACCCACAAGCTGATTGTCACCGGCATCGTGATCCGCCCGCGCAAGTCCTGGCGCATGCTGCTGGAAGAATCGCTGAAGGTGCTGGATGAGGGGCGTCTCGATGAGTTCGGCCAGGCCGTGGTCTTGTATCTCGTCAACCACGCCCGCCTGAAAGAAACCGAAATCACTGACATCACGCGCAAGCTTTTCCATCGTCAGATGCGCAGCTTTCACGAGAATGAGCAGCAGCGTTACCGCATCAATGCCCATCGCCTGCTGGAGGTGGAGTCCATCCTGGGCTATCCGGATTGCGATACCTTGGTGGCAACCGGCGAATATGACAGTTTCACGCTGCCTTATGAGAATGCGCTGTTCGCGGCCCGCTGCTCCAATGCCACCTTTGCACTCATCAAGGGTGCCGACCATGTGGCACAACTGGAAAAGCGTGATGAGTCCGTGGCCATGTTCTCGGCCTTCCTGCGTGACGATGACTTGCGTAACGTGAAAGGCATTGAAGTGCTGACACGTGAACAGTGTCATCAAGTGGAGCGCCGCGGTGAGCCGCGTATGGTGCCGGTAAATCCCAGGGCGCGCATCATCAGCTTCTCGCATGTGGACGGCTCCATGTCCATTGATATGCCGGTAAAAGTGCGCAATATGAATTTTTTCGGTTGCGTACTGGAGTACGAGCACACGGATTCACCGCTGGAAAAGCACGCTCGCGATCTCATCCTCTGTCCGGAGGGTACGGCACTGCGCATAGAAATGCTGGTGTTCGAGCAACAGGACGGCACCATGCGCTGCCTCTTCAAGCATGGCAGTTTCGAAATGGCGGAAGAGCTCAAGATGTTGCTGGATGATGAAGGTTTTTTCCGCCATCCCGCCGCCGTCAGTGAGGGCCAGCGCGGGGACCAGAAGCTCCGGACCATCTATCGCTGAGTTTTTGTCAGCCATGAAAAAGCCCGCGCAAGCGGGCTTTTTTATGGGAATGACGAAGTGTTTAAGGGGGCATGTGTAGGTGCGAATTCATTCGCACAAACCAGTCAGTCAATGTGCGAATGAATTCGCACCTACAAGCTCAGGCTGTGGCGGCAATCACGCGGACGATTGCACCGCCGCTGGCCTTGGGAGCGCCGGTGTCTTCCTGGTCCGGATTGAAAACATCCACGCGATTAAAGCCCAGCCCCGAAAAGTGCTGCTGCATGTCTGTGCGGCTGCGAAAGTGCAGAGAAAAACTGCTGCGTGAGGCTAGGCGCAAGCTCTGGTTGGCCGCGCGTATCAGGCCGGCAAAACGGTGCTCCTGCACTTCGGGATAAACATCGGTGAGATAGAGGCCTTGCGGAAAGGGCTTCAGAGCGGTGGCCAGACGTTGCCACACGCCCGAGATGGTGGGCAGATCAAAATAATTCACGAGACCTTCGGTAATCACGATCAGCGGATGGCTGCTGTCGAATTCACGCGCGATCACGGCTTCCAGGCTGTCCTTGCCGCTTTCCAGAATATTGCAGACGGTGAGACGGTGCCCGGCATCCAGCGAACTCAGCGGGGCCAGCACGCCGCGCTTGCGCGCCACCATGCCGGGCAGGTCGGTCTCGACATAAACCAGGCCCGGATGCTTGCGCGTGAAACGATGGCCGCGTGGCGAAAGGCCACAGGCGATTTCCAGCACTTGGGTGTGCGGATTCTCGGCAATCCGCTTTTCCAGTTCACGGTCTATGAGGAAGTGGCGTTGCAGCAAGGTGGTCTTGATGTCGCTGCCTATGATGCGGCGGGCGAGGAACTCAAAGGGGCGCAAGAGGCTGTAATAAGTGCGGCCCTGGGCGGTGGCGAACACGGGCTCGGAGAGGCCGTAATGTTGCCAGACATAACCGGTGTAGTGTGCGGTAAAGGAAATGCTGGAGGTGTCGTTCTTGTTTTTCATGAGTCGTCTTTTCATGCGTCTTATGGGAAAAAGACCGGCCTGAAATTTAACCGTTCGCCCTGAGCTTGTCGAAGGGCTGCCTCGAATAAAAGCAGGGCTTCGACAGGCTCAGCCCGAACGGAGAACTGGCAATAAAAGCCCAAGAAAAAGGCCCCGAATCCTGTGACTGATTGCGGGGCCTGCGGGCATAACTGCCTTTGCCTTTTTTCGATTTTTCCTGTCGTGGCCGGAATACCGGGTCCATGACCAGCGCTTTGGCGCTGCGTTTCTTGCGCTTCATGCTCTTGTCCTCTGCATGGATTGAAAGCGCGTGCATGGTGGGGCTGTGGCGGGGTCTTGTGAAGACCTTGAGGGGAACTGGTGATGAATGGTGGCTGTTCCTGCGGGTGCCGTGTATAGGGTTTGGCTTAAGAGAGAAAACGGTGGGTTACGCTGCGCTAACCCAACCTGCGCCGCTGATGCCCTTATCGCGGCTAAAGCCCCTCCCACAAAAACAGCGGGTCTCAACGCAGCCGCTGCCAGTCGCGCAGACGCCGCAGGCGTGCCGGCAGATGGATGAGATTGAGGATGCCGGTGGCGGTGAGGGCAATGATGACGGGCTCTTCTTTCAGCCACCAGGCCCAGTCGGCCACTTCGCCGAACCAGCCCCAGAGACCCAGGGCAAGTGCGGTATTGCCGAGGGTGTCGACAAGGGCATCGATACGTATGCGGCGCCTCAGGGCATCGCGTTCTGATAATTCACTCATCTTGATGTCTTCATATCAATTCGACGGAAACAGCGGACGACCGGCAACGGCCATGGTCAACCGCAGCAGCACGTCCCAGGCACTCTCCATGCTCTGGCCCTTGATGGCACGGTCGGCCGCCAGAATTTCGCCGACCAGTTCCCGTGCCGCCTGAGCGCTGGTGCGTTGCAGGGCGCGCTGGAACAGAGGCTGACGCTTTTGCCAGACGCCGCATTGTTGCAGCAGGGCATTGAGCGGCTGGCCGGCATCCATACCTTCGCGCAGTGCGGCGAGTGTGCGTGCATCCTTGCCGATGGCCCAGAGCAGGCTGGATTCGGATTCGCCTTCGGCGCGCAATCCGGCCAGCATGCGCGCCGCTTTCACGGCATCACCTGCGAGCGCGCAATCGGCGAGTTCATAGGGGTTGTAGCGGGCACTATCGCCCACGGCTTGACGCACGATATCCGGCGTGAGCACGCCGCTTTTGGCCAGCAGCTGTAACTTTTCCACTTCCTGCTGCGCGGCCAGCAGATTGCCTTCCACGCGCGCTAGCAGCAGTGAAAAGGTTTCTGCATCACCGGAAAGCCCAGCGTCTTGCAAACGGTTGCGCAGCCAGTCCGGCATGCTCTGCACATCTATCTGGGGCAGTTGCACGGAGGCGCCGGCATTTTCGCAGGCGACAAACCATTTGGCTTTTTGCGCTGTGCCATCGAGCTTGGGCAGGAGCAAAAGCAGCAGGGTATCGGGCGAGGGATCAGCCGCATATTTCTCCAGTGCGGCGGTGGCGGCGGCATCCGGTTTGCTGCTGAAGCGGATTTCCAGCAGTTTGCGATCACCAAAGAGCGAAAGATTATTGGCGCTGGCCAGCAGTTCATTCCAGTCAGCGCCGCGCTCGGCATGATGCAGCTCACGTTCGCTGAAGCCTTGCTTGCGGGCGGCCTGACGCAAGCTGTCGGCGGCTTCTTGCTGGAGCAGGATTTCATCGCCGTGCACGATATAAATCGGGCGCAGTGGCTCTCCGGCGTGGCGTGCCAGTTGGTCCGGTCGCAGCTTCATGGCGCCGGTGTTGACGGTAGGGCAGAAGTGTCGGCGGCAGGCACGGCCTTGGGGTCTGTGCTGAGCGGGGCGGGCAGTGCTTTCATGGCGGCCAGCTGACGTACGATCTGCTGTGCCGCATCGACGCGTAATTCCTGGATAAGGGTTTCTTCTTCCGTACTTTTTCCCGCGACATTGGTGGTGCTGTACTGATAGCTGCGGCGCAGGATAAGGCTCTGTCGGTCACCAAATACTTTGCCGTCCACGGTGCCGACCCGGTATTCCACGGTGTAGATCAGCGTGTATTCAGCCGCCTTGGCGCTGCTGTCTACGGTGGAGGTCTGGCGGGTGATGTTTTCGCGCGTGATTTCCAGCAATACCTCGCCACCCTCGGGCAGGATGTTGCGGCGCTCCAGTGCCAGGCGCATCTGCTTTTCAAAATCCTTACTGGCAGATGGATTCTTCAGCGTGATTTCCTGCAGGAAGGCCGGCACGTCATAGCTGCCGCGCAGGTGAAAGCCGCAGCTTGAGAGTACAAGAAGGAGTGAAACGTGAATCGTGACACGTGACACGTGACGCCAGCGGTTGGGCTTTTTGCCTGATTCACACATCACATCGTCCTTTTCGATTGTTCTCTCGTGCGTCTTACAGTTCACGATTCACTCAATGCCGTATTGCGGCGAGTCACGTTTCACGCGGTCAGTATCACACCACGATATTGACCAGCTTGCCTTTCACCACAATCACTTTCTTGGGCGCTTTGCCTTCCATGAAGCGCTGCGCATCGGCATTGCCAAGGGCGGCGGTTTCAATGGTGGAATTGTCAGCGTCGGCGGGCACGGTGATCTTGCCGCGCAGCTTGCCGTTCACCTGAATGACCAGCTCCAGCTCCGAGCGCACCAGGGCGCTTTCATCGTGCCGGGGCCAGGCGGCTGTGGCGATATCGCCAGTTGCCGATCCCAGCAGCTTGCCGAAAGCCGGGCTGAGCTCCTGCCACAGCGCATGACAGACATGCGGCGTGACGGGCGAGAGCAGCTTGATCAAGGTTTGCAGGGTTTCGGCTTCCACGGCCAGCGTGAGCAGGGCGAGCTCGGCATCGTCCTGACGTTCAAAGGTATCGCTGTCGACAAGATTGAGCAGCTTCATGCCGGCCGAGACCACGGTATTGAACTGGTTGCGCTCGTAATCGGTATTGGCCTGTTTCAATACGCTGTGCAGTTCAAGGCGTGCCGCCTTGAGTGCGGCATGTTGTTGTGAATCGCCGGCGACAGTCGCCGTATCGAGCGTGCTTATGCGGGTGGCTTTTGGCAGCAGGATGTCGCTGCGGCGCTGGAAAGAAACTGCTTGTTTCCAGAGACGGCGCAGGAAGCGGCTGGCGCCTTCTACGCCGGAGTCGCTCCATTCCAGTGAGGCATCGGGTGGTGCGGCAAACATCATGAACAGGCGCGCGGTGTCGGCGCCGTACTGATCGATGAGGGATTGCGGGTCCACGCCGTTGTTTTTCGACTTGGACATTTTTTCCATGCCGCCGATTTCAACCGGCTGGCCGTCGCTGCGCAGCACGGCCGCCGTCATGCGACCTTTTTCATCACGTTTGACATCGACATCCGCCGGATTGATCCAGTCTTTTTTGCCGCCTTCCAGATTGCGATAAAAGGTGTCGGCCACCACCATGCCTTGCGTCAGCAGTTTTTTGAAGGGCTCATCGCCGCTCACCAAACCTTCGTCACGCATCAGCTTGTGGAAGAAACGGGCGTAGAGCAGATGCAAAATCGCGTGCTCGATACCGCCAACATACTGATCGACCGGCAGCCAGTAATCGGCGGCTTTTTTATCGACCATGCCGCTGGTGGATTGCGGCGAGGCATAGCGGGCGTAATACCAGGACGATTCCACGAAGGTGTCCATGGTGTCGGTTTCACGCTTGGCTGCGGCGCCGCATTTTGGGCACTGGCATTCGTAGAACGACGGCATTTTCGCCAGAGGCGAGCCGGCGCCATCCGGCACCACATCTTCTGGTAACACCACCGGCAAATCTTTTTCCGGCACCGGCACATCGCCACAGCTCGGGCAATGAATGATGGGAATCGGGCAGCCCCAGTAGCGCTGGCGCGAGATGCCCCAGTCACGCAGACGGAATTGGGTTTTGCGAGCGCCGTGCTGGCTGGCTTCCAGATCGGCCACGATGGCATCGAAGGCCGCGGTGAAATCTTTGCTGTCGTATTTGCCGGAATTGATGGTGGTCAGTGAGCCGTCTTTGGCGGCATACCAGTCCTGCCATTGCGCGGTGCTGAAATTATTGTCAGCGGCAGCAGGTTTATAGACCTGCACAATCGGCAGCGCATATTTATTCGAAAATTCAAAATCGCGCTCGTCATGCGCCGGCACGGCCATCACCGCGCCTTCGCCATAACCCCAGAGCACATAATTCGCCACGAACACCGGCAGCTTTGCGCCGTTCAAAGGATGGGTCACGAAAAAGCCGGTGGCCATGCCTTTCTTTTCCATGGTGGCGACATCGGCCTCGGCCACGGAACCGGATTTGCATTCGGCAATAAAGGCCGCCAGCGCCGGATTATTTTCCGCCGCGCGCATGGCCAGCGGATGCTCTGCCGCCACGGCCACATAAGTGGCGCCCATCAGGGTGTCGGGGCGGGTGGAATAGACTTTGAGCTGGCCGGCAAGGCCAATACTGGCTTCGTCGTAATCGAAAACGATGTCGGCGCCAAAGCTCTTGCCTATCCAGTTGCGCTGCATGGTGCGCACCTGTTCCGGCCAGCCGTCGAGCTGGTCGAGATCGTTCAGCAATTCTTCGGCGTACTGCGTGATGCCGAAGTAGTACATGGGGATTTCGCGCTTTTCCACGAGCGCGCCGGAGCGCCAGCCGCGGCCGTCAATTACTTGCTCGTTGGCGAGCACGGTTTGGTCGACCGGGTCCCAATTCACCACGCCGGATTTTTTATAGATCACGCCTTTTTCAAACAGGCGCGTGAACAGCCACTGTTCCCAGCGGTAGTAATCCGGTTTGCAGGTAGTGACTTCACGCGACCAGTCGACTGCCAGCCCCAGCGATTTCAGCTGGTTCTTCATGTAGTCGATATTCGAGTAGGTCCACGCCGCCGGCGCGACATTGTTTTTCATTGCCGCATTTTCCGCCGGCAGACCGAAGGCATCCCAGCCCATGGGCTGCAGCACATTCTTGCCCTGCATGCGCTGGTAGCGCGCAATCACGTCGCCGATGGTGTAGTTGCGCACATGGCCCATATGCAGCTTGCCGCTGGGATAGGGAAACATGGACAGGCAGAAGAATTTTTCCTGGCCCGGGGTGTCGG
>JACCDZ010930827.1_pt1 | contig 19389 bp, 14 predicted proteins | sample 7449551 | NCBI WGS metagenome assembly JACCDZ01 (sample SAMN15323452, study PRJNA562643) | freshwater metagenome | isolation source: river surface water | place: USA:Blue River Watershed | collected 2017-08-18
AACTAAAAGCTCACAGGCAATTGACCTGTAGGGCATTGCGTCAGGACCTCTACCCATGTCAGATTTCAGGAAAGCCGCTTTAAAATACCATGCCGAGCCGAAGCCCGGTAAAATCAGTATTGAGATCAGTAAGCCCGCCGAGACCGTGAAAGATTTGGCGTTGGCCTACAGCCCTGGAGTGGCAGAGCCTGTCCGGGAAATCGCTGAGAATATCGACAATGTCTACAAGTATACGGCCAAAGGAAACTTGGTTGCCGTGATTAGTAATGGCACTGCGATCCTCGGTTTAGGCAATTTAGGACCTATGGCTTCAAAACCAGTGATGGAAGGGAAGGCGTTGTTATTCAAACGTTTTGCCGGCCTAGATTCTATCGATATCGAAGTCACTCACCGCACTACCGAAGATTTCATCAATACCGTTGCAAATATTGCTGATACTTTCGGTGGCATCAATCTGGAAGATATTAAATCGCCAGAATGTTTCGAAATCGAGAAAGAGCTGATTAAGCGCTGTAATATTCCAGTTTTCCATGATGATCAGCACGGTACTGCCATCGTCACTGCCGCCGGTTTACTTAATGCATTAGAAATCCAAGGCAAAGATATCCGCAAAGTAACCATCGTTTGTATGGGCGCGGGTGCAGCTGCAATTGCATGTATGGAGTTGTTGATTAAGTGCGGCGCTAAACGCGAATACATCTATATGCTTGACACCAAAGGTGTTATTCATACTCGTCGCGACGATTTGAATAAATACAAGACACTATTTGCCAATAATACTGACAAACGGACTTTGGAAGATGCGTTAGATGGTGCTGATGTGTTTGTTGGCGTTTCTGGCCCAGATGTATTACCTCCAGAAGCGTTAAAGCTGATGGCTGATAATCCGGTCATTTTCGCCTGTTCAAACCCAGATCCAGAAATTAAACCAGAGCTGGCACATGCGGCTCGCACTGACTTGATTATGGCAACAGGCCGCTCGGATTATCCGAATCAGGTGAATAACGTATTGTGCTTCCCCTTCATTTTCCGTGGTGCCTTGGATGTGCGGGCTAGCGTGATTAATGATGAGATGAAAATCGCCGCAGTTCACGCTATCCGTGATATTGCGAAAGAGCCGGTACCGGAATCAGTGTTAGTCGCTTCACAAGTGACAAGCTTGGTCTTTGGTAAGGAATACATCATTCCTAAACCAATGGATCCACGTTTGTTACCGCGGGTTGCCAAAGCTGTGGCTGATGCGGCGGTTGCCTCAGGCGTTGCACGTTTACCCATGCCGACAGGTTACATGCAGTCGTAAGCACTGCTAAAACCAATAAAAAAACCCGCGAGCATCGCGGGTTTTTTACTATCCCTGTTGGTCATTTCAGCTGATTTTTTATCGGTGTTGGGCTGATAATGATCTGTTGTTTATTCTTCGTCTGATTCCGCTTCTTGAATTACCGGAATAGGTTTGCCCATTTGGGTCAGAATGTTGCGAACTTCCACTGGAATTTGATGCGGGTTATCTTTACGCAAATCTTCATCGGCAGGTAGTGGTTGGCCGGTAAATGCATGCAAAAACGCTTCGCATAATAATTCGCTGTTGGTTGCATGCCGTAAGTTATTCACCTGACGACGTGTCCGTTCATCGGTTAAAACTTTCAATACATTTAACGGGATAGAGACGGTAATCTTCTTAACTTGTTCGGATTTCTTACCGTGTTCTGCATAGGGGTGAACATATTCACCATTCCACTTTGCCATAGTTGTACCTTGATTTTGTTTTTTTAATTGTGCGCGAATTCGCGAAGACCGGAAATTTTATCTCTTTATACGCCCTGTGACAAATAATGTGCAAGAAATAATCACGCTAGACGTCTAAATGTTTTGACATCTTAAATTGCGCCTGTATACTTTTAGACGTCTAAACGTCCTAAATTGAGGTTCATCATGTCAAATCGTCACTCTGCTACCATCGCTGCTCGTGCTGGGATCGCGCAAGATCCTGCTTATGGTGCCGTGACGCCACCGATGTATCTAACCTCAACTTATGAATTAAAAGGTTTTCGCCAGCCTGGCGCTTATGATTATTCGCGTTCAAACAATCCAACGCGCGACTTATTGGCAGACGCCCTGTGCGACTTAGAAGGCGGGGCTAAAGCAATCGTGACTAACACCGGCATGTCTGCTTGTGTGTTAGCACTGCAGCTGCTGTCTCCTGCAGATACTTTGGTGATCCCACATGATTGTTACGGCGGCAGTTATCGGTTATTCACCAACCTTGCAAACCGTAAACAAGCTTTTAAATTAGTCATTGTGAATTTCCAATTACCTGACTGGCCTGAGCAAGTCAAAGCGGCTGCACCTAAACTGATTTGGCTGGAAACACCGAGCAATCCTTTGCTGCAAATCACTGATGTGCGTGCGGTTTGTGATTTAGCGAAAACCCTGCAATCTTTGGTACTGGTCGATAACACTTTTTTATCGCCAGTGTTGCAAAATCCGATAGCACTGGGTGCTGATTTAGTGCTGCATTCAACCACCAAGTACTTAAATGGTCACAGCGACATCGTTGGTGGTGCGTTAATTTGCCGCGATTTAGCCATCGGTAATGATTTGAAATGGTGGGCAAACTGCTTAGGGTTAACTGCAGGAGCCTTTGACTCGCATTTGACCCTGCGTGGCATTCGAACTTTGCTACCAAGAATGAAAGCTCACCAAGAAAATGCGGCGTTGGTCGTGGAGTTCCTGCAACAGCAAGCACTTGTCAGTAAAGTTTATTACCCTGGTTTAGTCGATCATCCTGGACACGCGATTGCCAAGGCCCAGCAATATGGCTTTGGCGGCATGGTGAGTTTTGATTTAGCCACCGATGAGGCGTTGTTATCGGTGTTTTTTGATGCGCTACATTGTTTCACTTTGGCGCAATCGCTTGGCGGCATCGAAAGTTTAATTTGTCATCCAGGTTCAATGACTCATGCCTCGATGGATGCAGCCGCGCAAAAAGCTGCGGGCCTTGGACCGACCTTGATCCGTTTATCGGTTGGTATTGAAGATCCAAGGGATTTGCTGGCTGATTTAGCCCAAGCTTTTGCCGCAGTTGAAGCCGTGGTTGGCAAGGCTAGTCCGCGTAAGCCTGGTGTGCCAGCGGTCGAGTCTGCAGTAAAAGCAACTGATCAACAGTTTCGTATTAATCCGGCTCTCGCCGCTTTTTGGTAATTTCTCATGGTCGTGCAATTGAATTCAGCGTCAGACGACGCACACAAGGTTATTGTTCATAAATTTGGTGGCAGCAGTCTGGCCACTGCTGAACGTTTTCATGCCGTCGCCGATATTTTGTTAGGCCAACCAGAGCCGCAAGCGGTTGTCGTGGTGTCGGCACCTGGCGATACCACAGACCACTTGCTGGAATTATTGGCTGCCAGTGACGACTCGCTGTTGTTCGGTCAACTACATCAGCAACTTAGCTCGGCTTTGCGTTTATTGGTGAGCCGCACTTTAGCACCAGCAAATGCCAATGTGGCGTTAGAGGTGCTTTCAGGCTGGCTCAATCAGTTGCCGACTTGGGCAAAACAAGGGGCATTTAACGATGCCTTGGCAGTGGGTGAGCGGTTATCCGCGTTGCTGTTGAGCCAATTATTGCTGGAACGTGGCGTCACGGCTCAAGCCATTGATGCGCGTGATTTTTTGCGACTAGACACCACTGCTGAGCACAATCAAGAAGTGCAATGGCAGTTATCGGGTTCGTTACTGCAAGGCCTGCTCAAGGATGGCTTTGCCGTGATCACTGGGTTTATCGCCCGGGATCTTGCGGGCAATAGCATCACTTTAGGTCGAAATGGTAGCGATTACTCGGCGACTATCATCGGGCGTTTGGTGCAAGCCCAAGCAATCCATATTTGGACAGATGTTGATGCGATTTATAGCGCCGATCCGCGAAAAGTGCCATCAGCCAAAGCTTATCGGCAAGTGCCGTGGTCGCAAGCAACACGACTTGCCGCCTTGGGGAACCCGGTACTGCACGCAAAAACTTTAAGCCCATTACAAGATTTTCATGCAGAACTGGTGGTGCGCAGCAGCTATGAACCCAGTCAACCAGGCTGTCGAGTTAGTCGACAGTCGGCCATTGAAGTGCAGTTTGTTACTGATTTAGCTGATGTGGTGCTGTTAAGTTTACCAAGTCACTGCCAGTTGCCGGCCACGACTGTCGCCAACGCACTGCAAGTCGCTGTGTTTGCCGCGCCAGGTTGCCAAGGTAAGCAATGGGTCCTCGCCCAGAAAAATCTGGAAGTGGTGTTAACCTATCTAGGCCAACGCCAAGTGTATCCTCGGGTAAGTTCTGAACAGTTTTATGCAGTGGCTTGGGTGAAGCCGGCGGCTCGTCAACAGCGTCAATTATCACTGCAAGCCGCGCATTGGTTAGAGCGACAACAACCGGCCCACAGTTTTCAAGATGAAGAGTTGGCGTTGTGGTTGTTTAACCCAGCGCTGACAGCGGCTGAGCTCACCGAATTGCATCAGTTATTGTTACCTTCGACAGTGCGTTTAAATATTGTCGTGGCGGGAACCGGTAATGTTGGCTCGGAGTTTTTGTCGCTGCTAGCGAAACAACAACTGGCTTATGCAGGACAAATTGAATTGCGTTTGGTCGGGGTTTTTAACTCTCGCCAGGCCTGCTTGAGCGATCAACTCGATGCGCAGTTGTGGCAACAGAGTCTCGCTGATGCTCCAGCGTATCAAAAACAAGATTTATTAGATTATCTAACTGGCTTACCAGATCCAAAGGTGCTGGTGGATATCACGCCTAGCCGCAGTTTTGCTGAAGATTATGCAGAGTTTATTCAAACCGGTTGTCACCTGATCAGCGCGAATAAACAAGGGGTCACACTGCCATTGCCTCAATATCAACGCATAGTTGCTGCGGTTGCCGAGCAACAAGTGAGCTGGCTTGCCAACACGACGGTAGGCGCAGGTTTGCCGGTGCAACGCATTTTGCAGGAGCTGCAGAGCTCAGGGGATCGCATCCACCAGATTAGCGGTATATTCTCTGGCACTTTGTCGTGGTTGTTATGCAAATATGACGGCAGCGCACCATTTTCTGAGTTTGTGTTGCAAGCGCAGGCTGGCGGTTTAACTGAGCCCGATCCTCGCGATGATTTATCAGGTAAGGATGTGCAACGTAAATTATTGGTACTGGCACGTGAACTTGGCTTGAGTCTCGACATCAACGACATCACGTTGACACCGTTGTTACCTGCGGGTCTTGGCGAGGGGAGTTGGAACGATTTTTGGCAACAACGTGCCATCCTCGATGATTTTATGGCGACAACTTTTCAGCAAGCGCAAAGCCAAGGCAAAGTGCTGCGTTATGCCGCAACTTTGGCAGTGACCGACACAGGCGTGCAAGCGAAAGTCGAGTTATTGACTGTTGCTGTGGACCACCCGTTGGCGGCAATACAAGCCTGTGATAACGTCTTTGTGATTGAATCGGATTGGTACCAAGCCAACCCACTAGTGCTAAAAGGGCCAGGAGCTGGCCGGTTAGTGACGGCAGGTGGTATTCACGCGGATTTGGCTATTTTGGCAAAACAGCAGATTGCTGCGGCGAAGGCCGCAAGACATAGTCAAGCCCAAGCTGCCGCCTGGGCCAATCAACGCGCATAGCTGCAAATAGAGCGCTTTGCCTAAATGAAAACGCCGTAGCTTAGCTACGGCGTTTTCATTTAGGCGCAAGTAGAAATTGGCCTTCATCGTTTGTGTTCTAAGGACGATGCTTGCTGAGCTTACGCTGCAAAGTTCTGCGATGCATGCCCAGCAACTTGGCGGTTTGGCTGATATTGCCATCTTGTTGCTGGAGGACACGTTGAATATGTTCCCATTCCACCTGATCGGTTGATAATAGCTCTTCTTCAGCTAAATCTTGTTCAGGAAGTTCAGTTCCTTGCACCGCAGCGAGCAACATACTGAAATCCATTGGTTTGGTAAGATAGTCGTCCGCCCCAGCTTTCACCGCTTGCACTGCGGTGGCGATCGATGCAAAACCTGTCATCACTAAAATACGACTGTTCGGTAATTGTTGTCGAAGTTGTGGCACATAAGCTAAACCTGATTGCGCGCCAAACCGCAAATCCAACACGTAACAATCGGCTTTAAGTGCCAACAGCTCGCCGATGGCCACCGGGGTCGCAAAGCTGGAGACCTGATGGCCACTGGCGAGCAAGCGGCGCGCTAAAGTACGTAATAAAGTTTCATCATCGTCCAAAATCACAATATGCATAGCAGTCAATTCGCTCGATAAAATATCCGGGTGATCAGGCCGCCGGCAGTCGCGTTTTCGCGAGTAAGTCGAGCACCTAATCGTTCCAAAGATACGTTTGCTAAAAATTGGCCAAGGCCCAATCCTTGCTCGCTCGGGTGCGGCATTTTGCCGAGTTGTCGTAGTTCTTCAACAGAGAGTCCGCAGCCAAAGTCGCGGATCTGCAGGCAAAGTTGACCTTGTTGCAGCGCCAAGTGCAATTGCAGCTCAGGATTATCTGCGGCCAGAGATGCATCCGCCGCGTTGTCCAGAATATTAAATAATGCCGAGGTCCAGGCTAAAGCGTCTTTGGTATTGCAAGCGCTGTCATCGCAATGGCTGCTCAGGTCCATGCTGATTTCCGGCCGACTGACTAACCAGAGTTGCAATGCTTGCTGTACAACCTCAACGAGGGATTGTGGACTTGCTTCTGCGCTTCGCAACTTTTGCGCACTTTGTCGAAGCTGTTGGACTATATGCTGGCATTTATGGATTTGCTGATGCAAATCGGCTAAAAGTTCGGGTTCGCGACTACCATCGGCCAATTCATCACTCAGCATTCCTAAAGTTTGTAGCGGAGTCGCTAAGTCATGAGCGGCATTGGCAGCATAAGTCGCGACAGCAAGCATTTGCTCTTGCCGACCTTGCTGCTGTTGTAACACCATCAATTGCATTGATTTTTGCCGAACAAGCTGGGCTTGCGCACTGATAAACCAAGCAATTAAAAGGGCCGAAAGACCAAAAGCCCAGCCCATTTGCCACATGTGTTGGTTAAACGGTTCAGTTTGTAAATGGACATGCATTGGTTCGACAGTTTGGCCGACTCCTGTTTGCAACAATAAGGTATAAACGGCAATGGCAATCAGAGCGGTTAAATAAGCACCTTGCGCTGGCAGTAAAACGGCAGACATCGCGACTGGCAATAGCAACAAAGCGATTAAACCGTTACTCGCACCGCCGGCCAATGCCAGCAACAGTGCAAGAATTGTGACATCGAATAATATGGCGAAACCAAATAAACGTAAGCTGTAAGGGGCCAATTTCGGCAGGCGAGGCCAGACCATGTTGGAACAACCATGAAGGGCTAATAGCGCCAACAATAAGGCCCAATCGCCAACCGGATAACCCATTGCATACCCAACGATTGCGGCACTAAATTCAGCGCTTAACAAACCCCAACGGAATTTTTGTAGCTGCAACATCTGCAGCGTCGGTGATAGTTCCGGCGCCAGTGTCATTCGAGAAGTCATGAAAGATATCCGAAAAAAGACGGGAGCAAAGGCTCCCGCTGCAAAAAAACTTACGGATAGAGACTAACGTGGTTTGATGTTCATGTCATGATGTTTTGCGCTGAATTTGTCGGGCGCAAGCTACGATGATTGCCCATCCCCGGACCAGTTGCTCTGCACACAATATATCCAGTTATTGCGGGTGCGGCGATGTGGCATATTGTCGCAGCACTTGGACTATCAGGCTCTGCGAACATATCGTGCTATCAAATATTCGTGCAACTTCAGCCTGTAACCTATCATCGGCCTTGTTGGTCTGCGGCCAGAAACGCCATAGCTCGGCCGTCCTAAAAATTTATTGGCGCGCTTCACTGCTGTGTCACTGGTCCAACGCTTATCTGCTTAGAAACTGCATCGTTATAGACCGTGTTTGCAGATGGATTATTGAAACGTATCGTTTTGATAATCGGCACAAATGTTGCTCATTAAATCATGTTTAATTGCGTGAAATAGCGACGATTGCATTAGCGTACTTAAGCGAGAGCTAAAAAAATAAACATTACAAATTAGGGATTTACACGATATGCAAATCAATGCACAATCGGTCAACAAGTGGTTGCGGCTGCACAGGCTCAAATGAAATAACGCGGCGCAACTACGGTGAATGATAACAATTCCGTTGCCATGATTGATTCTGTCGCCTGTGCGCTGACCAGTGTTGTTTGTGCATCAATGACAGAACTACAGATGACCAGTGAATGTGGCTTTCTAATTGTGGGTGGTGTTCACCCCGAATAATAACTGCACGGATCTCAGTGATAAATAATAATCCAATGATGATGAAGATTGGCCTAGCAGTCGCAGCAACATGTGCATTGTTCGCGACCTATTGGTTTCGCCTAGACGATCTGCGGATCTGGTTGGTGACAATTATTTCATTATCGGTCATCGCCGCAGTGAACCATCGTGAGCGGCAACTCTATCCAATGCTTTTTATCTTCCTCACGGTTCGAACACTTGAATTTGCCTTTGGTTTTTTGGCTGTGCACTTACAAGGCTTTTCTTATTTGTTGTTGTCAGGGTTTATGGACTTTCTGTTTGCATTTTTATTGGTCCATTATTATCAAGATCACATCTTACAGCGGTGGTGTAGAGTCGCAGCAAACGTGCCGGTTTTTCCCCAATTGTACGTCATAGCGACGTTGTTCGGCCTCTCATGCTTTTATCGCATCGCTGCAGCGACAGAAGTGCTACTTTTTGAAATGGACAATAATTTTTTCGGAGATAAAGTTCCCTTTTTCTTCGCTACCTGCCCAACCGCGATGACTATTCTGCGGATCGCTATTGATATTATGCTTTGGTCTATGTTGCTTTTTCCGCGAAAACTCTCACAATTTGGTCATCATCGACCGAGAAACTTCTCTATCTAAGTTGTTCCAAGTTCATTTCTTCTACTTAAAGCGATTCATTTTCATTTTGTGAGTCAGTGAGGTACACCATGTCCCATCGTGCCTATTTATTTTCATTGCGGATCGCCCATGCCTTGCGTGAAGTTGCTGCTGAGGGTTACGGCAGAGCTGAACTCAGCAAGGATTTATTAGCCGGGGTTTCGGTCGGCATTATTGCCATCCCTTTAGCGATGGCCTTGGCAATTGCAAGTGGGGTCCCACCGCAATATGGTCTTTACACGGCAATCATTGCTGGCTTTCTAATTCCGCTGTGTGGGGGCAGTCGTTACAGCATATCCGGCCCTACAGCGGCCTTTGTGGTGATTCTATACCCGGTTGCGCAAAAATATGGATTAAGCGGATTGTTGTTAGCGACCATGTTATCTGGGCTGTTGTTAGTCATGATGGCGATGATGCGGTTAGGGCGGCTTATTCAATATATCCCAGAAGCGGTCACTTTAGGATTTACTGCCGGTATTGCGGTGGTGATTGCAACCTTGCAGTTAAAAGACTTCTTTGGTCTACAAATCGCTGAAATGCCTGAACACTATATCGAAAAACTACATGCTTTGGTGCTTGCCGCCGATACTGGCCATTGGCCCAGCTTGGTGGTTGCGGGCACAACACTGTGGTTAATGTGGTTTTGGCCAAAACTCAAAAGCCCGATCCCAGCCCATTTGCCCGCAGTGCTGCTTGGTACTTTGGTGGCCGTGATCTTGGCGTGGTTTGATTTGCCGGTGGAAACCATCGGCAGTCGGTTTCACTATGTTTCAGCTGATGGGGTGCAAGTTGCAGGGATCCCTGACATGTTGCCCGCGTTTTTATTGCCATGGCAACTGCCTGGCGCTGACGGACAACCATTGGTCTTGAGCTCACAGCTAGTTAAAGACTTACTGGCTGCAGCCTTTGCCATGGCAATGTTAGGCGCAATTGAATCGTTGTTATGCGCCGTGGTGCTTGATGGCATGACTGGTCGTCGGCACAGCGCTAATAGCGAATTACTGGGGCAGGGGATTGGCAATATTGTGGCGCCATTTTTTGGTGGTATTACCGCCACAGCCGCTATTGCTAGGTCTGCGGCCAATGTGCGTGCAGGCGCGGTTTCCCCAATCTCGGCAATGGTTCATGCCTTAGTGGTATTACTGGCATTATTTGTGCTCGCACCTTGGTTGAGCTATTTGCCTATGCCTGCAATGGCGGCGTTACTGTTGGTGGTCGCCTGGAATATGAGTGAAGCGCCAAAGGCATTACACTTAATTAATACCGCGCCACGCAGTGATATTTGGGTATTTTTAGTGTGTTTTTCATTCACTGTGTTATTCGATATGGTGGTTGCGATAACCAGCGGCATCATTATCGCTGCGCTGCTGTTTGTCAAAGAAGTCGCAGAAATGACTAAAATTACTGACGTCAGTGAAAACAGTAAGTTAGTTCCTGAGAAACTGGCTGATGGGCATAAGGTTTTTCGTATTTCTGGGCCGCTATTTTTTGCAGCCGCCGATCGCGTATTTGCCGAACTAGCTTTGTTATGTCAATCCCAGCAACAAGTTGTGCTGCTGATGGATGGCGTCTCCTTGTTAGACGCTGGCGGACTGGCGGCGATGCATAAATTCCTGAATCAATGCGAAGCAAAACAATGTCATGTGCTAATGGTTGATTTGCAATTCCAACCACTGCGCACGCTAGCAAAAGCCAAGGTACGCCCTATCGAGGGGGTATTGTCGTTTTATCCAACGCTTGCCGATGCGTTAAGGTTAATGCCAAAAAGACACGGACAATGGGAAGAGGGTGAGCAAGACTTTTTGCATGATTCCGGTCTGTAAGCTAGAAACACCCGGCTAGTGCGCCGGGCCCGCAATTAAACACCGAATATATTTAATATATATTCAGAGAAAACTGCTTTAAAATCCGCTACCTTTGCATGATTACCAAGGCTTGCAGCCAGTAATTTAAGAATTTTTGGTTGGTGAATAATATAAAAATTCACAAAAACAGCATAATAATTCTTGAAACTGCATGAGCAAGCCATTACACTGGCCGAGTTTTGCAGGCTTGGCCTCGTATTATTTGCTTTTTGGAGACTGACCTTCGATGTCATCACAAGTTACTGCGACTGAATTTCAGCAATCCCCAGCCATCCGCAGTGCGGTATTAGGTGCTGCGGGTTATAGCGGTGTTGAGCTTTGTGCGCTTATCGCGCGCAATCCTTATTTTGAACTTTGCTTCGCCTATGCCTCTGCAGGGCGGCAGCCTGAACCTTTGTCCGCACTTTATCCGCGGTTCACTCAACAATTAGACATCATGGTGCAGCCATGGACTGATGCTGAAATTGACGCGATCGCTGGCAAAGTCGATGTGGCTTTTTTAGCGTTGCCGCATGAGGCGAGTGAAGAAGTCGCACCAAAACTTATAGCCGCAGGCATTGTTGTTGTGGATTTATCAGGCGCATTTCGCTTAAAGAATCCTGCGCTTTATCCGCAATATTATGGTTATGCACATCAGCAGCCAGCGTTGTTAGCGGATGCGGTGTATTCGTTGATGGAGTGGCTAGATAAACCATTGCCACAACTGATTTCAGTGCCAGGCTGCTACCCAACCGCGTGCTCATTGGCGCTGTTGCCGTTATTAAAAGCAGGTTTAGTGGCTGATGACTGTATCCCGGTGATTAATGCCACCAGTGGTGTCTCTGGCGCTGGGCGTAAAGCCGCGTTAAACACATCATTTTGTGAAGTCGGTTTAAATGCCTATGGCTTTTTCAAACATCGTCATCGCCCTGAAATTGAACAGAATCTTGGTCGTAAAGTCGTATTCACCCCGCATTTGGGGAACTTTAAACGCGGCATTTTGGCGACGAGCGTGGTGACGCTAAAAGCTGGGGTCAGCCCAGAACAAGTGACGGCTGCATTTACCGATGCTTACGCCAACAAACCGTTGGTGCGTTTAATCGGTCGTTCGCCAAATGTTGCTGATGTTGAAGGGTTGCCATACTGCGACATTTTCTGGCAGCAAGATGGGGAGCAAGTGGTTGTTGTCTCTGCCATTGATAATTTATTAAAAGGTGCTGCTGCCCAAGCCATGCAAGCGGCCAATGTGAAGTTTGCTAAACCAGAAACTGCCGGTCTGTTTCAAGGAGCTCATCATGGCTAAGACTCCTTTAGTACTAAAAATGGGCGGTCGTTTGTTGCAAGACCAAAACGCCTTGGATGCGTTGTTAAAGGTTGTGGCGACTCTGCAAACTGAATATGCCTTGGTGTTAGTGCATGGTGGCGGTGACCAAGTGGATGCTTGGCTGCAAACCTTTGGCTTTAGTACGCAAAAAATTGACGGCCAACGGGTGTCGCCAAAAGAGCAAATGCCGGTAATTACAGGTGCTCTAGCGGGCGCCGTGAATGGCTTGATGGTCGCTCGAGCGCAAATGCAAGGGCTGAATGCGGTAGGGTTAACTTTAGCCGCTGGTCGCAGTTTAAAGTTCAGCATCAATGAAAAACTTGGCGCAGTTGGTATTGCTAGTGCTAACGACGGTACTTTGATTAACACCTTGTTGCAGCAAGGCTTTGTTCCGGTATTTAGTTCGATCGGCCAAAGTGATGATGGCCAGTTATTAAATGTTAATGCGGATATTGCAGCAGCAGCGATCTGTCAGTTAGTACAAGGGCAGTTGGTCTTGTTGACTGATGTGCCAGGTATTTTAGATGGTGAAGGTCAGCTTATTAAGACCTTAACTAGTGCGCAAGCAGCAGAGTTAGTGCAAAGCGGTGTAATTAAAGGCGGCATGAAAGTGAAACTTGATGCCGCGCTCGAAACCGCAGCTGCACTGCGACGAAGTATTATCGTCGCCGGTTGGCAAAACCCTGAAGATTTGTTGAAGCTGATGCAACAGCAGGAAGTTGGCACTTGCATCAGTCTCTAAACCCCCAGAAATCCGCTTAGCCTAAGGTCCTGGCTTTCACTGTCAGGACCGCCAAGTCGATTTCCCCAATAAGGAAGCCGCCACGCGGTCATGCAGTGTGAAGTATGAGTAAATTAACCCAGCTCTTGTGTCTGGCCGATTTAAACAAAGATCAACTCAATGGACTCTTGGAGTTAGCGCTGGAAATTAAACGCCAGCCTGCGCAATATCAGCATGCGCTTGCCGGTAAAAGCATTGCGCTATTGTTTGAAAAACCGTCCTTGCGCACCCGAGTGAGCTTCGATGTCGGAATTAATAAACTGGGTGGGCATAGTGTTTATCTCGACCAACAAAACGGTGCTTTGGGCGTCCGTGAAACGGTTGAAGATTTTGGCAGTAATTTGGCGTGTTGGACTGATGCGATTGTTGCTCGGGTTTATCAGCAAAAAACGCTGGAGCAATTGGCGGCAAGTAGCAAAAAACCGGTGATAAATGCACTGAGCGACTTGTATCATCCATGCCAAGCCTTGGCTGATTTACTGACATTAAAAGAGCATTATGCGGACTTGACGCAGGTGCATTTAGCCTTCGTCGGTGATGGCAACAACGTCTGTAACTCCTTGTTATTGGGTGCCGCTATTTTGGGGATGCGCATGACGGTGGTAACACCAGAAGGTTTTGCCCCAAATGTGATGGTGCAACAAAAAGCCTTGGCGTTTGCCGAAATAAGCGGTGCTAAACTAGTGTTTAGCTCAGATTTAGCCGCGATTACGGATGCTGATGCGGTTTATACCGACACCTGGTTATCGATGGGTAGCAAAAATGATCCGGCAGCCATTGAGCCGCTCTTTCGTCCATACCAAATAAATAGTGAATTAATGCAGCGTTTTGCGCTGAAACATTTTATGCATTGTCTGCCAGCCCATCGCGGTTTAGAAGTGACCAGCGAGGTGTTGGATAGTGCACAATCTTTAGTCTTACAGCAGGCAGAAAACCGCATGCATGCGCAAAATGCCGTTCTGGTTAATATTTTCAGTTGAGGTTAGGTCATGAGTGAATTGAAAAAAAATGTGAAAAAAGTCGTACTGGCATATTCAGGCGGTCTGGACACTTCGGCCATTGTGCCTTGGTTAAAAGATAACTATGACTGCGAAGTGATCGCTTTTGTTGCTGACGTTGGTCAAGGCGCGGAAGACCTTGCTGGCGTTGAAGAAAAGGCGATTAACTCAGGCGCGAGCAGCTGCTATGTGGTCGATTTAAAAGAACAATTCGTCAATGAAGTCATTTACCCAACCATGAAAGCTGGCGCTGTTTATGAAGGCCAATATCTGCTTGGTACATCAATGGCGCGGCCAATCATCGCCCGTGCGCAGGTTGAATTGGCGTTAAAGCTTGGCGCTGATGCCTTATGTCATGGTTGTACTGGTAAGGGCAACGATCAAGTGCGCTTCGAAGGAGCCTTTGCCGCGTTAGCTCCGCAGTTAAAAGTGATTGCGCCATGGCGTGAGTGGGAATTTAATTCTCGTCAGTCATTACTCAACTATCTCGCCGAGAAGAAGGTGCCAACCACTGCAACGGCTACCAAAATCTATAGCCGTGACGCGAATTTATTCCATATTTCACACGAAGGTGGTGAGCTGGAAAATCCATGGAACGAGCCGTCTGACCAAGTCTGGATGTGGACCAATTCGCCAGAGCAAGCACCTGATAAAGCAGAGTATTTGCAGCTGAGCTTTGAAAAGGGCGAGTTAAAAGCTATCGACGGCCAAGTGGTGAGTGGTGTTGCTGCCATTGAACAACTGAATAAAGTCGGCTCAATTCACGGTGTAGGTCGTATTGATATCGTGGAAAACCGCTTGGTCGGCATGAAATCTCGCGGCTGCTACGAAACTCCAGGCGGTACTATTATTGTCGCGGCATTGCGCGCACTTGAATCCTTGGTTTATGACCGTACGTCATTGAAATATCGTGAAGAAGTCGGTTTGGAATTCGCTCAGTTAGTCTATGATGGCCGCTGGTTTACGCCATTAAAAGACGCGTTATTAGGCGCAGTAAATGCCCTGGCCGACCAGCTGACTGGTGATATCGTGGTGAAACTCTACAAAGGACAAGTCACTGTTGCGAAACGCCGTTCACCAAATAGTTTGTACTCCGAAGCGTTCGCTACCTTTGATGGTGACGAAGTCTACAATCAAAAAGATGCGGCTGGTTTTATCAGACTTTATAGTTTGGCTAGTCGGATCCGCGCACTGCACCAGCAATAAGAGCAGCAAAAAACTGTTGTGTCGACAATAGTGGGCAGGTTTTCAGGGTTCGTGAGTAAGAATGCAGCAATCTCGACCGAGGTTGCTGCATGATTCATTGTTAGAGTAGCAATTTTTAGTCACAGGAGAGCCAGTCATGGCGATGTGGGGCGGGCGTTTTCAAGAAGCCAGTCTGGAAGAGTTCCGGGCTTTTAACGATTCACTTTGTTTCGATTATCAATTAGCACAACAAGATATCGCCGCATCCCGCGCTTGGGCAGTTGGCTTAGCTGCTGCTGGCATTATCACAGCTGATGAAGCGACCGCTTTAGACAAAGCGTTGGCCGAGCTGGCGGCGGAAGTTGCGGCCAATCCAGAGTTGCCTTTGCAAACCCAAGAAGAGGATATCCATAGTTGGGTTGAAGCGAAACTCGGTGAAAAAATTGGTGCAACAGCCAAGAAATTGCACACTGGCCGCAGCCGGAATGATTTAGTAGCAACGGATTTGCGGTTATGGACTCGGTTGAACGCACAAAGTGTGCGCCAAGCAATGCTTGGGGCTATCGGCGCTTTATTGAAATTTGCCGAAAGCCATCAAGGGCAGGTCATGCCTGGTTTTACTCACTTGCAACGGGCGCAACCGGTGTTGGTGAGTCACTGGGCATTGGCTTACATCGAAATGTTCCGACGTGATTTGTCGCGCCTAGATGATGCGCTTAAACGCTTAGATGTTTGTCCACTCGGCAGCGGCGCTTTGGCCGGAACCGGCGTTGCGATTGACCGCCATGCTTTGGCAGCTCGGCTTGGGTTTGCTCATGCTGCAGCCAATAGTTTGGATGCAGTGTCGGACCGAGATTATGTCGTTGAGTTGTCGGCGGGCGCTAGTCTTTGTTTAACCCACTTATCCCGATTATCAGAAGATGTGATTTTTTTCTGTTCAGGGGAAGCGGGATTTTTCAAACTCGGTGATGCCATTTCGAGTGGTTCATCGTTAATGCCACAAAAGAAAAACCCTGATGTATTTGAATTGCTGCGCGGTAAAACCGGGCGGGTGCTTGGCCATTTAGTGGCAATTTTGCACGTACTGAAAGGGTTGCCGTTGGCTTACAACAAAGATATGCAAGAAGACAAACAAGGCTTTTTTGACTTGATGGCGACTTGGCAGCAGTGTTTGTTAGTGCTTGCAACCGTATTACCACATTTGTCGGTCAATGCAGAGCGGTGCCGCAAAGCCGCTGAACTTGGCTATAGCAACGCCACAGATTTAGCCGATTATCTGGTCGGCAAAGGCATCGCTTTTCGGGATGCCCATGAGTTATCTGGGGAATTAGTGCTTAAAGCTTCCGCTCAGCAAATTCCGCTAGAAGCCTTGTCATTAGCGGAATTGCAGCAAGTTTGCCCACTGATTACCGATAATGTGTTTGCTGCGCTAACCATCGAAGCTGGGTTAGCCAAACGTTCAGCATTTGGTGGCACTTGTCCAACGCAAGTGCAAGCGGCGGTGATAGCAACAAGGTCTTGGTTTGACGCACTAAACCAATAACCGAAGCGCTGAACGAAGCAAGCCAGTTTAACTTAGGGCATCGCCCAAGTCAGTACTGCGACTTTGCCATCAGCTAAAATACAAAAACCACCGTTTAACCGGTGGTTTTTGCTAATTCCAAACGAAAATCTTCAGCGGAAAATATCAATTTCCGTTGGCTTTTGCGCGTCCAACGGATTTGTTGTGGTCGGCTGAGCATATTGGGTGGGTTCAGTGCCTTGCTTAAAGAACTCGAATTCACTGCTATCGTCGGCCGTTTGGCTCAACAGACCCGTGGCTCTGTCGATCCGCACCGAAACTATACCCGCAGGCGTTGCTGGTTGATTCTGTTCAATATCCGCCAATGCCAGTTCCGCAAAAGCTTGCCACGCCGGCATCGCGGTTTTAGCGCCAGATTCGCTTCCTGAAACTTGGTCGTTGCCAAGATTTGTATTCCAAGCGCTTCGGCCCAAAATGCTTTCAGCGTCATCAAAACCGACCCAGGACGTCACCACTAACTCAGGGGTGAAACCGCTGAACCAAGTGTCTTTGACATCATTGGTTGTGCCGGTTTTTCCTGATAAGTCATGCCGCTTTAACGCCTTAAGTTTGGCGGCTGTACCTTCAAAACCAGTGCCGCCCCAGATGGCGCTTTTCATCGCTTCGGCAATCAAAAATGCATTTTCGGCTGAAATGACCCGAGGTGCATATTCGGCAGGTTCAAGGCTGGCGATTGCTGCGCTGCCAGGCGTTGCCGCATCCTGACCGGCAATGGTGTCGTCGGTGCTTGCGGGCGCGCTGCTGGTTTTTGCTGCCACGGTTTGCGCAGGGCAATCATCGCAAACGGCCACTGGTTTATGTTCATAAATCAGATTGTTCTGGTCGTCGAGAATTTTGGTGATGATATATGGCTTCACTTGATAACCACCATTAGCAAAAACCGCGTAACCAGTGACTAACTCCATGGGCGTCAACGAAGCTGAGCCTAAGGCTAGCGTTTGATTTCGTGGCAAATCATCACGATGGAAGCCGAATTTAGCCAGATGATCGATCGCATGGTCGACACCCATTCCACTCAATAGCCGAATAGAGACAACGTTTTTTGATTTTGCTAAGGCCACCCGCATGCGAATTGGGCCATCGTATTCATCTGGTGAGTTTTTCGGCCGCCATGCTTGGCCAGAACCTTCATCCCATTCGTGAATTGGCGCATCATTGATCACTGACGCCAATGTATAGCCGTGTTCCAATGCTGCAGAATAAATAAATGGCTTGATGTTCGAGCCAACCTGACGGTTTGCTTGGGTGACTCGGTTAAATTGGGTCAAACCAAAACTGTAGCCACCAACTAAAGCCCGTACCGCACCATCTTTGGGATTCATCGCGACCAAGGCACTGCTTGCTTGTGGCAATTGGCTAAGTCGCCATTCGCCAGCCATGTCGCGCACATAAATGAGCATCCCAGGCGCTAAAATTTGGCCGGCAAGTTTCGGTGGGTTGCCTTGTCGTTCTTGATTGATATAGGGTCTGGCCCATTTCATCTGTTCCCAGTTGATTTGAGCTTTGCGACCGCCACCAAGCAAAATATCGGCACTTTGTCCTGCAACCGCAGTCACGACGGCTGGTGTTAATTTTTCAATGCTGTCTTGTTCATCAAGCAACGCGATCATTGCTGCTTCAGATAATGGCTTTTCTTCTGTGAAGCCAATGCTGCCATCGGCATTTTCGATTTTTGCTGCCGGCCACAACAGCCGGACCGGCCCGCGGAAACCATGACGCTCATCATAAGCATGCAAATTGTTTTGCACTGCTTCTACGGCGCGGGCTTGCTGTGCCGAATTAACAGTTGTAAATACTTGGAAACCTTTTGAATAGGCTTCTTCTTCGCCATATTTAGCGACAACTTCTTGTCTCACCATCTCAGCCAAGTAGGGGGCTGACGCGGTTGTTTGCGCGCCGTGCAGTTTGGACATAATTGGCGCTTGGATTGCTTCATCATATTGGGCTTTGGTGATGAAGTTCATTGTTAACATCCGGCCTAGCACTATATTCCGTCGCGCCCGAGCGCGGCTTGGTGAACGCACCGGGTTAAGTACTGACGGCGCTTGAGGCAAACCGGCAATAATAGCGATTTCTGACAAGGTTAAATCTTGGATGTTTTTGCCAAAGTAGACCTGCGCAGCAGCTCCGACGCCAAAGGCCCTCTGACCCAGTTCGATACGGTTAAGATATAATTCCAATATTTCATCTTTAGTGAGCAACTCCTCGATATGAAAGGCGAGGAACACCTCTTTGACTTTACGAATAATCTTTTTTTCACGAGTCAAAAAGAACAAGCGCGCAAGCTGCTGGGTAATTGTGCTCGCACCTTGGCTATAGTCGCCGGTCGTTGCGACAACTGAGGCCGCGCGGAACACGCCGATGATGTCGATACCCGGATGCTCGTAAAAGCGAGAATCTTCAGTGGCGATAACCGCTTTAATTAATAAAGGTGGCATCTCTGAAATTTTTAATGGAATGCGACGTTTTTCACCAAATTGTGAAATAAGTTCGCCGTCCTCACTGAACACTCGCATTGGAGTTTGCAGCCGAACGTCCTTCAAAGCCTCGACACTTGGAAGGTCATCTTTGACGTAAAGATAAGCTCCGAAGATGGTCAAAACACCCAAAAGCAAGCCTATTAAGCCAATGATTAACAGTTTTTTAAGCCAAGACACTGAATAGCCCCAATTTTTACTCCCATTTACCAAAATAGGCTGCTAGTATAAATTCATTAGCAGT
>JACCDZ010327470.1_pt1 | contig 19380 bp, 15 predicted proteins | sample 7449551 | NCBI WGS metagenome assembly JACCDZ01 (sample SAMN15323452, study PRJNA562643) | freshwater metagenome | isolation source: river surface water | place: USA:Blue River Watershed | collected 2017-08-18
CAATGGGCCGATGAGCTGACCGCCATGCGCGAGCGCATCAAGGTGATGCGTCAGCGCCTGTACGACGGTGTGGTGGCGAAGTTGCCGGGCCGCGATGTGCGTTACTTCATCGACCAGCGCGGCATGTTCAGCTACACCGGCGTGAGCCCGGAACAGGCTGAAACGCTGCGCACCGAGCATGGCGTGTACGTGCTGCGCTCGGGCCGCATGTGCGCGGCGGGCTTGAACGCCAACAACGTGGACCGCGTGGCCGAGGCCTTCGCGGCCGTGCTGGCCAAGGGCTGAGGACGGTCGGGGCCTGGGCTGCCGCCTTGACGGCTCAGGTGTCCGGGCCCATCAGCTTGATCGGGGTGATCTCGACGCCGTCCTTCACCCCGGCGTTGACCCACAGCGTGCCGTCCTGCACGGTGATCTGCAGTTGCATGCCGCGCTGGGCCAACTGAGCCAGCGCCTGGCTCTGCTCGCTCGGGATCTGCCAGACGGTCAGGTTCTGCGCGCGGGTGAGCTTGTTGGCCACGGTGTTCCACCACACGTTGGTGCTGCTTTGGAAGGCGTAGAGGCTGACGCGGCGGGCGCGGCCAGCGGCCTTCATCAGGCGCTTGTCATCGGGTTGGCCCACTTCCACCCAGTGCAGGATCTCGTCGGAGTAATTCTTCTGCCACAGCGCGGGCTCGTCGGGCTCCCACATGTCCTTGGCCAGCTCGATCGTGCCTTCGGAGGTGTCGGCGGGCCAACCCAGGGCCAGGGCCAGCACGCGGATCATCATGCGCTCGTCCGACTCGGAGGGGTGACGGGCGATGGTGATGTTGGTGTCGACATAGACGTTGCGGTCCATGTCGGCCAGGTTGAGCTGGGCTTTGTAGATCGTGGCTTTGATGGCCATGGCGGGAACCTGTCAGGGACGGAAAAGGGCAAAGACCGCGATCATCCCGCAAAAACGCCGGCCAGCCAGTCGCTCAGGGTCTGGAGCACCTGATCTTGCTCGACTTCGTTGAAGATTTCGTGGGCGAGACCGGGCCAGGGATGGCTCGTTACCCACTGGGCGGGCGCAGCGGCCGCGAAGGCGGCCGAGCCGGCCGGGTCCACGCAGCGGTCGTCTTCGCCCCACATGATCAGGGTGGGTGTGCGCCAGGCGGCGGTGCGCTGGCGAACCACGGCGCCGGCATCGAGCAGGAAGTGGCTGAGGCGGCCGCTGATGCGGTCGTGCACCAGCGGGTCGGCGATGTAGGCGGCCACGGTGGCCGGGTTGTGGCACACCCACTCGGGCTTGAGGCCATTGCCCACCGCCAGATCGGGCGTGAGGCGGGCCACCGTGTTGAGCAGCACCTTTTGCACCGCGCTCAGCGGGATGGCCAGGGCAGGGGAGGACAGCACCAGCGCGTCCACCGGGCGAGCCCAGGCGGCGGGTTCGACAGCATCGCCTTGCCCAGCTTGCGCCGCGACGAAGCGCGCCGCCACGGCCCCACCCAGGCTGTGTCCGATCAGCAGCAGGCGCTGGCCTGGGTAGCCGGCGCGGACGAGGTCGATGGCGCTGGCCAGATCGTGCAGCAGGTCGTCGTCCTGCTTGAGCACGCCGCGTGCGCCGGGGGACTGGCCGTGCCCGCGGTGGTCGTAGCTGACCACGCTCCAGCCCTGGCGGTTGAGGTGAGCGGCCACGTGGGCGTAGCGGCCGGCATGTTCACCCAGGCCGTGCACGATCAGGGCCACCCCGCGGCCGCGCACGTCGGGCGGCAGCGGCCAGTGGTGAACGCGCAGGTCCAGGCCGTCACGGGTGCGGACGGTGGCAGGGATGCGATGGGGCATGGTGGGCTTTCGTGTGCGCGGCAGAGGGAGTTTCAGAAGGCGTGACCGGCGGCGCGCAGGCGGCGCAGCCAGTCCAACCCAGCGGAGGTGGTGGTGCGGGGGCGGTATTCGCAACCGATCCAGCCCGACCAGTTCAGGCGGCGCAGTTCGTCGAACACCCAGGGCCAGGCCAGTTCGCCGTCATCGGGCTCGCCCCGGTCGGGCACGGCGGCAATCTGCAGGTGGCCGACCTGACCGGTGGGCAGCCACCGTCTCAGGCGCTCGGTCACGTCGCCTTCGACGATCTGGCAGTGGTACAGGTCCATCTGCACCTGCAGGTGGGGCGAGCCGATGCGCTGCACCACGGCATGGGCGGCGGCCTGGTGGGTGAGCAGGTAGCCGGGCATGTCGCGGGGGTTGATGGGCTCGATCACCAGGATGCGGTCGTGCGCCTGGGCCTGTTCGGCGGCCCAACGCAGGTTCAGCTCGAAGCGCACCCAGGCGTCGGCGCGTTCGTCGGGCGTGCCCAGGGGCGGCAGGCCGGCCATGATGTGGATGCGCGGACAGCCCAGGGCCACGGCGCGCACCAGCGCCTCGCGCACCACGTGCTGAAACTCGGCCTGGCGCCCGGGCAGGCTGGCCAGCCCGCGATCGCCGTGGGCCCAGTCGCCGGGTTCGGCGTTGAACAGCACCAGTTGCAGGTTCAGGTCGCTCAGGCGCGCCTGGATCTCGGCAGTGGCGTGTTCGTGCGGGAACAGGCACTCGACCCCTGTGAAGCCATCGCGCGCGGCGGCGGCAAAGCGGTCGAGAAACGGCAACTCGGTGTACAACCAAGACAGGTTGGCGGCAAATTTGAGGGCAGACATGGCTGCGAAGCGTAGCCGAGAAGTGCCCGCTTGCCGCAGGGGGTGTCACGGGCGTTCACGGGGGTTTCCTACAATCGACGGATGTCCTCACCTTCCACCGACCAGGCGCGCGTGCCTGTGACCCGCCGCCTGATGTTCTGGGTGGCCCTTCTGTACTTCTCGGAAGGGCTGCCGCTGGGCATTTTTTATGACCTGTTTCCGGTGCACATGCGCCAGGCGGGCGTGGGGCCGGCCGAGATCGGCTTGCTCAGCCTGCTGGGCCTGGCCTGGACGGTGAAGTTCCTGTGGGCGCCGCTGATCGACGCCTGGCGTGGGCACCGCTTGTGGATTGCCGGGGCCAATGTGGGCATGGCGGTGGCGTTGGCGACGCTGGCTTTGAGTCCCCAGGCGCTGGGGCAGGGCGCGACCTGGCCCTGGGTGCTGCTGGCGGCCTTCACGTTCTTGTCGGCCACCAATGACATTGCCACCGACGGCTACACGATCGAGCTGCTGTCCAAGGGGCAGTACGGGGTGGCCAATGGCCTGCGCATCGGCTTTTACCGCGTGGGCATGCTGGCCGCCGGGGCGCTGCTGGTGGTGGCGGGCTGGTCGGGCACGCCGGGGCAGCCTAACTGGGGGGCCGCCTACGGCATGGGCGCGATGCTCATGCTGCTCAACGCCATGGTGATCTTGACGGCGCCACCGCAACCGGCACGGGTGGCCCGCGTCGAAGGCGCCTCGGCCCGGGAATGGGCGGCCGTGCGCGCGCAGCCGATGTGGCTGGTGGCCCTGGGCCTGATGCTGGCCGGGCTGCTCTGGCCGGTGCTGGGCCCGGTGGGCAAAGCGTTCGAATTGGCCTGGGTGCAGGCCATCAGCGGCACCTGGTGGTTCAAGGGCGCGGTGCCCGTGGGACTGATGTTCGCCGGCGCCATTTTGATGGTGCGCGCAGCACGGGGGCCGCAGGCGCACGTCATGTCCGAAGGCCCGGTGTTCGGGGCCTGGGTGGACCTGCTGGCCCGCCCCGGCATGCTCGCCGTGCTGGTCTTCATCCTCACCTTCAAGCTGGGCGATGCGGCCATGGGCTTCATGGTCAAACCCTTCTGGGTGGACGCCGGTTTCACGCCCGCCCAGATCGGTCTGGTCAGCGTCAACGTGGGCCTGGGCCTGTCCATCCTGGGTGGCCTGATCGGCGGGGCCTATGTGGACCGCGTGGGCATCTTCAAGGGGCTGTGGGTGCTGGGCCTGTGGCAGGCTTTGTCCAACCTGGGCTATGCGCTGGCGGCGTGGTACGTCCCGCCCACCGAGCCTGGCATGCAAGTGAGTGTTCACTATCAGGCGGTGGTGTATGCGGCCAGTGGCCTGGAGAGCTTCACGGGTGGCCTGGGCACCGGGGCCTTTCTGGCCTTTTTGATGGGCATCACCAGCAAGGCGCGCGCCACCACCGAGTACGCCATCCTGTCGTCCATCTTCGCGTTTTCGCGGGCTGTGGCGGGCTGGGCCGGCGGTCTGGGCGTGGAGCAGATGGGCTACGCGTCCTTCTTTTTCCTCACCTTCTGGCTGTCTTTCCCGGCTTATTTGTTGCTGCCGGCGGTCCGGCGTATGCTCAGCCGGGACGAGACGCGTTAAGGTCTCTGTCAACCGCTTGTTTTCGATCCAATGCGTGCCATGAACCGTTCTGCCTTTGCCCTGCGTGAAACCTCCCGTCGCCTGCTGTCGCTGGGCGTGGTGTCGCTGGCGTTGGCCAGCCCCTGGGCGCTGGCCCGCGAAGGCGTGGACGTGAACAAACAGCATTCCGGCTTTGCGCGCCTGGTGCCGGCCGACCAGGTGGAGGCGGCCGCGCAGCAGCAGTTCGCCCAGATGGCCTCGCAGGCCAAGGCGCAGAACGCGCTGCTGCCCGAGAACCACCCCCAGGTGGTGCGGCTGAAGGCGATCGCGCAGCGCATCATCCCGTACACGCTGGAGTGGAACAGCCGGGCCCGCCAATGGCAGTGGCAGGTGATGGTGCTGAACTCGAAAGAGCTCAACGCCTTTTGCATGCCGGGCGGCAAGATTGCGTTTTACACCGGCATTCTGGAAAAGCTCAAGCTGACCGACGACGAGACGGCAATGATCATGGGCCACGAGATGGCCCACGCCCTGCGCGAGCACGCCCGTGAGCGCATGGGCAAGACCTCGGCCACGCAGACTGGTGCCAGCTTGCTGTCGAGCCTGCTGGGCCTGGGCAGCACGGGCGACACCCTGCTGAACATGGGCGGTCAGTTGCTGACGCTGAAGTTCAGCCGTGCCAACGAGTCCGAAGCCGACCTGGTCGGCATGGAGCTGGCCGCGCGCGCTGGCTACGACCCGCGTGCCGGCATCAGCCTGTGGAAGAAGATGGCCGCCTCCAACGGGGCGCCGCCGCAGTGGCTCTCCACCCACCCGGCCAGCGGCACCCGCATCCAGGAAATGGAAGCGGCCATGCCCCAGGTGATGCCGCTGTACGAGCGCGCCGCCAAGCCGCCGCGCCGCTATGACGCCCCGGCGCGCACCGGTTCGTACTACCTGACGCAGGAGCCGCTGGCCTTCTGGGGCCTGGGCACCTCGCCGCTGCTGACGCGTCACTGAAGTCCCACGGACGCCCCCTGAGGCGCCACAGAGCCCCCACGCCAGACAGCGCGGCGGGGCTTTGTTAACATCGGCCCATGCCTCATCGCCTGGTCCTCAACCCCTGCAGCCTGCTGCGCGACGCCCGCCTGGTGGCGTTTGCGTGCGCGTGCCTGCCATGCGGGACGGGGCTGTTTGCGGGTGGGCACTGGCGACACAAGCCGGTTGCACATTCCCCGGCCCGGCGATAACCCCCCTCCTTTTTTGCGCACACCATCATCGCCGGGCCCCTGCTCAGCGCGATCGCGACCCTCAGCTCCCCGCTGATGCCTGAGGCCGCCCCGATGGAGATGCGTCATGTCGACGAAACCTGCCACGCTGCCCGCACCGAATGCCGCCGGTGCGATGGAGTTCACCAAGCGCTTTCTGCGCGCCAAAAACCCCTGTGCCAACGGCTTTCGCTGGTTCGTTCGCCATGTTGAAGATGGCGCCAGCTACCAGGAGGCCCTGGACACCCTGGTGCAGGCCGGCCGCGTGGAGGATGCCTGCTGGCTGCTGACGCAGTTCGGGCCCACGGATGCGGTGCTGACGGTGGACGCGATCGAGGCCGAAGCCATCGTGTTCTCGGGCACGCTGGAAGTGCGCGGTCACATCGAGGTGAGCACGGTGGTGCGCGCGGGTCGCATGATCCGCGCCGGCGGGGGCATTCGTGCGGGTGAGCAGATCATCGCGGGCGATGGCATCCGGGTGGGCGGCGGCATCCGCTGTGACGGCAGCCTGAGCTCGGGGGGCGATGTGCGCGCCGAGTGGGGCATCGAGGTGCAGCAGGCGCTGAGCTGCGCCGACGACGTGCGTGCCGGCTGGGACCTGATCTGCGGCGACAAGCTCAACGTGGGTGGCCACATCGTGGTCGGGCAGGACCTGATCACGCAGGGCGCCGTGACGTGCGGCAAGAGCGTGCGCGTGGGCGGGCGCCTGACCGCCGCCGACAGCGTGCGGGCCGAGCAGGGCATCTGGACCGGCGACGACATCACGTGCGGCATGCACCTGGAGGCCGGCTGGGGGATCAAGTCCGCGGGCGCCATCGAGGCGCAAGGCGCCGTGAAGGCCGGCGAGAGCCTGTGCGCCCATGGCGAGATCTGCGCGGGCACGGGCTATGGCGTGTACGCCGGCTTGAGCGTGCAGGTGGACACCTGGGCGGCCAGTGCCCAGGTCATGGCCGCCACCAAGCCCGAGGGCCTGATGAGCGGCTGCTGGGCGGGGCCGTCGCCGCTGGCGTGAGCGGGGTGCGCACGCGTCAGTTCCGTGCGGGCGCTCAGCGCACTCAGCGCGCCTGCAGGAAGGGGTTGTAGCGCCGCTCTTCGCCGAAGGTGCTTTCGGGGCCGTGGCCGGGCGTGAAGGTCACGTCATCGCCCAGTGGCAGCAGCTTGGTCTTGATGGCGTTGATCAGGTCGGCGTGGTTGCCCTGGGGGAAGTCGGTGCGGCCGATGCTGCCGGCAAACAGCACATCGCCCACGAAGGCGTGGCGGGTGCCCTCGTGGAAGAAGACGACGTGGCCGGGGGTGTGGCCGGGGCAGTGCAGCACCTTGAGGGTGTGCTGGCCAATGGTGACCTCGTCGCCATCGTGCAGCCAGCGGGTGGGCGTGAACAGCTCGGCCTGCGGGAAGCCGAACATCTGGCTTTGCTTGGGCAGGCCGTCGATCCAGAACTGATCACCCGTGTGCGGGCCGATGATGGGCAGGTCCAGCTCGCGCGCCAGCGTGCCGGTGCCGCCCGCGTGGTCGATGTGCGCGTGCGTGAGCCACAGGGCCTTGAGGGTCAGGCCGCGCTCTTCCACCGCTTCGAGCAGCTTGCCCAGGTCGCCGCCTGGGTCGATCAGGGCCGCCTCGTGCGTGGCGTCGCACCAGACGAGGGAACAGTTTTGTTCGAACGGGGTGACGGGGATGGTGAGGCGGTGGAACATGGGGTGGGAGGAGGATTTGGATAACAAAGTTTCAAAATTCCAAACATAGTTTCAAAACTGGACTTTCACGCTTTGGCGAAAAACCAAACATAGTCTCAAAACGCGTTGATTTGAAACGACTTTTGAGAGCGTAGCACCTTCGTGCATTGTGATCATGTCCTCGCCTGTCCACAGCGATCCAGGGTTGGGCGTGGACCTTCCCGTGCGTAAGACGGCTTGCCTCCCCCTGATCCGCCGCGACTTCTAACCCTAAAGCGCTGAATGACGGCCATGCAGCGATAGCGGCCGGTCAATGTCCCAACCTCGAATGTCGGCTAACTGCCAGAGGCGGAAGCTAGAGATTGATCATCTGACGGCAGTCTCACTTCAACGCATACCGGTAGCGGCAAGCCTACCTACCTTTGCCAGCGTTTCTTCTTTAATCTGACTGGTTGCCGGACTATCTGAGAGGTAGGCAGTCACAAAGACCGGGGCCCCTTGTGGCGGTAGCAAAATTCCAATGTCGTTGGCGTCGGTCTTGTTGGTTCCCGTCTTGTCTCCAACGGTCCAATCAGCAGGGACTCCCGCCTGAAGACGCTTTCCGCCAGTCGTGTTTTCGAGCAACCATTGACGAAGCAATTTACGCGATGTGGGGGAGAGAGCATCGCCGACGAGGAGCTTGTTCATGGTCATGGCCATGGCTCGCGGCGAGGTCGTGTCTAAGGTAGCTCCCTCGACTCGGATATTGAGGTCGGGTTCAATTCGGTCGAGTCGAGTGACCTTGTCACCAACCTTCCTGGCAAATTGGGTGAGAGCTTTCGGACCTCCGTAACTGGCCAGAATCAGGTTGCCCGCTGTGTTGTCACTGGTCGTGATCGTGGCATGACAGAGTTGCGCCAACGTCAATCCTTCGCCATCGGCATACGCCTCCGTTACGGGTGACCAAGGCACCAAGTCCTGTTTGCGGTATCGAATTCGCCGCTCAAGCGACTCCTGACCGCGATCAACACGCGCCAGCACCAGGGCACTCGCCAGCAACTTGAACGAGCTGAGCATCATGAAAGTCTCGTCCGAGCGATAGCCGAATTCGTGGCCATTCGCAGTGTCGATGACATGCACACCCAGGCGACCTTGGGCTTTGGCCTCGAGCTGCTGGAGTGCAGCAGTCATCTGCCCTTGCTGAGCTAGTGCGAAGCTTTTCTTGGGAAGAATCATGGTTGACCCAAGAGCGGAACAGGCCATGGCCGCAGAGAAAGTGCGTCTTCGCATGATTGTCCGTTTATGAAAACGGCAAGCATTGTATTGACGGAGCGTAACCTCTCGACTTGTGTGCCACGCCGGCAAACTGCTGCCTTGAATAGCTGATTTGGCCGGCGATAGCTGCCGGCCAGTGAGTGTTGGCCAAAGGTCCGCAACCAGCCTGGAGCCGCTGCAACCGACCGTTTTCCGGCGGCATCGGGCTGCTAATAGCACCAAAGACACGTGTTCATGCCCCCCGCCGCAACTCCCTGACTCCACGCCCCAGTTTGCGACGTAAGAGGGCCCGCAAGGTGACCCCATCCGAGTACCCGACCTGGGCGGCAACCTGGTCGACACTTGCATTCCCGGTGCGCAGCAGATGGACGGCATGCTCGACGCGCAGGTCCTGAAAGTACGAGAGTGGCGTCTTTCCCAACACGCTTTGTAGCCGCCTCGCCAAAGTCCGTTCGCTTGTACCCGCGGCGCTGGCCGCCTCGGCCAGCGAGAAACCACACGCTAACCGACGTCTGGACCAGCACTCGAAGCGCTCAACGATCGGGTCGGCATGCGCCAGGTGGTCGGGAATCACGAACTCGGCTTGCGAGCTGCGTGTCTCAACCAGCAGGTAACGCGCCACCAGGGCCGCCAGCGATGGACTGTGTCCTCGGATGATGCGCAAAGCCAAGTCGACGTGGGCCAAAGCGGCACCCGCTGTGGTGAAGCGTGTCGTGTTCACGATCATGCGGGACTCATCCAGCGTGACGTTTGGATAGCGCTGCCGAAACATTGGCCCCAGCCACCATGACGTGGTCGCCTGGTGGCCGTCGAGCAGGCCACTCTCTGCGAGCAAAAAACCACCAGAGCAGGCGGTGCCGAGGTGTGCGCCAGCGGTGGACCACTGCTGCAAGGCCGCGACCGCGTCAGGCACGTCGGGTCGTGCGAGTCGCGCAGCGAGTGTGTCAGGCATCTTGTCGCCAAACGCGGGCATGAGCACGACGTCAGGTTCAGGCACATCGCGCGCAGGGACGACGGGGACCGTCAATCCTTGCGCAGTCCGGATGCGACGCCGCACGGCCACCAGCGTGATCTCGATGGGTGCGGGAGCCTGTGGCAGCGAACCCGCCATGGCGTTGGCCAAGCCGAGGGTGTCAGTCAGCGCGGCAAGCCCCAGATCAAACACACCATCAGAAACAAGCAAATGCACCTTCATGGCAGAAATGATATCAATATTGTCATTCCTGCCGATAGATAGAAATACCAGCCAGGCCTAGACTGCACACCAATCCATTCCTTCACCCACGTTCCCATTGACCAAAGGATCACACCATGACCAAGCTCGCCCTATTTGTTCGCCTCGAAGCCAAACCCGGACAGGAGGCTGCGCTGGCCGACTTCCTAGCCAGCGCACTTCCGCTCGCTAACGCCGAGTCCGGCACCACCGCTTGGTTCGCATTGAAGTTTGGCCCTTCGACCTTCGGTGTGTTCGATGCCTTCGCCGATGAGGCAGGTCGCCAGGCACACCTTGACGGTCAGATCGCAGCGGCCTTGATGGCCAATGCAGCGACCTTGCTCAGTTCTCCACCCAACATCGAGAAGGTCGAACTGCTTGCCGTCAAGCTGCCTGCGTGATGACAACCCACTTTGACCGCATCAGGGCGCGCTGAATGTTTCAGCTGAGCGTTGAAGCGCGCGCGCGCGGGACATCATTCGGTGATTGACCGCAAGTGGCCGGGAGTGGCCGGGAGTGTTGGCTGGCTATCCACCTTACAGCAGTCGTTTGTGTGATGCCGCCCTAGCCGTTTGCCTGGGCGGCCCCTCCCTTCAGGCGATCAGATTTCGGTCTGCTCAGAGATCTCCAGGGCATCGTCGACCTCGATGCCGAGATACCTCACCGTCGATTCCAACTTGGAGTGCCCGAGAAGCAACTGGACAGCTCGCAGATTCTTGGTTCGACGATAGATGAGCGTGGCCTTCGTCCTGCGCATCGAGTGCGTACCGTAATCGGCACGGTCCAGTCCAAGCTCATCGACCCAATGCCCGAGGATGCGCGCGTACTGCCGGGTGCCCAGATGTGGGGATGCGTGAAGGCGGCTGGGAAACAGGAAGTCCTCGGGCTTCAGCTCAGCCTGCTTGATCCAAGCCTGAAGAGCCTCCCGAGTCGCCAGCGTGATTTCGAACTGCACCGGGCGCTGGGTCTTGTGCTGCATAACGATTGCACGCGTTGCCATCTGATCACCGTGACACACATCCCGGACCTTCAGTGCGACCAGATCGCAGCCCCGAAGCTTGCTATCGATGCCTAGGTTGAAGAGGGCAAGTTCGCGCACTCGGTGCTCCATTTGTAGACGAACACGGAGCGCCCAAATGTCCTTCAGCTTGAACGGGGCCTTCTGCCCGACGATCTTGCCCTTGTTCCATGGCTCGCGATGAGCCGTATTTGTAGCTGATCCCATGATGGTCTCCCATCGAGTTGACGGCCGACCAAGATGCGCCTCCCGGCAACAAAGGCGCTTGCTCTAGGTCAAGACGCCCTCGTGCTGCCCAGCCACGCGGAACGGCTGCTGTCCTGCACGGGCCGACACTGTCACTATCGGCCGGTTGCAGCCGTTGGCAGTCCTGCCACGGACGTCAGCTATGCGCTGCAAAGCGGCCCTTCCCCCAGAAGAACCGCAACAAGCTGCCAGCGCCCATCGCAACCCTAGCACTCAGGCCCTTCGCTCATCCCCCTCCTGCGTGGCCCCGACAGCATCAAACGCTCACTTCACCGCGTAAGCCGCAAAACGCTCATCCAGCGGCGTCGCAAACGCGTGATTGGAGAAGTTGCTGAGCGCTTTGACCCCAGCGGCCAGGACGATGCACAGCGCCTGTTGCTCCGAAAAGCCCGCGCTCAGGAAAGCCTGCACGACCGTTGCCCGCGGGCGGCCATGTGTGGCCACCAGTTCGCTGGCCATGGCGTACAGGGCCGCCAGTCGTTGATCTGGGATCGGTGCCTGCGCGCGAATGGCAGCCAGCACCTCTGCCGGCACGCCCGACACCTTGTCGGCCAGCATGCTGTGCGCCGCCGAGCAGTAGCTGCAACCATTGGCCTGGCTGATGGCCAGGAACACCACTTCCTGCTCGCTCGGCAAAAAGCCAGACGCCTTGCGAAACAGGCCGTAGCCATGCAGGTAAGTGCTCAACACCGCAGGCACGTTCACCATGTTGGCGTACATGTTGGGGATGAAACCCACTTGCTTGAGCGCCTGCTCCAGCAGCGGCTTTTGTGTCTCATCGGCGGTGCCGAGGTCGATGGCCGCCAGCGTGGGCAGGTAGGGCGAAACCGAAGAAGGGATGGAAGAAGACATGGTGTGCTCGTCATGAAGTGAAAGGGTGTTCTGGCGCTCGGACATGGCGTCCAAGCCACACCAATGTAGGCAACGAACCGATACGATGGGTGATCAATCCAATCGATCCATCGATCAATCGTCTCACCATGATCGACCCACTCGCCGCGCTGCTGCAGCGCTTTTCCTTGAGCGCTGGTGTGTTCCATGTCGGGCAGATCTGCGGCATCCACCACTTCGCGCAGGACGCCAGGCACGGCCATGTGCACCTGATCAGGCGTGGGCCTGCGCAACTGATCGAAGCATCCGGCTCTGTCACGCGCATTGAAGAGCCCACGCTGATCTTCATGCCGCGCCCCGACGTGCACCGCTTGATCACGCACGAGCAGCAAGGCGCCGACGTCGTGTGCGCCAACATCCTGTTTGGCCTGGGGGGCAGCAACCCCATCACCACGTCCTTGCCCAGCGTGATTCAAATCAGGCTGGCGGACTTGCCGGGGGCGCAAGCGTTGCTGTCCCTGGTGGACGAAGAGGCCTTCACGCCGCAGGCAGGTCGGCAAGCGGCGCTGGATCGGTTGTGCGAGGTGCTCATGATCCGATTGCTCAGGCATTGTCTGGCCCATGGGCTGACGCAAGGTGGGGTGCTGGCGGGCCTGGCAGACCCCAGGTTGGCGAAGGCGCTGCAAGCCATGCATGCACAGCCCGGCCGGGCTTGGTTGATCAGCGATCTGGCGTCAGAGGCAGGCATGTCTCGCGCCAGGTTCGCTGCACGCTTCAGCGAGGTCACAGGTCAGACACCGGCCGACCACCTCGCTGCCTGGCGGGTCCTGGTGGCGCAAGACCTGCTGCGCGATGGACACGCTTTGAAGAGCGTGGCGCTCGACGTCGGGTACGGCAGCGTCAGCGCCTTCTCGCGGGTGTTCGCTCGGCATGTCGGCTGCACGCCGACCGCTTGGCTGCGCCACACTGAAGTCCACCGATAAGATTGAACTTCCACACAGGGAACCCCATGACCGCACCCGCGCCCATCTCCAAGCTGCGCAGCTTCCAGCTCTTCGCTCGCAAGGTCGCCGCGCTGGCCCTGCCCTACTTCCGCTCTGAAGAGAAATGGAAGGCCCGGGCCCTGCTGGCCGCCATCGTGGTGCTCAACCTGGGCGCGGTCTACATGCTGGTGCTCATCAACGACTGGAACCGCGTCTTCTACGACGCGCTGCAGAACAAGGACGCCAAGGTGTTCTGGCACGAGCTGGGGCGCTTCACCTACCTGGCGTTCGGCTTCATCGTCATCGCGGTCTACCGCTTCTACCTGACGCAGCTCTTGCAGGTGCGCTGGCGCGCCTGGATGACGGCGCACTACCTCGACCGCTGGCTGGCCAACAAGGCCTTCTACCACCTGGAGCTGGCGCGCTTTTCCAAGCTCAACGGCGCCATCCCCGACAACCCCGACCAGCGCATCGCCGAAGACGTCAACCAGTTCACCAGCTACTCGGTGACGCTGACCATGGGCCTGCTCAACGCCCTGGTCACGCTGGCGAGCTTCGTGGGCATCTTGTGGTCGCTGTCGGGTAGCTTCGGCTTTCACTTCGACGGGCAGGCGTACGTCATCCCCGGCTTCATGGTGTGGATGGCGGTGGCCTATGCGCTGGTCGGCAGCGTGGTCGCGCACTACGTGGGCCGCGCCTTGATCACCCTGAACTTCCGCCAGCAGCGCGTCGAGGCCGACTTCCGTCACCACATGGTGCGGGTGCGCGAGTACAGCGAGTCGATCGCGCTGGACCAGGGCGAGCCGGTGGAGCGCCAGCAGATCGGCCTGCGCTTTGGTGAGGTACTGGCCAACTACCTGCAGTTGCTCAAGCGACAGAAGGCGCTGACCTGGTTCACCGTGGGCTACGGGCAGGCGGCGGTGGTGTTTCCCTTCATCGTGGCGGCGCCCAGGTTTTTCAGCGGCGCCATCCAGCTCGGTGAGCTGATGCAGGTGGCCTCGGCTTTTGGACGTGTGCAGGACTCGCTGTCCTGGTTCGTCGAGAACTACGACAGCCTGGCCGCCTGGCGCGCCACCACCGACCGCCTGACCAGTTTCGAAGAGAGCTTCACGGCGCTGGCGCAGCATGCAGGCGGCACCACCGAGCTGCGCCCCAGCCCCGATGCCGACTCGGTGTTGATCGATTCAGCCCAGATCAACCTGCCCGACGGCACACCGCTGATCCACGCCCAGGGCTTGGTGCTGCATGCCGGGCAGCACGTGCTGGTCAAGGGCCCGTCGGGCTCGGGCAAGTCGACGCTGTTCCGCACGCTGGCGGGCATCTGGCCTTGGGCGCGCGCCAAGCTGGCCCGCCCGGCCGACTTCGAGCAGCGCGCCATGTTCCTGCCGCAGCGGCCCTACTTCCCCAACGGCTCGCTGCGCGAGGCCCTGGCCTACCCCGCCACGCCCGAGCGCTACACCGAGGCGCAGATGCAGCAGGCCCTGCGCGACGCCCTGCTGCCGCAACTGGCCGACCAGCTCGACCGCGAAGACGCCTGGGGGCAAAAGCTCTCGGGCGGCGAGCAGCAGCGCCTGGCCATCGCGCGGGCCTTGCTCAAGCAGCCGCGCTGGCTGTTCGTGGACGAGGCCAGCAGCGCGCTGGACGAAGAGGCCGAGCGCGTGCTGTACCAGCGCTTGCGTGAGCTGGTGGCCGCGCAGAACGGCGCGCTGATCTCGATCGCGCACCGGCCGGGTGTGGCGGCCTTCCATGAGTGGCAATGGCAACTGAGCGGCGAGGCCTCACGCCAGCGTGCCTGGGAGGTGCAAGCCACACCTGCCCACTCGGCTGCGCCCATTGGCTAAGATGCGGGCACCTCCCCACCCCTGAGCGCACCCCATGCAACTCCTGATCCTTGGCCTGGCGATCTTCCTGGGCGTTCACTCCATCCGCATCTTTGCCGAGGGCTGGCGCAACGCGCGCCTGGCCGCCATGGGCGAGATGGCCTGGAAGGGCGTTTACTCGGTGGTGTCGCTGATCGGGCTGGTGCTGATCGTCAAGGGCTACGGCGAGGCTCGCCTGTCGCCCACGCTGCTGTGGGTCAGCCCGACTTGGGCGGCGCACCTGGCGGCCTTGCTCACGCTGCTGTCCTTCGTGCTGTTGACCGCGGCGTACGTGCCGGGCAATGCGATCAAGCTGCGCCTCAAGCACCCCATGGTGCTGGGCGTGAAGGTGTGGGCCCTGGCTCACCTGCTGGCCAATGGCACGCTGGCCGACGTGGTGCTGTTCGGCAGCTTCCTGGCCTGGGCGATCTTGTGCTTCCGCTCGGCCCGGCGCCGTGACGTGGCACCTGCGGCGGGGCCAGCTTCCCCCCTGGCCACCGCCTTGACCGTGGCCATTGGCCTGGGCGCCTGGACCGCGTTCGCGATGTGGGGCCACGCGGCCCTCATCGGTGTGCGCCCCTTCGGGATGATGCCTGCCGCTGGCGCTTGAGCCCGCTCACCAGATGCGCACGCGCTGCGCGGGCGCACGCCACATGGGGTCGCCCTCGCGGATGCCAAAGGCCTCGTGGAAAGCATCGAGGTTGCGCAATGGCAGCGTGGCCCTGAGCGTGCTGATGGCGTGGTAGTCGAGCGAGACCAGCATGCGCAGGCGTTCCGGGCGGGCTTTGTAGGACCACAGCTGAGCCCAGGCCACAAAGCAGCGCTGGTCTGTGCCGAGGCCATCGATCGGAGCCTGAGGCTTGCCTTGGAGAGACCGCTTGAGTGCCGCGTGCGCCAGGGTGATGCCACCCAGGTCGGCGGTGTTCTCGGTCACGGTCTGCGAGCCGTTGTGCATCAGGCCGGGCAGGATCTCGACCTCGCTGTACTGCTTGACCAGCATGTCGGCGCGCTGCTGGAAGGCCGAAGCGGCCTGCGGCGTCCACCAGTCGCGCAGGTTGCCAGCCGGGCCGAACTGGCGGCCGAAGCTGTCGAAGCCGTGGGTGATCTCGTGGCCGATCACCGCACCCATGGTGCAGTAGTTGACCGCCGCGTCGGCGCCCGGCGTGTAGAACGGCGGCTGCACGATGGCCGCCGTGATGTCGATGCCGTTGGTCTGCGGGTTGTAGGCCGCGTTGACCGCGATCGGCGTGGTCTTGCCCGGCTCGGCAAAGCGCTCCGGCTTGGCCGGCTGCCCCAACTTGGCAAGCTGGTGACGGGTGCGGAACGCACCGAGTCGCTGCAGGTTGCCGAAGTGATCGTCGGCGCGGATGCTCACGCCGCTGAAGTCGATCCACGCCCCTTCGGCCGGGTGACCGACCTGGATCTCGATGCGCGAGAGCTTGTCGAGCGCCGCCGCGCGGGTGGCGTCGTCGAGCCAGGGGTTCAGGCGCAGGCGCTCGGTGAACTCCTCGCGGATGTGGCCCACCATCTCGCTGACCTCTCGGCGGGTCTGTTCGGTGAAGTGGCGCTGCACGTACAGCCGCGACAAGGGGTGCGGCAGCACGACGCCCATGAGCCGCTCGATGTCGACGTCCAACGGTGCGGGCTGGGTCAGGCCGTTGCGTTGCATGGAGAAGGCCTGGTCCAGGCCGCGCCAGGGTTGACCGAGGGCACCGGCCAGCGTGGTCAGGGCATGCCACCGCAGCAAGGTGCGGCGCTCTTCCAGCGAACGCTGGCCCCACACGGCCTGCACACCCTTGAGTCCACCCAGGTCCGGCGCGATCAGCGTCGCGGGGGGTTGCACACCGAGCGCGCTCAGCAAGGCCCGCAGGTCCAGCGCCGGCACGAGGGCCTGGGCCTCGTCCAGGCTCAGGTGGTTGTCCATGAACTGGGGGTCGCGCCCTTGTTCGGTGGTCATCTGTGCGCGCGCCAGGTCGGTTTCCATGGCGAGCACGGTGCTGGCTGCGTCCCAGGCCTGGCGCGGTGTGTCGCCCAGGGCCCGGAACATCTTCATCATGTGGTTCAGGTACAGCCGGCGGATGGGTTCGGCCTCCGGCTGGAGGTACTCGTCGCGGCTGAGCACCTGCTGACCGGGGCCGAGCGCCAGGGCGTTCACCTTGCTGTCGCGGTAGTCGGCACCGACATCAACGTTGACGATCGGAGAGGCCATGAAACCCAGTTGCAGCATGGCGGACATGCGGGCGAGCTCGGCAGGGTCATCGAGCTGGGCGCCTGCGATGGCCTTCAGCGTGGCTTCGATGGGTTTGAGGCCCAGCGCATCCAGGCGCTTGAGGTCGGACGCGGCGCGGTAGAAGTCGCCCACTTGCTGCACGGGCGTGCCCGCCGCTGCGCGCTGTCGCGAGGCATCACGGATGATGCGCAGCAGGCGCTGATCCAGTTGGTGCGCCAACTCGCCAAACCGGCCTGCATCGCCTTCGCTGGCGGGAATCGGCGTGCGATCGAGCCAGGCCCCACTGGCGTAGCGCACGAAGTCGCGCCTGGGGTCGGCTTTGGGGTCCATGTTCCGGACCGAAAAGCCCAGGTCCGACGTGGCGGGGCGGCTCACCGGATGCGGGTGACGCTGGTGCTTGGCTGCGGGCTCGGCGGCTGCGGGCTGCGTGAGCCCCAGACCTGCGCTGATCAACAGCGTGCACGCGGTCAAACGCCGCGCAGATTGACTGGGCTTGGACATCGTCTTTCCTTTTCCTGGTTGAATTTATCTGCCTCAGGCGCCGTGGTGAGCGCTGGGGTCATCGGTTGGTGGGAGTTCGGTGTGGACCGCATCGAGGAGGGGCATCGAGTCTGCCAAGGCATCGACGTCGCCACTGGCGGTGTGTGCATCGGCCATGACAGCCAGATCCTGATCGGGCGGCAGGCCCGCATGCTCGGGCGGTGGCGCTTGCGTGTGAGCCGGGTCCACACCGACCACCGACAGGTACGCATCGGCAGCGCTGCCATCGTGGCTGGCGGCAGTGTCGTGGGTCTGTTCGGCGTGCGCCATGTCCGCAAAATGCAGGTAGTCAGCCACCGAACCACCGCTGTCATGCGAGCGATCGCTGCTGGCGTGAGCCTGGTCATCGCGGCTGTCGTGAGCGGCGTGCCCGGACGCGACGTCCACCACCACGGCATGCGTGTCATCCAGGGCGGCCGTTGGGTCATCGTGCTGATCGCCGGGGGGCGCGGGGTGGGCGCTGCCTGAGCCGGTCGGCGCAAAGAAGGTGACCCCGATGGGTCGGGTCACCTGCCCCATCGGGCTGGTGGTGGTGCCACCTTGTCCGAGGTAGTGCACCGACAGGTAGTGATCGTCGCCCACGTTGTGCAGCCAGGGCTTGATCTGGCTCGAGCCAGGTCGCTGCGGGTCGTAGACCTGCACCCAGTTCGCGCCAGGGTTCTGCGAGTGAAAATCGACGAGCTGCCCCAGGTTGATGGTGGATGAGCCAGCGATCGGGTTGACAGGCTGCTGGGTGCTCACATTGCCATGGTCGTCGGTGAGCAGCAGGCCCGCGCCCTGAACGGTCAGCTCAACGGTGTAGAGCGGCCAGGAGTTGCCTGCCTGCATGGCCCGTGCTGCGGCCACATAGGCCGGCACGTTCGTGTTCAGGAAGGTGTCGATGAGCTGCTCGAAAATGTCGCCCGATTGAACGAGGTTCGGCTGGAGCACGTGGTTGCCAGGCGGCGCCTGGATCACGCCGGGAGGCCGCAAGGCCGGGGGCATGGGCTCGTCCACCCCCAGGATGTTGATGTCGATTTCGTGCGTGGTGCCGTCCACGCTTTCGACCGTGATCGCGTCGGTCAGCATGTCGCCCGCATTGAGTCGCTGGATGTCCGGCTGGCTGTTGTCGGCGGTATAGACCCAAGCTCCCTGCTCGTCGATGCTCAGCGACCCGTGATGCCCCAGCACGTTGTGCTGCGAGACGAAGTGATCTTCGCCCGTGTCCAGGTCACTGATGTGCAGTCGGCCGCTCGTTTGCAGCTGGCCGCTTGACGTCACCTGGTCCTCGGTGACGCTGGCGTGATCGCGCCCACTGATGATGGCCGGATCGTTGGCGCCACGCAGGTTGATCAACACGCCGAGTTCGGTGACCTGCAGCCCGTGCCCATCGGAGACGGTCACGGGCACGCGGATCTTGAACAGCTCTCCCTCGCTGAGGTGCTGGTAGTCGACGTAGCTGGGCGAGAAGTAATAGGTGCCATCCGCCTGCAGGGTGAAGCCCGGCACCTGTGCGGCGGTGCTGTAGGTGTAGGTGTGCCCGGGCAGCGCCGCATCCATCTGCAGCAGCCCCTGGATGAGTCGGCCGTTCTCGACAGCGTGTTCCACTCGGATGATCAGATGAGGTGACTCGTCGGCCCCGTTGATGCTCACCACCACCTGGTGCGGCGTGCCATCGACGCCGAACGCGGTGAACCGATCTGTCAGCGTGTCGCCCTTGCCGAGGGCCTGCACGGCTCGGTCCTGGTTGTCGAGGGCGTAGGTCCAGCTGCCATCGGCTGCGAGCGTGAAGCTGCCATGGCCCCCCGCCACGTGGGATTGGGGCGTGAAAACCGCCTGCTGGTCGTCGATGTCCGAAATGCGGAGCCGACCGCCGGTCGTGAGCTGGTTGTCCTCGGTCACCGCGCCCTGGTCCACCCCCGTGATCACGGCTCGATCATTGCTGCCAGTCAGGCCGATGATCAGCGGCTGCGTGCTGTGCTCACCCAGGCTGTCGGTCACCGTGATCGGGATGCTCAGCGTGAGCTTCTGGCCTTGCGCCAGGTGCTGGTAGGCCGCGTTGCTCGGATCGAAGG
>JACCDZ010076106.1_pt1 | contig 19370 bp, 22 predicted proteins | sample 7449551 | NCBI WGS metagenome assembly JACCDZ01 (sample SAMN15323452, study PRJNA562643) | freshwater metagenome | isolation source: river surface water | place: USA:Blue River Watershed | collected 2017-08-18
AGCTGCTGCGGCGGCAAGAGGAGACGAGCGAGCTGCTGCGGCGGCAAGAGGAGACGAGCGAGCTGCTGCGGCGGCAAGAGGAGACGAACGATCTGCTACGGCGGCAAGAGGAGACGAACGATCTGCTGCGGCGGCAAGAGGAGACGAACGATCTGCTGCGGCGGCAAGAGGAAAATCAACGGGTGAATCGAACACTTCAATGACTTCCGGTGATACCCGAGGGGCAGGAGGAGGGGGCGGTGGTGTATCAAATACTTCAATCACTTCCGATGTGGGAAGAGGAGGAGTATTCAAGCGCTGCCGTCTTCTCGGGTTTTCGTCATCTTCACGTGGTGTCCTTCCGAACCGTATGTCACGTTTTGCCAGAAACCGTTCACGAAGCGCAAGTGTGTCAAGATACATTTTTACTATTACAAGGAGACAAAAAAGTCGGGGTCACTCCCGGCGGGGCTTGAACCCGCGACCACTAGATTAAAAGTCTAGCGCTCTTGCCAGCTGAGCTACGGAAGTTATCGCGATACATGCAGATTGTACCACCAGCTATAAGAATACAAGGGGTCGTAGCAGTCACGCACGGACCACATTGGGGGCTCGTCGGGGTTATCGGGATCCGGGTCGTGCTGTTGATGGAAATCGCACTGCGACCGAATCTCCGTCAGCATCGCGAGCATTTCAAGAGATCCCGTCTGGGTGACGTCGAAATCGCGGTTTTGCGCAAAGAACACGTCGGATTGCTCGGGCGTTTCGATGGCGAACGGATCGATGTTCGAGACAAAGTCCACAGTGTCGGTTCCGAACTTGTGCTTCTGCATGAGCCTCGAGAGATTCGCCTCGTTCTTATAAAACGCCCGCAAGAACTCACAGGGGTCCGGACGGAAGTGACGAAAAAACGCGCGGTTCTGTGCGAACCATTCGTACGCGGCGTTCGGACACTTGGTGTTCACAATGACCGGCTTGAGCTCTTGATGTCCGCTCGGAAGTTCGGGGGTCACGACGATCACGTCGGTGTGCGAAGGGACCTTTTTGAAGAAAATGTTCAGCACACTCTTTGTCCACGGCGTAGACAGATCCACGTACACATGCCGAAATAAACCTTGACGAAGTCCCGGGTTCTCGTCGAAAATCTGCGTGGTCGTCATTTCGTCGTCCGCGAGAACCATCAGCGCACTTCTCTTGTTCCAGTACACGTCGCAGTGCGCACGTACGAACATCGAAACACCCGCACCCGACGGCCCGTACACGAGCGTGCGGCGTGAACTCCGTCCAAGTATTTCCCGCGAAACCCGACGACACTCGCGATGGCGAAAGATCTCGTGCGGCTTTAAATGAAACACGGCGTCGTCCATTCGTTTCATACTTCGCTCGAAAGTGGTGTAGTATTCGCACGCGTCTGCACACGCGCCTCCGAGGCGACGCACGCAATCAAGTCTTTGCCAACAACAAAATGCAGCGCAATGTCCACAAAGAAAAGAACCACGAGCGCCAAGAACACGTACAACAATCCGAGACGAATGAGCACCGACGAGCCGTGCTGGATCAGCGCGGCCTGCACGAAACAGATGAGGAACACCAACACCACGAACGAGGGCGTGAAAAACTTGGGAAAGTGCTTGTACGTGGTGTACATGAGCGCCATGTACGGAGAACTCGTGAGCACCCACGACGTGATCGTTGGAATCATTTTCGTTTTGATTCAAAAAATCCTCGAGTCTTTTTAAAAGCAATGGTGCAGAAATTTAAACCCTACTCTCTGCGGTCTGCCTTCGGAGTCGTTCCAGCGACGGACGAAGGATCAGAACCGCAGACGACATCCCCACCACCACCGCCCGAAACCATTATCAATCCGTTCGTAGCACCGCGAGAAAACGACCCGCGCGTCGTAGAATATGTTTACATCAAACCGTCGTGCCAAAGGTGTAGATGCTCACATTGCGTCAAATCCTTCGAAAGACAGGAGTTGCTACTGTGGATCATTGTGCTGACCGTTGTGTTCATTCTCATCAAAGTATTGTCTATGTAGTAAAAAAAGATCAAATGCGCACGTTTGTGAGGAGTCGGTCCAAATTTGTCGATGCAAAAACGTGCAAAATTTTGAACAACCCCGATGTGATCCAACGTTTCCGCAGTGTGTACATTCCACCCGCGTACACCGACATTGAGTACTATCCAAAAGGCAAACTTGTCGCAACCGGTGTCGACGCGGATGGACGGAGACAGTACATGTACACCAAGGAACACAAAGAGTCACGTCAGCGCACCAAGAGCACCAAGATTTCACACATCGGAAAAGTTATCAGACGCCTACGATCCACCGTGCGGCGCGATCTCGCCGAGGATTATTCGTCAGATCCCAAACGATTCTTGTGTGCCACCGCGTGCGCCATGCTGCTCGAGTGCAACTTTCGGGGCGGAAGTCGATCCCACGAGCGACGATACGGTCATTTCGGAATCACGACGCTCCGACGAAAACACATTGTGGAACATTCGCCCCGTTCGATGACCATCGAGTTCGTCGGGAAAAAGGGCGTTGTCAACAAACACACGATCCACCAAGGATACCTTCTCACCGCCATCCAAACGCTCCTTCAACACAAAAAACCCCACGACACACGTCTGTTTTCCACCAAACACGCATCTGCTTCGCTCGCGGACATGAACAAATACCTCAAACAATGGGGAATCACGTCCAAAGACGTGCGCACCTGGAACGCCAACGAACTCTTCGTGGCACACTTCCTCAAACACAAGAACCTCAAGAAGGCCGTCGAACACGTCGCGAAACGCCTCCATAACACACCGGCCGTTTGCAAGTCCAGCTACATTCTCCAGAGCGTCTACGAAGCCGCCAAGAAAAACACACTTTCTGCGTTGTGATCTAGGTCCATACGATGTGAGTCACAAAAACATGAAGTCCTGCATCGAAGGCGCGATGGCCGCGGTTTTCCGCGAACTCGGGCCGGGTCACTCGGAGTCCGTGTACCAACATGCGGTGGCACACGAGCTTCGTACGAATTTCATGGTGGACGTGCAGACCGAAGTGATCGTCCCCATTCTTTACAAAGGCGCACATGTTGGGTCCGTGCGACTCGACATGCTCGTCTCCGCGCGCTCGTCCTCTGAGTGCTTCGTCGTCGAATTCAAAACCGTGCAAAACGTGACCCCCGCGAACATCCTACAGGTCCATCGGTACCTCGACCACTTCCCTGCGAGTCGCTCCGGTTTTCTTGTGAACATCCCCCCGCGCCCCGATGCGTTTCCCGAAATTGTGAGCGTATTGCGTGACTAGTTAATAAGCACTTCTGTACGGACGAATCTGGAATGTAAACACACGGTTGCTCAGGGCACTGTCGAGATACATGTCGAGAGTAGTTGGTGTTTTGTGGTCGTGTTCGCCGCACGAAGCTCAATTTTGATCAAATTGTCGTCGTCTGCATACCCCCGAGCGATGCCGATCGCGACCGACCATCCGTTTTGTTTGGTTAGAGCTCGAGATCTCCGATCGTTGTTTCGATCTCGATGGTGTCGATGAGCATCTGTAGACATTCGTGAACAATGTCACCACGAAAGTCTCTCCAGTACAGCAGAATGTCTCGCATGCCCTTGAAGAGAGAGTCGACATCGTCGAAAAACACACAGTCCCGCGCAAAGAACACACCGACCGGTGGAGGCGACATGGACGCGATGACCTCAGGTGGGTATTCTTCGATAATGTGAGAGTACGAAATAAGCAGTTTTTGTTGGTTTTCAACTGCGGTTTTCACTTTGAGATAAAAGATGGACATGCGCAATTCGTCGATGTCGCATGTTTCGAGAGCGATTCCCACGAACTCCCAAAAGTCGCTGGAGACATCCACCATTGTCTCTGTTTTATAAGGACCTTTTCAAAACCATAAATTCGCATGGCACGCATTGTACTTCTTCCCGGATCCGCACGGGCATTGGAATCCATGTGGGATCTTTTTGCGCGTCAGAAAGGGGATTGTACCGATCATTTCGATGTCCTCGAGCACGCCCTTGAACACATCGAACGTCGAGTCCCGACAGAGTCGCAGGAACACGTCGACGGATTTCGTTGCAATGAGGTGATCGAAGAGCTCTTCGCGGAAGTGGGGGTGGAGGGTTTCGGTGAAATCGATGGACACGTCGTGTTCTGGGGAGTCCGTGATGGTCGCGTTGTCGACCGATCCGGGAAAGACGGTGGGATCGATGGATCGTCCGGATTCGTCGCGCACGACAAAATGCCGCACAGATTTCCCTTCAACGTTCAGGTAGACCTTGTGGAAGGTGAACGGCCCGTCGAAACCGTAGAGATGTGCGAAAATGTGGACATTTAAAAGGCCATTTCCGTACACGCGGTGTTTCATGCACTGCGCTCGGATGGCACTGCATACGCGGCCGGACATTCGGATGTTTCTTTTGAGGATGTTTGTAAGATCTCCTCAAACACCGGCAGACTCTTGACGTATCCGTCGTAGAAACTCGAATGGTACCCCAAGACTTCGACAGAATCCGCGTATCCCACGATCAAATCGATGTTCTTGAGGGCGTCGTGTTTGGAAATGTCGAGAACAACCGACGCGTACTCGAGAAGTCCTTGTTGCCACGTGACGACTCCGTATCGCACGAGACTTTGCGTGCGAACGACCGCGCACACCGTGACCATTTGTGTTTTATTGTGTTTTTGTGAATCATTCGTTTGTTGTACATCAACATTCTACCGGAAAAGGGCCGGAGGGGGAGGGGGGTAGGAGGTGTCCCATGTGAATTCCCAAAGTGTAAAGCTGAAAGAATGACTGTTTCGAGAAGTCGCAAAACAAGGGTGATGAAATCCTCGAGTCCGAAGTTCGAAGAGCGCTACACGCGTGTTCGTTCGATTGGGAAGGGATCTTTTGGCGAAGTGTGGGCATCTCTGGACACATGTGCGGGTTTTCGCGAGGTCGCAATCAAGTCCGTGGACATGACATCGGATGCCACGCGGGCATCGGTGGATCGCGAGCTGGAAGTTCTCTCGGCCGTTCGGCACGCGAATGTCATCGAGCTGCTGGAGAGTTCGGTGGGCGTCAGTACGGCGCACATTGTGCTTGAGCGCGGAGAGATGTCACTACACGCGTACTTGCATCGACACGGCGTGTTTCACCCGAAGAATGCGGTACCGATTGTGGCGTCGATTGCGGCGGGGCTCTCGGCGCTTCATGCGCAGGGGTATGTCCACACGGATCTGAAGATGGAAAACGTGGTGATGATTGGATTCACGCCGAAGATTATCGACTTTGGATGTGCCCGTCAGGTCGAGTCGTTCACCACGGAATACAAGAGCTCCCCTGGTGAAACGCCGTATTTGACCACGCGGTGGTACCGCGCGCCCGAGATGATCCTCGGGATCCTCGGGTCGATGAACCAGGCGATGGACGTGTGGGCGCTTGGCTGCATTGCGTACACGCTCGTGACCGGACGTGTTCTTTTTCCGGGTATGAACGAAGAAGACATGCTCGGGTGGTTCGATCTGATTCTCGGGCCGTTGCCCGCGACGATGGACGCGGATGCTGTGAACGGTCTGAGCGCGTTGCTTGATGAAGACTTTGTGTTACCAACGAGCGACGCGTGCGAGCCGGACGACACGTACACTCCCGCCGCGTGGTGCGAGGACGTGATTGCGTCGATGGCGGCGGTCGCAAAAAACACGGTCGCGATGACACGTCTTCACTGCCGCGGATCACGCAGGCAGTTGTTCTCGCGCATTTCTCCGCGCGCACGCGTGGACCTAAGCGATCTCGTGCGCGACGTGAGGTATTCCCAGATGATCCTCAGGATGCTCGAGTACGAGCCTGCGATGCGCGTTTCCGCGGCGGACGTGCGTTACTCATGACCAAGTTGTAGTGCACAGAATCGTAGTGTAAACGCATGGTTTTCGGTCGTTTTTTCGGGGCGCTCGGGGCACTTGCGGACACGAAAGACACCCGTGGGGACATGTAGGTTACGATGTTCATCCCAAAGACCTGGCTCGCACCCAGATGCATTTCCGAGCCTCCAAAGCCGCGTTGTTGGACACGTTGGAGGTACTTTCGGATCGTCGGCTGTCCTTCTTCTTTGGCGGCGACCCGCAGCGTTTGGCAGACGCCGTCGTCCTTTCGGTGGTCCCACAGCCATGTCAAGATTGCGTCACGTACGAAACTCATGTGCGCTTCGTCGGGTTCGGACGATTTCCGGAGAAACATGGACACGCAGTGGAAGAAACAAAAGCCGTCGCCTGGTGCATGGATTGTGATCATTATTTACTATTTACTTGAACGGTAGCGACTTCATTTTTGCCATGGCAAGTGTGTATTTCGCAACCGCGTATTTCGCAGGGACGTTTTTGCGTCGCATGTATTCCCGCACAAAACGCAAACGGCCGAATTTGGAACCGCCGTCGCCACGTTCTTCATTGGGTGGTGCCATGCGCCGACGTTTGGTGGGTGTGACTTCGGACGGAGGAGCTACCGCCCGCCTGGTTGTCGCAGGAGTTTCCTGGGGGGTACCTAATGTGATCAATCCAAGTCCTTGTCCGACCGCGTCGAGTACAACCGCTTGTTTGCGAGACCTCGCGCCTTCAAGCTCAATTGCTGCGCGTTTTTGTTCTTCTTCCGATTCTTTGTATGTTTTGCGCTTTTCGACGGGCTCAACGCTGGCGTTCAAAAAACTCCTGTCCCCTGGTGTCAAGCGTCCTGATCCTCCTGCTTGAAGACGTTGAATCTTGTCTCGAAGTTTTTGATACTGTTTCATCTGTCCTCTACTCAGGCTAGGCACAGGTGACGACATGAATCTGTTGATCAATTCTTGCAACTCCGGCTCGAATACTTTCACTGCAGCACGGGCCGCACCGCCTTCACTCGGACCCGCAGCCGCAGCTGCAGCCGCACCACCTTCGCTCGGACCCGCCGCTGCCGCCGCAGCTGCACCACCCACACGATCATCATACTCAGCTTGTTGCAACTCACGTGCCAAATCCGAGTCAGACCGGATCATGGCTCGAGCACCCGCGCCACCACATATCTGACAGTACCCACCTCCGCCGCCACAACAAGGGGCTGCACCCGCACCCGCACCCGCACCCGCACCCGCACCCGCACGAGCCGCACCGCCTTCGCTCGGACTCGGACGAGCCGGACGGGCCGCACCGCCTTCATCAAAATCGCGATCTTCTTGCGTCGTCAAGGAAAGTGCACCGAAAATGCGGATCCGACCAGGTGGCAGACGTTCACTTTTCCCCGTCCGCTTGACAGCGTTCCCGCTTGTATCAATGTCATATACTTCCCGAACGTTTGTGGAAATTATTTTCCCCATCGTATTCATTCTCGTGTGCTCTCCCAAAATTACGTTTGGGTCTGCGCTGAGGACGTAGACGGTTGTATCTTCTTCATCATCGAGTATGTCTTCGGTAATACCAATTCTTCGCAGCGCTTCTCGCGCGCGCACGAGCGGTCCCGAACGGCCTTGGATGGGTGTAACCGTAGCAAGTCCTATTTTACCCATTTCAGGCGTTTTTTTTTGTTTTTGTTCTGTTTGTTTGTGATACGTGGCCAGTTCATTTTTGTATTTCTGGATTGCGGAGAATCGTGGATCGTCGATAAAATTTGCGTCTTCATCGGGGGCGGCACGTACGGCCGCACTCGGCTCCGGAGTCATGCCCGGTACTGTCAGGCCCTGCTGTCCAGTGGATTGGAAATACGCGACACCGTCTTTGAATTGCTTCGCGATCCAGTACATCCGAAGTTCACCTTCGGGGAGTAACCGAAGTCTTTGTGCGAACGCAAACTCGCTCATCTCTCCATCAAGGTCCCGTAGTTTTTGTGCGAGCTTCTTCAACTCATCAAACTGCTCCTGTACATTCACTTTCATCTGTAGCAGCGTTCTTCGTTCGTTTGCTGTTTTCATGAGCCGCAACCGTTCGACTGCAAAACGATATTCCTTGGTATCCCGGCGCTTATCGCGCGCTGGTATGCTCTCAATCGCAGAGTACATTCGTTTCCTCCTTTCTGGCCAGAATGAATTATATATTACCTGCATTCTACGAATCAGATCAATGGCCCGTTGGTTTCCTTGAGACGCGGCTTTGACAACCTTGTCGATGGCCACAGCGTTTCCTCCCTCTGCAAACTGAAACGTTTGTGCATCGAGCAGATCACGGTCTGTCGAGTCAATTACATACGTCACGAACGGACAAAGATCTTGTGCTGTGTGTTTCTCGAGAATGCGAAATTGCTTGCCCGTGAGTTCCTTTGTCTTTCTCTTGCGGTTTGCTATTGGGAAGTATTCCGAGAACGTCGCGGTGTGTAGGAACTCCTGGGCCTCTCCCGTGTACTCAACAAGTGTACCGCGTGCCGCTTCGGGGTGCGCAAAGCAAATGTACTTATCTCCGACCTTGATTGTAATACGTAATCGATACAGCATACATGCGATCCACAGTTCAAGAATTGCACCTCCATACGCTGCATCGCCCATGGGGAGGGGGGCTTCGTGTGTCAAAATATTATAGTTCCCCGTTTGTTCGATAATCATCCTACGATACGCATCTGTAAAATCCGGAGTCGGTGTGAAGCGATGATGCTGTAGAAACGTCCAATCTCTTGTATATTTTTGGCCGATGCGATCCCGCAGTACCGCTTCGTTTTCTTCTGCGTTCTCAGGGAATCCCTGCGTACCCTTGAGGATTTCTGCCAAAAGCTCAAAAGCCGTATAAGTTTGCGCCATGTTTTTTATAAACGATACATATATTTTTTGAAACCATGTATTACTCGTCATCCTCGATGGGCGCCGACGTTGCCGTGTTGCGACGCTTCGCGGCGGGGGCCTCGTCGTCGTCCACCCAGGACGCGGCGGCGGCCGACATGTCGGGCACCTCCACCTGGATGCGCACGAGCTTCCACGAGCACGACAGGCCCGTCTGGATCCACGCGTTGTTGCTCTCGATGATCGAGCGGATCACGCGGGTGTTGCGTCCGCGGACGGCGTCGATGTTGAAAACGGGCTCAGCGGTGGTCGAGGCATACGCGGGATCGTGCTTGTACACCCACGCGTTGGTCTCGGGGTTCACCTTGTAGAAGGTCACATCGCGGCCCTCCTGGTCGCAGATGACGATCTTACCCTCGGTCGCGTCGCGCAGGTTGATCTTCACACGAATGCCGAGGGTGTACTTGGAGTCCTGCGGCCAGTGCACGGTCGATGAGAACTTGCCCTCGACCTTCTCGCGCTCCAGCGGCTTACCCTTCTCCTTGAACCAGCCCTTCTCGGTCGCACGGTCGATCGTGGCCTGGTCGATGGCGTCGAGCTTCTCGATGAACGTGCGCTGGGCGAACTTCTCGAGCGTGCCGATGTCGGCGTCGGGACCCGGGTTTTCCATGACCGTCTGCGCGTCGTCGGTGAACAGATGGTGCAGATTCAGCGCGAGCGTAAAGCTCACAAGCTGCCCCGTCTGGGGGTCCGTGTTGTCCCACACGTTGCCGATGGTCATCGCGGGGGTCTGGATGCGCAGCTTGTCGTACGTGCGGGAGTCCTGGTTGTAGCGGATGCTCACGAGCTTTCCGCCCTTCTCGAGCGCGTACGGCTCGTCCGCGATGACGAGTTGCGCGGGATCGAAGGTCTTGTAAGACACGGTAACGACAGTCTGAGCACGGCGAGCAGCGGACATTGTCTGAAGAAAGTCTGAGTTGATTTTTTTAGAGTACTCTCCACTTCTCCCTAGTCCCTCCCAGAATTTTTGCCCCAGCCACAAAGAAAGGCAAAAAACATGAACGCTCGCGCCATTGTGCGCGAAATGTTCGCATTCATTCAGAGCCATCGTTCGGACATGCCAACTTTTGATCGCAGATTCGAAGAAGCAGACAAGATGACGCACGAGTTTCCGCTCGACGAAAACGGGTGCATCGTGCTGGAGCTCGAGGTGCAACGTTCATTCGTCCATGTCACATTGAAAGACCTTCGACATCGGCAGCGCAGCGCGCGCTGCCACTCAGGCAAAGAGTACATTCGAGATCTTCGGTACCTCATCGACAACTTTTGGAGTCGCTACCCCGGGATTTTCTCGGTGTCGACCGATGTTGCAAGCAAAGAAGTCTTCCCCAAACTTGTCGTTCCCCGTCTCCACGTCTTCGAAACGCTCGAAATCGCACAGGGCCGAGACACTCTTCCGTTCACGTACATGTCCGAGATTTACGAACGCGTGGACATGGAACCCCTTCGCGAACTCATGGAAAACGTGATCGCACCCACGAACCCCACGGTCGCCGACGGATCCATGCGAATCTCCGACTTCGCAACGGGTGTCGCAAACTACCTCTTCACACCCGGGTACAATGACGATCCACTCGTCACCGACGTGTTGACGTCGAGTCGGATCAGCACGGAGATGACGTACCACACGCGCTTCACGGCGTCGTACTTTTTGGTGCGTGTGTGGTTTGCGTGTTTTGTTCCGACAATCGCGCGGTTCTTTCGAAAAACCGTGGGGATCCCACCATCGATCAGGGACTTTTCGTTTACAAAAGTGAGTATCGATCTCGCGGTGTTCACGGCGTTTTCGTACGAAACGCCGAACACGTGGTACATGCAGTCGCTCGGGCTCGGAATCTGTCCGCGGAAGGAATACAGCCAAAAGGCGACGGACGAGTTTCGTGACAATGTCCTCCGTTTTCGCGCGAGACTCGCATCGAGCTTCGAGGCCGCCGAACATTTCCATCTCACAACGTGCTGTGCAGACTTGACAATCCATGAACTCGCGGTGCGTGTGATGACGCGATCGCGCAACCATTCGATTACGTATTTCGATCTTTTTGTTATCGAATTCGTCACGGAAATCGCAAAGCTATCCGGCGTGCTCAGTCCTGCGAAGGTGTATCCGTGCAGAACATTAGTTAGCACATAAAAAGAATACACACCAAAAATGTCGCAGACGCATCTTCTGTTCGCGCCGTGGAACGACGGGACGGAGGTGTCACGCACGGTGCGCGCACGCGTCCGCGCGTGGATCGAAAGCGGTGACAATGTTGTCGTGCTCGGTCCGAAGAAGCTCATATGGGTCGAAGATGACTCCAACTTCCCCGAAGAGCGCTTCCACTACCACGAGCTCGGCGAGGCCGTGCAGACGTCCGAGGGGGATCTCATCGAGCCCCCGGCCGGTGTGGACGCCGCGGACCAGGGTGTTTTCCAGCTCATTTTCTACGCGCGCGCGTACTCCGTCGATCGCGTGCATGTCTTTGGCGGGATCACGTCGGTGCTCGAGGTGCTCGCGCGCGTGAAGCTCGTGGAGGACTTTGTGGTTCCCTTCACCGCCTCGATTTTGGACGACATCTTCGACGTGACGTCGAGCACCCCGGAGGCGCTCGAAGTCGTGCAGAACATTTTGGGCCGCGCGGACACCGTCGAGTCCGATCGAACCATCGAGGGTTTCACGGTGACCATCCGTCCCGGAGAGGTCCCGCACCGGCCGAAGGTCTCCATGCGGCGCGCGCGTGCCGCGCTCGTGGAGAAGATGGGCATGCGTCTTCCCGACGAATCGCACGTGTACCTGTGCAACAACCCGCGGCGCGAAATTGTTCTCAATGTGATCCGCGCGTTCGAAAAGGCGCGCGCGGAGTCCGAGTCCTTTGCGCGCAACGACAACGCGCTCCTGTGGATCCAGCAGGACACGACGGACATGGAAGTCGCGCAGACGATCGCCGCGAGCCCCGCGGGCAACTGGATGATCTACACGCGCGTCCCGCTGCCGCCGGACGTGCTCGAGTGCCTGTACGACGCGTGCGACTTCGGCGTGCACTTCGGACCGGCCACGGCGTACCACGGGCAGACGCGGTTCCAGATCGGGTCCGAGCATGGGTGGTATGCCGTGGATGACATGATCCGCGTCTTGGAGGTGATTGCGGAGGTTCCGATGGGAAAGCTCACGGCGTCCGTGCGCGTTCCGAACGTGGTCGATCTCAGCCGCGCGATGCTCATGGCGTACGCTGACCATTGACGACGTCCATGGTCTGGAGGTGCGCAATGCGGCTCGAGGAGTACGCGGGCATGGTAGCGTAGCGTTTCTGGAAGATTTCGTCTTGGGCGCTCACGAGTCCCGCGAGTTCCGCGGGGAAGTAGTTGGTAGAACCGCCGTCGAAGCTGGGTTGATACGTTGATTTCGGGGGTTGTGCGGGTTGGGTGCGAATGTCGGGGACCTGTGTGGAAACACTGTACGACGGCTCGAGCGACATTGGATCTTCGTACACGAATGTGATCGGAGCGTTTGACGTGCCCGTGATTGCCTGCACGACGGTCACCACGTTTCCGTCGATGTTGAACTTGGCCTTTTGGAGAATGGACGTGGCCTTGCGGTTTTTCTTGAGGAACATGTCGCTTTCGGTGAGCGCGAGGCTATGCTGGTGGCCATTGCGAAGCACGCGCTGGTCCTCGAGGACGACAAACGTTTCCGAGGGCTCAAAGTACTTGATACGGGGGATCACATTTCCGAAGCTCTGCACAATCTGCTCTTCGGATTTCGTCGGAGTTTCGACGAACTCTGACAACGACGGCCCGTAAACTTCCGTCGAACAGCCGCAATTCTTGTTCATCCACCACAGAAACACCGCGACAATTACAGTGACCACAACGAATCCCCACATTGTGTAAATAAATGTCTTTTTTTATGGTACGACCCACTTTTTATTTTCCAAAGTTTTTACACACAATACAAGCAGCCGAAAACGTCGGGATCACCCACGAGTTCGAGGTGACGAAGGTCCGTGCAGATTTGGTGCTTCGGGACGAGCTGCTGAACTGCGCGCAAGCGTCCTCCCATGATGCGAAACTGACGGGGGGTTTCTTGGAACCACCGAAGCCCCGACGGAGACAGTGTTTCGCCGACATCCAGATAAATACAGGTGATCGTCGGGGGTACCTGGGAATGCTCCAGCCGAGCAAGGAACGCAACCGGGCACGCGACGGTTGTGATCATGTGCGCTTCGAGCAGCTGTACGAACGTCTCAAACGAAGCATTGAACACGTACAAACGACGCACGGATTGTGAGATTGTTTGCAAGGACCACAGGTACGAATCGTGCGTAGATTCATTTGTGTAGACGTTTACATCGACGTCTCCGTAGTCTTCGTAGTAGCCCTTCGGATCGAACTGGACAGCATCGGAAATTGACATAGACGCATTGTATACATTGCCATACATGAATGCGGAGACATCCACGTCCACACCCGCCATGGTCTTTTCGAGTTACCGCGGGATGTCTCTTACGACTAGAAGTCGTCAACGTCGGCGCCGAAGTCGACTAGGGAGGTGCTGCTCACTTTCGCGTACTCGGTCACGCGCTTCTCGAAGAAGTTGGACTTTCCCGGCATCCCGAGGATCGCCATGAACTCGAACGGGTTCGTGACGCCCCAGATGGACGACGCACAGCCCAGCTGCAGCGCCAGGCGGTCCGCGACAAAGTGGACGTACTGCGTCATCAGCGCCGATGTCATCCCGACGAACCCCGCGCCCGGAAGGATCTCGCGCACGAACGTCTCCTCCACCTCGACGGCGTCACGGATGATTTCGTGGATAATTTCATCAGAAACGCGCGGAAAGTAGTTCTTGTACAGCATGCACGCAAAGTCCGCATGGAGCGTTTCGTCGCGCGAGATGAACTCGTTCGACACACCAATGCCCTTGACGAACTTGTTGCGCGACTTGAACCAGAAGATGGCACAGAAGGACGCCGAGAAGTACACCGCCTCGACGACGGCGAACGCGATGATCCTCTCCGCGAGCGGGCGGTCGCGGTTCATCCACTTGCGCGCCCACGCCGCCTTGGCGCCCACCGATGGAAACACGTTCACGCTGTCCATGAGATCATCGATGCGCCGCGGGTTCTTCACGAGCGTCATCAGATGGTTCGTGTACGTGAGCGAGTGGATGTCCTCCATCGCGGCCTGGAAGTTGTAGAACAGCTTCGCCTCGGGGATTTCCACTTCCCGGATGAAGTTCTCCACGAGGTTCGCCAGCACGATCCGGTCGGACACCGCGAAAAAACCCAGGATCAACTCGATGAAATGACGCTCCTCCGACGAAATACTCTCGTAATCGGGCAGGTCCGCCGTGTACTGGATCTCGTCCTCGAACCACATGGACCCGCGGGCCTTGTGGTACATGCCGAGTAGGTCGTCCCGTGTAGGAGGTGCAAGGGGTACAAACGAATCCATTCGAGCTTCTTTTGGATACGTGCGAGAATTTTTGTAGGACCCAAACGCTTTTTTAGACGTACACGACCTTGTCGATTCGGACGCCCCCGTCTCTCTGTGCGTTTTCCCATGTCACGAACTGCACGTCGACCCAGTTGCCCTCGGTCCACCGCGTGTGCTGCGCGGCGTTGATTTCGGAGCACTGTGCGAGTTCGAACGACGTCCGCACGATTTCCTTGAACAAGTCCTGGAAGCGGTTAATCTCGAGGGGGTCGCAGTCTTCGCAGTGGTAATCGAACTTCTGTTTGATGTCATCGGTGTATTCTTCGACGTCGATGTTGCGACACACGAACCTCCCTCGGATCCACGCGAGCCATTCGTCCACCGACCACGTCGAACGGTGTTCGTGCGTTTCCATGCCGAGAATCTCGGCGCCCACGAGCGCGATGTTGTACGCGGCGCGCGCACGCTTGTCTTTCTTTCCGCGCTGGTACATGTTTCGCGCCTGCTCGACGAAACAGGGGTTCGCGATCATGACGTAAATGCCCTCCATCGAAAACACGACGTGCACAATGGAGTTGTCTTCAATCGCCCCGCGCAAAAACACACCTATGTCCTCGCCGGAGGGCGGAGCGATGTTCACGTGGTACTCCTCGTAGTAGTACTTGGGGTGTGTGTGATACGTGAACGGCACGTCCTCGTAGTACTGCGCCGAGTCACCGTGCCCGCCATGGATGGATGCGCGCATCACGCGTGCACCCGCATTACCTCCACACCCGCGATTGTTGTTGCAACGCCCCGTGCCCACGTGCGATTCGACGATTCGGTGGCCCCTTTTGCGGGATTGCACGCGCTGCTTCGGGTGGTAGAAAATCCCGGAGAACTCGTTCTTGTGCTCTCCGCTCACGAGCGCGCCAAACGGCTGGATGATGTCCCAGGGGATGAACACGTCGACGACCTTGCGTTGAGAAGTCATCAAATTTATCTTTTTTGAAACACCAAAGAAGAATTTCTGACATGTCCTCCCAGTTCTCACAGTCGGTTGCAATGCCCGTGCCTGCTGCTGCTGCAGTCGCTGCGACGGTCGTCGGCGGTGTGGCGGTACAACCGGACGACCCCGTGATCCGCGGGATGTACCAAGTCCCGATGGCGGCCATGTTGACTCCGCAGATTACACTCGGCATCCAAACGATCCAGGAGACGGCGAACAAAATCTCCACGTGGAGAAAGAACGAAACGTTCATCACCTTCCTTCAGCAGATTCGCTACTGGAACGACCGGCTCATCGACCAGGAAACGACCCGTATCGAGCGCGCGGAACCCCGCGTCAAGGCCTTGTATTTCGAGTTCCTCAACAGTCTCCTGCGGAAGATAACGGGAAACCTGAAGCTGCGCTACACGGATCTCCGCGGGAGCTACTACATGAAACTGCACGACTACATCCACCGCGTGTACATCGACGTCGCAGACAGGGTCATCGCCGTCAAGGGAGACCTCACACACATCAACGACTACGTGCGGCAAGCCGTGGAAAACCAGCTCATGCGCGTTCTCGCCATTGACAAGCTGTCGAAGATCATGTCGCGCTTCGCGAAAACCAAGACGTCCGTACGTGCCGACTCCCCGAGCAACCGCGAATTCATCGAGGACTCCGTCCTCAACATGACAACCGTCATGCCGTCCGCCGTTGAAAAGTCCACCACGTCCACCCACGCATCCCAACAGGACCGCTCCACACGCACCACCGAACGCAGCTCTCGCACGGAGGAACGGAGCTCTCGCGCGGAGGAACGGAGCTCTCGCGCGGAGGAACGGAGCTCTCGTGCGGAGGATCGCAGCTCTCGCGCGGAGGAACGGAGCTCTCGCGCGGAGGAACGCAGCTCTCGTGCGGAGGATCGCAGCTCTCGCGCGGAGGATCGCAGCTCTCGCGCGGAGGATCGCAGCTCTCGCGCGGAGGATCGCAGCTCACGCGCGGAGGAACGGAGCTCTCGTGCGGAGGATCGCAGCTCTCGCGCGGAGGATCGCAGCTCTCGCGCGGAGGAACGGAGCTCTCGCGCGGAGGATCGCAGCTCTCGCGCGGAGGAACGCAGCTCCCATTCTTACATGGCTCCCACACCTCGAACTCCACGAACTCTCCACGGGAGCACTGCAACACTGTTGGCAATGGCAAGCCGACCGCCGTCGAATCATCACGCATCGACCCCATCGTCCCGTATGGATAATCTAGCACTTCGCGAACTGAGCAACGCGATCATGGAAGATTACAACCACAGGAGGAGATCGTCTTCTTCGAGTGACAACTCGGATTCCGATTCAAGTTCGTATTCGGACTCGGACTACAATTCGCAGTCGCAGTCGCAGTCACAACAGTCGCAGCTGTCGCACCTGTCAGACAGCCGTTCTCTCATGATGCCCCGGTATAGTCACGACCGTCGTGACCGTGAGGAGCGTCGTGACCGTGAGGAGCGTCGGGATCATCGGGATCATCGGGATCATCGGGAGCGTCGGGATCATCGGGACCGTGAGGAGCGTCGGGATCATCGGGATCATCGGGACCGTGAGGAGCGTCGGGAGCCTGATCCGAGCCGGATCCAGATTCGTATCTAACAATGCGTTGAAAAGGTGCGGAAAGAACGTGTGGTCGAGCAATAAAAGAAATGTCGGTGCTTATTTACTATGGCACGCGTAAAAACCGGTCTTCGAGCATCTGCATTACAATGGAAGACGGTGGGAAATACAAGATTACAACACACATGAGCGATTCGAAGTCGTCGTGTTCGTACGACACTCTGGACGAAGTCCACAATCACCTGTCGATTTTCACGCACGTCATCGCTGTGGACCGCGGGTACGTTCCACAGCTTGAGGTGATCACGAATGTCATTCCCATGGTTCGCCTGCACGCCCGTCTGAATCGTAAGTTACTTCATAATATCGTCACGGTAGTCATGAATCAGGCTGCAAAACAAAAGCAGGCAAGTCTTTCTGAAGGATCACATCCACGGTTACGGTGCACGACTCCGGAAATGGAGTAAGCTCATGAAGGAACCGCGCACACGCCGTCGCGTTTGTCAGTCGTTTTGCGAGCGCCACGAACATCCACGTGCATCTCCGACGGGCCCACACGCGCGTGCATGCATTCGGTCCAGCGTCAATGTTCTCGAGGTATCCGATAAGTCGTTTTATGCGACTTTCGATTCTTGCGCACCATGCGGGGAAGTCTGTTACACGAATCGCGACAAACGTCTGGTTCGTGTAAAAGAAGGACGGGACTGCGTCTTCGTACTCGAAGACGGGGAGGTGAATCTGCTCGAGCGCAATCGCGAATTCGCGCCGGATCTTCGCGAATTGGGAGGCGCCGACGTTGTGCAGCGCGTTGATGGGCGCGTGCGTGGGGGTGATGACGTTCATTGCCCGCATGGGCACGACGGGTCCGTACGGCGCCACGACCGTGACCTGAGCAGCTCCCCAGTCCCACGACGCAAAAATGCGGATGAACTGACGAAACAGCATGCTATCTGGATAGTCCTGCTGCGTGTGGATGCATACAAATGCGCACATAATCGCGAGTGCCATTCCGTTCAGATAGCCCATGGGGTTGGAGTAAATGTCCCGGGCCTGTGCCCATTCTTTCGTGGCTTGGAGGAGTCGTGGGAAGATTCTTTTGCGGTGTTCGGGGATACGTGCGAGCACGCTTTCGGTCGCGAGGACTCCGTGCAGACTCCGTTCGTCCTCGCACGACACGCAGTACTCGAGCCAATTCAGACACAGTGAGGTATCAAACGTGCCCGTCGTGACACTTTCGAGTGTCGTGAAGCAGAACACGACGTCGCATGCGAGTCCCGAGCGCGTGCGGAACTTCACGACGGGCACGTACGTGTCCAACACGGGGATCACGTACTCGACGGAGTCGCGGATGTGCGCGATGAACTCGGCAATGTGTGCGCGACACTTGCTCGAATCCACGACCAAGCACACGTCGAGGTCGGAGAGCTTCGTGACGCCTCCGAACCGCATGCTCCCGAACGGGACCACGCGTGTATGGCCGTCTTCCCAGCTGCACACGACGGAGATCGCGTCAAGGGGTGTCATTTTTATCAGTGTGCGCGGGACGCTGTCTAGTCTTCTTCCGTGTTTTCCGAATTGGCGGTAGAATTTGGAGGTTGTTGCAAAACGGGCCGGCGGCAGTTCGGGCACAACGGTTCACAGTCAAAAAGCCACTTGTCTATACACTTTTTATGGTAAACATGGCCGCATGGAAGTTCACGATAGAACTGTGTCGGTGTGAACTCAGAGGCGCAAATGGTGCACGGCGCGTGGAAGACGCGTTTCTGACAGCGTTTCATGGGGCCGAGTGCGGCGGTGATGCTGTCACGAGTTGGTCGGGGGGCCGCGAGCGTCGAAGAAAGGGCACTGCCAGTGTTCTCAATGTCGCGCACGGTCCTTGCGACCTCGAAAAGGTCGTCCACGAGATTCTGGAACATCTGCGTAATCGTCTCGACAAACGGCGTGTGCGAAATGATGTCGCCTGCGAGTTCGTCGGAGAACGTGAGCTTGAAAGTAATGTCGTGAAGATCACGTTCGAGCGCAAAGTCTCGCTTCCTCTCCACCGTCACAACCATCGCGTCCATTCGAATTTCCTGTTTTTCCATAAGATCACGAATGTCGTGTGCGGATTTAAACGAGCAAATTCACACGAAAAAACGGGACACCCGTGTCCAGATCGTTCACATAGACGTTTCGCGCCCTGTCGAAGTGGAACCTCCCGTAGCATTTCGACTTGTCCATGTGGTACACCTCGACGTCGTTGTCCACCATTTCGACAAAGTACATTTGTGGACACGTCCGCACGCGTCGCAGACGAGCCTGCATGGAGCCAACGACAAAACCCGTGTTGTGAACTTTCATTTCGCGTATTTGATGATTCGCACGGATGCCGTCTAATCCGCCGAACGGCTCCGCATGTACCAGAAGAACAAACCCAACATGACCAAGCTCAAACAGATGACCCACACGCTGAGCTCGCTGTAAATTACCACGCAGCTCTTCTGTTTCAGCGTGTTGCCCAGCGGAATCGAACAGCCCTTCTTCTTGGCGTCGCACTTCGCACGAAAGGCTTCGTAGCGCTCCACAAGTTCTTCGTACGTGATCCCTTTCTTCTCCAACTTCTGGTTGACGCGCTCGTGGAT
>JACCDZ011278429.1_pt1 | contig 19366 bp, 18 predicted proteins | sample 7449551 | NCBI WGS metagenome assembly JACCDZ01 (sample SAMN15323452, study PRJNA562643) | freshwater metagenome | isolation source: river surface water | place: USA:Blue River Watershed | collected 2017-08-18
ATGCCGATGCACAAAGCCTGCTGACCATGGGCCTGGGCAAGGACATCGTGGGCGCACCCGTGGTGGCCGACTTGGCCAAGATGCCGCACTGCCTGGTGGCGGGCACCACGGGCTCGGGCAAATCGGTGGGTATCAACGCCATGATTTTGTCTTTGCTCTACAAGGCCGAAGCACGCGATGTGCGCTTGCTGATGATCGACCCCAAGATGTTGGAAATGTCGGTCTACGAAGGCATCACGCATTTGCTGGCACCGGTGGTGACGGACATGAAGCAAGCCGCCAACGCGCTGAACTGGTGCGTGGGCGAAATGGAAAAACGCTACAAGCTGATGAGCAAACTCGGCGTGCGTAACTTGGCGGGCTACAACGCCAAGATCGACGAAGCGGCTGCGCGTGAAGAGTTCATTTACAACCCCTTCAGCTTGACGCCTGAGCAGCCCGAGCCGCTGCAACGCTTGCCCCACATCGTGGTGGTGATCGATGAGTTGGCCGATTTGATGATGGTGGTGGGCAAGAAGATTGAAGAGCTGATCGCACGATTGGCACAAAAGGCGCGCGCAGCCGGCATTCACTTGATCTTGGCCACGCAACGTCCGAGCGTGGACGTGATCACGGGCCTGATCAAGGCCAACATTCCCTCGCGCATTGCGTTCTCGGTGGGCTCCAAAATTGACAGCCGAACGATCTTGGATCAGATGGGCGCCGAGGCCCTGTTGGGCATGGGTGACATGCTCTATATGGCCAGCGGCACCGGCTTTCCCGTGCGTGTGCACGGCGCTTTTGTGAGCGACGAGGAAGTGCACCGTGTGGTCAGCTACCTCAAGACCCAAGGCGAGCCCGATTACATCGAAGGCGTGTTGGAAGGCGGCACGGTCGATGGCGAAGGCAACCCCTCCGGCCCCGATTTGTTTGGCGATGTGCCGTCAGAAAAAGACCCGATGTACGACCAAGCGGTCGAAGTGGTGCTGAAGAATCGCAAGGCCAGCATCTCGTTGGTGCAACGCCACCTGAAAATCGGCTACAACCGTGCCGCACGCTTGGTGGAAGACATGGAAAAAGCCGGCATGGTCAGCGCCATGAGCAGCAACGGGCAGCGCGAAATTTTGGTGCCCAAGCGAGATGAATGAGCGTGTTGAATGAACGTGATGAGTGAACGAGATGAGTGAACGAGATGCATAAGCATTCGGCTTCGCGTGCATTTGCAAGCGTGTGGAGGGGTGCACTCGCCTGGGCGCTGTTGAGCGGCGCCGTGCACGCCAACAGCTTGGACACCTTGGCTGCGTTTTTGAAGTCCACCCAAAGCGGTCGCGCCGACTTCACACAAGTGGTGACATCACCGGCCAAGTCGGGGCAAGCCGTGGGCCGCAAAAAAACCTCCACGGGCCAGTTCTCTTTCATCCGTCCTTCGCGGTTTCGGTTTGACTACCTCAAACCTTTTCCCCAAGTCATCGTGGCCGATGGCCAAACCCTGTGGCTGTACGACGCAGACTTAGAGCAGGTGACAGCCCGTAAACAAACACAAGCCTTGGGCAGCACGCCCGCAGCTTTGGTGGCCACGGCCATCGACTTGGGCACCTTGCAAAAAGAATTCACCCTCGAAGCGCAAGCCGATGCCGATGGGTTGCAGTGGGTGCAAGCCACACCCAAGACCCGCGAGAGCACCATCCAATCGGTGCGCTTGGGCTTGCGTGCAGAAGGTGCGCAAGTGAGTTTGGCCAAGTTGGAAATTGACGACGCCATGGGCCAGCGCTCGGTGCTCAGCTTTGAGCGCTTTGAAGTGAACCCCGCCAACTTGGGCGCTGCGTCCTTTAACTTTGTGACGCCCAAGGGCGTGAGCGTCATTCGCCCCTGAGGGCGCTGACATGTCGCAAGCTGCGCCCCTGTTGCAAGGCTTGCCGCCGTTGCTGCATGCCAAGACCCGCTTGGTGGTGTTGGGCAGTTTTCCGGGTGTGGCCTCGCTGCGCGCGCAGCAGTATTACGGTCACCCCTACAACCAGTTTTGGAAAATCGTTGCCACGTTGTTGGCGACAGATACCGCCAACGCCACGGCCGTCATGGCCATGCCCTATGCCGAGCGAGCGCAGTGGCTGTTGCACCAAGGCGTGGGGCTGTGGGATGTGTATGCGGCGTGTGAACGCGAAGGTAGCTTAGACACCGCCATTCAAAACCCGCAACCCAACGACTTGCACAGCCTACACACCCGTTGCCCGGCACTGCAGGCGATTGCGCACAACGGTGGCGAAAGCTTCAAACACGCCAAGCACTCGCGCGCGCTGGGACTACCGGTGTACCGCCTGCCATCCACCAGTCCGGCAAACGCCAGTTGGTCGTTTGAACGCAAGCTCGCCGCTTGGCGTGAGGTGTTTCAAGCGGCAGGTTTTCAGGGCTGACGTCAGCCCCTTCGCTACACTCACAGTCTTCCGAACCAAGCCTATTTCTGCGTGTCTTCCACCCACATTCCCCTTGCCGAACGCCTGCGCCCACGCACCTTGGGAGAGGTGATTGGGCAACAGCATGTGCTGGGCGAGGGCATGGCCTTGCGGGTGGCGTTTGAGTCGGGACAACCACACAGCTGTATTTTGTGGGGCCCGCCCGGTGTGGGTAAAACCACCATCGCCCGTTTGATGGCCGATGCGTTTGATGCGCAGTTCTTGTCCATCAGCGCGGTGCTCGGTGGCGTCAAAGAAATTCGTGAATCGGTGGAACAAGCCATCGCCGCCCGTGACTCGCTCGACCCCAAACGCACCATCATGTTTGTCGACGAGGTGCACCGTTTCAACAAGAGCCAGCAAGACGCGTTCTTGCCGCATGTCGAGTCGGGCCTGTTCACCTTCATTGGCGCGACCACCGAGAACCCGTCTTTCGAAGTCAACTCGGCCTTGCTGTCGCGTGCGGCGGTGTATGTGTTGCAGTCGCTCAGCGCCGAAGACTTGGGCCAAATCATTGCCAAAGCCCAAGCGATTGGCGCAGTGCCCGCATTGGATGCAGCGGCGTTGGAACGGTTGATTGCGTATGCCGATGGCGATGCGCGCCGCTTGCTCAACACCTTAGAGACTTTGTCGGTGGCCGCCGCGCGCGAGAAGCTGCAAGAAATCAACGATGGTTGGTTGCTGCGCGTGCTGGGCGAACGCATGCGCCGCTACGACAAAGGCGGCGAACAGTTTTACGACACCATCAGTGCGTTGCACAAATCGGTGCGGGGGTCAGACCCCGATGCCGCGCTGTATTGGTTGGTGCGCATGTTGGACGGTGGAGCCGAGCCCAAGTACATGGCGCGCCGCTTGATTCGCATGGCGGCCGAAGACATCGGCTTGGCCGACCCGCGTGCCTTGCGTTTGGCGCTGGACGCGGCTGAGGTTTATGAACGTTTGGGCTCGCCTGAGGGGGAGTTGGCCCTGGCCGAGTGTGTGGTGTATTTGGCGGTGGCGCCGAAGTCGAATGCGGTCTACAAGGCCTACAACGAAGCGCGTGCCTTGGTCAAAAAAGATGGCACACGCCCAGTGCCCATGCACCTGCGCAACGCCCCCACGAAGATGATGAAAGACATGGATTGGGGCAAGGGCTATCGTTATGCCCACGACGAAGAAGACGGCTTTGCAGCCGGTGAAACCTACATGCCGCAAGGTTTGGAAACTACGGGGTTTTACCGACCTGTGGACCGTGGTTTAGAAATCAAAATTGCCGACAAATTGCGCCACTTGCGCGAAAAAAACCAACAAGCAGGGAAGTAACTCATGGACGTCTTGCTTCAACAAGTCATCAACGGCTTGGTGCTCGGCAGCATGTATGCACTGGTGGCCCTCGGCTACACCATGGTCTACGGCATCATCAACCTCATCAACTTTGCACACGGCGAAGTGCTGATGATTGGCGCTTTGTGCAGCTGGTCGATGATCGGCCTGCTGCAGCCGCTGATGCCCGACATGCCCGGCTGGGTGCTGTTGTTGATCTCGATGACGGTGGCCTCAGTAGCCGCCGCTGCCTTGAATTACGCGATTGAAAAAATTGCCTACCGCCCTCTGCGCAATGCACCCAAGTTGGCGCCCCTCATCACCGCCATTGGCATGTCGATCCTGTTGCAAACCTTGGCCATGATTGTGTGGAAACCCAACTACAAGCCGTTTCCCACGTTGTTGCCCACTTCGCCGTTCGAGCTCGGTGACGCAGTGATCACGCCCACGCAGTTGATGATCTTGGGCCTCACCGCGGTGGCCTTGGCGGTGTTGTCGTGGTTGGTGAATGCCACCAAGTTGGGGCGCGCCATGCGTGCCACAGCCGAGAATCCGCGCGTCGCCAGCCTGATGGGCGTGAAGCCCGATGTGGTGATCTCGGCCACCTTCATCATTGGCGCGGTGCTGGCCACCATTGCCGGGGTGATGTGGGCCATGAACTACGGCACCGCGCACCACGCCATGGGTTTCTTGCCCGGCCTCAAAGCTTTCACGGCGGCCGTGTTTGGTGGCATTGGCAATTTAGCTGGCGCTGTGGTGGGGGGGCTATTGCTCGGTTTGATTGAATCGATTGGCTCAGGCTACCTAGGCGAGCTCACCGGGGGTGTGCTGGGCAGCCACTACACCGACATCTTGGCGTTCATTGTGTTGATCGTCACCCTCACGCTGCGCCCCTCGGGCTTGCTGGGTGAACGTGTGGCAGACAGGGCTTGATCACCATGACACACAAAATGTTTTCCAATCGTTGGCTCATGGCGGTTGTGCTGCTGGTGTTGCCCTTGGTGTTGCAAAGCTTTGGCAACGCATGGGTCCGGATTGCCGACATGTCGCTGTTGTATGTGTTGTTGGCGCTGGGCCTGAACATCGTGGTGGGCTACGCAGGTTTGCTCGACTTGGGCTATGTCGCATTTTTTGCGGTGGGCGCCTACATGTTTGGCTTGCTCGCTTCGCCACACCTCACCGATGTGTTTCCTTGGATTGCCGCCATGTTTCCCAACGGCTTGCACATGAGCCTGTGGTGGGTGCTGCCCTTGGCAGCCGGCTTGGCTGGTTTGTTTGGGGTGCTGCTGGGTGCGCCGACCTTGAAACTGCGTGGTGACTATTTGGCCATCGTCACCTTGGGCTTCGGTGAAATCATCCGTGTGTTTTTGAACAACCTCGACCACCCCGTCAACATCACCAACGGCCCCAAAGGATTGGGTCAGATTGATGCAATCAGTGTCTTTGGTTACCCCTTGTCCAAGCGCTTAGATTTGGGCTTCATCGAGTTTTCCTCGGTGACCTTGTATTACTACCTGTTCTTGTTGTTGGTGGTGGTGAGTGTGGTGGTGTGTCACCGCTTGGAGTATTCGCGCATTGGCCGCGCGTGGATGGCAATTCGTGAAGACGAAATCGCGGCCAAGGCCATGGGCCTTAACACGCGCAACTTGAAGCTCATGGCCTTTGGCATGGGTGCCACCTTTGGCGGTGTTTCAGGGGCGATGTTTGCGGCGTTCCAAGGCTTTGTATCACCCGAATCGTTCAGCCTGATGGAGTCGGTGATGATCGTGGCGATGGTGGTGCTGGGCGGCTTGGGACATCTGCCTGGCGTCATCTTGGGCGCGGTATTGTTGGCGGCTTTGCCCGAAGCCTTGCGTTACGTGGCAGGCCCCTTGCAAGCCATGACCGATGGGCGTTTGGACGCTGCCATCTTGCGCCAGTTGCTGATCGCGTTGGCCATGATCACCATCATGCTGTGGCGTCCCCGTGGCCTGTGGCCCACGCCTGAGCATGGCAAGAACTTGAATCCACAAGGAGGTGCGCGATGAGCACGCCCGCACTTGTGTTGAACGTTACCGGCATCTCCAAACGCTTTGGTGGCTTGCAGGCCCTCACCGACGTGGGCATGCAGATTGAACGTGGTCAGGTCTACGGCCTGATCGGCCCCAACGGTGCTGGCAAGACCACGTTCTTCAACGTCATCACCGGCTTGTACACGCCAGACACCGGCCGCTTCGAATTGGCCGGCCAGCCGTACGCCCCGACCGAGGTGCACCGCGTGGCTCAGGCCGGCATTGCGCGGACGTTTCAAAACATCCGTTTGTTTGCGGAGATGACCGCGCTCGAGAACGTGATGGTGGGCCGCCATGTGCGCACCCACTCGGGTTTGTTGGGCGCTATTTTCAGAACCGCCGCCTTCAAAGCCGAAGAGCTGGCGATTGAACAACGTGCACGCGAGTTACTCGACTACGTTGGGATTGCCAGCTTGGCCGATTACAAAGCCCGCACCCTGAGCTACGGCGACCAACGCCGTTTGGAGATTGCGCGTGCCCTGGCCACCGATCCGCAACTGATTGCGCTCGACGAACCCGCAGCCGGCATGAACGCTACCGAGAAAGTGCAGCTGCGTGAGTTGATCGACAAAATTCGCCGCGACCACCGCACCGTGCTGTTGATTGAGCACGACGTGAAATTGGTGATGGGGTTGTGCGACCGCGTGACCGTGCTCGACTACGGCAAAGTGATTGCGCAAGGCACGCCGGCCGAGGTGCAACGCAACCCCCAAGTGATTGAAGCTTATCTCGGCGCGGGAGGGCATTGAGATGACACAGACACACGCAGACGTGTTGCTGAAGGTGAGCGAGCTGAAGGTCGGCTATGGCGGCATTCAAGCTGTCAAAGGCGTGAGCCTCGAGGTGCGTCGTGGCGAGTTGGTCTCGCTGATTGGCTCCAACGGGGCCGGTAAAACCACCACCATGAAAGCCATCACCGGCTTGCTTCCCTTAGTCGCTGGCCACATAGAGTTGGCAGGTCGCAGCATTGATGGCCAGGGCCCCTGGGATTTGGTGCAGCAAGGCTTGGCCATGGTGCCCGAAGGGCGTGGCGTGTTCACCCGCATGACGATTGTGGAAAACCTGCAAATGGGCGCCTACATTCGCAACGACACAGCGGCCATTGCGGACGATATCGACCGCGTGTTCACCACCTTTCCGCGCCTGAAAGAGCGACGCGATCAGTTGGCCGGCACCATGTCAGGTGGCGAGCAGCAGATGTTGGCCATGGGCCGCGCCTTGATGAGTCGCCCCCAACTCTTGTTGCTCGACGAACCGTCGATGGGCTTGTCGCCCATCATGGTGGACAAAATTTTTGAAGTGATTCAAGAGGTCTCTGCGCAAGGCGTGACGATTTTGTTGGTCGAGCAAAACGCCAGCCGTGCGTTGCAAATCGCCGACCGTGGCTATGTGATGGAGTCGGGGCTGATCACCTTGAGCGGTAATGCGCAAGAGATGCTGCACGACCCCAAAGTGCGCGCCGCTTATCTGGGCGAGTAAGCGCAGCACGCGCTGCGCTGGCGGGCTTAGCCCTCCATGAAAAAAATAATCACTTGTTTGGCAATGAAGCCCACCATGCCAAAGGCCAGCACCAAGAACAACACAAAGGTGCCGAACTTGCCGGCTTTGGATTCGCGCGCGAGTTGAAAAATAATGAACAGCATGTACAGCATGAAGCCGCCCACGCCAAAGGTCAGCCCAAATTGGGCGAATTGTTCTTCTGTCATAAAAATCAGTGCACCGAAGGGTCGTAGCTGACCAAGTCTCGGTAAGCGTGCCAGCTGGCATGGCCCAACATAGGAACCACGCCGAGCAAACCTAAAAATGCGGAGCCGATGCCCAAGGCGGTGAACAGGCACAGAATGCCGGCCCAGCACGCCATGGCGAATGGGTTCAATGCCACGACGCGCCAGCTGGTGAACACCGCCTGTCGGACCGTCATGGTGGGGTGGTCCATCAGCAAAGGCAGGGTCACCACGGTCGAGGCAAACATGGGGGCCGCCATCAAGGTGCCCAACAACACCCAGATCTCAAACAAGCCAAAGTTGGGTTGCAACACGACCAGACGCACAAAGTCGGTAGGGGTATGCACGCTGGCCGGCATGAGCCAATGGATCAACGCGGCTGAGCACACCATCCAACCCGCACTGGAGAGCGCGAGCAGCAGGCCGAAGCGCATCAGGCGTTCGTCTCCGCTGGTCCAAATGCGCAAGGCATCCACCAAGCGGGCTTCTTCTTGCCGTTCCAAGCGTCGGCTGATGTCATACAGGCTCAGCGCCAGTAAAGGGGCAATGATCATGCAGGCGGAGAGCATGCCCACGATCCACCAAAAGTCATGGCGCGCAAACCAAAAAAGACTGCCGCCAATGACGGCCAGGATGAGTCCGTGCGCGACGCCTGCGGTGGGGCAGCGCTCAATGTCTTTCCAGGCCAGTGCCAGCCAGTGCAAAGGGCGAGCGATCTCGATGCTTTTGGCCTCGAGTTGGGGGTGGGGGGCGGGTGGTGTGGTCATGGCTCAATCGATGCGCGCGCTGTGAGGACGCTTGGGGTGCTTTCGGCGAAGCTTAGGCTTTGTCAGCCGCAGAGGTGAACGAATCCGCATAGAACTCATCCGCTGGCAACCCGGCCTGGGTATAGGCCGTGCGGGCGGAGTCCACCACGATGGGCGCACCGCAGGCATACACCTGATGCGCGCTGAGGTCGGGCGTGTCTTGCAGCACCGCGGCGTGGACAAAGCCGGTGCGGCCGGTCCATTGGTCTTCGGGCAGCGCGTCGGAGACGACAGGCACATACGTCAGGTAGGGCATGGCCGCAGCTTGGGCTTGAACCCAGTCGTGCATATACAAATCGGCCGGGCGGCGTCCACCCCAGTACAAGGTCACAGGGCGTGTGATTCCTTTGTGTTGCATGTGTTCCAAGATGGCTTTGATGGGTGCGAAGCCCGTGCCGGAAGCCAAAAAAACCAAGGGCTTGTCAGAGTCTTCACGCAAGAAAAAGCTGCCTTGCGGGCCTTCGATGCGTTGAATTTCTTTTTCCTTCATGGCGCCAAACACGTGGTCGGTGAACTTGCCGCCGGGCATGTGACGGATGTGCAGTTCGATGGCGGGTGCGCCTTCGACCAAGGTGTGGGGGGCGTTGGCCATCGAGTAGCTGCGGCGGTCGCCATCGCGCAACAAGAAGTCGACGTACTGGCCGGCATGAAACTTCATCACGTCGGTGGCGGGCAATTGCAGCTTGACCACCATCACGTCGTGGGAGGCCTTCTCAAGCGAGATCACGCGCACAGGCATTTTCTTGATCGGGAACGCGCCTTCTTCCACCACTTGACGCGACTCGAGCACCACATCGCTGTGGGCGGTGGCGCAGCAGGTGAGCACAAAGCCGTTGGCAGCTTCTTCGGCGCTGAGCGCTTTTTCTTGGTGTGTGCCGTGGGTCACGTCACCGGAAATCTTTTTGCATTTGCACGAGCCGCAGGCACCGTCTTTGCAGCCATACGGCAGACCGATGCCTTGACGCAGGCCCGCGGCCAGCAAAGTTTCGTCAGACGTGGCGGTGAATGCGCGGCCGCTGGGTTGGACCGTGATGTTGAAACTCATCTTTGGGTATCCTTGAACTTTTACAGACGCTATTTTGCCTTCCAATCAAACCCCCTTAGGCGCTTTGCCTTCTCGCTTCAAACGCGAGCGTTTGCTCATCATCGGCTGCGGTGATGTGGGGCAGCGCTTGGCGCGTGTGCAACGTCATGTACGCGTGCTGGCCCTCACGAGCAGCCCTGCGCGGGTGCCCGCTTTACGGGCGCAAGGCGTGACGCCGATCGTGGGTAATTTGGATGCCCCAGCCACCCTGCAACGCCTAGCCGGCTGGGCCACGCGGGTGGTGCATTTGGCGCCACCGCCGTTACAGGGTGAGACCGATCCGCGCACCTTGGCACTCACGCGCGTGTGGTTGCTGCGTACGGCACCTCGCAGCCTGGTCTATGGTTCGACCAGTGGTGTCTACGGAGATTGCGCGGGGGCTTGGGTGAGTGAGATGCGAGCGGTCCAACCGCAGACTCCACGTGCGCAACGCCGCGTCGATGCTGAGTTGCGTTTGCAGCACTTGGCACGTTTGCGGGGCAATGTGCCGCGGGTCTCGGTGTTGCGCATCCCTGGCATTTATGCGCCGGACCGCGAAAGCGGCACACCGCGTGAACGTTTGTTGCGGGGCACGCCGGTGTTGGTGCGAGAAGACGATGTGTACACCAACCACATCCATGCCGATGATTTGGCGCGCGCCTGCCAGTTGGCGCTGTGGCGCGGCAAGCCGCAGCGCTGCTACAACGTGAACGACGATAGCCAGATGTTGATGGGCGATTACTTCGACCAAGCCGCCGCGTTGTATGGCTTGGCACCGCCCCCGCGCGTTCCACGCGCGCAAGCAGCCGCTGTGCTCTCAGCGATGCAGCTGAGTTTCATGAGCGAGTCACGGCGCTTGGTGAACACGCGCATGAAGCGCGAGTTGCGGTTGCAGCTGCGCTATCCCACGGTCGAGAGCGGCTTGCGCTGAGCGTCGCTCAGTCGAACTTGATGTTGGCCGCCTTGATGGCTTTGGTCCAACTGGCGGTGTCGCGCTCCAACAGCTTGGTGGTGTTGTCGGGGGTGAGGTAACGCACTTCGACACCGGCAGCATCGGCGCGTTGTTTGGTTTCGGGCAATTCCAAACTGCGCTTGACGTCGGCCGACAACTTTTGCACCACCTCTTTGGGTGTGCCATTGGGCACGTACAAGGCCACCCAAGACTCCAACTCAAACCCTGTCAAGCCAGCTTCTGCCGCGGTGGGCACTTGCGGCATTTGAGGATGGCGGATCTTGCCTGTCACCGCCAGGGCTTTGAGCTTGCCACTTTGCACATGTCCCATCACCGAAGGGGGCGTGGTGATGAACACCTGCACCTGACCGGCGAGCACGTCTTGAATCGCTTGACCCGAGCCCTTGTAAGGCACGTGCGTCATGTCCACGCCGGTTTGCTGTTTGAAAATTTCGGTGCCGATGTGTGACACCGAGCCACTGCCTTGCGAGGCGTAATTCAGCTTGCCTGGGTTTTGTTTGGCCCACGCGATGAATTCTTTCAACGTATTGGCAGGCACCGAGGGATGCACGGCAATCACATTCGTGGCCACGGTGATCAAGCCGATGGGGGTGAGATCCTTCAGCTCCCAAGGCAGTTTGTCCATCAGGATCGGGTTGGCAATGTGATAGCCCGAGTACGACACCAACACGGTGTAGCCATCTTTGGGGCTGCGCGCCACCAACGAATACGCCAAGTTGCCGCTGCCACCGGGTTTGTTATCGACCACCACCGATTGCGCGCTGAGGCGCGCCAAGGGCTCGCTGACCAGCCGGGCTGAGGTGTCAACCAAGCCGCCCGGTGGGTTGGGCACCACCAGGGTGATGGGCTTGCTGGGGTAGGCGTCTGCGAGCGAAGCCAGAGGCCAAACGCACAAAGCAGTCAGGGTGGCTGCCGTGGCAACCGCGTGTGTCAATTGACGAGCCAGGTAGTTGTTCATGTGTGTCTCCAAAAATTAGCGTTGGCCCATTTGAACCGAGCCGAAAATGGTTTGTGCTTCGCGAGGCATGCAGCGCCAGTATTGCGGACTGGCTTGCACATGGCCATTGAGTGCAGCAGCTGCCTCCCACACCCAACGGGGTTTGTAGAGGAAGGCGCGTGCCATGGCCACCAAATCGGCGTCGCCACGGGCCACGATGTCTTCGGCTTGTTGCGGCGTGGTGATCAAGCCCACGGTCATGGTGGGCATGTTGGTTTTTTGTTTCACCAGTTTGGCAAAGGGCACTTGGTATTCAGGGCCGAGCGCAATTTTTTGCTGCGGGGACACGCCCCCTGAAGAGATGTGCACGAAGTCTGCGCCGGCTTGTTTGAGTTGCAAGGCGAAGTCGGCGGTCTCCTCGGGTGTCCAGCCGCCCTCGACCCAATCAGAAGCAGAGATGCGCATGCCCAAGGTGCCTTGGAAGACGGCACGAACCGCTTGGAATACCTCTTTCGGAAAGCGCGTGCGGCCTTCAAAGTTGCCGCCATACGCATCGGTGCGTTGGTTGGCAATGGGTGACAAAAACTGGTGAATCAAATAGCCATGCGCCCCATGCAATTCAATCGCATCGATGCCGATGGCAGCAGCGCGCTTTGCAGCTTGGACAAAGGCTTCCTTGATGTTGGCGATGTCGGTCAACGACAAAGCGCTGGGCGGTTTTTCTTGGGGCAGCTGTGGAATCGCAGAGGGGCCTTGGGTGGCCCAACCGCCGTGGGCTGGATCTAGCAATTGCCCCCCTTGCCAAGGCGCAGCGCTCGAGCCTTTGCGGCCTGCATGCGCCAGCTGAATACACACAGGCATGTGGGGCGCCAGGCGACGTGCGCGGTTGAGTTTGTCGTCGAGCGCGGCTGCCGTGGCGTCGTCCCACAGGCCCAAGCAAAGGGGCGTGATGCGCGCTTGAGGGGTGACGCCCGTGGCTTCGATGATGAGCATGCCGGCGCCGCTGTTGAGCAGGTTGCCCCAGTGCATCAGATGCCAGTCGCTGGCTTGCCCCTCATGCGCCGAGTATTGGCACATGGGTGCGATGACCGTGCGGTTGGCCAAGCTCAACGGCCCGCGTGGCGAGGTGAGGGTGAATTCAGAAAACAAGTGACTCAAGGGATGCTCCAAAAACAAAAAAGCCTGCGGGTGAGGCAGGCATCGTAATCAGAATGGGCCACGAAGCGTGGCATCTGGGTGACATGGGTTTAACCGAGATCGACCTTGAATTTGTTGGGATCACCTTTGATCAGCTTGGCATCTTCTTTTTGGACTTGTTCTTCGAAATCGCTCAGGCGATGGTTGAGCTGGTCCACGTTGTGCTTGATGCCCGCGACACGGCCATGAAACTCATCCATCATTTTGTCGCGCTTGAGCTTGGCTTCTTGCTGTGCTTGTGTCGGCAAGGTCGGCTTGGCAGCTGCGGCGGGTTTGGCGGCTGGACGTTTGGCGGTGGCGCTCACGGCAGCCGTGGTCGGGGCGTGGGTGATCGGGGCTGTCTTTGTACCGAAATCGACTGTGGCGAGTGACTTGTCGTCCGAGGGGAGGGGCTCGAAATGGTCTTCGATTTTTTCTTGATCCACGCCTTGGTAGTTGATGCCAGGCGGCGCGTCTTCGGGTACCGCTTGACGATTCAGGCTAGCAGCATCACTCGCGATGGTCTGCTGATTTGGCGCAATGTCGGGGGCTGGGTCGAGGGGAGCTCGATGGGTCTCGACGTTGTCCTTCGGCAGGGCTTGCGTGTTGTCCGCCGTGCGGTCGATCGGTACTTGCTGCTGATTCTTGGCTGCAACTTCGGTGGGCAGGGCTGCAGGGTTACTGATGGGTTGTGCAGCTGACAGTGTTTGCGTGTTGTGGGCGGGGCTGTCGTTATCAATGGCCTGCGAATTCGCAACGGGCGCATCGCTGGCCACTCCCTGTTGATTGGCGCTGGACTTCTCTGCGGGCAAGGCCTGTGCGTTGGCACTGCCAGGTTTGTTGGCAAGGGTTTGCTGGTTGTTGGCCACGCTTGCCACCGGAATGTTTTGTACGTTGTCGGCATGTGTGTCGGTGGGGATGGCTTGCTGATTGGCAGACACTGCATCGGTGGCAATGTCTTGCACATTGGGCTTCATCGCAGGTGCGCCGGGGACTGCTTGTGGATTGGCTGCGATGGCATCGCTCGGCACAGCTTGTTTGTTCGGCGCGATCACATCGGTCGTCACGTTTTGCACGTTGGCCTCTGACGGGGGGGCGCTGGCGACGGGCTGATGGTTGGGTGCCACGACATCGACCGGGACACCTTGCACATTGCTACCAAGCGCTTGCCCTGCAGCGACGGACTGGCGGTTGGCTTCCACCACATCGACGGGCACACCTTGCACGTTGGCGGCGATGCCTTTTTCGCCAGTAATGGTTTGCGTATTGGCCTTGATGGCGGTGTTGCTAACAGCTTGCTTGTTGGCTGCAATCGCTGTGTTGTCAATCGCCTGGACGTTAGGCGCTGTGGCGCTTTCGGTGGCTGCGATTTGTTTGTTGGCCGCTGCTGTGTTGTTTTTGATTTTTTCTAATTTGGCTTTGGCGCTGTCGGATTTCGCCAGGCCGGCATTGGCAAGTTTGCCGCTAGCTTCAACAGGCGCAACGGTGTCTGCAGACGCGAGTGCTTTTTGCTCGAAGGCGAGCTTGCGTGCTTCGGTGTCTTCCTCGTTCGAGGTGACGATATTTTTGGGGGTTTTGGCGTTGCCCGTGTGCTCGGAAACCGACACACTGTGCTTAGAGCCACTTCTGACTATGCCGGAAAAGTCGTCGTCTTTCATATGAGCTGAAGGCGCGCTATCGAGTCAGGACGGTAAGAATTACCGATGGTGCCCGGGGCCGGAATCGAACCGGCACGCCTCGCGGCGGGGGATTTTGAGTCCCCTGCGTCTACCAATTTCACCACCCGGGCACGGGAGAGAAGAGCGATATTATGACACAGTTTTGGTGACGTTTTGAAAACAACCGACGACAAATTGATGTCGCGGCGTGCCATCGCACCCGTGCGCTCAAGAGTTGCCATCAACGAAGATGCCTTTCAACTTCTTCGCATCCAGCAAGTTGGGATCAATTCTCTCGAATACCAACTCGCGAACCACGGCGCCATCCGCGCCCTTGACTTTCAAGTGCAGCGCTTTGTCCTCGTGGTCGATGGAGTAGTTGAGGTCTGTGGCCGTCAATGGTTTTGGTTTTTTATCCGGTTCCGCCTTGACCTGTCGGATGTTCTCTGCGGCTTTGGCGTGGCCCTGTGCGGGCAGCGTCAGGCTCTCTTTGGGTTTTTCCAAAGAGGGCGTTGGAGCAACAGTGACATGGAGGTCAGACATAAGGGCTTGTGCAGAGGTATTGCCTGAGATAGATCGGCACGACATGGCAAAACTTGAGGGGCGATGGCATTTTTTCTTATGGCACAGTACAGGTTATGAGTTCACACCCTATTTATCCAACCCTAGAAGATTCAATCGGTAAGACCCCCTTGGTTGCGCTGCAACGTCTTGGCGTTGCAGAAAACACGCAACGTGGCAATGTGATTTTGGGTAAATTGGAAGGCAACAACCCTGCCGGGTCGGTGAAAGACCGTCCAGCCTTGTCGATGATTCAGCGGGCGCAAGAGCGCGGTGACATCCAGCCTGGCGATACCTTGATTGAAGCCACCTCGGGCAACACGGGCATTGCGTTGGCCATGGCTGCTGCCATCAAGGGTTACCGCATGGTGTTGATCATGCCGGAGGACTTGTCAATCGAGCGCGCCCAAACCATGAAAGCCTTTGGCGCCGAGTTGATCTTGACGCCCAAGAGCGGCGGCATGGAATATGCCCGCGATTTGGCCGAGCGCATGCAAGCTGAGGGCAAAGGCCGTGTGTTGGACCAATTTGCCAACGATGACAACCCCCGCATCCATTACGAAACCACGGGTCCTGAGCTGTGGAACGACACCCACGGTCGCATCACGCATTTCGTCAGTGCCATGGGCACGACCGGCACCATCACGGGCGTCTCTCGGTATTTGAAAGAGAAGAACTCAGCCATTCGCATCATTGGCGCCCAGCCCTCCGAGGGCTCGCGCATCCCTGGTATTCGCAAATGGCCGCAAGAGTATTTGCCCAAAATCTACGATGCCAAGAACGTGGACGAGTTGGTCTATGTCAGCCAAGACGATGCCGAAGACATGTGCCGTCGCCTAGCGCGCGATGAAGGCATCTTCGCGGGGATCTCTGCTGCAGGCGCCTGTTGGGTTGCGATGCAAATTGCGCAGCAGGTAGAGAATGCCACGATTGCGTTTATCGTCTGTGATCGAGGTGATCGTTATTTGTCGACAGGAGTGTTTCCCGCATGAACATCGATCTAGAAATTGATACGCGCGGGCTCAACTGCCCATTGCCCATCTTGAAAGCCAAAAAAGCGTTGGCGGGGATGGAGAGCGGTCAGGTGCTCAAAGTGGTGTCGACCGACACAGGCTCCGTGCGCGACTTTGTGGCCTTTGCCAAGCAAACCGGCAATGAGCTGTTGTCGCAAACCACCGAAGGCAGCGACTTCATTCACGTCCTCAAGCGACGTTGAGTTGCTTGAGGTAGTCGCGGAATTCGGCGCTGACTTCTGCGTGTTGCAACGCCAGTTCGACCGTGGCTTGCAAGAAGCCTTGTTTGCTGCCGCAGTCGTAGCGCTTGCCTTGGTAGGCATAGGCAAATACTTTTTGGCTGGCTAACAAACCCGCAATACCGTCGGTGAGTTGAATTTCGCCTTGTACGCCGCGGCCACCGGCACGGATGCAGTCAAACACCTGAGGCGTCAAGATGTAGCGACCCGCCACCGTGGTGCGCGAGGGCGCGACTTCAGCCTTGGGCTTCTCGACCATTTTCTGAATATCAACCAGACCATCGCCGACATCCACACCCGCCACCACGCCATAGCGATGCACGTGCTCTAAGGGCACGTCTTGTACGGCCAACACCGAGGCGTGGGTGCGTGCAAACACATCGGCCATTTGCTTCAATACGCCTGGGCCGCCGGGTGTGCCGCGCATCAAGTCGTCGGCGAGCAAGACCGCAAAGGGCTCGTCGCCCACGAGTTGTTCGGCGCACAGCACCGCGTGGCCTAACCCCAAGGCGCGGGCTTGGCGCACATACACGCACTGCATGTCGTCAGGTTGCACGCTGCGCACGATGTCGAGCAAGGCTTGCTTGCCAGCCGCTTCAAGCTCGTTTTCGAGTTCGTAAGCGGTGTCGAAGTGGTCTTCGATTGAGCGCTTGCTGCGACCGGTGACAAAAATCATTTCACGGATACCAGCCTCATAGGCCTCTTCCACCGCATATTGAATCAGCGGCTTGTCGACCACGGGCAGCATTTCTTTGGGGCTGGCCTTGGTGGCCGGCAAGAAGCGTGTGCCCATGCCTGCGACAGGGAAGACGGCTTTGGTGAGCTTGGTTTTCATGGGGTTACTTTCCCAGTTTGGTGAGCTGCTCTTGCACCTTGTGCAAGGTGGCGGTGAATTCGGCCACACGTTTTTTGGCTTCTTCAATCACAGCGGGGGGCGCTTTGGCCACGAAGGCTTCGTTGCTGAGCTTGGAGTCTGCCTTGGTGATTTCGTTTTGCAAGCGATCCACTTCTTTGCCCAAACGAATTTTCTCGGCGGCCACATCCACTTCGATGAACAAGCACACGCGCAGCTCACCGATCACGGCCACAGGTGCGGCTTGCGCCGCGCCAGACCAAGCGGCTTCGTCGTCAAACACCTTGACTTCACTGAGCTTGGCCAAGGCCTGCAACACCGGGGCCACACCTTGCATGAAGGCGTGCTCTTCGGCATTGGCCGCCAAGGCAAACAACGGCATGCGCGTGGCGGGCGACACGCCCATTTCGCCACGCAAATTGCGGCAAGCGTCGACCAATGATTTCACGCGTGCCACGTAGGCTTCGGCCTGCTCGTCGATGCGCTCGGGTTGGCTCACAGGGTAAGCCGCAATGCTGATGGAGGCAGTGGTGTCACTCGCTTTGACGCGGCCTGCGACCACCGCCACGGTTTGCCACAGTTCTTCGGTGATGAAGGGCGTGATGGGGTGGGCCAAACGCAGAATGGTTTCGAGTGTGCGAATCAGGGTGCGGCGGGTGGCACGTTGTTGTGCCTCGTTGCCGGTGTTGATTTGTACCTTGGCGATTTCCAAATACCAATCGCAGAACTCGTTCCAGACGAAGTCGTAAATCGTGTTGGCGACGTTGTCGAGGCGGTATTCAGCAAAGCCTTTGGCCACATCGGCTTCCACGCGTTGCAACTTGGAGACGATCCAGCGGTCGGCTTGGCTGAAGCTCAGGTAGCCGTGGACAGGACCACCGACGGCGCATTCTTCTTTGGTGTGCTCTTTCAAGCCGCAGTCTTGGCCTTCGCAGTTCATCAAGACAAAGCGTGACGCGTTCCACACCTTGTTGCAGAAATTGCGATAGCCCTCGCAGCGTTTGCTGTCGAAGTTGATGCTGCGACCGAGTGTGGCCATCGCTGCAAACGTGAAACGCAGCGCATCGGCACCGTAGGCGGGAATGCCTTCTGGGAATTCTTTTTCGGTTTGTTTGCGCACCTTGGGCGCTGTCTCGGGTTTGCGCAAACCTTGCGTGCGCTTCTCGAGCAAAGGCTCGAGGGTGATGCCGTCGATCAAGTCCACAGGGTCGAGCACGTTGCCTTCGGACTTGCTCATCTTCTTTCCTTGCGCGTCGAGCACCAAGCCGTGGATGTACACATGCTTGAACGGCACGCGGCCGGTGAAGTGCGTGGTCATCATGATCATGCGGGCGACCCAGAAGAAGATGATGTCGTAGCCCGTGACCAACACGCTGCTTGGCAAGTACAGGTCGTAATCGGGTGATTTGTCGGGCCAGCCCATGGTGCTGAACGGCACCAAGGCCGATGAGTACCACGTGTCGAGCACGTCTTCATCGCGCTTCAAAGTTTTGCCTGGCGCTTTGGCTTGTGCTTCTGCTTCGTCACGCGCCACGTACACGTTGCCGTCTTCGTCGTACCACGCAGGGATTTGGTGGCCCCACCACAGCTGACGGCTGATACACCAGTCTTGGATGTTGTTCATCCACTGGTTGTAGGTGTTGACCCAGTTCTCGGGCACAAAACTCACCTGGCCCGATTGCACGGCGTCGATGGCTTTTTGCGCAATGCTCTTGCCGGTGGCGTCGCCTTGGCCCACTTGGTTCATGGCGACAAACCATTGGTCGGTCAGCATGGGCTCAATCACTTGGCCGGTGCGTGCGCAGCGCGGCACCATGAGTTTGTGTTTCTTCACTTCGACCAACGCGCCGGCGGCTTCGAGGTCGGCCACCACGGCCTTGCGTGCCACGAAGCGGTCGAGACCGCGGTATTTTTCGGGCGCGTTGTTGTTGATGGTGGCGTCGAGGTGGAGCACGCAGATCATGTCCAGCTTGTGGCGCTGCCCCACAGCGTAGTCCTTGGTGTCGTGGGCAGAGGTGACCTTGACCACGCCCGTACCAAAGTCCTTGTCCACGTAGTCGTCTGCAATCACCGGGATGGTGCGGTTGCACAGTGGCAGGTTCACTTGCGTGCCAATCAGGGCGCGGTAGCGCTCGTCTTCGGGGTGCACCATCACGGCCACGTCGCCCAGCAAGGTCTCGGGGCGGGTGGTGGCCACCGTGAGGCTGCCAGAACCATCAGTCAAGTCATAGCGGATGTGCCACATCGAGCCGTCTTCTTCCTCGCTCTCGACTTCGAGGTCCGACACGGCGCTCATCAGCACCGGGTCCCAGTTCACCAAGCGCTTGCCGCGGTAAATCAGGCCTTGCTGGTAGAGCTGCACAAAGGTTTCGGTCACAGTTTTGGACAGTTTGGGGTCCATCGTGAAGTATTCGCGGCTCCAGTCCACGCTGTCACCCATGCGGCGCATTTGGTTGGTGATGGTGTTGCCAATTTGTTCTTTCCATTCCCACACTTTGCTGACAAAGTTTTTGCGTGCTTCAGCAGGGGTGGGGCCCATGTCGTGGCGACTGATGCCTTTTTCTTGCAACTGACGTTCCAC
>JACCDZ010196010.1_pt1 | contig 19360 bp, 20 predicted proteins | sample 7449551 | NCBI WGS metagenome assembly JACCDZ01 (sample SAMN15323452, study PRJNA562643) | freshwater metagenome | isolation source: river surface water | place: USA:Blue River Watershed | collected 2017-08-18
CTGAGCAAGGCTTGGCCGCCTTGGTGACCAAACCCACCGCAGGTCCTGTGCCGCTGAACTGGAAGCCCTACATCGACAAGTTGCCCAACGACCCTTGGGGCCGCCCCTACCAGTACATGAACCCTGGCGTGAAAGGCGAGATCGATGTGCTGTCCCTTGGCGCTGATGGCCAAGCCGGTGGCGAGGGCAAAAACGCCGACATCGGCAGCTGGCAATAAGTCACTCGGCCACGCCCGCCATGCAGCGCCAACGCGGCCTCACCCTGTTGGAGCTGTTGGTGGTGCTGGCCATCATTGGCATCGCCTTGGCTGGGGTGAGCTTGTCGTTGCGCCCATCCCCCCAAGCGCAACTTGAACGTGAAGCCCAACGCTTGGTCGCCGTACTCGAAGCGGCTCGGGCGCAATCGCGCACCAGTGGTGTGCCGCTGATGTGGCAAGCCCATGCAGACGGCTTCTCTATCACCCCCGTGAAGCCGCTTGCACACCAGCCCCAGATACCCACGCCGCGCACTGAAGCTTGGCTGACCGCGGGCACGCAAGCCACCATCGACAGCCCAACGCCCAACGCCGTGGTGCTCGGGCCAGAACCGATCTTGGCGCCCATCCGCATCACCCTGCGCTTGGTTGACAACGCAAACACGCAAGCTGCGCCTGAGCTACGCGTCGGCACGACGGGATTGGCCCCTTTCCGCGTGGAGCCCATCACGCCATGACGCAACGCACGTCGCCGTCATCCAGCGCCCAAGGCTTCACGCTGGTCGAAGTGCTGGTGGCGCTGGCCATCACCGCCATCGCGCTGATGAGCGGCCTGCACCTCAGCGGCGCGCTGACCCGCAACGCGCAGCGCCAAACCGATGTGCTGCTGGCACAACTCTGCGCAGACAACGCGCTGAACCAACTGCGCCTGTCGCAGCAACTGCCGGGCGTGGGCAGCACGCGTGTGCCATGTGCGCAAGCCGAGCGTGCGTTTGAGGTGGCGTTGACCGTGCGCACCACCCCCAACCCCTCATTTCGCCGTGTCGATGCGCAAGTGTTTGACGCCGCCACCCCCGTGCTCAACATCACCACCGTGTTGGGGCGTTACTGATGCCACAACCGATGCAACGCCAACGTGGCTTCACCCTGCTTGAGCTGCTCATCGCGCTCACGCTGATGGCGGTGCTGGCGGGCTTGGGTTGGCGGGGTTTGGACAACTTGATGCGCACCCGTGCCCAAACCCAAACGCACGTCGATCAAACCGCCGTGCTGCAAACCGTGTTGGCGCAGTGGCAAGCCGACCTAAATGCGGTGCAAGCCGTGCCCGGCATCACCGATGCGGGCGTCAGCTGGGACGGCCGCACCCTGCGTCTCACGCGCCAAGCCACGGCAGCGCGCCCCGATGGCGCAGATGCGGGCTTGTGGGTGGTGGGCTGGACCTTGCGCGACACCCAATGGGTGCGCTGGCAATCGACACCGCTGACCTCGCGCAGCGCGTTGCAGCAAGCGTGGGTGCAAGTCGAACGCTGGGGGCGCAACCCCAGCAGTGACGATGCAGCCCTCGAAGTGGCATTGCTGCCGCTCAACAGCTGGCAACTCACCTACTTCCGCGGCAATGCATGGACCAACCCCCTCTCCAGCAGCAGTCCGAGCAACCCCAGCGCTCCGTCCACCTCTTTGCCCGATGCCATACGCTTGCAAATCGACCTGCCCGCCCGCACCGGCTTGCGCGGCCAGCTGACCCTCGATTGGGTGCGCCCCAACTTCAGCAACACCAAGTCATGATGCGCCCCACCCAGCACACACATTGCCTGCATGGTGCATCCACCGCACGCGTGTCATCACAACACGGCGCCGCCCTGCTGGCCGCGATGTTGCTGGTGGCCTTGGTGGCCACCTTTGCCGCAGGTGCACTCTGGCAACAGTGGCGCACCCTCGAAGTCGAAAGCGCCGAACGCCAACGCAGCCAAGCCCGCTGGCTGCTCACCGGTGCGTTGGATTGGGCCCGCGTCATCTTGCGCGAAGACGCCCGTGCTGGCGATGCCTCTGCCCCCACCGACCATTTGGCCGAACCCTGGGCTGTCCCTTTGCAGGAAGCCCGGCTCTCCACCTTCCTCGCCGCCCTGCCAGACGCCACAGGCGCCGCCAGTCCGAACCCAGTCGAAGACAACGCCCTCAGCCAGCAGGTGCTGCTGTCGGGCCGCATCAGCGACATGCAAGCCCGACTCAATGTGACCAACTTGCTCAACGGGGAACAGCTCGACACCACCACCGTATTGATGTTTGAACGCTTGTTCACCGCCTTGGGACTCCCCGCCTCACAACTGCAGGGGCTGACACATGGGCTGCTCGCAGCGCAACGCCAAGGCAGCACCGCACCGCTCATGCCCCAGCGGGTGTCGCAACTCACTTGGTTGGGGCTACCGGCCAACACGGTGCAAGTTCTTGCACCCTACATCACCGTGTTGCCCGTGCGCACCCCCATCAACCTCAACACCGCCAGCGCCACCGTGCTGTTGGCCAGCGTGCCGGGACTGAGCTTGTCCGACGCCCAGCGCTTGATGCAGCAGCGCGAACGACAGCACTGGGCTTCGTTGGATGCGTTTCAGAAAGCACTGGGACGTGCAGTCAGTCTCGACAGCAACTACAGCGTCAACACCCGTTACTTTGAGGTGTTGGGACAACTGCGCATGCCCCACACCACACTGCAAGAACGCTCGTTGGTGCAACGAGACCTGGCCGAATTGAAGGTGCTGTGGCGCGAGTCTGGCTCTCTACAATGATCTGTCCATGCTGATCCTCGCGCTTCCCCACTCTGCCAACGCCGCCACGACGACGGGCTATGCCCACGTCCACTCGGACGGCCACAGCTTGCTGCGCAGCGCCACAGGCTTGGCCGCCACCTTGTCAGCCCATGCTGGCGAGGTGGTCGCGGTGGTACCCCACAGTCGTTTGTCTTGGCTGCAGGTCCACGTCCCCCCAGCCAGCCATGGCAACCGTCTGCACAGCGTGTTGCATGGCTTGCTGGAAGACAGGTTGCTCGACGACCCTGCACAGTTGCACTTGGCAACACCGCCCCACGCACAACAGGTCGCACGCACCGGCGGCGAACTGTTGGTTGCCACCTGCGACAAATCGTGGCTGCGTGCCGTGCTGGCCCCTTTGCAAGAGGCCGGGTTGACGGTGCAACGCATCGTCCCCGAACTGTCCCCTTCGGTCACCCCCACACTGCATGTGATGGGCGAGCCCGCCCATGCACACAGCGTGCTGTGCCATCCCCAAGGCGTGACCACGCTCCCCCCCAACGTCGGCCAATGGCACGCGTTTGCTGCGTTGCGACCCGATGCGTGGCTGATTCAAGCCGAGCCCGCCATGGTCTCCCGCGTGCAAACCACCTTGCAACGCCAGCCCACATTGCAAACCGCAGCACAGCGCTGGGTTCAGGCTAGCCAGTCCGACTGGGATTTGGCGCAAGGCGAATGGGCGCAAGGCCGGCTGCAACGCTTGCAGCGCCAGTTACAAACGGCATGGCAAACCCTGCGACATGCGCCTGCGTGGCGACCTGTGCGGTGGGGCTTGCTGAGCCTGTTGGTCCTGAATGTGCTGGGCCTCAACGTCATGGCGTGGCATGCGCGCAGCACACTCCACACACAGAAGGCTGTGCTGAATGAGGTGTTGACCTCCACGTTCCCTTCGGTAACTTTGGTGGTCGATGCGCCCCTGCAAATGCAACGTGAGCTCGACGTGCTGCTGCAAAAAAGTGGCGCCGCTGCCAGCACCGATTTCGAACCCTTGCTGGCCGCTTTGGCCAATGTGTTGCCCGCCGGCAGCACCCCCACCCAACTGCACTTTGCCGACCGCGCCTTGCGTGTGCATGGCGTCACCTTCCAAACCGCCCTGCCCCCCGAGGCCAGCGTACGCCTGCAAGCGCAGGGCTTGCGCTTGCGCCAAGACGGTCAAGACGTGTGGGTATTGCAAGCGGAGGGCGTGAAATGACCTTGCATGCGCGTTGGCAGACCTTGGCACCACGCGAACAGCGCAGCGTTGCGCTGCTCGCCAGCGTCTTGGGCCTGGTGGCGGTGTGGCTCATCGCCGTGGCGCCTGCGCTGAACGCCTTGCAAGAAAGCAGCCAACGTCGCGCGCAACTGACGCAACAACACGCGCACCTGCTTAGCTTGCAAGCCAAAGCTCAGAGCTTGCAAAAACAAACGCCCATGTCTCGGGAAGAAGCCTTGCGCCGTTTGCAAGGCATCACCGCAGTACCCGGTATGCAACTGAATGTGCAGGGGGAACGCGTGAGTGTGCAACTCAAAGCTGTCTCTGCCCCTGCCTTGGCGCAGTGGCTCACCCAAGCCCGCACACAAGCGCAAGCCCTGCCGTTGGAAGCGCACTTGATACGCAGTGCAAGTGCAAGTGCAAGCGCCAGTGCCAGCACGAGCGCCAACAACAACGTCCCCCCTGCGTCCGCCGTGGCATGGGATGGCAATTTGGTGATGCGCTTGCCCTCACGCAACGCCACGCCCTAAATCACAACATCGCTCCTCACGAACACCCCATGTCACACCACCCGATTCGTCCACCTGCACACACCAGCCGTCGCTGGGCATGGACGGGTGCGGGTCTTGGTGTGACGCTGGCCTTGCTCACGCAAGCCCCGGCTCAGTGGTTGACCCAGGCCTTGTCTCACGCCAGCGGCGAACGCTTGCAATGGCAAGCCCCACAGGGCACCGTATGGAACGGTTCGGCGCAATGGGCGCTGAGCGATGGCACCTCCTCGGTCGCGCTGCCCTCGCGCGTGCAGTGGCAGTTGTGGCCCCACATCGACTGGACCCAGATGCGCGTCGGCATGCGCGCCACCTTGGCCGCGGCGTGTTGTCTGCCAGCGCCTGTGATCCTCGATGTGGCCCCCCTGTGGCGCGGTGTGCACCTACAAGTCAGCGACCACACCTCGCACTGGCCAGCAGCCGCCTTGGTAGGCCTGGGCGCACCTTGGAACACGGTGCAACCCAACGGCCAATTACAACTGCACACCCAAGGGGTGCGTTGGACACAACAAGCAGGTACTGAACGTTTGCAAGGCAGTGCCGAGTTGCAATGGCAACACTTGTCCACCCAACTTTCTACGTTGCGGCCCTTAGGCAGTTACCGCGTGCGCCTGCAAGGCGGCGACACAATGGCACTGACCGTGGACACCCTGGAAGGCAGCTTGCGTTTGCAAGGCAGCGGCCATCTGCAACAGGGGCGCGTGGTTTTTTCTGGCGAGGCGTCTGCTGCACCTGACGCCGAAGCCGCACTCTCTAATTTATTGAACGTCCTTGGCCAACGCCAAGGTGCCAAGTCGATCTTGAAACTGGGTTAACACCATGCTGAAGCGTTTTTCTTTTCTTCCCCACCGCCAGGCCTTCAGCCTTGCCGTCAGCTTGGCCTTGGCGCCTGCGTTGTCGGGGCTGTCGTTGCTTCACGCGGCCCCACCCGCCAAGAAGGCGGCATCGGCAGAACCCATCACGCTGAATTTTGTGAATGCCGAGATCGAGTCGGTCGCGCGCACCTTGGCGACCTTGTCGAACCGCAATTTGGTGGTCGACCCGCGCGTGAAAGGCACGATCAACCTCAGCACTGAGCTGCCCGTCACACCCAACGAAGCGTGGAGCCAGTTTTTGGCTGCGCTGCGCTTGCAAGGCTTTGCCATGGTCGAGACCAAAGGCTTGTACAAAATCGTGCCCGAAGCCGATGCCAAGCTGCAAGGTGGCAACGTGCAGCAAATTGAGAAAGCAAGCAACGGGTCTGGCAACGGCCAAATCGTGACCCACATCTTCAAGCTCAATTTCGAACAAGCCAACAACTTGGTGCCGGTGTTGCGACCACTCATCAGCCCCAACAACACCATCAACGTCAACCCGGGCAACAACAGCCTCGTCATCACCGATTACGCAGACAACTTGCAACGCATCGCACGCATCATTGCCACGCTGGACGTATCGAATGCCAGCGATGTCGAAGTGATTCAACTCAAGCACGCGATCGCCGTGGACTTAGCCCCCTTGGTTCAGCGCTTGATCGAGTCTGGCAGTGCCAACACCCCTGCCACAGCGCCAGGCACACCCGGCCAAAACGGCAGCGAATACAAAACTACTTTGCTGGCTGAACCCCGCAGCAACGCGCTGATCGTGCGTGCGGCCAACCCCGCACGCGTGGCCTTGGTGAAATCGCTGGTGGCCAAGCTTGACCAACCCGGCGGCAGCAACCCGAGCGGCAACATCCATGTGGTGTATTTGAAAAATGCCGACGCCACCAAACTCGCCACCACCTTGCGCGCGGCCGTGAGCGGACAAGCCGCCAGTGGCAACACGGCCAACACAGGCGGCGTGAACAACGCACCCGTAGCGCCGGTGCCCACCCTCATCCCTGGCAGCACAGTTGGCAGCAACAGCGTGTCACCCGGTGCAGCCACCGGCGGACAAATTCAGGCAGACCCGGCCACCAACTCGCTCATCATCACCGCACCTGAGCCGCAATACCGCCAACTGCGCGCCGTGATTGACATGCTGGACCAGCGCCGCGCGCAAGTGATGGTGGAAAGCTTGATTGCCGAGGTCAACGCCGACAAGGCCGCACAAATGGGCATTCAGTGGCAAAACGCCACGGGCAATGCGGGCGGCACCGTGGGCATCATTGGCACCAACTTCAACAACGGAATTGTTTCCCCCACCGGCAGCAGCATCGGCGCAGGCAACATTTTGGGGGCCTCAGGCGCCGCCAGCACCAGCTTGGGCGGTCTCGGCAATGGTTTGAACGTGGGCACGGCACGGCCAATCAACGGCACCTATGTGCTGGGTAGCTTGGCCACGTTCTTGCAACAAAACGGCGACAGCAATGTGTTGTCCACACCGACCTTGCTGACCCTCGACAACGAAGAGGCCAAGATTGTGGTGGGCCAAAACGTCCCCTTCGTCACCGGGCAGTACACCAACAACAACACGACCAACGGCTCAGTCAATCCGTTTCAAACCATCGAGCGCAAAGACGTCGGTTTGACGCTGAAGGTGAAACCCCAAATCAGCGAAACCGGCACCGTCAAGCTCACCATCTTCCAAGAGGTGTCGAGCATCGACTACACCAAGTCATCGACCGCTGGTTTGATCACCAACAAGCGCAGCATCGAGTCGAACGTGTTGGTGGACGATGGCTCCATCATTGTGTTGGGCGGATTGCTGTCGGACGAATACGCCAGCGCTTCCAGCCAAGTCCCAGGGCTCGGCGACATTCCGGTGTTGGGTTGGTTGTTCAAGAGCGAAAACCGCTCGCGCAGCAAGAAAAACCTGATGGTGTTCTTGCGCCCGGTGGTGGTGCGCGATGCCACCGCATCCGACACGCTCAGCAACAACCGTTACCAACACATGATGGGCTTGCAACAAGCGGCGCAACCCAGCTTCAACCCCGTTTTGAGCACGGGCAACCCGCCTTCTTTGCCCCCCCTGCCAGCCGCTCCCGCGCCTGCGAAATAACCCATGCGTCGACCGCTGCCCTACGCCTTTGCCCGCACCTACCAGCTGCTGCTGGAGGACGATGGCCACACGCTCACGCTGTGGCACAGCGATGCGCCGGACCTGAGCGCATGGAGCGAAGTCACACGGCGTCATGCGGTGCAAGCATTTGAATATGCCGACAAAGCCACACTGACCAAGCGCATCAGCGAAGCCTATGCCCAAGCCGACAGCAATGCCGCCGCCGTAGTCAGCGAAGTGGAAGGCGATGCCGACTTGGCCCGCATGATGCAAGAGCTCCCCGCGGTCGAAGACTTGCTGGAAGCCGCAGACGACGCGCCCATCATCCGCATGCTCAACGCGCTGTTGACGCAAGCGGCGCGCGATGGCGCCAGCGACATCCACATCGAGCCCTACGAGCGTCACAGCAGCGTGCGCTTCCGTGTCGACGGTACCTTGCGCGAGGTGGTGCAACCCAACCGTGCTTTGCATGCCGCGCTGATTTCGCGCCTCAAAATCATGGCCGAGTTGGACATCGCTGAAAAGCGTTTGCCCCAGGATGGACGCATTTCGCTGCGCCTGGGCCAACGCGCCATCGACGTGCGCGTGTCCACCTTGCCCAGCGCACACGGCGAACGAGCGGTGCTGCGCTTGCTCGACAAATCGGAGAGCAAACTCACCTTGGCCGCTGTCGGCATGGAAGGTCACACGCTGCAGCGCTTTGAAACTTTGATAAAGCAGCCCCACGGCATCATCTTGGTCACCGGCCCGACGGGTTCGGGCAAAACCACCACGCTGTACGCCGCTCTGCAAGGCTTGGACGCCAGCCAAAACAACATCATGACGGTGGAAGACCCGATTGAATACGAACTGGCGGGCGTGGGCCAAACCCAAGTCAACCCCAAGATCGATTTGGACTTTGCCAAAGCCCTGCGCGCCATCTTGCGGCAAGACCCCGACATCATCATGATTGGCGAGATTCGCGATTACGAGACTGCGCAAATCGCCATTCAAGCTTCGCTCACTGGCCACCTGGTGCTGGCCACCTTGCACACCAACGATGCGGCCAGCGCCATCACCCGTTTGACCGATATGGGCGTTGAGCCCTTCTTGCTCAGCTCGTCGCTGCTGGGCGTGTTGGCCCAACGTCTGTTGCGCAAAGCGTGTACGCATTGCCCGGGCGGCGGTTGCGAGGCCTGCGGCCACAGCGGCTACCTGGGTCGCACCGGCATTTTTGAATTGCTCACCACTAACGACGACATGCGCGCGCTCATCCACAACCAAGCCAGCGAAGCGCAACTGCGCGACGCCGCCCTGCGCCACGGCATGACCCTGATGCGTGACGATGGCGAGCGCTTGGTGCACGCGGGTATCACCACCCGCGAAGAGTTGATTCGCGTCACCCGCGACTGACCGACGCACGCATCATGCCCGCCTACGCGTTTGAAGCCCTCGACCCCCAAGGCCAAACCCGTCGTGGCGTGTTGGAGGCCGACACCGCCCATGCCGCGCGCAGCCAATTGCGCGCGCAAGACTGGGTGCCGCTCAAAGTAGATCCCGTGCAACGCGCCAGCAGTGGCTTGAACACGGTGATTTGGGAGAGCCGCGTTTTCAACCGCACAGAACGCGCGGTATGGACACGCCAACTGTCTGGCTTGGTCAGCGCAGGCTTACCCCTCGAACGCGCCTTGGCAACCTTGAGTGACGAGGCCGACACGCCCCGACAACGCGACTTGGTTTCCGCCCTACGTACCGAGGTGAATGCCGGCGCCCCCTTTGCCAAAGCACTCGCACAACATCCGCGCGAGTTCGATGGCATTTACACCGCGGTGGTGGGCGCGGGCGAACAAAGCGGTCAACTCGGTCTGGTGCTCGACCATTTGGCCAGCGACTTGGAAGAACAACACCAACTGCGCAGCAAGCTGCTGGCGGCAGGCTTGTACCCTGCCATCGTGAGTGCGGTGGCCCTGACCATCGTGCTGTTTTTGCTGGCCTATGTGGTGCCGCAAGTGGCGCAGGTGTTCAGCAGCAACCAACAACAGCTCCCCGTCCTGACGCGTGTGATGCTGAGCCTGAGCGCCTTTGTGCAAAGCTACTGGCTGGTGGGGCTCTTGCTCATCGGATTGGGCGTTACTGCTCTGCGCGTCGGGCTGCGCCAGCCCGCGCTGCGCCTGCGCTTTGACGCGGCCTGGCTGCAACTCCCGCTCATCGGTCGATTGGCGCGGGGCTACAACGCCGCACGCTTTGCCAACACCTTGGCCATGCTCACCCTCTCGGGCGTGCCGATTTTGAAAGCCCTGCAAGCCGCCACAGACACCCTCAGCAACACTGCGTTGCAGCGCGATGCACAGGACGCACTGGTGCTGGTGCGTGAAGGCGCACCGCTGGCATCTGCGTTGGCACAGCACCCACGCTTTCCACGCTTGTTGGCGATGTTCTCGCGCTTGGGCGAACAAACCGGCACACTGCCCACCATGCTGCAACGTGCCGCACGGCAACTGAGTGACGAGGTGCAACGCCGTGCGCTGCAAATCGCCACACTTCTTGAACCGCTGCTGATCGTCGTGATGGGCGCGGTGGTGATGCTGATTGTGTTGGCCGTGATGCTGCCGATCATTCAACTCAATCAATGGATTCGATGAGCCTCCACCACGCTCGGCACTGCCGTGTCCTCACTGCCCCCCGAGGGGGCTGGCCCGCCTTGGGAGCGGCCCGGCTTCAGTCCTTATTTGGAGAATAAACATGGGTGTTTCTCTCGACGGTAAATTGGTCGTTGCCATTTCGTCACGCGCACTGTTCGACTTCGAAGAAGAAAACCAAGTTTTCGAACAAGGCGATGACCGCGCGTACATGAATCTGCAACTCGCCCGCCTTGAGACGCCAGCCAAACCCGGCGTGGCGTTTTCACTGGTGCAAAAGCTGCTGGCATTCAACACACCCGATGCGCAGCGGGTGGAGGTGGTCATCCTCTCGCGCAACGACCCCGTGAGCGGGTTGCGCGTGATGAAGTCAGCCGCCCATTACGCGCTGCCGATTATTCGCTGCACCTTCACACGTGGCGAGTCCCCCTGGCGCTACCTGCGCCCGCTCAACGCCAACTTGTTTTTATCCACCCATTTGTCCGATGTGCGCTCGGCACTCGATGCCAGCGTCCCCGCTGCACAGGTGTACCCGCACTCAGCCCATGCATCAGACGCACACCCGCACGAAGTGCGTATCGCCTTTGACGGCGATGCCGTGCTGTTCAGCGACGAAGCTGAGCGCGTGTTTCAAGCGCAAGGTTTGGATGCGTTTCAGCAACACGAAAAATCAAAAGCGGGGCAACCCTTGTCTGCCGGCCCCTTCAAGCCGCTGCTTGAAGCCCTGCATCTGTTGCAACAAGCCGGCACACCGCACATGCGCATTCGCACCGCGTTGGTCACCGCGCGCAGCGCGCCCGCCCATGAGCGCGCCATTCGCACCTTGATGGACTGGAACATTGACGTGGACGAAGCCATGTTCTTAGGCGGCCTAGAAAAAGGCGAGTTCTTGCGCGAGTTCGAACCTGACTTTTTCTTTGACGACCAAACCGGCCACATCGAATCCGCCGCACGTCACGTCCCTGCTGGCCATGTGGCCAGTGGCGTGCGCAACACCGAAGTCTGAACCCTATGAATGCGATCCGCACCGTCGCCACCCACGTGGCGACGAACTGGCAAAAGAGCCGCCTGCAACTCAGCCGCGTGTGGGCCTTGTCGCTGCCCTACTTTCAATCCGAAGAAAAATGGCCCGCGCGCTTGTTACTCGGCGCTTGCATCAGCTTGAACCTCGGCATGGTCTACATGATGGTGTTGCTGAACGACTGGAACCGCGTGTTCTACGACGCCCTACAAAACCGCAATGCCGAAGTGTTCTGGAAGCAACTCGGCATATTTGCCGTGCTGGCCACCTGCTTCATCATCGTGGCGGTGTACCGCTTCTACCTGACGCAACTGCTTGAGGTGCGGTGGCGCGCTTGGATGACGCGCGACTACTTACAGCGCTGGCTCTCGGGCCATGTGTTTTACCAACTCGAACTGCAATCCAAAAACGGCACTGACAACCCCGACCAACGGATTCAAGAAGACGTGCAGCAGTTCACCGCCGACACCGTGGGCTTGTCGATGGGATTGCTCGATGCCACGGTGACGCTGCTGAGCTTCGTGGGTATTTTGTGGTCGCTTTCAGGCGGCTTCAGCTTTGACATCGGCGGTAGCACCTACAACATTCCGGGCTTCATGGTGTGGATGGCGCTGACCTATGCGTTGTGTGGCAGCTTGATTGGCCATTGGATTGGCCGCTCCATGGCCTCACTCAATTTTGCACAACAGCGCCTCGAAGCCGACTTCCGCCACCACCTGATGCGTGTGCGCGAATACAGCGAAGCCATCGCGCTGGACCGCGGCGGCGTGGTGGAGCGCCAATCGTTGCAGCAACGCTTTGCCCAAGTGTTGGACAACTTCATGCGCTTGCTGCGCGTGCAAAAGCGCTACACCTGGTTCAACTCGGGTTACGGCCAAGCAGCCGTGGTGTTCCCCATGTTGGTGGCCTCGCCGCGTTACTTCAGTGGCGCGATTCAGCTGGGCGAGTTGATGCAAATCTCTTCCGCCTTCGGCCAAGTACAAGAGTCCCTCAGCTGGTTCATCAGCAACTACAGTCGCCTCGCCTCGTGGCAAGCCACCACCTTGCGGCTGACCAGTTTCCAAGATCAGATGTTGGCCGTGACCGAGGCCACGCGAGCAGACGACCACGCCACTGCTGGCATCAATGCCTTGCACACCACGCCTCTGACAGTGTCGCTTCCAAATGGCGAGGTGCTGTTGGCAGACACTTCGCTCAATGTTGCGGCAGGCGACACGGTGCTGATCCGCGGTCCCTCGGGTTGCGGCAAGTCCAGCTTGCTGCGGGTGTTGGCGGGCATTTGGCCCTACGTCACGTCGCCCTCACATGACCGTCGTGGCGAACCTATCACCTATGGGCCCGTGGTGTTGCCCGACCGCAGCGTGTTCATGCCCCAGCGCCCCTACTTTCCGCAAGGCACCTTGCGCCAGGCACTGGCCTACCCCGACAGCGCCGAACACTACACCGACGAGGCCTTGAAAAACGCGCTCTACGACGCGCTCTTGCCGCACCTCACTACCGAGCTGGATGTGGCGGGCCACTGGAGCCAACAGCTCTCAGGCGGGGAGCAACAACGCTTGGCCTTGGCGCGTGTGTTGCTGAAACGGCCACGCTGGGTCTTTGCTGACGAAGCCACCAGCGCACTCGACGAAGCCGGCGAGAAAGTGCTCTACGAAAAGTTGCTGACGATGGTGCGCGAAGAAGGTGGGGGCTTGGTGTCCATCGCCCACCGCCCCGGGGTGGCCAGCTACCACGACACGGTGTGGCAGTTCGTGCCCGCGCCAGAAGGCAGCACGGCCAAGTTTGTACTGACAACGAGTTAAGGAACAGACAACGGCGTCAGGTTAAGGCGCCGCGTTAGGCTTTCCAGCGCTGCCAGCCCTTGGCGCGCAAGTCGCACGCGGGGCAGGTGCCGCAGCCGTAGCCCCAATCGTGGCGGTGTGTGCGGTCCCCCAAGTAGCAGGTGTGGGTGTGCTCAACGATCAAGTTCACCAACTGGTCCCCGCCGTTGGCGTGCGCTTTTTGACCCAGGTCATGGGCCAGTTGCCAGGTCTGCGCTTTGTCGATCCACATCAATGGGGTTTCAATCAGCAATCGACGATCCATGCCCAGTGAGAGCGCAATTTGCATGGCCTTCATGGTGTCGTCGCGGCAATCGGGGTAGCCTGAAAAATCGGTTTCGCACACGCCGGTGACGATCACATCCAAATCACGGCGATAGGCCAACGCCGCGGCCAAGGTGAGGAACAACAAATTGCGTCCGGGCACAAAGGTGTTGGGCAAGCCGGAAGCTTCCATCTTGAACGCCATGTCACGCGTGAGTGAGGTTTCGCTGACCTGCCCTAAGACTCCCAAATCAAGCAAATGATCTTCACCTAATTTGGGCGCCCACTGCGGGAACTGGGCACGCACTTGGGCCAGCACCTGCATGCGCGCCTCCAACTCCACCAAGTGGCGTTGGCGGTAATCAAATGCCAGCGTCTCAACTCGTTCGTACTGCGACAGCGCGTGCGCCAGACAAGTGGTGGAGTCTTGCCCCCCCGAAAACAAAACCAATGCGTTGCGATGCATGTCAATGAGCCTCAGAGGTGCGGTGGGTCAACTTGTCGGTCAAGGCAATCGCCAGTGCGCTCAACAAAAAGGTGATGTGGATGATGGTTTGCCACATCAACACCTTCTCGTCGTAGTTCGCAGCGTTGATGAAGGTTTTGAGCAAGTGAATCGACGAAATGCCGATGATGGCCATGCCCAACTTCACCTTCAACACCGACGCATTCACATGGCTCAACCATTCGGGCTGGTCGGGATGGTGCTCTAGGTACATGCGCGAGACAAAGGTTTCGTAGCCACCCACAATCACCATGATCAGCAGGTTGGAGATCATCACCACATCAATCAAACCCAACACCACCAACATGGTGATGGACTCACTGAGGTGCGTCACCGTCATGCCGGTCTTGTAGCCAATGCTGGTGACCAAAGCATCCAGGGCGGCTTGGCTACCAAACGCCGCCTCGATCAAATGCACCAGCTCCACCCAAAAGTGAAAGACATACACCGCCTGCGCAGCGATCAAGCCCAAATACAAGGGCAATTGCAGCCAACGACTGGCAAAAATAAGACGTGGAAGTGCAGGGGGTTGGGTCATGGTGAACAATCTTGCGTGAAGTCCTAAATTTTGCCTGAGCCCACATAAACTCGAGCGCATGTTGATACAAATTTTCTCCCTGATCTTGCAGTTCGCGGTCGGACTGGTCGCTGGCACTTGCCTACTGCGCACTTACCTGCACTGGCAACGCATCCCGATGTCTGCGAACTCTGGCAACCCGCTGGCGCCGTTTGTGTTTGCGGTGACCAACTGGATCGTGCTGCCCGTGCGCCGGTTCGTACCCGCCGTCGGCCGTTTGGACACCGGCAGCTTGGTGGCTGCGTATGCGGTGTTGTTGGCCAAATACGCCCTGCTGTGGTTGCTGGCAGGTGCCACTGCGCCCACCTGGGTGCTGTTGACGCAATCGGGCTTCGAACTACTGAACTTGGTGCTGTCGAGCTTGATGTGGTTGGTCATCATCTATGCGGTGATGACTTGGGTGAAAAGCGGCTCTGACGCTGTTTACTTTTTAGCCCTCATGATCGAGCCCTTGCTGCGCCCTGTGCGTCGCGTGTTGCCAAACATGGGCGGCGTTGATTTGTCGCCCATCGCGCTGTTGCTGTTGTTGCAAATTCTCGAAATCGTGTTGCGCCATCTTCAAGCGCAATTTTTGTTTTAAGGAATCTCTATGACGCGCTTGTTGAGCTGGCTTGCACTTTCCTTGGCGCTCAAGTTGACGCTACAACTCGGCATGGCGCACGCACAAGCGCCGGCCACACCGGCACCAGTCCGCACCATTGCTTCGCTCGATGTGCCGCGCTACATGGGCACCTGGTACGAGATTGCCAAATTCCCCAACCGGTTCCAACGCAACTGCGTCGCCGGCACCCGTGCGCAGTATTTGGCGCAAGGGGACGGCACGGTGCAAGTGCTGAACAGTTGCACCACAGCCGATGGCGGCGTGATCGATGCCCTGGGTCTGGCCAAGCAAGTGGGCGGCACCACGTCGCCCAAACTGCAGGTGCGCTTCGCTCCTGCATGGCTGAGCTGGCTGCCCATGGTGTGGGGCGACTACTGGGTGATTGACCTGGATGCTGATTACCAACTCGCGGCGGTGAGTGATGCGCAGCGCGAGTACCTGTGGGTGCTGTCGCGCACGCCACGCGTGAACGCGGCCCAATACAACGCGTTGCTTACCCGCCTGCAAGCACAAGGCTTCGAAGTGCAACGACTCGAGGCCACGCCACAACCGTGACCCACGTGGTGTCGAACTGAGAATTCAAAGCTTCATCGTTGTGCAACATCTTGGTGATCAGCAGCAAGCTGATGCCCAGCAGTGCGGGTTTGGCGCGTGGGTGAGGTGGGGTCATGTCTTGGCCTTGGCATGCCGCTGGTGGTTGCAGCGGTCATGGCTGATGGCCAAATTATCCTGGTGACTGTTGCCCCCTTCACTCAGGGGGTGGATGTGTTCCAGCGTGGCGTCGGCATGCGCCACATGCTCGCCACAAATCCAACACGGCACCACGCCATGCAACTGGCGGGCGACCGTTTTGTAGATCTTGTCGCGGGTGAGCTTGAGTCGACTCAAAGGCTTACTTCAAACGCGTCGCCAAGGTTTTGGCGTAAGCATCAAAGTCTTTGATCGGACGCTTGGCCACACCGGACGCCTCAGCGGCGCGTGCCACCGCAGGCGCAATGCGGAACATCAAGCGTGTGTCAAATGGTTTGGGAATGATGTTGTCGACACCAAAAGCCAAGTCTACGCCCGGATAAGCGGCGGCGACTTCGGGGGTCACGTCTAGCTTGGCCAGATCAGCGATTTCGCGCACGCACGCAATCTTCATGGCTTCGGTGATCTTGGTGGCGCCGCAATCGAGCGCGCCGCGGAAGATGTACGGAAAGCACAGCACGTTGTTCACTTGGTTGGGGTAATCCGAACGGCCGGTGGCAATGATGCAATCAGGGCGCGCGGCTTTGGCCAACTCGGGACGAATTTCAGGCTCGGGGTTGGCCAAGGCCAAGATGAGGGGCTTGTCGGCCATGGTCTTCACCATGTCGGGCGTCAACACGCCAGGGGCCGAACAACCCAAGAACACGTCGGCGCCGTTCACGGCATCGGCCAAGGTGCGCAGCTCGGTCTTCTGCGCGAAGCGCGCTTTGGAATTGTCGTAGCCACCGGGGCGGCCTTCGTAAATCACGCCCTTCGAGTCACAGACAAAAATATGCTCGGTCTTCACGCCCAAGCCCACAAACACGTCCAAGCACGCCAAGGCCGCAGCCCCTGCGCCGGATACCGCCACTTTGATGTGAGCTACATCTTTGCCCGCCAGCTCCAAGCCATTCAACATCGCCGCCGCCGAGATGATGGCCGTGCCGTGCTGGTCGTCGTGGAAGACCGGAATGTTCATGCGCTCGCGCAGCTTTTGCTCGATGTAGAAGCACTCGGGGGCTTTGATGTCTTCTAAGTTGATGCCACCAAAGGTGGGCTCCATCGCCGCAATGATGTCGACCAGTTTGTCGGCATCGTGCTCATCCAACTCGATGTCAAACACATCGATGCCAGAGAATTTTTTAAACAAGCAGCCCTTGCCTTCCATCACCGGCTTGCCGGCCAAGGCGCCGATGTCACCCAAGCCCAAGACGGCGGTGCCGTTGGTGATCACACCGACCAAGTTGCCACGGCTGGTGTACTCGTAGGAGGCTTGCGGGTCTTTTTCAATTTCCAAACAGGGGTACGCCACACCGGGGGAATAAGCCAAGCTTAGGTCGTGCTGGTTGTCCAACGGATGGGTGGGTTCGACACGGATCTTGCCCTGGGTGGGCAGGCGGTGGTAATCGAGCGCAGCGGTGCGCAACTCTTGTTCAGCGGGTGTCATGGAAATTTTTACTTCTTTTTTTGAAAAGGCACACATCCTAACTCCAAGCACAGCGGAGAGCCTGAGTAGGGTCTTAGTGCATACACTTACGCCATCTCCTCATTGATCAACGCCGCTCCCCTCATGCAAGCCCTGCTCCACGCCATCGCCACGATGGGTTTTTCGACTGACGCGCAGCGGGTGTTTCATGGTCGAGGGGGCTTGTACCCCGGTTGCGAACATCTGGCGCTGGACGCCTTTCCGCCCGTCTGGGTCTTGACCAGTTTTCAAGCACTGAGTGACGAAGCCTTGGCCGCCATTGACGCCGCCTTGTGCGAGCGCTGGCCGCACATCGCGCCTGACCTTGCGCCATTGAACTGGGTCTACCAATGCCGCGCCGAAGGTCACTTGGAAACCCGCTTGATGCGTGGCGAAGTGCCCGACCCCCATGTGGTGACCGAGCGCGGCAGCCGCTTTCGCGTCCATGTGCTGAAAGGACAAAACCACGGCCTGTTTTTGGACATGGCCGAAGGCCGCGCGTGGGTGCGCCATTGGGTGAGTCAGCAGCTTGTGAATCAACCCAGACTCAAAGTACTCAACCTGTTTGCCTACACCTGCGCGTTCTCGGTCGTCGCGCTGCAGGCTGGCGCCAAGCAAGTGGTGAATGTGGACATGAGCCACGGCGCCATGGCCATCGGGCAACAGAACCACGCGCTGAACGACCTCACTACCGGCGCCAGTTTTTTGATGCACGACATCTTCAAGACCTGGGGCAAGATCACCCGCAGCGGTCCGTATGACCTGGTCATCGTCGACCCACCCAGCTACCAGAAGGGCAGCTTTGTCGCCACCAAAGACTACGCGCGCTTGATACGCCGCTTGCCCGAGCTGTTGGCGCCCGGTGGCCATGCCCTGCTGTGCCTGAACGCGCCCGAGTTGGGGGTGGACTTCTTGCAAGAGCAAATGCAAGCACTCGCGCCTGAGCTGAACTTTGTGCAGCGCGTGGCCAACCCTGTCGTGTTTGCCGATGTCTCGCCCGAGCGTTCCCTCAAAGTGTTGGACTACCAACTGCCTGCGTTGCCTGAAAAACCATGAGGTCACACATCTCCATCGTCAACGTCGACAACTGCGACACCTGGACCCGTTATCGCAGTGGCCTGTGCAACACCTGCGCGGCCAACTGCTGCACCATGCCAGTCGAGGTCAAGTTGCCCGACTTGGTTCGCCTCGAATTGGTCGACCCGTTTGAAGCCGAACACGAAGAACCCAAAGCTATTGCCAAGCGATTGCAGAAAGCAGGGCTGATTGAGCACTTCAATTTCAAGAACAGCATCTTCACGCTGGCACGCCGCGCCAATGGCGACTGCGCCAACTTAGATGTAAAAACACGGCGCTGCACGGTGTACGACAAACGCCCCAACACCTGTCGTCTGCATCCGCAAGTGGGGCCGCGACCGGGCTATTGCCCTTACGGCGCGGTGCGCTAGCCCAGTCTTTGACCGGTGCGCACCAGCATCGTGCCCTTGCACTTTTTGGCGCCACAGCGACACGCGTATTTCGCTTGCAACGCTTCAGTCATCGGCTCGTCACTGACCAAGCCGTAGTTGAACGTCAACTCTTCACCTCGCCAAATTGGGCGACGTGTCTTGATGAAGATGCGCCCATTCACCTCTTCAGGCTCGCAGTTGGGACGGCAAGAATGGTTGATCCACCGCGACGCGTTGCCGCCATGCAAGCCATCGATCACACGCGTGTCGTCGATGTGAAAGTAAAACGTGTGCTCGGGGTTGCTCGGGTCATGCGGGTGTCGGCGTTGCGCCTCGGCCATCGAAATAATTTCGCCCACGTACTCAATCACCGTCTCGCCCGCAGCCATGTGGCACAAGGCGAGGACGCCTTTGCCGTGCACGCGGGATGAAAGGACTTCAATGCGGGAGGTCACTCAACAGTCACACTCTTAGCCAAGTTACGCGGCTTGTCCACATCCGTACCACGCGCACACGCGGTGTGATAACTCAGCAACTGCAAGGGCACCACATGCAAGATGGGCGAGAGCACGCCATAGTGTTCGGGCATGCGAATGACGTTCACGCCGTCGCTGCTTTCGATCTTGGTGTCGCCATCGGCCAGCACATACAACACGCCGCCACGGGCGCGCACTTCTTGCATGTTGCTCTTGAGCTTTTCGAGCAAGGCATCGTTGGGGGCCACGGTCACCACCGGCATGGCGCTGGTCACCAAGGCCAAGGGGCCGTGCTTCAACTCACCGGCGGCATAGGCCTCGGCGTGGATGTAGGTGATTTCTTTGAGCTTCAACGC
>JACCDZ010477850.1_pt1 | contig 19358 bp, 14 predicted proteins | sample 7449551 | NCBI WGS metagenome assembly JACCDZ01 (sample SAMN15323452, study PRJNA562643) | freshwater metagenome | isolation source: river surface water | place: USA:Blue River Watershed | collected 2017-08-18
AAGTTTATTAAAAAAATAAATTATTTTTAACGAATCAATGGTCGTGAAGTTCATTATATTCGAGAAAATGAACGATATTTGTCCTCATGGCAAAAATTAGTCCTTTCGAAGCACTGCGTCCTCAGCCACAATTAGCGAAGCAAGTTGCAAGTAAACCTTACGATGTTTTAAATAGTGCGGAAGCAAAAGCAGAAGCTGTTGGAAACGCATATTCTTTTTTACATATCACCAAGAGTGAAATTGATTTACCAGAAACGGTAGACATCCATAGTCAACAAGTCTATGATATTGCATTGGATAATTTAAATGCATTCATGCAAAGAGATGTGTTGTTTAAAGAATCAAAACCATGTTATTATATCTATCAATTAATCATGGATGGTCGTGCACAAACTGGATTGGTTTGTGTGAGTAGTGTAGATGATTATGAAAATGGAATTATTAAAAAGCATGAATTCACCCGTCCAGAAAAAGAGCTGGATAGAATCAATCATATGAAGACGATTGGCGCGCAAACAGGCAATGTTTTTTTAGCCTATCGCAATCAAGCGGCCATTGATACTTTGATAGAAAAATGGAAGACGACTAAAAATGCAGTCTATGATTTTACTGCAGACGATGGTATTCAACATACCGTTTGGGCAGTGAGCGATACCGATACCATTGCACAAATCACCCAATTATTTGAGACAGAAGTGCCATGTACTTATATCGCAGACGGGCATCACAGAGCAGCATCCGCTGCTAAAGTGAGAACAGCAATTGGTAAACAAAATACAAGTGCAGACTATTTCTTAACGACTTTGTTTCCATCCAACCAATTGGCGATCATGGATTATAATAGAGTGGTGAAAGACTTAAATGGACTTGAAGCTGCAGCATTTTTAACTGCATTAGCACAAGATTTTGATGTTCAAACAATGGATGCCGCCTTTAAACCAGACAGCTTACATCGTTTTGGATTGTACATGAATCATCAATGGTATGCATTGACTGCAAAACCTGGCACTTATAATGATGCAGATCCAATTGGTGTTTTAGATGTGACTATTTTATCCAACAATATCTTAGACAAATTATTAGGGATCAAAGACCAACGCGTCGATAAAAGAATTGATTTTGTGGGTGGTATTCGTGGGATGGAAGCGCTAGAAGCTAGAGTGGATAGCGGTGAGATGGCTTTAGCAATTAGCTTATATCCTGTAACGATTGACCAATTATTCAATATCGCAGATGCGGGCGAGGTTATGCCACCAAAAAGCACTTGGTTTGAGCCAAAATTAAGAGATGGCTTATTGACCCATTTGATTTACGATTCAAACGAGTAATAAAGTTTAAATACTGGACTTAAATAAGTTTTATTTTAAAGTACAGTAACTTATAATTCCTTTCTAAAACCAGTCTTTTGACTGGTTTTTTTTGTATTTTGTTGTACAAATTATTTGCCATATGGAATCTAAAAGACTCTTTGATTGTATAGAACATCAGTTAACTAATTTTCCTAACGAAGCGATGTTTGCTGCAAAAGAAAACGGCACTTGGAAAAAATATCCAACCACCGAAGTTGCTTCAACCGTGAATGCATTAAGTGCAGGATTACTTAGTCTTGGTTTGTCTGGACATGATTTTACCCCAGAGGGATCAGATAAAATTGCGATCATTAGTAGCAATAGACCAGAATGGTTGATGGCAGATATGGCCACGCAACAAATTGGTGTTATCTGGGTGCCTGTGTATCCTACCACCAATCCATTAGAATTGACTTTTATCTTGAATGACGCATCCGTACAATACATGTTTGCGAGTAATCAAGAATTGTATAACAAAGTGATGTCCATAAAAGACAAAGTACCTTGTTTAAAAGCCGTCTACACTTTTGATCGTATAGAAGGTGCAAAGCATTGGTCAGAATTATGTTTACAAGATGCAGATTTATTACAACAAGTGGAGGTCATTAAAAAAACAATTCCGGTAGAGCAAGTTGCAACTTTTATTTATACTTCCGGCACAACGGGTAAACCAAAGGGGGTGATGTTGACACATCATAATATTTATTTCAATTTACAATCGGGTAAAAATAGTTTTCCTTTCCCAGACAGGCCCGATCAAAAAGTATTGAGCTTTTTACCATTGAATCATATTTTTGAAAAAGTAGCTTCTTATATTTATATGTATAGCGGGATGAGTATCTACTATGCAGAATCCATGGATACCATTGGTGATAACTTAAAAGAAGTTTCACCAGACGCATTTTCCACCGTGCCAAGATTATTGGAAAAAGTATTTGAGAAAATCATGATCAAGGGCGAGGAGTTAACTGGCTTAAAACGCAAACTATTTTTCTGGGCTGTTGCTTTAGGAGAACAATATGATAATTTAAAACCAGGGTCTGCATGGTACCAGTTCCAATTGAAGTTGGCTAATAAAATTATTTTTAGCAAGTGGAGAGAAGCATTAGGTGGTAATGTAAAATTCATTGTTACCGGTGGTGCTGCATGTCAGGTAAAACTATTGCGCATTTTTAATGCAGCTCAAATACCAGTGTATGAAGGATATGGTCCAACCGAGAACAGTCCTATCATTAGTATCAATTATAGAACACCAGGTGATATGAAATTTGGAACTGTTGGCTTACCAATACAAGGTGTTCAAATGAAATTAGAGGCAGACGGAGAAATTTGTGTAGCAGGACCAAGTGTGATGAAGGGTTATTACAAACTACCAGAATTAACTGCAGAAACCATCATTGATGGTTGGTTGCATACAGGAGATATAGGTGAGCTGATAGATGGTAAGTTTTTAAAAATTACAGATCGCAAAAAAGAATTATTTAAAACAAGCGGCGGAAAATATGTTGCGCCACAACCAATCGAAAACAAGATGAAGGAAAGTCCTTTCATCGAACAAATTGTATTAATTGGGGACAATAAAAAAATGGTGAGCGCCTTGGTTGTTCCAAGCTTTGCTAAACTGAAAGAGTGGGCAAAACAACATGGCATAGAATATACAAGCAACGAGGCCATGATTCAGAATACCATGGTACTTACAACTTATGAATCTATCATTGCCGAATACAATCAATTATTCAATCAGGTAGAACAAGTGAAAAAATTCACTTTATTGCCTAGAGAGTTTACCATTGATAAAGGAGAGATGACACCTAAGTTAAGTATACGCCGTAAGCAAATTCTTGCAAATTTTGAAAAAGAGATAGACTTAATGTATCAAGGATAAGCCATAGACATGCTTATTCATTATTGGCAGTTCATCAAATCTTGAATAATATAAAGTAGTATTTATGAAAAAACTGTTGCTAATAACTGTCACTATATTTTTATTTGTGAATCATGTTAAAGCACAGTCTACTTCGAATCCCTATTTTAATTACAAGGGTAAATTAATTATTGTTGGAGGTGGCACTATGCCAGATTCTTTATTTGAATTTTTTGCAGCGCATTGTGGTGGTAAGGACCAACCTGTTGTGTACATTCCTACTGCAACATCGGACGAAAAATATATTCAAGAGGGAGGGCATTTAGTGAAATTTAGTTCCAGAGGTTTCACTAATTTATCGACTATTCATACTAGAGATAAAATCAAAGCAGATGCTCCAGAAAATATCGCACTTATGAGAAAAGCGAAGGGTATTTTCTTTGGAGGAGGCGACCAGGATTTAATTGCAGCAGCTTATGGCAATACACAATTGTATCAAGAGATGCTTGCTTTATTAGACAGAGGCGGTGTGATCATGGGCACTTCTGCAGGTGCGACCATTATGGGTGCATTGCTAGTTGGTGGAGATGCAAGAAAAGACCTCACTAAAAAATTTCCATTTCAGCCCGCATTTTCTTTCATACAAAATGTAGACATCGACCAACATGTTTTGGTACGCAATAGGCAATTTGATTTAATACCGGTGATCGAAAACTATCCAAATCATTTAGGTGTGGGGATAGATGAGTCTACAGCCATTATTGTAGAAGGACATCAGTTTAAAGTATGGGGTAATTCTTATGTGATGGTCTATGATGCAAAAGACTGGGCTACTCAAAAAGCAACATGGGGCAAAATACTTAAGCCATTTAAAATGATGTTCAGCGGACAATCATTTGACTTGAATACGCATCAAATAAAAAAGTAGTCTGTTATTTTACAGCACTCTTTTCTTTGATGATGGTTTGTACATCTTTATTTTGAATACGGCTTTCTAACCAAGAGATAATATCTAAATACATAAAGGCGCGGCTCTCTAATTTATTATGTTCTAATGGACCTAGTATGGTTAATAATTCTTCGAATGCCAATTTCAGCGCCTCTTTATTCATTCCAGCGACTCCTGCACGACCATATTTTTGAATCGATTTTTTTAAGAAGTTAAATAAAACTTCTTCCACTGTACTAAGGTTATCCATCTTGCCCATAAAGCGATACACCGATTTGGATAAATAGTTCACCACTTCCATATTGCCTAATTCAAAATGCGCAATTAAATGCAATAAGCGTGCATAACATTGTAAGTCGTCGCGAAGGTTTAATTTCCAATTGATGATCTTATTTAAATAATCAATGGCTTTTGCAGGCTCCCCAGCGCCAAAATACAAACAAGCAATTTTATAGTAAAACACCAACACACGGTGGCTGTCAATGAAAGGCTCAATCTCTTGTAATTGCTCCTCCATGCTTGGAATCATATTTAATCCTTCGCTAAAACTGCCTTCTAAAAAGTGTTGATTGATTTTAGCAATATAGATATATACAAAGCATTGTATTTGGTTATTTTTATTGTTCAATACAATGGGCTCTTGACTAAAATTTTCAAGCGCTGCAATCGCGTCCTTAAATTTTGTAAGGTTTCGTAAATCAAAAAAGGCACTAATTAAATTATGCAACCCTTTGATGTATTGCGCAGCCTCAATGCTTTTCATGTTTTCATTGGCTTCGTATAAGTCTACCCATTTTTGACTATAACGATAATGCAATAAAAAATCTTGGTTGATAAAACTATGCCAGCACATGCATTGAAAACGGTACAGCTGTTCATAAAAACCTGTCGATGATTTGATGGTTTCTAATACCGGATCCTGCATCATCTTATCTAATATCGCACGATCGTCGTCATTGCGTGCATGACCATGTTGAATATACCAGCCGTATAATTGCAAAGAAAGGTTAGAAGCTTTAGCAATCAAATCTAAGCGTTGGTTCACTTCATCAATCTCTTCGCTCAATTGTTTAGCCCGATCCTGCATGCTACGGGTAATATGTAAAGACTCAATCTTTTTTTCTAAAAACAATACTTGCAATAAATAAGTGACTTGGTTATTTTGCTTGGTCAATATTTTTATTTTCTCCAACAAACGCAAGCTCTGTAGGTAAAGTCCTTTATTGTATAAAATTTTAGCATGGTCCAATTGTTCATGAATTTGCAAGTCAATATTCTCGTGTTGTTTCAACACCCTAAGGCTCGCTAAAATTTGATCGTATAAATGTGCTTTTAAATTTGAAAGCTGCTGCTTCTGGATGGACTCGTTTTTCCTTAAAAGTTCCTCCTCGTCATAATCTTTCATTTTGTCCAGCGCATCAAAAAGCTGGATGATCTTTAAATCAGTAGACGCAGAATTACGGGTAACGTACAACTTGAAGTTGCGTTTCTCGGCCCTTTCCAGGGATTTTAACAAAATAAACAGGGCGTCCGTACTCAGGTTGGGCATCGTAACTGAATTTGATTCAATTTATTGTAAATCAATACATTATATAAATAATAGATCGCTTACACAGTGTAAAATAGGCATAAAAATGATCAAAAACACCCGGCCCGAATCGATAAATTTGATCAGTAAGCGGGCTAAATGCCCGTTTTGTATCTATAAACTATTCAAAATCAATAAGATGAGCGAAAAAGTCTACATATTTGACACCACCCTTAGAGACGGGGAACAGGTACCAGGTTGCAAATTGAATACCAAGGAGAAATTGGCTCTAGCTGTGAGGTTAGAAGCGCTAGGGGTGGATATTTTGGAAGCAGGATTTCCGGTGTCAAGCCCAGGTGATTTTGATTCGGTGCACCAGATTGCAAAGACTTTAAAAAATACGGTGGTTTGTGGATTAACGAGGGCGGTACAAAAAGATATCGAAGTGGCAGCGCAGGCATTGAAGCCAGCTGCAAGATTTAGAATCCACACAGGTATCGGCACATCCGACTTGCACATAAAATACAAATTCAATAGCACAAGAGAAGCCATCATAGAACGTGCAGTGCAAGCAGTAAAGATGGCAAGAAATTTTACAGACGATGTAGAATTTTATGCAGAAGATGCAGGAAGAACAGACAATACATATTTAGCGCAAGTGATAGAAGCAGTTGTGAAAGCAGGTGCAACCACTTTAAATATTCCAGACACCACAGGATATTGTTTGCCTCATCAGTATCAAGAGAAGATGGCATACTTATGGAATAATGTTCCCAATATTGATAAGGCGATTTTGTCTTGTCATTGTCATAATGATTTGGGTATGGCCACTGCTAACTCTATTGCTGGTGTACTAGGTGGTGCAAGACAAATTGAATGTACGATCAATGGATTAGGAGAACGCGCAGGCAATACCGCACTAGAGGAAGTAGTGATGATTTTAAATCAACATAAAGACTTAGGATTTTATACAAATATCAATCCAAAATTATTGAATCCAATTAGTCGTGAAGTGTCAGATGTGATGCGCATGGCAGTACAGCCCAATAAAGCAATTGTAGGATCAAATGCGTTTTCACATTCATCGGGCATTCATCAGGATGGATTTTTGAAAGAAGCGCAAACTTATGAGATCATGAATCCGGCAGAAGTTGGTGCAGAAGACACTAAAATTGTATTAACAGCAAGAAGCGGAAGATCAGCACTAGCGCATCGTTTGCACAAATTAGGATTTGAATTCAACAGAAATGATATTGATGCATTGTATGCGTTATTTGTAGATGTAGCAGATAAAAAGAAGGAAGTGGTAGAATCGGATTTACAAGCAATGGCAGCAGCCTACAATTCAACATTGGTCTCACAATAAAGAAATCAATGAAAATTAATAATTGAACTATGGGGAATACATTATTTGGAAAAATTTGGGACAAGCATGTAGTGAAGCAAATCACAGATGGTCCGTCGGTATTGTATATCGACAAACATTTTATTCACGAAGTGACAAGTCCACAAGCATTTAGTGGTATTGAAAAAAGAGGCGCAACTATTTTTCGTCCAGCACAAATTGTGGCAACAGCAGATCATAATGTGCCTACTATGAATCAGCATTTACCAATTGCAGATCAGCTATCTCGTTTTCAGGTAGATACTTTAATTGACAATTGTAACAAACATGGTGTGACATTGTATGGACTAGGACATCCGAACCAAGGGATCGTGCATGTGATTGGGCCAGAACTAGGTATTACGCAGCCAGGCATGACCATTGTATGTGGTGATAGCCATACCTCCACGCATGGTGCATTTGGATCGGTTGCATTTGGTATTGGAACCAGTGAAGTAGAAATGGTTTTTGCATCACAGTGCATTATGCAAACAAAGCCAAAATCAATGCGCATCAATATCGAAGGGGAATTGAATGCGGGGGTGGTTTCAAAAGATATTATTTTATACATCATTGCAAAAATATCTGCAAGTGGTGCAACAGGTTATTTTGTTGAATATGCAGGATCTGCCATTCGTGCATTGAGTATGGAAGCAAGAATGACTATTTGTAATATGAGTATCGAGATGGGTGCGCGCGGAGGATTGATTGCACCAGACCAAACGACTTTTGATTATATACAAGGAAGGATGTTTGCGCCAACGGGTGCAGACTGGGATCGTCAATTAGCAGTATGGAAAACATTGTATAGTGATGCAAATGCACAATTTGATATGGAAATTAATATTGATGCAGCAGACATTGAACCTATGATCACATATGGCACCAATCCTGGTATGGGCTTATCTGTAACAGGTAGCTTACCTACTATGGAAAGTTTTACAGATGCCACTGAAAAACAAAATTACGAGAAGGCATTAAAATATATGGGCTTAACAGCAGGACAAAGTTTATTGGGTATGCCTGTACAAAATGTATTCATTGGATCTTGTACGAATTCAAGAATCGAAGATTTTAGATTGGTGGCAAGTATTATACAAGGCAAACAAAAAGATCCAGCCGTTAAAACATTGATTGTCCCAGGATCGCAAGAAGTTGCAAAACAAATTAAGCAGGAAGGTTTGGATAAAATATTTGAAGCTGCAGGTATTGAAATTAGACAAGCAGGCTGTAGCGCTTGTTTGGGTATGAACGAAGATAAAATACCAGCAGGCGAATATTGTGTAAGCACGAGTAATAGAAATTTTGAAGGACGTCAGGGTGCAGGTGCAAGAACGATGTTGGTGAGTCCACTCACTGCGGCAGCGGCCTTGTTAACTGGTAAGATCACAGATATTAGAACCTTATTAAATTAATTAATAGTTAGAGACTAACTATAGAATCATAGCTATATGCAATCATTACAAAAAATTACGAGCAAATTTATTCCATTGCGTATCGAGAATGTTGATACGGATCAGATTATTCCTGCACGATTTTTAAAAGCCACCACTAAGGATGGTTTTGGTAAAAATTTATTTAGAGACTGGAGATACGAAAATGATGATGAGACCAAGCCAAAAGCAGATTTTGTTTTGAATCAAGCACAATACAGTGGCGCTATCTTAGTCGCAGCAAAAAATTTTGGATGTGGTTCTTCGAGAGAACATGCAGCATGGTCTATTGTAGACTATGGCTTTAAGGTAGTGGTATCTAGTTTTTTCGCAGACATCTTTAAAAACAATGCATTGAACAACGGATTATTACCTGTGACTGTGAGTGATGCATTTTTACAACAAATTTTTGCGCAAGGTCCGAATGATAGTTTGTCTATTGATTTAGCAGCACAAACCATCACCATTGATGCAACTGGTGCTTTTGAAACATTTGAGATAAATGCGTATAAAAAAACTTGTTTGCTAAATGGCTACGATGACATTGACTATTTATTAAGCATGAGGGAAGAGATAGCGGCATTTGAAGCAAAAAAATAATAACGATAAAGTATCAATATAGTATGGAAAAGAAAATTGCAGTGATATTGGGAGATGGGATTGGTCCAGAAGTAACCAATCAATCTATTAAAGTATTGAACATGATCGCCAAACAGTATGGCCATCAATTTAGTTACGAGTATGCATTGATGGGCGCGGTCGCAATAGACGAAACTGGTAATCCATTACCCGACGAAACCATTGCTATTTGTAAAAACAGTGATGCTATTTTATTTGGCGCTATTGGTGATCCAAAATATGACAATGATCCAACGGCGAAAGTAAGACCAGAACAAGGCTTATTAAAATTACGCAAGGAATTACAATTGTTTGCAAATATCCGTCCGGTAAAAACCTATCCTTCTTTACAGCACTTGTCACCACTTAAGGCCAAGCATTTAGAAAATGTTGACTTTGTGATTTTTAGAGAGTTAACAGGGGGTATCTATTTTGGTGCAAAATCTTTAAGTGAAGATGGTACTATTGCAAAAGACGATTGTGCTTATAGTGTGATGGAGATAGAGCGTGTGGCGCATTTAGCATTTCAATATGCACAAAAAAGAAACAAGCATTTGACCTTGGTGGACAAAGCCAATGTATTAGAAACATCTAGACTATGGCGCAAAGTGGTTCAGGCCATTGCAAAAGAATACAGTGATGTACAAGTAGATTATTTATTTGTAGACAACGCTGCAATGCAAATCATTTTAAACCCTGCACAATTTGATGTGGTGTTAACAGAAAATTTATTCGGTGATATCATAAGCGATGAAGCTTCTGTATTAGCAGGTTCATTAGGCTTATTACCATCTGCATCGGTAGGCACAAGTGCGGCTTTGTTTGAACCAATCCATGGTTCATATCCGCAAGCAAAAGGAAAAGACATTGCGAATCCAATGGGGTCTATTTTATCTACAGCGATGTTATTAGATCATTTTGGAATGCAGGAAGAAGCAAATAGTGTGCGCACAGCAGTGGACTGGTGTTTGAATAATGGCTTTGTAACAAAAGACATCGACAACAATAATAGTTATACCACCACAGCAATAGGCGATATGGTTGCTGAATTTATTGAGCGCCATGCAAAGGGCGAAAAGCATCCTATCCATCAGCGTTTGCATAAATCAACAATAATTTAAATTTTATGGAACTCAATAAATATTCAAAGACCATCACCTTAGATCCAACGCAACCCGCTGCACAAGCGATGTTTTATGGCATTGGATTAACAGAGGAAGATTTGCATAAAGCACAAGTGGGCATTGTAAGTATGGGCTATGACGGCAATACTTGTAATATGCATTTAAATGGATTGGCTGCGGATATTAAAAAAAGTATTTGGGAAAATAATTTAGTGGGACTGACATTCCATACAATTGGTGTGAGCGACGGCATGAGCAATGGTACACCTGGTATGCGTTATTCTTTAGTGAGTAGGGATGTGATTGCAGATAGTATTGAAACCGTTTGTGGTGCACAATATTATGATGGATTGATTGCAGTGCCGGGCTGTGATAAAAATATGCCAGGGTCTGTTATCGCTATGGGAAGATTGAACCGCCCATCGATTATGATTTATGGTGGCACGATTGCACCAGGACATTATAAAGGACAAGACTTAAATATTGTTTCTGCATTTGAAGCCTTAGGACAAAAATTAGCAGGACAATTAGACGAAGCAGATTTTCAAGGCATCATCAAACATGCATGTCCAGGTGCAGGAGCATGTGGTGGGATGTATACAGCAAATACAATGGCTGCAGCGATTGAGGCATTGGGTATGAGTTTACCCTATTCTTCTTCTAACCCAGCTTTGAGTGCAGAAAAACAACAAGAATGTAAGGATGCAGGTAAAGCGATTCTAAATTTATTAGAAAAAGATATTAAACCAAAAGATATCATGACGCGTAAAGCGTTTGAAAATGCCATTGCAGTGATCATGGTTTTGGGCGGTAGTACCAATGCAGTATTGCATATGATTGCGATGGCAAAAAGTGTAGATGTAAGTATTACGCAGGATGATTTTCAAATGATCAGTGATAAAACTCCAGTACTAGCAGACTTTAAACCATCTGGTAAATATTTAATGCAGGACTTGCATCAATATGGTGGTGTGCCAGCAGTTATGAAGTATATGTTGGCTCAAGGATGGTTGCATGGAGATTGTTTAACAGTCACCGGGAAAACCCTTGCAGAAAATGTAGCTGCTGCACCAGATTTAGATTTTGATCAACAAAAAATCATTTTACCAAAAGAACAGCCAGTGAAGACAACAGGCCATTTACAAATCATGTATGGCAATTTAGCAACGGGTGGAAGTGTGGCAAAAATTTCTGGAAAGGAAGGTGATTTGTTTGAAGGTCCAGCACGCGTATTTGATGGAGAGGAATCATTGATCGAAGGTATCAATACAGGAAAAATAAAAGAAGGCGATGTGGTGGTGATTAAAAATGTAGGACCAGTTGGTGCACCAGGTATGCCAGAGATGTTAAAACCAACTTCTGCAATCATTGGTGCAGGTTTAGGAAAATCAGTGGCCTTAATCACAGATGGAAGATTCAGCGGAGGCACACATGGCTTTGTGGTGGGGCATATCACACCGGAGGCTTATAAAGGCGGATTGATTGCATTGGTGCAAGACAATGATATCATTGAATTGGATGTGAAAAAACATACCATGACATTAAAAGTGGACGAAGCAACCATTGCACAAAGAAGAGCTGCATATCAACAACCTCAATTAAAAGCAACAAAAGGTGTTTTATTTAAATACGCAAGATCGGTGAAGGATGCAAGTGAAGGATGCGTAACGGATCAGGCGTAAAATTTTAAAAATGGAAACAAAACAACTTACAGGATCACAAGCAGTATTAGAAGCATGTATTGCAGAAGGTGTGGATACTATTTTTGGTTATCCGGGCGGAGCGATTATGCCCATCTATGATGCATTGTATGACTATATGGACAAGTTAAAGCATGTGCTTGTAAGACATGAACAGGGTGGCATCCATGCTGGACAAGGTTATGCAAGAACATCCGGAAAGGTAGGTGTGGTGTTTGCAACAAGCGGACCAGGTGCAACTAATTTAGTGACAGGACTTGCAGATGCGATGATCGATAGTACTCCACTGGTTTGTATTACTGGACAAGTGTTTGCGCATTTATTAGGAACAGATGCTTTTCAGGAAACTGATATCATTAATATTACAATGCCTGTGACCAAGTGGAATTATCAAATCACAGATGCAACAGAGATTCCACAAATATTAGCAAAGGCTTTTTATTTAGCAAAAACTGGAAGGCCAGGACCAGTCTTAATTGATATTACAAAGAATGCGCAATTTCAATCCTTCGATTATGAAGGGTATACAATTTGTAATCATGTAAGATCATACCGACCAAAACCAATTGTTCGAAAGGCATTTATAGACGAAGCCGTTCAATTAATCAATGCAGCAAAAAAACCATTGGTGATTTTTGGACAGGGTGTGATTTTAGGAAAAGCAGAAAAAGAATTCAAGGCATTTATAGAGAAATCTGGTATGCCAGCGGCATGGACCATTTTAGGATTGAGCGCATTGCCAACAGACCATCCGCAAAACGTGGGTATGTTAGGAATGCATGGCAACTATGGTCCTAATGTATTGACGAATGACTGTGATGTATTGATTGCAGTTGGTATGCGTTTTGATGATCGCGTGACGGGAAGGTTAGACAAGTATGCGAAGCAAGCAAAAATTATTCATTTAGACATTGATCCATCTGAGATAGATAAAAATATTTTAGCCCATGTGGGTGTTTGGGGCGATTGCAAAGAAACCCTGCCTATGTTAACGATGGGTATCGAACAAAAAGATAGAACCGAGTGGTTAAATGTTTTTGCTGGTTATGCAAAGGAAGAATATGAACAATGCATACACGAAGAGATGCATCCAACTGCTGAAGCATTGAGTATGGCAGAAGTGATTCATGCAGTGAATGAAATTACGAAGGGTGACGCTGTGATGGTGACAGATGTGGGACAACATCAAATGGTCACTTGCAGGTACGCGAAGTTCAATCAAACAAGAAGCAATGTCACTTCGGGTGGATTGGGTACCATGGGGTTTGGATTACCAGCAGCCATTGGTGCTAAGTTTGGTGCACCAGAAAGAACAGTGATAGCAGTGATTGGAGATGGCGGCATACAAATGACCTTACAAGAATTTGGTACGATCATGCAAACCGGTGTAGAAGTGAAAGTGATGATTTTAAACAATGAATTTTTGGGCATGGTGCGTCAGTGGCAGCAATTGTTTATGGACAAGCGTTACAGTTTTGTAGATATTGAAAGTCCTGATTATGTGATGCTGGCGAATTCGTACAAGATCGCAGCGGCAAAAGTGAGCAAGCGCGAGGACTTAGTAGATGCAGTCACAAAGATGTTGGCACATAAAGGATCCTATGTATTGGAAGTGATGGTGGGTAAAGAGAACAATGTATTCCCAATGGTACCTCAAGGCTGTAGTGTTTCGGAGGTTAGATTAAAATAAAATTATGCAAAACGAAAAACAAGAATTTACAATCACGGTATATACCGAAAACCAAGTTGGTTTGTTAAATCGTATTGCCATTATTTTTTCGAGAAGAAAAATCAATGTAGAGAGTTTAAATACTTCTCCATCAGAAGTGTCTGGCATCCATCGCTTTACCATAGTCGTGAATGAATCCAGAGAGGTGGTGCTTAAGATTGTGCGACAAATCGAAAAACAAGTAGAAGTTTTAAAAGCTTATTTTAATACCAACGATGAAATTGTATGGCAAGAGTTGGCATTGTATAAAGTATTGTCAGACGAGATTACAGAGAAAGTAAAAGTAGAAAGATTATTAAGAGAGTTTGGCGCAAGAGCAGTGGCGATTAGAAAAGACTTTATTGTTTTTGAAACAACAGGACACAGAGAGGAAACCAATAAATTAATGGAAGCATTGGCGCCCTATGGATTGGTAGAATTTGTAAGAAGCGCTAGAGTAGCCATCATTAAAGAAAGCGCAGGCTTCCACGAAAAACTAAAAGACTTTGAAAAAACCAAACCAGGAAATGAATTGGTAGAAAATGAATTCCTGGGTCAAAGATCAAATGTATTCACGATGTAAACTTCTACATAAAAATTAATTAAATAGTTATTTAAGTATCAAATCAATCAATTCATAAACTAGACAAATCATGGCAAAATTAAATTTCGGAGGTACCGAAGAAAATGTAGTAACACGCGAAGAGTTCCCATTAGCAAAAGCACAGGAAGTATTAAAAAATGAAGTAGTCGCTGTGATTGGATATGGTGTACAAGGACCAGGTCAGGCATTGAACCAAAAAGAAAATGGGGTGAATGTGATTGTAGGTCAAAGAAAAAATTCAAAATCTTGGGATAAGGCCGTAGCTGATGGATTTGTTCCAGGCCAAACTTTATTTGAAATAGAGGAAGCATTAGAGAAAGGCACTATTATTTGTTATCTATTGAGTGATGCTGCGCAAATTGCTATGTGGCCAACAGTAAAAAAACATTTAACACCTGGTAAGGCTTTGTATTTCTCTCATGGCTTTGGAATTACCTATAAAGAACAAACAGGCATTGTACCTCCTGCCGATGTGGATGTAATTTTAGTTGCACCAAAGGGATCAGGTACTTCATTAAGAAGAATGTTTTTACAAGGCCGTGGCTTGAATTCAAGTTATGCGATCTTCCAAGATGCAACAGGAAAAGCACATGACAGAGTCATTGCATTGGGTATTGCAGTAGGTTCTGGTTATTTATTTGAAACCAATTTCAAAAAAGAAGTGTATTCAGATTTAACTGGAGAGCGCGGTACATTAATGGGTGCGATTCAAGGAATTTTTGCAGCACAATATGAGGTGTTGCGCAAGAATGGACATAGTCCTTCTGAATCATTCAATGAAACAGTAGAGGAATTAACACAATCATTGATGCCATTAGTTGCTGAAAATGGCATGGACTGGATGTATGCCAACTGTTCAACAACTGCACAAAGAGGTGCTTTGGATTGGTGGAAAAAATTCCGCGATGCAACTTTACCTGTATTCACAGACTTATATGATAGCGTAGCTACAGGAAAAGAATCTGCACGTTCAATTGATTTAAATAGTAAAGCAGATTACCGCGAGAAATTAGAAGTTGAATTAGCAGAATTACATAATAGTGAAATGTGGCAGGCCGGAAGAACTGTAAGAAGTTTACGTCCAGAGAATCAGCCAGGAAAATAATTGCCGTATTTAACTAATGAACGAAACAAAATTTGTAGAAAATCCTGTACTCGATATTGAGGGTGCGACACAACGACTAAAATCGGTGGTGACCCATACCCCTTTGCAGTTGAATGCCAATCTTTCTCGTAAATATCAATGCAATGTGTATTTGAAAAGAGAAGACTTACAAATTGTACGTTCCTATAAAATAAGAGGCGCATACAATATGATGCGTCAACTTTCTGCAGAACAATTGGCAAAAGGAGTGGTCTGTGCTAGCGCAGGCAACCATGCACAAGGTTTTGCTTATAGCTGTAAACTATTGGGTGTGAAAGGAGTGGTGTTTATGCCAATCCCATCACCACAGCAAAAAATTGTTCAAACAAAAATGTTTGGAGAAGACTTTATCGAAGTAAAATTAGTGGGTGACACATTTGATGACACAGCAGTGGCTGCAAAAGCATATACAATTGCAAATAGTATGACTTTTATTCCACCTTTTGATCATCCAGATATTATTGCAGGACAAGCCACAGTAGGGGTTGAAATTTTAGATGACCTTCCAAATTTTACAGATGCTCAATTGGATTATGTTTTTTTGCCAATTGGTGGTGGAGGATTGAGTGCTGGGGTAGGCACTTATTTTAAATTAAAAACGCCCAATACAAAAATCATTGGCATAGAGCCAGAAGGCGCGCCAAGTATGCAAGCTGCAATGCAAGCCGGTTATCCAATTGAATTAAAGAATATAGATAAGTTTGTAGATGGCGCTTCTGTTAAGCGTGTTGGTGATTATACTTTTGCAATTTGTAAAAATGTATTGGATCAAGTACACCTAGTACCTGAGGGAAAAATTTGTACAACAATTTTAGACATGTACAACGAGGAAGCTATTGTAGTAGAACCTGCAGGTGCGATGTCAGTAGGAGTATTAGATGAATACGCAGATCAGATTAAAGGAAAAAACATATTATGCATTGTGAGTGGAGGTAATAATGATATTGCTAGAATGCAAGAAATTAAAGAGCGTTCATTAATTTATGAAGGGTTAAAACATTATTTTTTGATTCGCTTTGCACAAAGACCAGGTGCGTTGAAAGAATTTGTGAATAAGGTATTAGGGGACAATGATGATATCACCAGGTTTGAATACATACAAAAGCATAATAAAGAGGCTGGTCCAGCTTTAGTAGGATTGGAGTTAAAATCAAAATCTGATTATGTGACATTGATGGAAAAAATGAAAACCTATCAGATCAATTACAATGAAATTAATAAAGACGATAATATTTACGGCTTTTTAATTTAATGTCTAACTTTGCGTTGCTTATTAAACAGCAGGGATCAATCGATTCATTGAGAGGAAGGTAAAATAATTTATATGCAGGTTTTAAAGTTTGGAGGAAGTTCGGTAGGTACATCAGGAGCAATTTCAAAAATGATTGCTATTGTGAAAGCGCGTGTTCAAACAAAGCCGAGTATTGTTGTGGTATCTGCCATAAGCGGTGTCACAGACCAATTAATTTTATTAGGACAAACAGCAGCTCAAGGCAATGAAGCTTATCAAACAATGATTCAAAGCCTTAGACAAAAACATGAAGATGCAATACTTGCTTTATTGCCAACTGCGCAACAAGCTAGCGGGCTGAATATGGTAAAGGCATTGATCCAAGAAATTGAATCTCATTGCGCAAGTATATTTAACGAAAGCGTGTTGACACTTCGCATGCAGGATTGTTTAATGAGTTATGGTGAAATATTATCTTCAAAAATTATTGCTGCAGCATTTGATGCAGAAGGCATAGATCAAGTATGGTTGGATTCAAGATGGATGATTAAAACCAATAGTGCTTATTCAAATGCAGTGTTGGATAAAGCTTTGACCAATCAAAGCATTCAACAGTATTTTGCAAATCCTTCTAATCAACATGCATTGTATATCGCCCCCGGTTTTATCGCATCCGATGCAGCAGGCCATACCACTACATTAGGAAGAGGTGGATCAGATTATTCGGGAGCAATTTATGCTGCAGCTATCAATGCATCTGTTTTAGAAATATGGACAGATGTGAGTGGGATGATGACGGCAGATCCAAGGATAGTAAACAATGCCAAAGAAATTCCAAGGATATCCTATCATGAAGCCATGGAGTTATCTCATTTTGGCGCTAAAATTATTTATCCGCCAACGATTTTGCCAGTGATGCAGGCAAATATTCCATTATGGATCAAGAATACCTTTGAACCTGAGCATCCAGGCACATTGATCGAAAACGAATCTCCAAAAGATATCAGTGTAATTCGCGGTATTTCTAGTATCAAAGATATTTGCTTATTAAGTTTAGAAGGCGCAGGTATGGTGGCCATACCAGGGTTCACAAAAAGATTGTTTGATGCACTTGCTAAAAAACAAATCAGTATTATTATCATTACCCAAAGTTCATCAGAGCATTCAATCTCTATAGGCGTGAGTGTGCAGGATACGCATCTTGCTAAAATTGCAGTCGATGCAGAGTTTGAGGAAGAGATCAATGCACAGCTATTGGAGCCATTGATTATCGAAAAAGAATTATCAATTATAGCCATAGTGGGAGCTCAAATGCGCAACCACACAGGAATTAGTGGTAAAATGTTTGGTGCGTTGGGAAGAAACGGTATCAATATAAGAGCCATCGCACAAGGATCATCGGAAAAAAATATCACTGCTGTGATTGCAGTACAAGATGTGCGCAAGGCAATCAATGTATTGCATGAAACATTTTTTGAGACCACCTATAAACAGGTGAATGTATATATTGCAGGTGCAGGAAATGTTGGTGGAAAATTAATTGAACAAATCAAACAGCAGGTTTCCTATTTACAAACAACTTTAAGATTACAAATTAATATTGTTGGAATTGCGAATAGTAAAAAGCAATTGATTCATCCAGAAGGTATTGATTTAAACAATGCACATGATTGGAGGGCTCAATTAAATGCAGCACCTACGGGTACCATTCAAGATTTTGTTGCAGCGATTTTAGATAATAATTTACGTAATTCTATTTTTGTAGATGTAACAGCGCATTCTGCTGTAGCAGATACCTATGCGCAATTGCTTAGCAAGGCAATTTCTGTAGTGGCTTGTAATAAAATAGCATGTTCATCGCCGTATGCACATTATGCGCGTTTAAAATCATTGGCAAGAAATTATAGTGCAGCGTTTTTATTTGAAACCAATGTAGGCGCAAGCTTACCGATTATTGGTACTTTGAATGATTTAATCCGTAGTGGAGACAAGGTGAACAAAATAGAAGCGGTCTTATCAGGCACATTGAATTTTGTATTTAACAATTATGAAGGAGGCAAGGATGGAAAATCTTTTGCACAAGTTGTGAGGCAAGCACAGGAAGAAGGGTATACAGAACCAGATCCAAGATTGGATTTAGGCGGAACGGATGTCATGCGCAAAGTGATGATTTTGGCAAGAGAAGCAGGACATCCATTAGAAATGGATGCTATAGAGAATGAATCCTTTTTGCCAGCTTCATGTTTTAATGGATCGGTGGCCGATTTTTATGATGAGATGGAAAAGCAAGAAGCACATTTTAAAAAATTATACGATGCAGCATTTGCAGCAGGATGCAAATTAAAATTTGTAGCCAAGTTCGAAAACCATGCAAATGGACAAGCAATTGCCAAGGTAGGCTTACAACATATCCAACCAAGTTCAGATTTTTACCATCTATATGGAAAAGATAATTTGGTCCTATTTTATACTGAAAGATACCCTGAACTGCCTATGGTGATCAAAGGTGCAGGCGCAGGCGCAGACGTTACGGCGTCAGGCGTCTTTGCGGATATTATTAGGGCAGCAAGGGCTTAGTTCAATATTTTCTCTCCAACTATTTCCCTTTTAAGTATTTATCCAACCAGCGACCTTGCTCATACAATAAGTGCAATACATTTTCTTTACCTCTGTATCCATGCGCTTCATAAGGTAAGTATACAAAACGTACAGTACCACCGTG
>JACCDZ010424086.1_pt1 | contig 19356 bp, 19 predicted proteins | sample 7449551 | NCBI WGS metagenome assembly JACCDZ01 (sample SAMN15323452, study PRJNA562643) | freshwater metagenome | isolation source: river surface water | place: USA:Blue River Watershed | collected 2017-08-18
ATCCGGCTCTGGGCGGGCATGGTGCGCGAGATGGATGTGGCCATGATCGTGCCGCAGCACGGTCGTCCCTTCGCCGGACCGGAAATGATCAAGCGTTTTCTGGACTGGGTGAGCGGACTGGAGTGCGGCATAGACCTGTTGACACAACTGGATTACCGCTGCCCCTGAGCAGCCCCTCCATGCGTCTTTGGCACCTGATTGCAGAAGCACTCTCGACAAAGCAGGCGGCATGGGCAGAATCGGCGTCTCACGGAGGATGCCATGCCCCACCCCACGTCACGCTCTGCCCGTCTGCTCGCACATTTGCTGCACACGCCGCTGGCCACGCGCCGCGCTTTTCCTGCCCGTGTGCAGGAGGCGCTACGCGCTGCTGTCGCCAAGGGTGAACAGACCCATCGCGGCGAGATCCGCTTCGTGGTGGAGGGCGACTGGCCCCTGGCCGATGTGTGGAGCGGCAAAAGCGTGCGCGCACGCGCGCTCGAAGTCTTCGGCCTGACCCAAGCCTGGGATACGGCGGAAAACACCGGTCTGCTGGTTTATGTGCTGCTGTGTGAGCACCGCGTTGAAATTCTCGCGGATCGCGGCCTGCATACTGCTGCCCCCAATGGCAGTTGGGAGGCGCTCTGTCAGGACATGGTGAGCGCGTTTCGTGTGGGCGAATTTGAAAGCGGCAGCCTGCATGCCATAGACCGCATCAACCAGTTGCTGCAGCAACACTTTCCCGCCGGCCCCGAAGGCAACCCCAACGAACTGCCGGACGCGCCCATCGTCCTGCGCTGAAACACGCACAGCCTGGCGCCTTTGTGGCAGCGGCTTTAGCGCAGGGCATGCAGAGCTAGCCGCGAAGTTTTGCGCCTGCAAAAATCATGTGGTTCGCGGCTAAAGCCGCTGCTACGAACGAAGGCAGAGCACGCCTGCGGTGGAGCGGCGCCCGAGTCGCGCCTCGGGCAAAGCGTGTTGCCGGCGCGAAACGCGCCGGCAACGTCATAAAGAAAAAACGGCAGTCAGGACAGGGGGGAGAGAGGACCCCATATCCCGACCACCGTCCAGGTCGTCGCAGCCAGTTTTGGCAGCCAAGCCGGCTTCCCGCAAGGCAGGCCCTGCCCAGCGGCATTGATGAGGCCCCCGGCGGCTTGGCCTGAAACGGCTTGCACGTTACCCTGACCGGCCCATCCGACGAGACGCATCATGTCCTCGCCCGATCTCAGACACATGCTCGGCGACCTCATCGCCATCCCCAGCGTCAGCTGCACCGACCCTGCACTCGATCAGGGCAATCGCGGCGTCATCGACCAGCTTGCCGACTGGCTCACCGCGCTGGGTTTCGCCTGTGAAATCATGGAAGTGGCGCCCGGCAAGGCGAATCTGATCGCCACCCTGGGCTCGGGCCCCGGCGGCCTTGTGCTGGCCGGCCATACGGACACGGTGCCTTATGACCAAGGGCGCTGGCGCTTCAATCCCTTCCGGCTGACAGAGGCCGACGGCAAGCTCTACGGCCTCGGCACCGCGGACATGAAAGGCTTTTTTCCCTTGGCCATCGAAGCCGCCCGCGACTTTCTGGATACGCCGCTGAAAGCGCCCCTCATCATTCTCGCCACCTGTGACGAAGAGTGCTCCATGGCCGGGGCGCGCGCCCTGGTTGATGCCGGCCGCCCCAAGGCACGGTTCGCCGTCATCGGCGAACCCACCAGCCTCAAGCCTCTGCGCATGCACAAGGGCGTGATGATGGAGCGTGTCGTGATCGAGGGCCGCAGCGGCCACTCCAGCGACCCTGCGCTGGGCGCGAATGCGCTGGAGGCCATGCAGGCCGTGATGGGCGAACTGCTCGCCTTCCGCGCCGAGCTGCAGGCCAAATACCGCAACCCGGCTTTCACCGTACCCGTGCCCACCCTGAATCTCGGCTGCATACATGGCGGCGACAATCCCAACCGCATCTGCCCGCACTGTGAGCTGCAGTTCGACCTGCGCCCCCTGCCCGGCATGGTGATGGACGAGTTGCGCCAACAAATCCGCGAGCGCGTGGCCCCGCTGGCGCCGCGGCATGACGTCAGCATCGCAGTAGACCCGATTTTTGCCGGCACGCCGTCCATGGAAACGCCGGCCGACTCGCCTCTGGTCAAAGCCCTGGAACGCCTTACCGGCCACAGCGCCGAAGCCGCCGCCTTCGGCACTGAAGGCCCCTTCTTCCGCCAACTCGGCATGGATGCCCTGATCTTCGGCCCCGGCGGAATCGAGCAGGCCCACCAGCCGGACGAGTTCATACGTCTCGACAGCATCAAGCCCACTATTGACGTGCTGAAAGGACTTATCAGAAAGTTTTGCCTGCACTAAACCTTTGACCATCAGCGCGACAGCCCAGACCTGATTTATCGATCATGACCGACACCATGACCTCCCCCATAACCCCGACCAAGCCCTCATTCATGCAACTCATGCGCGCCAAGGCCTCGATGACGAGGTGGAGCTTCCTGCTCTGGACCAGCTTCGCCCTGATCATTGCACTGGCCTGCTGGAGGCTGTTTCCGGACGCCTTGTTCTGGGTGGACGGCGGCCTGCGCGGCATCCTGCTGGTGACTTCTGTGGACTTCGTACTCGGCCCGCTGCTGTTTTTCCTGGTCGCCAATCCGGGCAAGAGCCCGCTTGCCCGACGCGTTGACGTGATTACGCTGACCACCGTACAGCTCATGGCCATGGCCTGGGGCGGCTGGCAGATCTACACGCAGCACCCCGTCGCCATGAGCCTGATGCGCGAAGGCTTTGCGCTGCCTGTGGTGGTCAAGGACTTCAAGGACCAGAACATCCAGACAGACGACCTGCCGCATTCGGTCATCGGCCGCACACCCGCCTACTTCGTCAACACGCCGACCGGACCGGATGCCGCCCGCGCGTACTACGCACTCACGCGCAAGCCAGCCCCCATACATGCACAAAAGGAATTGCTGTCCCCCCTGCTTTCCGCGCCAGGCGCCTATGACAGCGCGCCGAGATTCCAGCGCTACTGGGCCGGTGAAGGCGCCGCCGACTGGCAGACCTGGACAGCACGGCACGACCACAAGCCGGCCGCGGACTACCGCTTCATCCTGCTGTCTGCGCGCTATGGCAACGCTGCGCTGGTGCTGGACCAGAACAATGAGCTGCTGGGCCATATCCGCCTGCCCGATGGCCCGCCGGACGTGATCCTGCCGCGCAACTGAAAGTGGCCGCTTCGCCCCCAAACGAGCCCGCTACCGGGGGCGCGGCGCGCAATCACACGCTTGCCGCCTTGTGCACGTGCATGCACGCGCCAACGGGATTGCAAGCGCCCGACAGATACACGGCGCGCGCGGCTCACGCCTACCCGCAGGGAGCGGCGTCCTCTACAATCGTGCCCTTTCCCCACAGCGAGTCAGCACGCCGTGAGCAACGCTCCCTTCCAGGACACCATGTCGGACCAGTATGTGCACTGGTTCCGCAACTCCGCGCCTTACATCAACGCCCATCGCGGCAAGACCTTCGTCCTGCTCTTTGGCGGCGAGGCCGTTAATCACGACAATTTCCACAATATCGTGCACGACATTGCCCTGCTGCATTCGCTGGGCATACGTCTTGTGCTCGTGCATGGCGCGCGTCCGCAGATTGACGAAAACCTGGCGGAGATGGGCATCAGCACGCCCATGCATAACGGCCTGCGCGTCACCACCCGCGAAGCACTGCGTGGCGTGCTGGACGCCGTCGGCTCCATCCGCCTCGAAATCGAAGCCCTGCTGTCCATGGGCCTCGCCAACTCGCCCATGTTCGGCGCCAAGATCGACGCCGTCTCCGGCAACTTCATCACCGCCAAACCCTATGGCGTGCGTGACGGCGTGGATTTCGGCCTCACCGGCGAAGTGCGCTCGGTGGATGTGGAGGCCATTTCAAAGAATCTGGTGAACCACCACATTGTCATTCTCGGCCCCACCGGCTACTCCACCACAGGCGAAGTCTTCAACCTGCTCGCAGAAGACGTGGCCGTCAGCGCAGCCGTTGCGCTCAAGGCGGACAAGCTTATCTGCCTTGGCGAGCGCGAAGGCATACAAAGCAATGATGACCGCCTGCTGCGTGAAATGATTCCGAATGAAGTGGATCAATACCTGCGCGGCAAAAAACTGGACACCGAATTATTGCGCCACATGAATGCCTCCAGCGAAGCCTGTCGCGAAGGCGTGAAGCGCGTGCACATCATTTCCTATGCGCGCGACGGCGCCCTCCTGCAAGAGCTCTTCACGCGCGACGGTTCAGGCACGCTAATCACCAATGACCCCTATGAAGAAATCCGCGAAGCGGAAATCGAGGACATCGGCGGCATGCTCGAACTCATGCGCCCTCTGGAAGAAGAAGGCATTCTGGTGCGGCGCTCGCGCGAACGCCTGGAAACCGAAATCAATCACTTTGTCGTCGTCGAACGCGACGGCATGATTGTCGGCTGTGCGGCACTGTATCCCTTGCCATCCGATGAAAAGAATCCGGCCTCGGGCGAAATCGCCTGCGTCGCCATACATCCCAATTACCGTAATGGTGACCGCGGCAGCGAGCTTCTGGAATTCCTGGAAAAGCGCGCCGCCGGCAAAGGGCTCAAAAAGCTCTTCGTGCTCACCACCCGTACCGCGTTGTGGTTCATCGAGCACGGCTTCAGGCAAACACCCGTGGACGATCTGCCCACGGAAAGAAAAGCACTCTACAACTTCCAGCGCAATTCGCAGGTTTTTTCAAAGACGCTGTGAAATGTGAGGGCAGGGCTGCGCCCTGCCGGTGAAACGTGAATCGTGAAAAGCATCGCAGTTAAAACCGCTCCCACAGACTGACTCCCTCTCCGCGCACGCGGGGAGAGCGCCGGAATGAGGGGGCTTCGGCTTTTCACGATTCACGTTTCACCCAATGCCGCAGCGGCGAGTCACGTTTCACCTCTAATTCAACGCATCACAGGTAACTCCCCATGAGCGACAGCAATAACAACGGCAACAACGACAATCTCCGCAAATATTCCTCGCAGGTGGTAGACGGCATTGAAACCGCACCCGCCCGTGCCATGCTGCGCGCTGTCGGTTTCACCGACGAAGACTTCAAGAAGCCACAAATCGGCATTGCCTCCACCTGGGCCATGGTCACGCCCTGCAATATGCATATCGACAAGCTGGCCGTAGAGGCAGAGAAAGGCGCCAATGCCGCCGGCGCCAAAGGCGTGATCTTCAACACCATCACCATTTCCGACGGCATCGCCAACGGCACCGAAGGCATGAAATATTCGCTGGTATCGCGCGAGATCATCGCCGACTCCATCGAAGCCGTGGTGGGTTGCGAAGGTTTTGACGGTCTCGTGGCCGTGGGTGGCTGCGACAAGAACATGCCGGGCTGCCTCATCGGCATGGCGCGCCTGAATCGTCCGTCCATCTTCGTTTACGGCGGCACCATCAAGCCGGGCGCCGGCCATACCGACATCATTTCGGTGTTCGAGGCCGTGGGCCAGAACGCGCGCGGTGACATCAACGAAATCCAGGTGAAACAGATCGAGGAAGTGGCCATTCCCGGCGCCGGCTCCTGCGGCGGCATGTACACCGCTAATACCATGGCCTCTGCCATCGAGGCGCTGGGCATGTCCCTGCCGGGCTCGTCCGCGCAGGACGCCATCAGTAGCGACAAAGCCTCGGACTGTTTCCGTGCCGGCCAGCAGGTCATGGAGCTGCTCAAGCGCGACATCAAACCTTCCGACATCATGACCAAGAAGGCTTTTGAAAATTCGATCAAAGTGGTGATTGCACTGGGCGGCTCCACCAATGCCGTGCTGCACCTGCTTGCCATGGCACACGCGATTGACGTGGATCTCACGCTGGACGATTTCGTACGCCTCGGCAAAGAAACGCCGCTGCTGGCCGATCTGCGCCCCTCGGGCAAATACATGATGAGCGAGCTCGTCGCCATCGGCGGCATCCAGCCCCTGATGAAGCGCATGCTCGATGCCGGCATGCTGCATGGCGACGTGCTCACCGTTACCGGCAAGACGCTGGCCGAGAATCTTGCCAACGTGAAGGATTATCCGGATGGCCAGCAGGTGATCTATCCCTTCGACAAGCCCATCAAGAAAGACAGCCATCTGGTCATCCTCAACGGCAATCTTTCACCCACCGGCGCCGTCGCCAAGATCACCGGCAAGGAAGGCTTGCGCTTTGAAGGCCCGGCCCGCGTTTATCACGGCGAAGAAGGCGCGCTGGCCGGCATCCTGAATGGCGAAGTGCAGAAAGGCGAGGTCATCGTCATCCGTTATGAAGGCCCGAAAGGCGGCCCCGGCATGCGCGAAATGCTCTCTCCCACCTCGGCCGTCATGGGCAAAGGCCTGGGCAAGGACGTAGCCCTCATCACTGATGGCCGCTTCTCCGGCGGCTCGCACGGCTTCGTGGTGGGCCATATCACGCCGGAAGCCTTTGATGGCGGCCCCATTGCCCTGCTGGAAAACGGCGATGTCATCAGCATTGATGCTGAAACACGCCAGATCAGCGTGAACCTGAGCGAGGCCGAGCTGGCCGCGCGCAAGGCCCGGTGGCTGCGCCCGGAGCCCAAGTACAAGCGCGGGGCGCTGGCCAAATATGCCAAAACGGTGTGCAGCGCCTCGGAAGGCGCCGTGACCGACAAATACCTCTAAGTTCAGGACCTGAAACGGGAGCCCTGCGCTCCCGTTTTTTGTCCGCACCCCGGCAGAACACCAGAACGGAGCGCCGTCGGCTGCACTACGTGCCAGTCCTGCCAGGTGTTAGTCTCGGCAGGGAGAGAAGAAACCGGTATCGAGTAAAGGATTGCCCATGCGCCGCGCCCTGTCCCTAATGTCCGGGCTGCTGCTCCTGCTGCTGTGTGTATGGCCAGCAGGCGTGCATGCACAGGACAAACCCACCGCCATTTATACGGTTGCGATTGTGCCAGTCGTGCCGCCTTCGGAAATCAAGCGCCGCTGGCAGCCCTTGCTGGACCGCCTGAACCAGGACAGCGGCCTGCATTTTCGTTTCCGTTTCTACAAAGACTTCCAGAGCTTTGAAAAAGGCCTTGCCCAGGGCGAGCCTGACTTTGCCGTAATGTCGCCACTGCAGACCTGGCGCATGCGACAGCATTACCTGCCCGCGTTGCGCGGCAATGTCGCCATGAACGGGATTGTGGTGGTGCACAAGGACAGCCCCATACGTCAGCTTGCCGATCTGCATGAACGTACCCTGAGCCTGCCGGATGGCGGCAACCACGCCGCCAATCTTCTCGTGCTACAAGGGCTCAAGGAACAAAAGATCATGCCCGATCTGCGTCCGGTGAAAACCGAAAACAATGCCGTACGCAGCGTGCTGCTGGGCAAGGCCGATGCCGCCATCATCAACAATTACACGCTGAAATTCGTGCCCGACGGTCTGTCCGTGCAGCTGCGCATCATTCATCAGACCGTGGATCTGCCGCCCCCACCCATTAGCGCCAGCCTGCGGCTGCGTCCCGAGGTCGTGGCACAGATGAAAGCCGCGATGCTGCGCCTGCAGGAAAGGGAGCCACAGTTGCTGCAGAGCATAATGATGCCTGTCATCGTTGAGGCCGACCTTGAGCGCGACTACAGCATCATGGGGAAGCTACTTCCGCTAGAGGCCGACAATGGCAGCTACTGAACGCCGTCTGCGCCTGTTGCAGCATTTCTTCCCAAAAGGCCTCAACCAGCAGGTAGCCGTGCTCTCGGCGATTTCACTCATCGTCTCGCTCACCGTGTTCGGCTACGTCATTTATCGCAAGCAGGATGCCTTGCAGGAAGAAACCGCACTGACCCAGGCGAATATCGTCATCCGTAATTTCTCAGCAGCTGCGTATCGCGACATCCTGCTTGGAAATTACGATGAAATCCGCGAACTCATGCTACATACCGCCGAGTTCCCCGAAGTGCTGCGGCTCGTCGTCACCGACAATCAAGGGCGCATAATCAGCGACATACGCCATGCCCCGGGCAAGGTTCCAGAAGAAAAATTCCAGCAAAGATCGTTAACACTGCCCCAGGACAATGGCAGCAGCGTCAATCGTCGCGGCCATACCTATGAACTCTGGCAAGCCGTCGCCGATCAAGGCTATGTCTACATGGAGTACAACGACTCGGCTCAGTCACGCCGCTATCTCGCCGTGCTGCGCACACAGATTGGCACCGGCCTCATGCTTGCCATTCTTTCAGCATTGTATTTCCTCGGCCTTCTGCATCGCCCCATCCATCAACTGCGGCGTCTTATCGGCTTTGCCGAGGGACTTGATGTCTATCAGGAAAAGCGGGAAATCCACGTCCACTCAATCACCCGGGAAATCAACCAGCTTAATAACGCGCTTAACCAGTCCGCGGCCCGGCTCTTTGAGCAAAGCCAGAAAATCCTGCAGTCCGAAGCACAATACCGGCGCGTAATGAATAGCGTCCGTGAAGTGATTTATCAGGTCGACATGAATGGGCGCTTTACTTTCCTCAATCCGGCCTGGGAAGAAATCACTGGCTATACCGTTGCCGAGTCACTGGGGCGCGGGGGCGTGAGCTTCATTCATGCCGACGACAAGGAACGCGCCATGGATGTGATGATGAGCTTCCTGCGCAAGCAAGGCGACAGCGCTCACATCGAGGCACGCATACTGTCGCGGCAAAACCGTATGCACTGGGTGGAAATATGGGCCACCATGCTGCATGACGAAAAAGGCGAGACGATTGGCGCATCCGGCACCATCAATGACATCACTGCCAGAAAAGAAGCCGAAGGCGCCCTGATTGCCGCCAAAGACGCAGCAGAGTCTGCGACACAGGCAAAAAGCCAGTTTCTGGCCACCATGAGTCATGAGATCCGCACGCCCATGAATGGGGTGCTGGGCATGGCACAGCTGCTCATGGAGACCGACCTCAACTCCGAGCAGCGCGATTATGTGCGCACGCTCTATCAATCCGGTCATGCACTGCTCAGCATCATCAACGACATTCTCGACTTCTCGAAAATCGAAGCAGGCAAACTCACCATCGAGTCGCAGCCTTTTGATCTTGGCATGGCCATGGACGAAGCCTGCGATCTGCTATTGCCGCAGTTGCAGGAAAAGAAAATCGAGCTGGTGCAGCGCTATGCACCGGACTGCCCGCGTCTCTTGCTGGGTGATATCGGCCGCATACGCCAGATCCTGCTCAACTTCCTGAGCAACGCAGCAAAATTCACGCTCAAGGGCCACATCCTGGTTGAAATCAGTGCCGACAGCATGATTGGTGATGAAGCCGTAATACGACTTGCCGTCACTGACACAGGCATCGGCATTCCACGTGAAAAGCAGAGCCATCTTTTCGAGCAATTCACCCAGGCCGACACTTCCACCACCCGAAAATTCGGCGGCACCGGCCTGGGCCTTGCCGTCTGCAAGGCACTGGCCGAACTCATGGGCGGCCACGTCGGACTCGACAGCGAAGAAGGCCGTGGCTCCACGTTCTACGCGGTCATCCCCATGAAACGCCAAGCCGCTTATGAGGCCCGTGCACTGCCCTCGGAGCTGCAGGGTGTGCATGTGCTACTGGTGGATGATCTGGAGATCAATCGACGCATCGTGCGCGAAGGCCTGTCTGCGCACGGCATGCGCATGAGCGAAGCAGCGAGCATGACCGATGCCATGACCACGCTGCGCCGCGCGGTGGCCGACAAGCATCCGGTGCAAATCGCCCTGCTGGATTTTCACCTGCCGGATGGCAGCGGCGAAATTCTGGCCGACGCCATCATCAATGACCCCGCACTGCGCAGCACGCGCCTAATACTGCTCAGCTCGGGGCCGGTGCGCGGAGAGCTCGACCGCCTCCTGGCCAAAGGCTTTGCCTCGGTTCTGGCCAAACCCATACGTCTACATCTTTTGCTGGATGAATTGCTGCACGTCGTGAGTGCCCGCCCGCGAGCCGTTCAGGACGATAGCGAAAACCGTCCAGGCAACAATCAGCTGCCCGTCAATCTGCGCGTGCTTTTAGCCGAGGACAATCTGGTCAACCAGAAAGTAGCGGCGCGCATGCTGGAGAAAATGGGCGTGCGCGTGGATATCGCGAATAACGGGCTGGAGGCTGTCCGCATGTGTCTGCAACTGCGTTACGACCTCGTGCTCATGGACTGCCAGATGCCGGAAATGGACGGCTATGCCGCCACCCGGGAAATCCGTCGCCTGCAAGCGCTGTCCGCCAGCCCGCGCGGCGTACCGGTGATCGCCCTGACCGCAAATACCCTGGAAGGAGACAAGGATCGCTGTCTGGAAGCCGGCATGAATGATTTCCTTGGCAAGCCCATACGCCAACAGGACCTTTTTTCCATGATACTGCGCCACACGCAGAGTCAGGCCGAGCTCCAGGAGGCGGACCGGACTCAGCAAAGCACCAACCGGGATTCAGCACAGAACACCTGAGGCAAGCCCACCATCTGCTCAATCATGAGCAGGCAAGCACTGCGCTGTATGTGCTTGCAGACGGGGCAACATGCCGCCGCAATCACCGATGCCAAAGCCCGTCACGGGCAAGGGCCCGGGCAAGCATTGATTGACTGGCTGTGAAACCGGAAATTCGTCCCCACCTCAAGAAAAACCCTTATGCCAGGAGTAGCGCCATGAGCGAAACCGTTGCCGTACTGGGAGCCAGCCCCAAGCCTGAGCGTTACAGCAACAAGGCCATACGCATGTTGGCCGAATACGGCCACCGTGTAATCCCGGTGAATCCCGTACAAAAAGAAATCGAAGGACTGCCCGTAATAGCGCGTGTGGATGATCTGCCAGCAGACGTGGACACCGTCACCGTGTACCTCAGCCCGGCTCACTCCAGGACCCAGCTGCCAAGCCTGCTGGCACTGAAGCCCAAGCGCGTGATCTTCAATCCGGGCGCCGAAAATCCGGCCCTGCAAAGCGAGCTGGAAAAAGCCGGCATTCGCGTGGAAGAGGCCTGCACCCTGGTCTTGCTGCGCACCCGTCAGTTTTAGCAGCTTGCTGGCGCCAAACACCTTACATGAAGCCTGAGGGCTTTGTGCGAAACCAGCCGGCCACACTCCAGCGCTCACGCGTGGCCGGCAATACCTCATGAGGCATGTCTGCACTCATGAACAAGACCAGCGTGCCGCCGCGCGGCGGCTGCGCAAACAGCACCTCTCCTGCCGCATCCTGCATGAGGAGCTCGCCGCCCTCCTCTTCTTGCCAGTCCGCATTCAGATAGAAGACCGAAGAAATGACGCGCGCATTGGAGTCACGATGACGGTCCACATGCCGCCGGTAAAATGCGCCTACCGGATAATGGGCGTAATGGGCCTCGAATTCCTGCAAACCAAGAAACAACTCCCGGTTCAGGGTTTCCCGCAAACCTTCCATCCACTGCAGATAGGCCGCCGCCGCGGCTCGCTCCGGTTCCAGCCAGCACAGCTCGTCACCACGCACCCCGGCCTCCCGATGCAAGCCTTGGCCACGCCCGATCCGGGCAGGCGCAAAAGCACCGCGCCCCAAGAGCTGCCGCGCCTCCGCCTGCAGGGCCAACCAGCATGCCGCCGGCAAGGCTGCCGGCAAGACCGCATAGCCTTGCACGGCCAGCAGATCGCCCAATGCACTCCAGTCCGCCGCCGGGAAGTCCGGCATGGCGTTTTCGGCCTCAGGCCTTATCATTCGCGCTCATTCCGCATCGTATTCACAACCCCCTCTTTCACCATGCCCAGGGCATCGCCATGAATTATCGCCACCACTTCCACGCCGGCAATTTTGCCGATGTGGTCAAGCATGTGCTGCTGCTGGGACTGCTGGAAAGCCTGCGGCGCAAGGACACCCCGTTTTGCTATGTGGACACGCATGCCGGCATCGGCATTTACGATCTCGGTGCCAGTGCCGCGCAGCGCACGCTGGAATTCAAGACCGGACTCAGCCGCATCAAGGCTGCCGATGCGACCGGCATGCCCACACTGGTGAGCGATTATCAAAAGGCGGTTGCCAGCCTGCAAGCAGAGCGCGGCGGCTTCTGGTATCCGGGCTCACCATGGCTGGCCCTGAATGCTATGCGGGCGCAGGATCGCGCCGTACTCATGGAGCTGCATCCGGAGGATGCCGGCACTTTGCGCCAGTTTTTTTCACGCCGCGCCAACACCGCCATTCATGAGCGCAATGCCTATGAGGGCCTCGCCGCCCTGATTCCCCCCAAGGAAAAACGCGGCCTCGTCCTGATTGATCCGCCCTATGAGGAAGAGCGCGACGACTATGCCCCGGTCGTGGAGCTGCTGAAAAAGGCACATGAAAAATGGCCAACAGGCATTTATGCCCTCTGGTTCCCCATCAAGGATCACCACGCCATCACACGCTTTTATCGCCGCTTGCGTAATACCGGTATTCCGAAAATCCTGACAACCGAATTATGCGTATTGCCGCCGGACAACCAGCTGGGCCTGAATGGCACCGGCATGATCATCGTCAATCCGCCCTGGCAGTTTGATGAAACCGCCAGCGCCATTCTGAAATGGCTGAAGCCAGCCTTGAGTGAGCATCCACAGTCCAGCTGGAAGGTGGAATGGCTGAGCCGGGAAGCTGCGCCCGCACCCAAAAAGGCGCCCATCGACAAATTCGCAGAATAAAACGGCAGAAGCGCTTTTCCAGAAAAAAGCCCGGCTCAATGCCGGGCTTTTTTCGCGACTGAAACCCACGCCTACAAATCTGTCGGCAGCTTTTCGGCAGCCTGCCACGCCGGCATCCATGCAGCCAAATTTCCGCCCAGCACCAGAAAACTGCTATTGAGCAAAGTCTCACGTTGGTTGTAGCGGAAGGGTCTGCCCCGGGCATCCACCAGTGCACCGCCGGCTTCCTCCACCACAATCTGACCGGCAGCGGTATCCCACTCCATGGTGGCACCAAAGCGCGGATAGGCATGCGCCTCGCCTGCAGCCACCGCACAGAGCTTGAAAGCCGAGCCGGCCAGCGCCAGCTCGACCGGACCCAATGCGCGACTCACGTTTTCACAAAAGGCGAGATCGCGCGCACCGCGATGCCGGCGACTGGCGACAATGCGATGCGGCTGACCGGCTTGCGGAAATGCTGCCGTCCGCAACGCCACATCTACACCTTCTTGCTGGCGAAAAGCGCCAGTGCCTCGTGCTGCAAAATAGGCCGTTCTTGTCACCGGCGAATACACCACGCCCAATACCGCTTCATGATTTTCCACCAGCGCGATATTGATGCTGAACTCGTCATTGCGGGCAATGAACTCCTTGGTCCCATCCAGGGGATCAAGCAACCAGCAGCGCGGCCAGGAAAGACGCTGCGCAAAATGCGCTTCATCACACTCCTCGGAAATGACCGGAATATCCGGCGTCAGCGCCTGCAACCCAGACACCAGTACACGATTGGACGCCAGATCAGCCGCCGTCAGCGGAGAGGCATCTTCTTTTTTCTGCACCTGCCAAAGTGATTCATCACGATAAATTGCCATGATTTCATGGCCGGCTTTTTCTGCCAGCGCCAGCACCGCTGGTAAAAGCGCGGATCGCTCTTTATTCATTCCCGGCCTCCACACGGGCGCGCAAGATATCCCGTACCAGATACAGAGCGGCAATCGAGCGTGCTTCGTTCAAATCTTCGCGCCACACCCAGCCATCCAGCCCGGAAAGTTTCATGGGCACAAGGTCTATGGGCTCGGGCTCATCGCCTTCAAGACGTGACGGATACAGTTCCTCTGCCAGCACGACAGTCAGGCACGAGCTCATGTAACTGGGTGAAAGTGTCAGCTCCTTGAGTACGGTGAGTTGGCGCGCGCCATAGCCGGTTTCCTCCTGCAATTCACGATTCGCGCCTTGCTCCAGGGTTTCATCAGCTTCCAGTGCGCCCTTGGGCAGGCCCAGGGTATAGGCCTCAAGTCCGGCGCCGTATTCGCGAATCATGAGCACGGTATCGTCATCCTGTAGTGCCACCACCATCACCGCCTGATGCGGCGGCGTACGCAGGCGTTCGTAGACACGCTCCACGCCATTCGAAAAGCGCAGCTGCAGCTCCTCCACCGTAAAGAAGCGACTTTTGGCGACAATGCTTTTCTTCAGAATCTGCGGCAGCTTTGCCATACTCGGCACCACATGAATGGCCTGATGAACAGGCCGACGAGCTCAGGATCATGCCGACACTTGTAGACTGGAACCGTATCGACACTGTACTTCTGGACATGGATGGTACGCTGCTGGACCTGTATTTCGACAATCATTTCTGGCTGCACCACCTGCCCGGCGCATATGCCCGTGCACGCGGGATTGATGGCGAAACGGCACGTCAGGAACTGGTGACACGCTTTAGCCGGGAACAGGGACGCCTGAACTGGTATTGCGTGGATTTCTGGAGTACCGAGCTGGGGCTTGATATCGGCCGGATCAAACATGAAGTCGCCGACCTTATTGGTCCGCGCCCCGGGGCCTTCGCTTTCCTGCAAGCGCTTGTAGACAGCGGACGCCGCGCCTGGCTGGTTACCAATGCACACCACAAGAGCCTGTCACTGAAACTCACGCGCTCGCCGCTCTCGCAATACTGCGAACGCATCATCTGCTCGCATGATTTCCGTGAGCCCAAGGAGTCCGCCGCCTTCTGGCCCGCGCTACAGGCACGCGAACCTTTCGATCCCCAGCGCTCGCTTTTTATTGATGACAGTGAGTCCGTGCTTCATGCCGCTCATGATTTCGGTATCGGGCAGCTGCTCACCATTGCCCAGCCCGATAGCCGCCGGCCGGCACGTGAAGGACTCGTTTTCCCGGCCTTGCATCATTTCAACGACATTCTGCCCATTCCGGCGCGCGCATGAACAGCGAAGACGATCGCGTGCGCATGGACAAATGGCTGTGGGCTGCGCGCTTTTTCAAAACGCGCTCGCAAGCCAAGGAGGCGATTGAAGGCGGCAAGGTGCATTGCGAAGGACAGCGCGTAAAAGTCAGCAAGGAAGTCCGACCCGGCATGATCTTCAGCATACGCCAGGGCTTTGATGAAAAAGTCGTGGTGGTGAAAGCCTTGTCCGAGGTCCGTGGCCCCGCGGCGCAGGCACAACAGCTCTATGAAGAAACCGCCGAGAGCATTGCCGCGCGCGCCCTGCAGCAGCAAGAGCGTCGGGATCAGAATCTGGCGCACCCCGAGCACAAGCCCAACAAGAAAGAGCGGCGGCAAATCCACAAATTCCTGAAAAGCCGGGACTGAGACGTTCACCGCATCCTGGCTTTCCGGGCAGGATTTGACCGGGATCAAGTCATTCCTTGTCTGCCTGCCGCATCGTCGCCCGACACGAAACCAGCCGGTCTGACCTTTGACCGGAAAAGAAGAGGGAAAACCCGTGAGCGCTCCGCACTTCATCAATGCAGAAGAATTTCATCGCTGGACTGAACAGGCCCTGCAACGCTCTGTTGATCCGCAAGCCGGCATTTACGGTCCCGGCTCCATGATGTGGAAAGTTGGCCGCGAGTCCATCAGCTTCCTGGGCGCCGGTCGGGCGGTGCTGCTGCAACTGGCTCACCCCTGGATTGCCAATGCCATCGACCAGCATTCCGCCACGCGCAACGATCCGCTGGGGCGCGGACGCCGCACCTTCATCAATGTCTTTTCCATGGTGTTCGGCAATACGCGACAGGTTCGTGCAGTGGCAGAGAACGTGCACCGCATCCACTCCTACATCAAAGGCACGCTGCCGGAAGACTCCGGGGCCTTTGCCGAAGGTTCCTACTATCAGGCCAATGCCGTAGAGGCCATGCTCTGGGTGCACAGCACACTCTGGGACACGCAAGTCCGCATGTACGAGCAGGTTTTTGCACCGCTCACTGCCGCTGAAAAAGAACAGTATTACCGGGAAACAAAACTCTTCGCATATCTCTTCGGCATTCCGGATGAAGCCATTCCCGCCGACTGGAATGCCTTCCAGGCGTATATGCAAAGCATGTATGACTCGCCGGAAATCACCGTGCGCAGCAAAGGTCGTGAAATGGGCGACATGATTTTCAATTTCGGCGGCCCCCTGAAGCCGGCCCTGAAATGGCTGCATATCATGACTGCTTTCATGATGCCGGAGCGCTTGCGTAGCGAATTCGGCATGCCGGAAGACAATGCCCGCAATCGCCGCATCTATGAATCAGGCCTGAAAATGGTGAAGCTGATTTACCCGCGCATGCCCGGCAAACTGCGCTATCTGCCCAGCTATAACGAAGCTGTCGATCGTCTTGCCGGCAAGCAACACTCGGGCCTTGTTGTGCAAGGCCTCAACTACGCCCTGCTCGGCCAACGCGAGCTGGTCAGTCGCAATGCCTGAAAACGGTCATCCATGAAAAAGCCGGCAATCGCCGGCTTTTTCATTCCTGCGCAGCAGCGCAGACTCCATCAGAACACCCGACTGTGCACATGCAGACCCGGCATCTCCAGCACCAGCACATCTCCACTGTTGAGCGCCGACACACCTTCCGGCGTTCCCGTCATGACCACATCACCCGGCTCCAGCGTGAAGATGCTGCTGATATACACCAACAGCTTGAGTACCGGGGTAATCATGTCGGCACTATGGCCTTGCTGACGCAGCGCACCATTCACCGATAGCGTGAACTGCACAGCGGAGAAATCGCCGAAGGCCTCCGGCTGCAAAAACGCAGACAGGGGCGCTGCGCCATCGAAAGCCTTGGCAATTTCCCAAGGGTGCCCGTTTTTCTTCAAGGTGTTCTGCAGATCACGCAAGGTGAGATCCAGACCCAGGCCAACACCCGCAATGGCTGCCCGGCACTCCGACAGACCGGCGTTTTTAAGCTCTGTGCCAATGAGCAGGGTCAGCTCGGTTTCATGATGACATTCGCCACGGCCCTCAGGAATTGCAAAGCCCGCCTCCAGAGGCAACAGCGATGTTGCCGGCTTGAGGAAAAGGATGGGGGTCTCTGTCACGCTATTGCCAAGCTCGCGCGCATGCGCCGCATAATTGCGACCAACACAGACCACTTTGCCGACCGGCAAGGAGCAAGCCGAACCATCCAGAAAGGTGTGTGCGTACTTCATCAGCCAACTCCGGCGCACAAAAAATGCATCATGCCTTCAGCGCATGTTCAACCAGGAACACACGGTCCTCACCAAAATACAGATCGTCATCCACAAACAGGGTAGGTGCACCAAACGCACCCCGGCTTACCGCACTTTCCGTATTGGCTTTCAGCTTTTCCTTCACGGCCTCATCCGCCGCCAGCGCCAGTTGCGCCGGCGTCAGCAATTCAGCCAGCACCGCCGCATCACCGATATTCCGCCCTTGCCCCCAGTAGGCATCGAACAATTTCATGGCCAGTGCTTGCACCTCGGCCGCAGGCACGCCGGACAACACGCGCATGACTGTCAGTGAGTTGGCGGGAAAAGCAGCAGGAAACACGTAGGGGGTATCGTAATAGGCAAAAAGGCGCTGCAGATCCTTGGCCATGTACTGGCCCTTGGCGGGCACGGAAATCGGCGGCTGATTACCCGTCGCCTTGAAAACCCCGCCCAGAAAAAAAGGACACCACTCGGCATCTTTCAACAAGGCAGAACGCGCCACCTGCACGGCCGCGATATAGCTGTAGGGACTGACCACATCAAAAAAGAATTCCACCTTGCGACTCATGGCTCTCACTCCTTATTTTTGTTTTTCTTGCGCAGCACGATGATGAGCAACACAGTGACTACCAGTGCTGCGAGCGGGAAATAGATCAGACCTTGAGGCATGGGATTCCCCCTGTTGTATTTTTTAAGTCGGGCTTTAGCCCGAGACACCAAGATTGATCAAATGATGTCGGACTAAAGACCGACCTGCATGGCGACTACAAAACCCGGCTCACAGATCGATGAGCTTGCCGGGATTCATCACATTATTCGGATCAAAGACCTGTTTGACCGCTTTCATATAGGCAATCTCGGCCGCCGAACGCGTGTACTGCACATAGGGCTTCTTGGTCATGCCGACGCCGTGCTCGGCGGAAACAGAGCCCTTGTATTTCTGCACCGTCTCGAAGACCTGCGTATTCACCGTTTTGCACTTGGCAAAGAAATCTTCCTTGGCCAGGTCATCCGGCTTGAGGATATTGAGGTGCAGGTTGCCGTCGCCGATATGGCCGAACCAGACCACGCGGAAATCGGGATATTGCGATTTCACAATCGCATCGATGTCGGCAATAAAGGCCGGCACGCGCTGGATGATGACGGAAATATCGTTTTTGTAAGGCGTGTAGCGGGCGATGGTCTCGGAAATGTCTTCACGCAGGCGCCAGAGGTTTTTCGCCTGCGTTTCATTCTGGCTCATCACGCCATCGATCACCCAACCCTGCTCCACGCAGTGCTCGAACAGGGCCATGGCTTCATCGGCCATGGCCTCCGAGAGCGCTTCGAATTCCAGCAGGGCGTAAAACGGCGCCTGCGTCTCGAAGGGGCGCGGAATGCCCTGATGCTCGGTGACGATTTGGGTGGAGAGTTCGGAGAAAAATTCAAAAGCGGTGAGGTCCAGCCGCTTCTGGAAAGTCGCCAGCACGTGCATGACCGAATCGAAATCCGGCGTGCCCATGACCAGCACACGCAAATCCCGTGGCTTGCGTTCCAGCTTCATGGTCGCCTCCACCACAAAGCCCAGCGTGCCTTCCGCACCAATGAAAAGATGGCGGAAATCGTAGCCGGTGGCGTTCTTGATCATGTCCTTGTTCAACTCAAGGATGTCGCCCTTGCCGGTTACCACTTTCAGGCCCAGCACCCAGTTGCGGGTCATGCCGTATTTGATGACCTTGATGCCGCCGGCATTGGTGCCGATATTGCCGCCCATCTGCGAAGAGCCGGCGCTGGCAAAATCCACCGGGTAATACAGGTCTTTTTCTTCGGCAAACTGCTGCAGCTGCTCGGTGACGACGCCGGCCTGTATGCGCACCATGCGGTCTTCCGGCACGAATTCCAGAATCTTGTTCATGTAGTCGAAGCTGACCACGACTTCGCCATTGGCCGCGACGGCGCCGGCAGAAAGGCCGGTGCGGCCACCCGAAGGCACCAGCGCCAGCTTTGCTTCATTGGCGAGCAGCACAATCGCCTGCACCTGCTCGATGCTGGAAGGAAAAACGATGGCGGTGGGTGCCGGGGTATAAATCTTGGTCCAGTCCAGCCCCCAGGTTTTCAGGCTGTCCGCATCGGTTCTGACACGGTTTTCGCCAACAATGGCCGTCAGGCGGGCCAGGATTTCAGGCTTGAGCGACATGGACTTGCAACTCCGGGTAGAGCGTCCGGGACAGGACAGGGCAATACAGGCCGAGGCCGTCGGGCCGCGGACTCCCGGGTCAAAAAGGAGTCCGCCGGGCGCTGGCCGGCAGGGGCTGGCATGGGAGCATACGCGCCTTGTTTTTCAGG
>JACCDZ010740860.1_pt1 | contig 19355 bp, 23 predicted proteins | sample 7449551 | NCBI WGS metagenome assembly JACCDZ01 (sample SAMN15323452, study PRJNA562643) | freshwater metagenome | isolation source: river surface water | place: USA:Blue River Watershed | collected 2017-08-18
TACCTTGAAGCGACGGACGCGCCGGAACAATTGCGCGATCGGCTGGAATCGCTAATTGTGCAGCGGGCGTTCGATGAGATTAAGATTACCGAGGGTGTGGCGCAGGTTGGCAATTCTCTAATTATTTAGCTAAAATCAGATTAGCGACGAACCGGGGCAGCACCGGCGCTGGGTTCGCCCAGTGAAAGCTCGTGAAAGAGCTAGTCGCAACTTCCCCAGATGGTGTCAACGCAATTTGAGCGGTACTGAAGAGAGCGTCGCGAACTTGGATATCAGTATGTCGGCAAGAGTTGCGTCTGCTCGTTCAAATCGAGCGGTGGGGGTTGCCCCAAACAAAAAGAAGCCTCCGACAAGTTAATCGTCGGAGGCTTTGTCATTTTAAAGATGCACTATAACGTTAGATGTTTCCAGTTCCCAAAATAACGCAAGTTAATCGCAGCCAAACACGCGCAAAATAGATCTGTCCCATTTAAACCATTCACCTCTTAATTTCAGGTGATTAAATTTCTGCAACAGATTTTGTTCCAGTTCAACAGTTCCTCTTTTAGATCCCATGATCTTCAATTCATGTGGGTTAGAACACTGAAGCGATTGAAGTCGCTGGTTAAGGTTTTTCGTATATCCAATTTTCAAGGCTTGGGTTTCCTCACAACCTATCAAATAGACGATACCTTTCTTCTGAGCATTCTCTTGAACGACCACTTCAGATCGCGAAACCACGGTGTTCCCGGAAGACACAAGCTCTAACCCTGGAAACAGTGTACCGATAGCGAATAGTTTAGTAATCGGTGTTGTGTAGGGAGATACGAACAGATCGAACCCTACGTTGGCGAACATTTTATCGAGCTGTTTGTCATGAAAATACAAGTTCAATACCCAATCTCGCAAACTTGCTTTAATCCTTTCCTGTTCCACATCTGCTGCTGTCATGTTTTGATCACACCACTCATCAACACCCACAAGCAGGTCTTTCGGTATTTCCTTTGTCGGGAAAAAGTAACTAAGAAAGCCGTCGTCACCCACTGCCGAATAAAATGCAATACATTGGGTGTTAAATGCAATATCTGGTGATGCTACCCAAAGTTGAGCGGTACTACGCTTGAAATCTACGCAAGCTTCTGCATTCCTAACTATTTTTGTGTGAAGCAATACGTCTTTTTGTCCAAAAAAAGGAATTATCAGTTGTTCTGGAACTTCAGCTTCCTTGACGAATTCAGGACTGGTTTGTAAAATGTCCATTAAGTTGACCTCTCATTCAGGTTGACTGCCGACGGTGAAAGGGTGTTGGTCGCACCCTGTCGGCTAATCTTTTAATTATAGCAAATCAGAGCTCTGTGAATCAGATTTATTTTCTGAATCCAAGTTTGTAGTTCCCGATCGCCCAACTTCTCCTAAAAAGTCAAACTGCACCTGATAACTAAATCCGATCGCCCGCACATTAACTGGTATATCCGCAAAATCAAATACGGTCTGTGGCGTCGGTATCCTGATAAGGTCTGGGATTGTTGAGTTTATGGGTTAAAATAAAAACAAATCACTTATCTTTATCATATCCAATGAATACAAGAGAATACCTAGAAAAGTGGCTAGAGAACAATCCAGCGCAGGTTGATCAAATACTGGAAAGATCGCCTCTAAAGCAATTTTTCGATAAAAGTAGTACAGGCGATCGAGTGGTGAGGTGGGATGCCAAGGCTCCTTCAAAAGACTTGCCAGAAGATGAAAATCCAAATGGAACTACACCTATCATTAAAGCTATAAAAATAGAATCCTATGAGCGATCTTTTTTCGCAAAGCATAGACCCTGAGTTCGATCGTTAGCTAGAACAAGCAGCAAGTCGTCTAGACATCCCGCCAGTAATTCTACACAGAGTATTGCGAACTGCCTGGTACAGCAATCGTGAATCGCTTGATAACGAGACACTGGAAATACTGTGGGAAACAGAGAAATTAGGAGGATACTCAATCCAGCAAATAGGGTTGATCGGTTGTGGTATCCAAAAAAATCTTGGGGTCATGTCGTCACTAACCTGCATTCAAACAGTAAAAAGAATGATTTTAGCAGGCGCTGATTTTGATCGCGTGATGCAATGGTTAATATTAGGAATACAAGCTTAAATTTTCTTCATGCCTCGACATCATCGCCTTACCGCTGCCAACCATAAAGCTATTGCCAAAAGCCAAGACCCAGCAGGTCTAGTCGGTCGCCAGCTATTTGCAGATCAAACGCAGGAACAAAAACAACGGGCGATCGCTCGCTTCTGGTACGGTGACGGGCATCTATATTTTCAAGAATGGATCAAAGAAAACTATCGAACCCACACAGGACAACCATTGCACTGGGACGAGCCATTCTTTGAAGGATTCATTGCAGTGATGGCAAACCCCTGGCTATTAAGAGTCACGGTGATTAAGGGTGCTCAAATGGGTTTTTCTGAGATGCTAATTGCTATTGTTGCATTTAGTCTGGTTGAATTACGAAGCTCGACAATGTATTGCGTTGATGAAAAACTGAAGCTAATGGATATTGTCGCACCGCGAGTACAACCGGCATTTGATAATATCAAACCGATTCAGATGCTGCGGCTGCACTCGATGAAGCTTCGCGGACGCAAAGATACCGACACCAAGCAGCGCAACGTAGACGTAGGAGGGGTCCCAGTTTACTTCGCTTTTGCTGGACGTGCCGGAGGCTCTACTCAAGGACGCCAAGTTTCGAGTTCCCTTAGTTCCGTTCCGATTGAATTTGGGATTATCGCCGACGAAGTTGAATCGTTTCCACCGGGCGCGATCAATATTCTGCTAGAAAGAACTTCGGCTTCGACTTTGCCGACAAGTCCATTGCGATGCGGTTCAACTCCTGGCGCGGAAGGTGGCGTAGTTGATGTCGAAGTGAAAACATCCCAACACTTTTTTGACTGGTACGTGCGCTGTCCGCATTGCGAAACGGGACAATTCCTCTCCCCCAAAGGTAATTTGTTTCGCCCTTTGCAAATAGAGGGAAAATCAGATCTTCAGTATTTTGATTCTGTTGGCAACCCATTAGATTGGTTTTGTACCGACGCAAGCTCGCTCGCCCGAAAAATTGAAACGTCATATTTAGGTTGCAGGCATTGCGCCAAAGAATTAGGTGGGGAGGCGATCGCCCAAGGAACTTATCGCTGCCACCACACGGGTGAAGATTTAACACAATTTACCGAACGAACCCAGCGCGAGAAAAAACCTATCACTGCTGGCGTGGCTTTGCGATTACCTAGATTAGCCTCCAAGTTATTTAAACTACAAGAGCGCTTAAGTCGGCTGGCGCAAGCTCGAAATATCAGCGATCGCGCTGACTCGCTGCAACAAGGCTTCGGTGAAGTTAGTTCGTTTGGAGCGGGAAGGATTGATAAATCACTTCTCCTTGAATGTATCGGGCGACCGCTGCCTGAAAGTTGCATAACTCCAGATTTAATAGTAGTTGGAGCTGACCAAGGACTCGGACATCAGATTACCGTTGTTACGTACTGGTACTGGGGCGAAGGGAAAGATGAACGAGAAAAGTGGGAAAACGCGCACTGCGAAGTGAAATGGTTTGGCTCAGCTTACCGAATGGAAGGGATAGAAGAACTCGCTTCTGAATGGAAAGCTGACTTTGTGGGGATCGACATGAATCCCGAAGCTTATAGCGCCGGACAGTTCGCTAAGAAATTTAGACCAGAACGAGAAGAGAGCGGAGAAATGGCGATCGAACGAGCGCGTGGAAAATCCGTCGATCGCCCGCTTGAATATTTCACTAGCACGGGCATTGTATTCCTCTTCTATCAAACTGCACTCAAAGGTGAAGAATTCAAGCAATCTACTCGCACAGTGCAAGGTGAAGATTATCCAGCATTTGCCCTCGATCGCACATTTGGATTAGATTCTGTGCTTGAACTGGTACACTCTGGTAGACTTCACTTACCAGCGGATTGGGTGTACGATCCACGAGATAAAGAATCTTTTTTGTATCAGATGCTAACTTCTGAACGTACTGCAAAAGCGCAATGGATTGAAGGGAATGAACCCGATCACGCATTTCACGCATTAAACTTTGCAACAGTTGCTGCAATATGTTGGGCTTCCCTGCCAAAGCCTGCACCGTTTGTATTTACTGGAGTTGGTAAAAAGAAGCCTTCTGTATTCTATTAAGCTGCTTTTCATTAATACGTGTTTAATTTATAATAAGTATGTAGTTAAGTTTACGCCTACAATACAATGTCTAATGCAATTGAATTGAATGATTTAAACGAAGGAGATGTGGTCGCATATTTCTGTGGTTACGGCAGCAACCTACCGCCTTACAAGAAAAAAATCGCACGTACAACAAAACTGTACATAATTCTTGAAGGACATAGCTACGACAAGTTCAAGAAAGAAAATGGGGTTGTAGTAAATTGTACTCCTGGTAAAGTTGAGCGCATACAAATACCTACTCCCGAAATTCAAGCTCAGTGGGATAGGCAAAAGCTAATCGAAGACTTTACGGAACTAATGAATCGCCGTAAATACTTTGAAGTTACCGCATTGAAAAAAGCACTCCAACGATTGCTTGAAGAAAGTCTAACACAAGACGAGCTTATCGAGATTGCGTCAGTTGCAGTTGAAAGCAAAACTCTTTCTACTCAAGCACTCAAAGAAGCCGTAGATGAGCTCTGGGGTGGTGTTAGCTAAATAAAAGGGGGCGATCGGATTAAATTAATCCGATCGCATCTTGTGAGATAATCATATTAGAACTTTAGCTTTTCTAAACACAACTATGTCCACAAATCAAAAACCTGCGACCGTAAAATACTTAACTCCAGATCGAGACGGCAAGCCGTTGTTTGTCGAAGTAGCCAAACTAACACCTACTTCAGAAAAAGAATCGGATACATACAAAGGAAGATAAGGTAAGATCCAGTAAGAGCACCCAGCCCACACCCCAATTCCATAAAGACTAGAACTTACCCTAATGGGCGTCCTGCACGGACGCCTTTTTTTATGGCCGATCCAACCGCAAAACCACCGATTCCTACAAAACCTCCAGTAACTCAACCGATCGCCCCCGGTATAGAACCAGCTAAAAAACCAAATCCCGGTGTAGAGTTAGCGAACCCTAAGCCCGGTAAGGCAGATCGATTCGCGTCAATGACGCCTGAGCAATTAAAAGCAGTTCAAACCGATAAAGCGGTTGACTTAGGAAAACTTGGGACAGCAGTTGCAGCAAAGCCAGGAACTTTAGTTGGTGCTGCCAACGATCCGCCACCAGGACCAAGATACAAAACATATATAGAAGTCAAAATCGCCAATAAAACCTATACCAATCTTGATGGTGATTTTCTTGGTAGCCCAAAGGTTGTTTCTTCTACGCGCCAATACTCTCACGCTCGTATATTATTGAACGACTTAGATGAAGAGATATTAAAAAATACGAGTGATCAATCGGAATGTGAGGTAATTATTGGATTTGCTGACGGCGAAAAACGCACTAAATTAAAAGGAAAAATTTGGTCAATCGGTAGAATTCCTCCCGACTGTACTGTGATTATGATTGTCGATCCTTCTGCTAAATTGGCTGGATCGGCTACTGCAACAAATTCTGCGGCAGAAAAACCATCAGAAATAGAGCGACCGGAATCAGAAAAATTAGATCCAAACAAAATTGCCCAGCAACTCAAAAAAGGGAAGCTAGACCCAAACAAGGTTGCAGAAGAAATAGCAGAGCCAAAGAAAGCTGCGGGAACTAAGAAAACTTCAAAATTCCAGGCGATCGCCCCAAAGGAAGAAGAAAAGCCAGACTTATCGCCTGTTAAGCCACCTGAAAAAGCAGAACCACAGAAAGACGAAAAATTCCAAGCAACTTTCAAAGGTCAATCACCTACCTTTGATAACTTGATGGACAAATTAAAAGACGCTACAGCAAAAGCAACCAGCGATAAACTAAGTTTCTCAACCGCTGAACGAATGTCATTTACTGGTGCTTCTAGTGAGTCACGGCTTAAGTTCCAAAACAGTACCGACTTTAAAGCGACAAAAGGTGGTGAAATTTTACTGGGAGCCAGCCCTGGACACGCTGCGGCACTTGAAGCAATTATGCAAGGTGACGTAATTGTTGTTCCGAAGGGTGACACGCTCAAACAAGTTGGTCCAGGTCAAGGAGAACCATCGGGCGTAATTTTAGATTATGCAAACAATCGTGCTGTTTTTATTGGCAAACCAGAAATCACGAAAAGATCTCCATTACAACTTTCTTCGGGACAGGGTTCTATTACTGTCGTCGCGCCAAACATCGAACAGAAAACTGTAAATGGTGCGACTGTCGTTACGCCTGGAAAACCAGCACAACATCCTACAGGTAACGTAAAAATCCCGCTTAAAGGTGATATCAAATTAGCAGATCCTTTGTCTCCGGGCTGTCCTTATACTTGGGGCGATATGACAAGGCAAGGGGAATTTGTAACAGATCTCAAGCCAGAACATATTGAAGGTGCTGTTAAAATGTCACAGTATTTAACACAGTGGACGGCAGAGACAGGAGGTGAGAAATGGATGATCACGTCTTGGTTTAGACCGAGTTGGTATAACTTAAAAGTCGCCAGTAGTGGCGCTAACGGTCCACACACTTATGGTTCTGCTGTTGATTTTTGGTTTGAAGGATTTATAAAATTTTACGACAAACTAGATCCGTCTTGGCCGCATGGTCTGGCGATCGCTCCAGCCGGTAGTCCATGTGGTGAATTTTGTCACGTAGATCTTACCCCTAGCCCAATGCGACGCTGGGCTTACAGTCACCTCAGCTATACAGTTACAGGGTTATTTTAGTCATGGCAGAGACAGCACCCGCTACACCAGCGACAACTAAACCGATCGCCCCTCAGACGACGACACCAGATCCTGCGAAACCAGGAACTGCAACTCCAGCAGCAGGTACAACAGGCGCTCCGGCAACAGCGGCAGCAGCACCTACTAAGCCAGCAGAACCCATGTATCCGAGCGTAGAGGACATTATGTTTGTCTGCCCTACAGCCAAAAAGGAAAATGTTGTCAAGAATTTGCCAGGGGTTGTCGAAGAAATGGCAAAAGCTGGTTTAACTTCAAAAAACAATTTAGTTGGAATTGTTGCGACAATTCACGTAGAAACAGAAATTGATCCGTTTAATCCCATTGAAGAAATTGGTGGTCGCAGTCAAGCAATAGTGAATGGCTACAAAGGTGGTGAAAATTACTTTGGTCGTGGGTATATTCAAATCACACATGATTATAACTATAGAGATGCGGGCAAGGCTATTGGATTAGGCGATCAATTGGTTAATGATCCAAATATAGCCAAGCGACCCGAAATTGCAGCAAAAGTAACTACATGGTACTGGAAAACAAATGGCGTAGACAAAGCATCAGATGCGGGAGATTGGCGACAAGTTCGCAGACTCGTTAATGGTGGTTACAATCACTACGACAAATTTTTTGAAGCTGTTCAACGCGGACTGCAAAGATTTACCCGAGGTATTAATGCAACTGGCGCAATCAATATGGGGAATTCCTATGGTGCTAGTGATGCAGATGCTGGTGGAGGGCAATCCCGAACTGTAATAGCACCTGGTGCTGGTGCTGGTACTGAAGGACAAGCTTGTGTTTTAGCTTATGCGTTAGGTCTTCACGCTCGTGATCGGATGAATTCGCACGAGTTTTATGCGGTACTTGATTGCGCCGCAGATCCGAAAATCCTAGATTTAGAAGCTCAAAAAACATTTGAAGTTAAAGGCATTTCTAAAGATTTGGATGGGGTTTATACAGTAGATGAAGTTACTTTTTTGCCGTTAACTGAAACCGTGCAGGCGATAGTTAAAGCAAAACGTCCTGACCCAAAAGCGCCAGAAGCAAGAGGGTTTTTATTTAATGCTCAAGGAATGGATCCAAAAGCAGGTGCAACTGCTGGTGCTAATTCAACGCCAGGTCAACCTGGGTCAGTCACCAAAATTAATGGTGAAGTAAAATTAGGGGTTCCCTATAAATCACAAAACGATAATGCGTTTAACCCCGGAGGCTCTTGCAATGCAACCAGTTTGGCTATGGCCCTAGAATTTCTGGGTGTCAAACACACGGGATCGGGTCAATTTGAAGATACTATATATCAAGAATTACAAGCTTCGGGTGTACACCCAGGAACTCCATCAGCAATGCTTGGAATTGTACAAAAATATGGAAAAAAGGATGTTGTCAACGAAGCCGCAACAGATGACGATATCCGAAAACATTTAGACAAAGGAAAGCCTGTTATAATTCATGGTGATTTCACGCGAAGCGGACACATTCTTTGTGTGGTTGGATACAATGCTAAAGGATTTATCGTAAACGACCCTTATGGTAAATTCTTAGGCAGTGTTGGAAGTTACGATAATAACGCCAGTGGGGAAGGAAATTTGCATGAATACGCAACAATTGTTAAAAACTTTTGGCATAGAGGTGGCACAAATCTAGCTCATTTTATAGAATAATTTATGCTGCATCCTGCTTTCTTCCAGATGCCATTATTTGGTGACTCTCGGACAAAAAAAAGACCAGACCCTAATGAAGTTGGCTGGCGTATAATTGGATATTCAACATATAGCGGATACACGTTAGTTCGTTGGCGAGTAAAAGCCTTACCTAACCCTAGACCCCCTAATCCAAATGCTATATTTCTACGAAAAGATATTGAAGGCGATATGAATGACGGGGAAACCCTGTATCGAGGAATACCCCCGAATCACGAGACTATCGCTTCAGCTTGGTGGCGGATTTCGTTTTATGACGAAAAACTCAAAGTAGAAGCGGTGCCTCGTGGTGGAATGGAAAATCCCTCGGTCTGGAATCGTCCAGCATGGAAAGCTGGAGCTTTTGGTCTATCAACCGCCACGGCCCGCGCTCTGCGTGATCCACTTAACTATGTAACCTTTGAGCCGTGAACCTATGACTGAGAACTTAATCCGATCGATCACCCCACTTTGGCTCTCAACCTGTGGGGTCATTATCTTTGGAATTGCGGTCTTCGGTAAAGTAGATGCTGCATCTTTTTCGATCGCCGCCAATTTAGCAGCCACGGCGATCGGTGCTGCTGGTGGGGCAGCTACGCAATCTGCGAGCAAACGAATTACTGCGGAAACTGTTGAAAATATTGATATGGATTCAACAAGGCATTAATAGGCAAAACAAAAGCCCCAGCTATCTAGTTAATTAGATAGCTGGGGCTTTTGTTTTAAAGGTTATCGATCGCCACGACCAGTCCCACGACCGATCGCGCCTTCACCTTGGTTGCCTTCATTTGGGAATTGCATAATGATTTCTCCTTTTGTTTACAATTGAAATCTTTTTGATTTCTTATACTATAATACCAAAACATGACTACAAAGTCGAATCAACTAAGTACGTACAATGAATAAAACTGAGCTGATAGACCTGGTTGCAGAATCAGAAAACATGACGAAAAAACAGGTAGGAATCGTGATAAACTCAGCGATTCAAAAAATAATGGAAGCCTTGGCCAATGGCGAAAAGGTTGTAATTATTGGTTTCGGCTCAATCGAAGTTGCAGAGCGCAGTGCTAGAACTTGTCGAAATCCCAAGACAGGCGACAAAGTTCAAGTGCCCGCTACTAGGGTTCCCAGATTCTCTGCTGGCAAGGAACTTAAGGAATTGGTTGGGGTGATCGAGGAATAATTGCGGGCGATCGTAAAACAAAAACACCAGATCATTGAACTATAATCTGGTGTTTTTGTTGTTGCACTCTAAATTAACGCAGAAGTGGGTTGTGATCGACTGTAAAACGAATGAACTCTCGTTTTACTTTATCTATTTCCGCTATTGGTGTCAAAACTGCTTTTCCTTCTTCAGCATCACTAACGTAATACTGATTTTTCGACAAGTCTTCAACCGCATCACCACAGCGCCATCCTTTTGGAGAAAGGTCACTATACGTTACGATCAAATCGGTAGTTGTAAGTTGCATCTTTAGTTTCCTCTTTATTTGTATAAAATTATAATGTACGCGGGCGATCGGATGCAAGAAAAAGTTCAGTTCTATCAGTGTGAGTAAGGTAGCGCTATTGTTGTATTATAAAAATATCCCCTCGTGAGTTGGTGTAGCGAGCACCGAGACTCCAGGGGAAAAGTAACCTACGGAGCGGTCACATGGACAATATTATCAAAAATTGGAACAATCGCGCAATTCGCATTCGCGAAGATCGGTATGTCAGCCTAACGGATATGGCACAAGCTTCAGGTAAACAGTTGGGACACTGGAATGAGCTTAAATCCTCAAAGTCTTATCTGAAGGCACTTTCAGAGTCTATCGGAATCCCGATAGACCAATTGATCGAAACAAATGAATCGAAAGGTCGCAACGAAACACGAGGAACATGGGGACACCCCAAGGTAGCCATTCGGTTCGCTCAATGGTGTAGTGATAGCTTTGCAGTACAGGTTGACGTTTGGGTTGACGAACTTCTGACCACGGGTAAAGTTTCTCTTAATACGCAAGAACCCGATCGCCCAGTTTTAGGAGCATATATCGAGCGCGTCAAAACTATGCACGACAACGCTCGGAATATTCCCGAAGGATACTGGTGTGTCTTGCACGAAGCTTCAGGTCTGCTAGTCTATGTCGAATCAGTTTTAAAGCTACCTGTTGACAAAGCTGATTTACTCGACGGTTCGATCGGTAAAACTTGGAGTTCATACCGAAAAGACAAAGACTGGACTGGCAATGTCTTAAAGTTCAGTTACAAGTTCCCTGACGGTCGCTGGTGCAATCCTCTTTGTTACGAGTACAAAGAACTCGAACAATTCCGATTGTGGCTCGATCGCCAGTACAAGAAGCAGCTAATGCCGAAATACCTGCATTCCAAGTACGGGGCGATCGTTACAACTTAATAAATCGCGAAAGTTAAACCCAGAATCGTCCCATGAAAAAGCTCCAGCTACATTCCTGTAACTGGAGCTTTTTACTTATCCGTTTTGCTCTCTATGTGCAACTAATTTAGTCAGCACCGAATAAGCTTCGGCATGACAAGGCTCGAAATATCCTATTTTAGGCATTTCGAGAAACCCAAAGTCTTGATAATCGTTGTCATCCCAAAAGGAAAGACCGTGACCAATTCCTCTGCAAATCTCACGATGTGCATCGGCTTCGGATGTTTCGTACATCTCCTCAAAAGTAAAATCCTTCAAGTTAGCGTCAATGCTCTTTATGATTTTAAGAGCGAGGACTTGGGCTCCGAGTATTTCTCGTTCAATATCTATTCCTTCGTCCAGCACTGTAGCTCTAAATGTTTCACAGATATCTTCACCCGATCGCACAAAGTCATCATGTAAATGATAAAAATTAGGAGTCCCCTCCTGATTCTCAACTTCTGACGCGGTTGCATCTGCCAATAGCATGATTGCAATTTCGCGCAAATCAACGATTGATTCACGATTGCCTGTTGCAAGATATTTTAACTCAGCCTCACGCTCAGCCTGTGATTTTCTTGCAAAATACGTATCTAATGACATACAAGATCCTTGAATAACTACAAATTAATTGTATCAATAAAATACATTAAAAACAAATAAAAAAGGAAGTATCTAATATTAGATACTTCCTTTTTCTATTGAGACTCAGTTGTCAGCCAGCAAGCTTTTACTAAGTCGTAGACAAGTCTACCTTGAGATGGTTCTGTCTTTTTAACCCAGACCCTATCCATTTTATCGCATACTCTTGTCCACTATGTCCCTGGCACGAGCCGTCCGAATAGAACCAGACGTTCGTGTATACACTCCAATTATTTACATTGTCAAGATTGTCAATGTACTCTTTGAGAGCGTCTTTTCGCTTCTCAGAGCAACCATGACCAAATTCTTTGACGAAAGAAGCCTTGTGTTTAGGGGTTAGAGTCCTAACACCAGAAACAGCATCAGAAAGTGTAAACAATTTGAAACGCATTTGAGAATCTCCTTATCTAGTGTGAAAAACTACCGTCCGCACATTATCTTGCGTGTATGTGCCATATTTTCACCCGACCATCCGGCAAAATAACAAATCACACCATCAAGATCGTCAGGGTAAAAAATAACCCAATCATGGACGGCACGAACTCTTTGACCTTCAAGATTGTCAATAAAAACCTGAAGCCTGTCTTTCGTCTTTTGGCTACAACCGTAACCAAATACTTTAACAAACTCTGTTTTCTCGATTTCAGTTAAGACGAACTTCTTTTTAATCCAACCCTTTTCTGGATCGCAAAAACGTTGTGAGATTACGTTGGATAGTGTGAATTGCATTTGATTATGCCTCGTAATAATAACTACATTTAAATAGTATCAAATAAACATATTTAACACAAGTAAACAAAGACTTTTAAAATATAAGGCGATTGTTCGATCGCCCACAATTCCATCACAATTCCCATCTCTTTACCAAATCGCCCGCAATTAGCTAAGATAATGAAACACATATACCCATGTCGCTTAACCATCCCTGGCAGCCAAAACTTCTGGGGATTTTTTTATTTATATGGATCTGAATCAATTCATCAACCCGGAACTACCTGAGTCACACTTCCCTAACTTGCAATCTGGTCAAGTTATCGGCTGGGTGCCGGCGACCGTTACCGACTTAAACGATCCAAAGGGGTTGGGTCGGATTCGCGTCAAGATCGATTTAATCGATCCAAATACCAGCATCAGTAACTTAGAAGATGGTTGGTGCTGGGTAGGGGAACGCTATACCTGCAATGAAAAAGCAGGCGGCAGTCACCGATTACTCCAGACAGGTACTCAAATTGCAGCGATACCGATGCTGGGCGATATGCGTCAGTTACTTTTACTTGACTGCCTACCCAATGTCTATGATCGCCCGAATCCTGACTTTAATCGCTACGAAGGTCGGCACGGTGAAACCACTCCCGGCGGTGTGACCGTTGCCCAGGATGACACCAATCAAAGCAAGGTTGAAGCTTATCCACATGGGGTTGTTAAATCTGTATCTGGTGAAGGAGATGTCCAAACCTCAACGGCTGGTGGCGCAAGATCACAACTTACTCGCAACGGAGATGCACGAGTTGAATCACCGAAAGCATTTTTACACGCGCTCGAAAACGGAGATTTGTCTGTTGCCAACGGCAGTGGTGCCGGACTAGATTTGCAGGCAAACGGGAATGTGGGGATGAAGTCAGCTTTTGGATCTGGCGTAACTTTAGGGGAGAAAGGTGCTGTCTATGCCGGCCCTCTCAGTGAGGCGTCTGAATCTGTGAAGAAAGCACGTAACCTATTGCTCGGCAATATCGGTCGCGGACTGCGGATCATGGAAATGCTTGAGGAAATAATGGGGGCCCTCAACGGTGACGAAGCAGATCCACAGCTTGCCTCCTCTGCAATCAACAACTTACTCGGTCGCCTAGAAGAATATTTTTCTGTCGATTTTGAGCAAGGAATTGAAACGATGGTAGAGCTGGCGAAGCTCTCTGAAAAAGAACTGGGACGGACAATTGGTGATCAAATCGGTCAAGCTTACGATATTGATTTAGCGTCGATCGTCGGAGAAGTCAAAGGTATTGTCGGTGGTGGTTTCCCTGAAAGTTCTCTAGTAAAAATCCGAGAACAAGCAGCAAAAATAATTGCTACCAGTTTAGAGAAAGTGTTTACCTACTTTCCTTCTAGGCTGCAACGTGTTAGCGCAAATATGTATTTGTCAGCAATAACACGAGAGGAAGCCGATAACTGGGCGGATGAAGTTCTCAATGGAGATCCGGGACAGGAGGCGATGGATTTTATCACTCGCATTCTGCAAGACGAACCAGGTGCAGGAACAGTATTGGCGGCGATCGAGCAAATTAAGGATGGAGACCCTGGGTATGATGACCTTCTTAAAAAGTTAGGGAAGGCGATCGTGCCGGCAGTGAGAGCTGCATTTGGCGTTGAAGTCGAAGTAGACGAAGAAATTAAATTAACAGACATCCTCTCCAAGTTGGCTGAAGACGAGGAAGTCGTAAAAGAACTTGCTGCCTCGTTAAATATCGAAAAGAAAGATCTGGAAAGTCAACTTACTCGTGGCGTTGCATTGTCTAATCTGCGGGCACGGCTGAAAGAAGTCGTGCCCGCACAACTCGTAGAAACAGGCATATTTCCATCCAAAGAACTACGCAACAAACTTATCCCAATCATGGAAGGATTGAAACATGATCCGGAAATGCAAGCACAAGTTCTAATTTCTGAATGTGTCCCCAAGGGATTTGAATCAGTTAAAAACTTGCTAGGTCTGGATGTTGTCAATGGAATCAAGGTTACAGAAAAGCCTTGGGCGATTTTGCGTCCCGGTGAAATTGAATCAACCAAAGATAAAGAAGAGTTGATCGAAGAGATTGGAGCAGAGCAAAAAGCACTGTGTGAAAAAGCTGTTGAACCACTGGAAGCTTGCAAGGTTTTCGTCAAACTCATTCCCACTGCGAGGCAAGCGGTGCAATCTGTAATTCGATCTGATGTAGAACAACTCGATTGGACTATGACTCAGATCAAGGAATTGTTGCCTGAAAATGAGATCAAAATTGATTCTGTAAAGGCGATCGCAGAAAGTGCTTGCCGACCGCTAATTTCCCAGATGAAGCCAAAGCTTGAAGAAGCTTTGAAGGTTTTACAACCATTGATCAATGCCATACCCGATAATTTCCATGCAACATCATTTGAAATATCGGAAGCGTCAGGTGAGATTGTGGCGGCGGGTAAAAACGTAGGCGGTCGCCTCGTCCTCAACTCAACACAAGGGGCGATGTTCTCACCTAATGGCAAAAGCTCGGTATTCGCTGCACCCAAAGATATGGGCATGAAGCTGGGCAAAGAAAATTCATTCAACGTACACCACGACGCTGACAAGAAAGATGACGAAGGTCTGGAGGAAGCGTGGCAAACAAACTTCAACAAAGGATCGATCGCCACTCGAAATTCAGAAGAGAAGGTTAAATCTGCTGGTTGGGTAATGGATCGGAAAGGTGAATTTAAAGTTGCATCGTATCCAGAAATCGAAAAAAATGAAAAATTTAAGTTTGATTTACATAAAGCCGGATTGGACTGGAAAGGTCAAACTTCGGAGATGGGAGTTAGTGAGAAAAAAATGGGGGCTAAGACTTTTATAGATGAAATTGCCCAATCTGCGTTTGGAATGCTTTCTGACGATGATCTCAAAGGCGGGATTACATCACTCGAAACATTCAAGGAAGGACTACCACAAACAATGATGCGCTTTGCCGCAAATGAAGCTTTAGGAGCAGGCGGCGTCGCTACATTACAGTCAATCCGTGAAGGAAAACCAGAAGCAGTTTTTGATTTAATTGGAGGCAAGGCTGGTGAAGCCGCAAAAGCAGCACTTCAAACTCTCAAGGATGGCAATCTAGAAGCAGGACTGGAATTTGCTTCTGGTTTACTCGGTGAAGATGGAGCCAGCCAGGGAGCAAAGGCTCTCATGCAGACTCTCAAGGATGGTAAGCCGGAAGCATTAATGCAATTTGCTGCTAGCCAATTAGGAGCTGGTGAAGATGCTGTAAGTCAAGGCGCAAAAGCACTTATGCAAACCTTAAAAGATGGGAAGCCAGAGGCGCTGCTAGAATTTTTAGCCGGCGACAACAAAGAAGATGGGAAATCAGCAACCACTTCATTACAGACATTAAAGAACGGTAAACCGGAAACCAAAATGGAGTTTGGTGCTAGTCAATCAGACAAGCCTTCAACAGCGTCTATGCAAACTCTTAAAGATGGTGAGCCTGAAACAAAAATGGAATTTAAGGCAGGAAAAGACGGTAAACCTGCTACAGCATCCATGCAAACGCTTAAAGATGGAAAACCTGAAAGTCAATTAGATTTAACTAGCAGCGAAACAGGTAAGAAACCAATGGCTGGCTTACAAACTTTATCTGCCGGCAAACCTGAAACATTCTCTGGTATTAAAGGTGGGGTTGCGATGTTTCAATCTTTCATTGAAGATCCATCGTCAAAACTTAGCTTCTCAGGCATCGCCGGTTTAGCGATGGATACGTTTTTAGGAGCAAACCCACAAGCAGCCTTGGCTATTCAAGGTGGTAAAATGCTGATGCAGTCATTAGACGGTGGCTCTTTCGAGTTGGGCGACAAGTTAAAGTTTGGAGGCTTCGGTGGCGGCGGGATTGAAGTCGGGAATGAAATAAAGATCAACAATGCACTAGGAGCCACAATCAATGTAGGTGCTGTTGTTCAAATGATTAGTCCTGATGGCGGAAATCTTGTTGTCAGTAATGTTGTAAAGATTGGTGGGCGTGACATTATAAGCGACATACTAGGAATATTAGATAGACTTAGTAATGCCGGACTCTGATTGTATTTGCTAGCATTAATAGGTTATTTGTTGTAGAATAATTGTGTTGTTCAGCAGGCAAATCAAATGCTAGTAATGCAATTAACGCGAAGTCTGTTTATTTTCCTAATGCAAACAAGGGATGTTAAGTATACGGAAGAAGGATTGTCGTTGATATGGAAAGAGTATAAGCGTGACGAAGAAGAAATGCCAGAAGAAGATATTCGGGTAAATCTCGATAGCGTGTCTCGATATTTTCACGAAACAAGTCTATTACATTTTGTTGAATTTGAGTTGAACGCGGAATACCATCGGTATTTCCCTTTAGGAGTCAAAAATATGAACAACTCCGAACTATCGGAACTAAAGAAAGAAATTCAAGCTTTCTTAGGCAGAAGATTTTTAGGTTTTACCGATCTTAATAGAGTGGTGTTCAAACGCTAAAAATTAAAAAAGGGGGGCGATCGAATTGATTTAATTCGATCGCCCCCCTTTTTTTGTCTTATACTAGAAACACCACCAACACAAAACCTATGTCATCAACTGAAAACCGTATTTCTATAACTGTCCCGAAAGCTAGTAGTACAACCTCTTGCGGTAAATCTACTATTGATCGAGAAATGATCGTAGCGCATTGCAGGCGATCGGCACTTTTAGCTAGAGCTACAGCAGCTTTGACTGCGATGTATGACGATCCTAATGCACTAGCAGAAGCTTTAGAAACTCTTGAAAATATTGTCAAATTCTACAAAGAAAATAATGAAATGGCCAATAAATAATGGTCGTTAGTTGATTGCAGTTAGATTTACCGACTACCCTTGCGTACTATTGTAATATATTGATATTCGTTGTATAATATAAATACAACAAGCAAGGTGATTAAATGATAATTGTAACCTGTTACGACGGAACCGAATCCGAATTTAAAAGAGAAATGAAAGACAAATGTCCAAACTCTTTCTCGGACGCGGGACTTGCCTTGATATACGCGCACCTTAAAAAGCGTGAAAAAGAAGAAGGAGAAATTCGATTTACGCCAGCGCAAGTAAACTTAGAGTATGAAGAATGGTCATACTTGGATTACCTCGAAGAATACAACATAGACATTAGAAAGCTTGCATTTGATGCAAGCGACTTGAACGATTTGAGGCCCTACGAGCAAGCAATCAAAGACCATCTAGATTCTGATTTTGTAGGATTTACGCCCGAAGAAACTGTCGTAAGTCTGACTCCTTAGATCTAAAACAAAAGCCCCACGAATTATTGATTAATTCGTGGGGCTTTTGTTTTATTATACAGTCGATCACCCGCAATCTTCAGCTAAAGTACCAGGGATATCCCCTGGTTTCAGGGTACTAATGGTTTTTGCGCCATCCTCCCTGGTAGTAGGGAGTTCCCTTGTTAGTCGTATCGTTATTGCTTGAGGAACAGGATTCCGTTTCCGAGCTGGTCGCATCGTTAGTTGATGGAATTTTTATCTTGTCGATCCTAGCACTCTCAGACGACAGCGCTAGCAAATACAGTAAGAACTTTTCAGCTTCGTGGCGATCGCCACATTCAAAACAGAGAGACTTGTTAACATGGATTTCACTACCTGTGATTTCAATGCCATAGATTGATGGCTTCTCAAGACGATCCTCCCATGCTTCGATCAGTTGTGGTTTGACGTGCGATCGAATGGTTTCTAAGTCCAATCGACCACGAGGTGTTGCTCCAATTATTTCGTTCAAGATTTCAAGCATTTGATATCTGCCTCGTGTTCTATAAACAACTTACACAATAGTATCATTATTCAATTAGACGTGCTATTGGTTATACTGTATTTACTTACCTATTAATTGATCAACAGCAATGACAAAAGACTTGGTTCGAGACGAGCGGTGGTATGCAGAGCGCGATAAAGCTTTCCGAATTATTCGCATAGCTCTTACCAGTGCCAAAACACGTAGAACAAAAAAGCTAAGCATCAAAAAATTGAATATGTTGGAAGCAGCGCAATATCTAGGGCTAGGCAAAGAAACTGATCGCCCACCTGAAAACACGCTACTAGCGCCGGAACCACGATCTACAAGCAATTGGTACTCAAGAGCTATCGCCAGCGAAAAGAGAAAGCCCGCAAAAGTAGAAAACCCTGGGTGGTGACAGTTAAGATTTAAAAATCGAATCCCATTACCAGAAAAGTATGCTTTTAGCCGCAGTTCCACCCCCACCTTTTACTGCCGTAGTGGTTCGAGTTTCCGACGGTGATACACTCGTGGTGACACCAGAGAATCCTGAGAATACCGAAGAAGTCACTATTAATGTTCGACTTGCTTGTGTAGATGCGCCAGAGCGCGGGCAATCACCTAGAGGAAAAGACTCAGGCGATAGTCTAAAGAGAAGAGTACCGATTGGCACGGTAGTACAAGTAACGCCGACTGCTCCCAATGATCGTTACAATCGCATGGTCGCCTTTGTCTGGTACGGGAAAACAAATCTTAACTTAGAGCAAGTTGCCGCAGGTCAAGCCTGGTTTTACGCGCAATACCAAAGTACCTGCCCAGATTACGCACCAAGCCTTAAGGCGGCAGAAGAAACCGCGAAACTTAATCAGCTTGGTCTTTGGCAGGATATCAATCCTTGCGCCCCTTGGGATTGGCGATCGAATAAATGCCTTTTCGATTGTCGCCCAGTGGAAATCTTAGCCCCCTAGACAATCCATTTTTGTAATTGTTTGCTAACTTGGCAAAAAAGTTAGAGGTTTTTATGCGACAAATGGCCTGGTTGAGAAACGGTGGATGTAGATGTACGAGTAAGTCACCCAATTTTAGGATGTTACATCTTAGAGTCGATGGTGGTGGCTGGCGACCTTATACCGCATTTCCACAGTACGCAGTAGCTGATTATAAAATGGAAGGTATTTCCAAAGGCTGGGCAACTTATCAACGACTTAGAGAGTCCGGTGATTGGGAATTGGTTGAAACTGCGATGGCAGAAAGTTTGCTGCGGTGCTGATATTTACAATAAGAGGGGGCGATCGATA